>OGKA01000245.1_pt1 | contig 64983 bp, 66 predicted proteins | sample 1572211 | NCBI WGS metagenome assembly OGKA01 (sample SAMEA2582125, study PRJEB24529) | metagenome | biome: Human gut stool | place: China | collected 2011 | reverse complement strand
AAAGTTAGGAAAAAGTGGCTCTAAAGCATGAAGGTGTGTTGAAAGTTAGGAAAAAGTGGTCGCTACGTTAGGAAAAGGTGGTTTTTCGTTAGGAAAAAGTGGCTTTTGGTTAGGAAAAAGTGGTCGATTGGTTAGGAAAAGGTGGTCGAACGGTTAGGAAAAAGTGGTTTTTAAACGTCAAAAAGCTCGCAAATACGCCGTTTGAGAGCCTCCTAAGTATATAAGTATATATAAGTATATAAGTAGTTATAAGTATTTAAGTAGCAGATTGATGAAAAAACATTATGAAAATAGTTGCTGATGATAGCTTATCGGCAGCGGTTTTGATGATGTTTTCAACACACATCATCAGGCATAGGACAGGGTCGCTCCCTGACAGGCAGATTTAGTGTTCTTCATCTGCCTTTTCTATGCTTTTTTTAGATTAAGAAGAACACACAAGATGATATTGAAAGGACGATGTTTTATGAAGAACACAAAAATCATTGCTGTGGCAAATCAGAAGGGCGGTGTGGCTAAAACCACAACAGCTATCAACGTTGGTGTAGCACTTGCCTTGCGTGGCAAGAAGGTGCTGCTTATCGACTTTGATCCGCAAGAGTCGCTGTCGCAGTTCTTCGACTGTTATGCAGCCGAAAGAAATATAGCAGGTCTGATGTATAACATCATTAACAAGCGTGACTGCGATGTTGCTGAATACGTCATACATAACGAGATCAACGGAGTTGACTTCATTCCGTCAGAGCTTAACGCTATGAATAAAATCGAGAAAGACCTTATCTCGGTTCGCTCCAAGGAAACGGTTTTGAAAAGACTTTTTGCAAAACACAGCGAGCTTGTCGACAAGTATGACTACGTTATCATCGACTGCCTTGCAAGTCTGAACGTTCTGCTTGATAACGCACTCACTGCTGCGGACTATGTACTGATCCCTTGCCAAGCGTCACCGATGTCTTTCGGTGCACTGCCTAACCTGATACTACAAGTCAAGGATATACAGGACGAGCTTAACAGCGATCTGAACATTTTAGGCATTGTTACAACAATGTACAGTAAAACCAATATCTGCAAAAAGACAAAAGAAATGATAGACCAGACCTATAAAGAACTGGTTTTCAAAACATATATCGATCAGATGTCAGTGGTGGCAGAGTCACCTATGAAAGAGAAAGCCGTTGTGCTGAGTGCAGCGAAGAACAACAGGGTGGCAGCACAGTACAGAGCATTGGCTGAAGAAGTTGACGAAAGGGCGTGAGCATATGAAGTTCGATAAGATAATGGAAACATCACAGAGCCGTACAAAAGCTCCGACAGAAGATACTGTTATCGAGGAAAGCAGAATAATCAAAGATAATGCAGAGATACCGCTCACGGAAATAGAATTTTATAGCGACAATAATGTTGCACAGCCTTTTAAAATTGACGAAGAAGAGCTGAACAGGCTTACAGAGTCTATTAAGAGTATGGGACAGCTTACGCCTGCCACTGTCAGAGAGCTTGACAGTGGCAAGTATGAGTTGCTCTCAGGTCATAAGAGATACATTGCACTTCAAAGACTCGGATACAAAACTATCCTTTGCCGTGTTTGCGACTTTAACAACAAGGAAGCATTCAAGGCTGTTTGTCACGCTAACATACAGCGCAAAGGTGAGAAGCCTACAGAGATATGCAATATGTTCAATGGATACAGACAGCGTTTCGGTGAGGATATGTCGGTAACGGAAATGTCAACTTTTTTTGGTGTTTCCCCAAAAACGTTATATCGTTGTATCCATATCAATAATCTTATTGACGAGCTTAAGCCGTTGGTCGATACTGGTATGCTGTCGATACACGCTGTTGAGATAATAGACGCTCTGAATGATGAACAGCAGAAAGTGCTTTTTGGCTATCTAAAAAAGGTAGAAAAAGCTTTGACACCAAAGGCGGCAAAACAGGTCATTGAGCTTGCGGACCAAAACAAAGACTTTACAGTTGATGATATCGACAAGGCTCTTAATCCGCCAAAGATTAAAAAGGTCTATAAAAGCTCTGTTTATAACACAATACACAGTGTTGATCCGTTGCTCATTCAAGGAATGAGTGAGCAAGAGTTGGACGAGCTTATATATAAGTTATTAAAACAGCATATGACCGAACAGCAGGAGGGCGGTAACGAAGTTGCTAAGCCTGTTAGGTGGGACGGCAAATCAATGCAAGTAGAGGTCGATACTGCTGTGATAAGAATATCGAGAAAGTATGATATCAGACGTATGCTTGAAAGAAATGTATCGGCATTTGACATTGCTACACAGTTGAGAAATCATTGCATTAATATGTCTTATGGAACACCTGACGGAGAGTACACCATCTTCTGCGGTGATACAATGCTGATTAAATTCACCAATCGTATACTCAACGCCAATGGCGCAACAAGACTGGAACTGACATGGCGTCAGGTAGCCGATGAACTTATAAAACTCACAGAATTGTCCATGGACAATCTGAAATCTGAATAAGGGAGATTAAAATAATGAAGAACGAATTTAATTTTGCAGACAATATCGACAAAACAAAGATAACTCTGATAAGGCACTACATGGCGGAAAAGGGCATGGACAGTGCAGACTTTGACGAACAGCTCGCAAAAGAAATCAACGAAGCTGTTGAGGTCATGTATAGAAAATACGTCCCTAGAGCTGTACGAGAGCTGTTTGCTCAGGAAAGCTTTACGCTGAAAAAAACAGTCGCTCCTGCGGTCAAGAGTGAAGATAGCAGAAAGGAAGTTGAGAACAATGGCTGAACATCATCTCGGAGCAATAGATTTTGAACTTTCTAAGTTCAAGAACAAGTCAAGAATAGAGGGCTACAGAGCCGCATACTTCAAGGACGATGAACATCATAGTGGCTCTATGACGTTCGTTTTTCGTGGACCTTTAGAGCCTGTTGTATATGCAAGATATCCATATGAGGAAGAAATGATGTTTGAGGTCGGCTATATTGGTCTTATCAATGATGAGATAGCGTTCAGACCATATAAGAAGTTGCCGTATGTCGGACGCTATACGGCTGAAAAGGTGACAGAAATGATGAATGAGGACAGCTTTAAGCCTGATCCAAATGAGCTTGGCAAAGTGAGATGTTTTATTCACAAGCAGAAAGAAGTGCTTGCATGGGCGCATGAACTTGGATATAACTGTTCATTCTCTAACGTTGAATATGTCACTGATGTTGACGGAAAGTCAATTCCTACGATATACTCACGGATAAGACGATGAAAGTCGCTGAGTTGTATCTAGGTGAAAGCGGTGAATTTTTTGAGATCCTGTCTTTTTCAGATAATGCCGCCTGCATTATATCGGCTAACACTGGCGTTTACTCTGCGGTGGCTAAGCCTTTCATAGACAACTACACAATAGATTGGCGTTTCAAATACGATTTTAAAACACAGGAAAAAGCAATTAAGGCTACAAAGGAGCTTAGGCAAATGTATTTCAATTTTGAAGATAAAAACAGAGTAATGTCGATATCACAAGATATTGACAGTTGTATTGCAAGAAATGCAGACGGCTATCATTATGACCTTGACAGTGCATATGATGAGCTGATAGAGAATAACACGGCATTTGATATTGCCTGCACAATGGCACTTGTAGTCAAGCAACATAATCAGGTCGGACGTGATATGAGATATCACAGTGATGTTGTCGAGTGGGCTAATGATTTTCTGCAAAACAATGATATAGATTTTGAGCAATTCAAAAACTTGCCATTGTGTCATAGCCATGCTATAGTGCTTAATGGCTTTGCAGAAAGGGTAAAGGAGAGGTCTGAAAATAACGGACTGAGCATGACAATAACTAGCGGAATGTCAATGTGATGGCTTTTGTCCACGGACAAAAATCGAATACAAACGTAAGGACACTTGAGTTTCAGGTGTCCTTTTTTTTGTAAAGAAAGGCAGGAAAAAAATGATTTTTTATGATGACGAACACGAGGAACTGTTTAACAAACTCTGCAAGAAAATGCCCTATCTTGACGGCTATCACTTGTCGCTTGCGTATCTTTTGACAATGGACAGTGTTTTGCGTCACCATATTGGCGCACTATACGATGTTAAGAAAGACGTGATTATTTTCGAGGGTTTGAATAAGCCGTTTCAGACAAGCACAAGCTTGAAAACAACACGTCTTGCCTTTAACCTGTGGAGCGGCACGGTTTATGACTCAGATGAACCTGAAACTTATATCGACACGAATGGTGAGAAAAAATATGTGCCGAGCAAGTATTATGCGCCCGACACTATTTTCAACTGCACCTATGCACCGTACTACTTCGAGTCAATCAAAATCAGGTTCGAGATTTTAATGTGAGAAGATTTTAAAAAAGGAGTGATATGACAATGGCTGAATTAAAGTGCAAAAAATGCGGTGCTATTCTTAATGATGATAATTGTGACGAATTGTATGATTTGCACGAGAAAAATATAGACGTTGATGATACAACCGAGCTGATGTGCAACGATTGTGCTTTTAGAGAAGATGCAAGAAAACACGTTCAGGAGTTTATATGTGATGATGAAAGTCTTGAACTTGATGTGCGTATGTTCTTTTCATTCAAGCGTGTTATGGAAAAATATAAGATAGAGGAGAAATGGCGAGACTATCTTAATGAAGTCTTTTCGAGTGGCGAAGATCCGACGAATTGTAGTTTTGACAATATTGAAGGATTTATTTGTGACTCTGACCAAACAGGCGATGCAGACGATAAGCTCGATTACCTCGCAGACTACTATTATGGCGAGAATTGGGAACTCAATGCGCAATTTCAAGATTGGTACTATACATACTTTGGTGGCTTTTGGGTTACGGACTTTGAAGATGATTATGTTTAATATAAAAAGAAAGGCATAGTGAGCAATTATGGAAAACAAATATATCGTTATTGACACAGAAACAACAGGCTTTCACCCATATGACGGGGACGAGCTGCTGCAAGTATCTATCATAGATACTGACGGAAATGTATTATTCGATGAATATTTCAAGCCACAGCACCGTACCGAATGGAAAGAAGCTGAACAGGTGAACGGCATAAGTCCTGAAATGGTCGCTGATCGCCCTGCTATTTCTGAAAAAATATCAGAGATAAATGCTATTATTGAAAATTCTGATACTATAATCGGGTACAACACGCAGTTTGACATTGGTTTTCTTAAAGCAAATGGTGCGATAGTTCCTGACGATTTAGAAACGGTCGATGTTATGGAGGACTTCGCCAAGATATATGGTGAATGGAATAGTGCCCGTGGCAGCTACAAGTGGCAGAAGCTGACTAGAGCCGCAGAGTACTACGGCTATGACTGGTCACAAAGAGCTGAAACTGCACATAACAGCTTGGGCGATTGCTATGCTACGCTTTTTGTCTATAATAAGATTAATTCTGATACAATGATAATCGAACGTGTCATTGACGGAAAGCGAGTTGGCATTGAGCTAACGCCTGCGGAAATATCTCAGGCATACTGTATCAAAGAGAATGATGATAGACGGCAGGATATACTCAATGCTTTGGACGAAATGGATAGTCTGAAAATAGGCAACATTGAACTTTCAAAGGATTTTCTGAAAAACAGCAATCTTTTTATTTCTGACGTTATCTATCGTTACGAGAAAATGGACGATCACCTTGAGGACTACAACATGGCTATAGAAGATGTGTTGGATAACGCTGATAAAAACTATGCAAACAAACTTGTATCTCATTACGCTCAAAATATGAGTGCAGCCGATAAAGAGCAGTATATTGAAAGCGCTGAAATGGCTATGGATTGGAATGATACAAATGAGCCTGCAATTTCAAAGATAGAACATATGGTTTATAAAAAACTTATTGATGAGCGTAGGACAGAACACACAAGAGAGGTTTCAAGTGAGAACTATAAAATATATCAGTTAAAAGATGGAGAAAAATATCATGGAATAAGATTTGAGCCTTACCATATGATAGAAGCGATTGGCATTAATCTTAATAAGACTGATTATGACCTTGTTTATGAGGGGAAGATTTCTGAGATAAAAGGTAACTCTATCGATGAAAAGCTTGAGAATATATACTCAAAATTCAATAGGTATGAAACAATGCCAGAAACTTTCATGGGTCATTCGTTGTCTATAAGTGATGTTGTGGAGATAGGAAATATGGCATATTATGTTGACAACATTGGATTTAAAAAATTATCTTCTTTTTTAGATAACCAAGAGCAAGATGAAGCTCTTGATATGACAGGTCAGAACAGAGGTTTAGAAAGATAAAGATAGAAAGAGAAAAATAGATATGAGAGAACAGGATATTATAAAGCAATTTCAGGCGTCGGGAAAATCATTTAACGAGTTTTTTGAAGAAAATCAAGACTTAGTAATGACAACCTATACGGGCGATATGGATACGCCATATTATAGCAAACATATTGAACGTCATTGGCTGTCTGAAAAAATCTACATAGAACGTAGATTTGGCTCTGATACTTTTGGTGATAGAACTGCCAAAACTGAAGACATCGTTTTAGTTAAGGTTTATGATCCAGATAACACAATAGACAAGATGAGTTGGGAAAAGAGTCTGAAATTGCCTGTCGAAACGAACACCATAGAAAACTATCTTCTTGAAGATTTAAAACCTTCCGAAAGTCCTTTTATACTTTCAACATTTTCCGATTTGCTTGGCGAGAAATACATTAAAGAAGCATATCTCAAAAGTTGTATTCGAGAGGCAGAAGAAGCGTTAGCTGAATTGAGCGCATATGACGAAATCTCCCCTTATGGTGGGCTTGATGTTACAGTTGGAACATTTGAGTCTTATTTGAGAGAAAATCTTGATAATGCTCAGGAAATGGGCTATGCAAGTGTCGGAGAGGCAGCTGTAAAGTGTGTCGAGCTAGGTTTGATAGATGAAAAACGGAGAAAAAATGTTATTAATGAGATTTATGATAGTGCAGAGAGCATTAAGCAGGACTACGAAAAAGGTTTGATGTCAAAAGATGATGTAAAATATCTTGCAAAGCGACACGATCCTGTGGTTGATGAGCCAAAGCGAATCGCTGATAGTCTGTTTGAAATTAAAGAAATGTCAAAAAAGAGAGAGAAGTTGTCAGCGGCAATAATGCTTTACTCTGCCAAGAGTGAATATTACAAAAATCACGGCAATCTAAAAGAGTTAAAAACTATTGACGATAAAGTTGCGGCTTGCATAGAGTGTAATGATTGTTATTCTAAGCATATTGAAGAAACATATAACAGCGTTTTACCATATCTTTCACATACTAATGGTATTCAGTATTTGAAAACTGAAGATATACCTATTTCCATACATATGAATGGAATAAAAGCGGATTTTGATGAACCTAGAATAACTACGGATGCAGATGCAAATCACAAAGTTATTTGGGATTGTGTTTTTTATAAAGTAGAGAAACCTTCCGTGGACGTTCCCTCATTACACGAGTCCCTTTACTTCAAGGCGGAAGCGTGTGATGAATTGTATAGGCTTATTGGTGAAGAGCCACCAAAAAGGTATGAAGGTATTCAGGCGGTCAAGTTACCACCTGAAATAGCGAAAAAAGTTGATTTAACCTTAAAATTTATCGACACTGAAGATTACGAGTCAAGTGTTAGGGCTGTAAGCAAGATTGATGAAATCAAAGGCAGAATTAGCTCTGCTGAGGCTGACATGGAAAATTTAAAAGATATAAAGCCTAATCTTTGGAATAAAGTTTTTAGACATTCTGAAGTTAAGAAAAGAGAAATCTCATCAGCCAATCTGAGGAATAACAAGATTGAGTTAGAACAAGTATATGATGAATTGAACAAAATAACTCAGAAAATGATGTGTGAAAACTTTGAAGATGATTCAGAAAATCGCACTACCAAGGAAAGCATAGAAATAGATTATCCCGAAGAAAAAATTCTTGACGAAAACATGGACTTTAATCAGCTATCTTCTTTTTTAGATAATGAAGAGGAAGAGCAAGATGAAGTCCTTGACCTCACAAGTAAGTCAGGGAGGTCGCTTTAATGAAACGTGCTGTAAAGCAAATGCTTCCTGTATATGTTCTTTCGCTCTTAGCTAATTTTGTATCGGCAATAGTTATATTATGCTATGGTATGCCATATTCAGGACCATGGGAGTTTTTTTATAAGAGAGTAATTTTTGTGATTTTCTCAGTTGTCACCTCATTGTTGATCTGCATTTTTGGAACACAAAGGCTAAAAAAGATAGAAAAAGGAGAGGATAGTTAATGGCAGGCTTTTTGGTTTATATGACCCCAGCTGCATTTATTGTGACTTGGGAGTTAGCTAAATATTTCTTTGGTGATAAACTTATGATTAAGGTGCTTGAAAGTATATCGATATCTTTTTATGCACTAGGAATTATATTTGGAATTGTCTTAGCAGCGAATACCTTTAGTAATTTCATGATTGGCTTTGCTGTAGATAAGCTTAATGTTTCGGTAAATATAAACTATAAGTTTATGATATGCATACCTGTATATATAGCATTAGGAATCTCTTTTTCAAGGATTGCAAGAAAGATTGCTATCAAGAATGATGAAAAGAATGACGAAGACGATAGAGGAGAATAGATATGACAGAACAGGATGTTCATAATACATTACATAGTTTTGACGTTATAAAGCGATTTCAGACTTCGGGACAGTCCTTTGAAGATTTCTTTGAAGAAAACAAGGACCTTGTTAAAAATGAGTATTCTCACGAGTTTAAGTTTCTCTATTACTCATATTCAACTCACAGAGTTTGGATAACTGATGATTGCTTTCTTGAACACAAAAGAACAATGGACTTTAATGGCTATACGGAAGAAAGTGATGAAGTATATATCAAAAGGCTGGGCGTTGATGATAGATATGAGTGTTGTACTATTAAGGACGATGACGAGTATATCGTAGGACGTTTGACGCAAAGTGTTTCAAGTAATGATATCATCGATTATTTAAAACATTATGAGGTGAAAGCTGCAGAGTTTCCATTCATTTTTCCTTCTTTTTCAGATAATATCGGTAAGGAAAATTTGAAAAACGCCTACCTTGATACTTGTGAGTGGGAAGTAAAAGAAAGATACAGTGAACAGCAGGATATTCTTGATTTTACACCGATCGATATCGAGCGTAAGACTAAATTTACAATGCTCAAAGAAGAACTTGCCTGCTGTGAACAGGTCGGTTTTGACAGTATTAATCAGGCTCTTTTGGAGTTTGCGAAAAAAGATATCTTTAAGGACGAAATTCTGAAATACGCTGTATTTACTGAAAATGAAATTGATTCCGTAAAGAATGATTTATCACAATCTGAGATTGAAACAATGAAAAGAAGGGCGGATATGGTCAGCATTGCCAAAGAACTTATCAATGAATTTACAGTAATCGAATTTGAAAATGACGCAGATTTTTCTGACCTTTCTCATATACCGATTGCCTATACTACCGATGAGATACTTGAATTTCCGATTAATGTTTTTGTTGACCTCGAAAAAATGAAGTTGGTGAAGCGGTATAATAATAACAGCGAATTTGACAGCGGAGTATATTTTGGAGAAAGTAAAGACAAAATGTATATGATTTTGGGTAATCTTGAATTTGATGAACTGGTGAGCGTCCCTGATTATGTTAGAGAAGAAATTGGAAAAGACGATGCGCTTGACATGACAAATGATAGATCGTTGTCATTATAATTTTTTCTCGAGAGTTTTCCCTGAAAACAAGTCCATAAATGTTTTAATCAATTCAAAAATGCACAATATTTGGTGCGAAAGTTTGGCTATTCTGCCGTTGACGTGTTTTCTTGCTGTATGGTATAATATAAGTGTAGAAAACATATGGGAGGTATAACAATGGTAAAAGATTATAAGTATTATAAAAACTTGCCCGAACTTGATGAAGCAAAGATAGAGAGCCTTATCAGACCGAGCAATGAAGTTGATGATTTTATCAAAAAAGGGGAAGAAAAGCTCAATGACCCTGAGTTTGATAAAAAAACAATGCTTCTTTACACCATTGACGAAATAAGAGATTTTGTCGGTGAGGAGTTTTGGTCGGCTACGGAACAGCCACAGCACATAGCAATGACCGAAGAAGAACGTTGTCTTGAACGAATGAAAGCATACTATGATAAGATTTTCAAAGCATACTATAATCAGCTTGACGGCATGGGTGAGAACCATGATTTCAGTGGCTCAAGAAAAGCTTTTTTACGCACATCGAAAAAATTCGAGATACAATTCAAGAATATGCTTTTTGAGATGAAAGTCAGCGAAGAAGATTTTTGGAAAAGGTTTGACCGCAACTCTGAAAGATACTGGCTGTCACTTTACTATCCACTTCTCCATACGCAGAGAGAACTGCCCTCAGAAGAACCGATAGAAATGCTCAGAACACACTATATGTTCTGGATAAACCATATGATAAAGGAATTTATGGATGATATGTACATCTATTCGCTTAATCTTCAAGCAGGATATTTCAGCTAAATTTGTCCACGGACAAAATGAAAAATTGACACAAAGAAATGATTGTGATATAATTAAGTCGCAAAAATCAAAAGGAGGACCCCACAATGAAAAAAACAAATATAACAAGAACAATAACTTCCCTGCTCGTTGCAGCCGCTATGCTCGGTGTGACAAGCTGCGGACAGTCTGACAATACATCATCAGCCGCTCCAAAAGCGACAACCACTGCTGCTAGTGAAACTACAGAAATGGGAACAGTGACAAGCCGTTCGGCAACAACTACATCTATATCTGCAACAAGCAGCACATCAGCAAGCAGCTCTGTGACCTCCTCCGCACAGGGCTCTGCTGCATCTACCACCACCAAAAGCGGCACTACCACTAAAACAAGCGGCGGTAAGACAGGCGGTCAGCCTGCAAGCAATGGCGGAACAGTAAACAACGGCGGTCAGAGCTACAGCGGAAACACCACCAACAACGGAAACGGCAGCTACAACTATCAGCCTGCGGAAACACAAGCTCCTCAGACCGAACGTCAGACAGAAAGACAGACAGAGCGTCAGACAACGACTACAAGACAGACCACAACAACGGCAAAGAAAACGCAAGCCCCGAAGCCAAAGCCGACTACAACTACAACTTCTAAGCCAAAGTTTAAGCTGACACAGAATGATATAGACAGAGTGGTTAAGGAACTTCAACAATATAGTAATGAAACTTGTGACTTTGACGCTATCTTCTATACAGAGCAGGAAATGTGGGATAACATAGCCACAAGAAATCTTGACAACAGCTCATGGGGAACACCTGACACTGTTTCGCCTGATACTTATTCTTCTTATGATGAACTTTATCGCAAAGTAAAAGGACACATTGATGTTCTATATGACAGAATAGGCAAAGATCAAGCACATATAGTTGTGTATCAGCAATGGCATGGTGACGGATCAGCTATCAACAGTGACGGCAAGCCTGCATGGGAAATATACCTCCTTTACTGATATAAATTAAACTGAATAGAGTTTAAAAGCAATTCGATTTTCTTTCGGATTGCTTTTTTTATTGCGGAAATTCAAGCCCTATGGGCTTTTTAGATATATAAAAAATTTTTAGGAGGAAAACAAATGAAAAAGAAAAGTCTTTTCAAACGTCTGAGCAGTGTTGCACTTGCATTTCTGCTCAGCTTGTCGGCTCTTACACAAGGCATAACAGCCAGTGCGTTCTCCGACAAAAACCAAGCCACTCAGCAGTGGCTGTCAACATGGAGCTATGATTTCCGTGGCTCAGGTCTGCCAAATGGCTATGATATTGAAACAGGGAAATACAATGACACTCACTTCACTGGATACTTTGCATCAGAAGTGCCGTATTTCACAACATCTGATAACAACTACGCTTACTGCATTAACTTTGATAAGCTGCATAATAGCGGAACAGTTTCAAAGCAGCAGACACTTAATGATTACATGAAAAATGGTCATATTCCTGATGATATGCAGTATCAGATAAAGGAGTTCTGTATTTACAGTTACAAAGGCAAAACTCAGTACGGCTATTCTAAGGACACCGAACTGTGTGCGTCAAGTGTTATGTCACAGGCGGTTTCTGCACGTTTTTTTGATGAAAGCACAACAGGTCTTTCAAGCAATGAAACAAAGCTTCTCAACAGCTATTACTACAATGGCAATAATGCTTCTGCTCATCACCAAGAGTTGGTCGATTGCTACAAAAAGATGAAGTCTGAAATGCTTTCGCACTACAATATTCCTAGTGGTACGTCAAAGGCGTCTTACGGCAAGCCGCTCGACAAAGCTTCATATCCTGCAAAATATGATGTCAAGACAGGCAAGTGGACAGCAAAGCTCAAGCTTGACAGTCTTTCACAGTTCAGCGTTTCAAAGCCGAACTCAGTGACTGTTACACACTCAGGCTCAAATATGACTATCACAGCAGACAATGAGAAAGATCTGAAAAACGTTGTTTTCACGCTCACAAAGACAAAGGGCAAGTATGTTGAACACATAGACGAGTGTTCACCTCTTATCCTTTCGGGCGGCTCAGACGTTCAGGAAATGGTGGTAAGCTGCTACGAGGACAAAGACCCTGTTAAGGCTTATTTGAAAATAACAACACCAATAGGTTCAGCTCACCTTGACAAGAGCTTCACAGATTACTTTGACAACAAGCAGACAGGCACAGCGGATATGTACAAAGCCGTTAAGTTTCAGCTTGCTTGCAAGGTCGGTGACAGCTATAAGTTTGTAAAGGCAACTGGAAAGGACGGAAGCTACAGCTTCACTGACCTCGCTTCACAGGCTACAGACCTTACGCCAAACACCAAGGGTGATATTGATGTAACAGGTCTGCCAGAGGGCGATTATGAGTGGAGAGAAATATCCACGGCAGACGGCTACATGATATCATCAAAGAAAGCTATCACTGTTACCGCTGACAAGATGGCTACAACGGAGTTTGTAAACAAGGCTTCTGCTCCTGAAAAGGGCAAGATAACAATTCACAAGCGTGACGCTGAAACAAGAGCTGACCTTGAGGGCGCAAAGTTTGAAGTGGCAGCAGCCGAGGATATATTCGTTGGCAATGGCTATTGTATATATCCAAAGGGAACAGTTATCGACACTATAACCACAGGCGCAGACGGCATAGCTGAAACAACAAAGGCTATCTACAAAGGCTACAGCTACACAGTGACAGAAATTGAAGCACCAAAGGGCTATTCGATTTCTGATGAGCCTACACAGACTATCAAGCTTGTTGAACAGCAGGCGGAGTTCGTTGTAGATTTTGATAACAAGCAAAACACTATTCCTTTTGAGATAACAAAGACTGACATTTCAACAGGCGAGCTTATCCCTGATTGTACTTTTGAAATTCTGAATGAGAATAACGAACAGGTCATCACAGGAACTACAGACGAGAACGGCATTGCACATTTTCAGCTTGCTATAGGCAAATATTTCTACAGAGAGATATCAGCACCAGATATCTATGAAATTGACGATACTCCGTATCCGTTCGAAATAACAGAAAACGATGATATCGTCAAGGCTGAAATGACAAACAAGAAGAAAAGTGGCTCTATAAAGGTCACAAAGATAACAACAAGCAATCTCAATATTGAGGGCATTAAGTTCCTTGCAACAGGCATTTCTGATACAAACAAGGACTTGAAGTTTGAAGCGACAACAAATGAAAATGGCGTAGCAATGTTCGATAAGCTTGTTATCGGCAAGTATGTCATCACAGAGGACGGCTCAACAGTTCCTGCGGCTTACCTCACTGCTGATGAGCAGGAAGTAACAGTTGAATACAACGAAACAGCAGAAGTCGCTTTTGAGAATATCGAGAAAACAGGCTCTATCGTAGTTCATAAGACTACTGAGGGACAGAGAAACATCGAGGGTATCAGATTTATTCTTTCGGGTGTGTCTGACACAGGCAGAGAGATACGCATTGAAGCTGTTACCGATAAGGACGGCGTAGCGAAGTTTGAAAACGTACCTATAGGTACATACACTATCACAGAGGACGGCTCTACAGTTCCTTATGGCTATCTTGTTGCCGATGAAAAAGAGGTCAAGGTCGAGTATGCTCAGACAATAGACGCAACGATACTCAACAACGAGCAGACAGGCTCTATCACAGTTCACAAGACAACTGAGGGTCAGAAAAACGTTGAGGGTATCAAGTTCTACCTGAGAGGTACATCTGACACAGGACGTGAGATTGATATTCCTGCGATAACTGATGAGAACGGCATTGCTAAGTTTGAGAACATTCCTATTGGTACTTACATGGTTATCGAGGACGAGGAAACAGTTCCTTACGGCTATCTCGTGGCTGACGAAAAGGAAGTCAAGGTAGAGTATGCTCAGACAATAGACGCAACGATACTCAACAACGAGCAGACAGGCTCTATAAAGGTACACAAGAAAACTGCTGATATGACTAACGTTGAGGGCATTCGTTTTATTCTTTCGGGAGTTTCCGATACTGGCAGAGAGATACGCATTGAAGCCGTCACCGACAAGGACGGACTTGCGAAGTTTGAGGGCGTTCCAGTTGGCACATACACTATCACAGAGGACGGCTCTACAGTGCCATACGGCTATTTGGTCGCTGACTCAAAACAGGTCACTGTAGCATATGCACAGACAGTTGACACGGATATGGTGAATGAGAAAGCACCCGACACTCCGAACACAGGTGTTACAGACAATGACACAGACGGCAGAACAGCACTTGGCAGCATTGCGATAATTCTCGCAGGGGCTGCATTTTTTATGTTCAGCAAAAAGAAGAAAGAAAGATAATTGATGCTGTCTGAAAAAGATAGCTAAAGGGGATCAATTTATCTATACATGAAGAAAGCCCCTGCAACTGGGCAGGGGCTGAGGAGGACGGGAATGAATAATGTGAATATCGATTTTAATTTCAAGTATCCAAGTAAAAAAGAAAGAGTAATTTATACAGTAACATCTGTTTTAAAAGATGAAATTAGATTGTTTGGTAAGAGTGTCATTTCAGCTATTCTAGTATGTGTTTGTTTTGAAAACGGCTGGATCTTACCGCAAGAACACTGTGATAACAATGATTTTATGATAGTTCTGTTTGCAATTTTCTGCTTTATGCAGTGTGCTATATTGATAAATGTATTCTCAAAAAAATACACATATGAGGGAAACATTATAGCCAAATTAAATGACGAGAAAATTATTTGTAGAGGATATTCTAAGAGGGGTGATAATGGTGAATAATGACAATAATGAGGAGCTGATAAGAATGATAAAACTAAGAATACAGGGTTTACCCGATGAGGTCGAGAAGTTTTCCGAACAGCTGAAAAAGGACGGCTATCACTTTTTGATGGAGAGTGATGACTATCCGAACAGAAATTCGGAGTATGTAAGAAGATATGTGGAGGTAATGCTTGATGAAGATCAGGATCAATAGGTCTTGCAGAAAACGCCGTCAAGATTGCTACAACGGTATGGGACGCTGCCTTTGTATTGAGCCAAAGCGTTTATGCAATGAAAGCAAAAAGCTGATAGTTGTTGACCCTATGTCTAATGTCATAGTCGTGACAAAGGAAAAAGATTATGGAGCAAAAAATGAATGAGTATAGATACTTTATAGCAGACGATAACAAAACAGGAACTCTAATTTTCAGTAATGAAATAAAAGGCGAAGATATGCTGCTTCTTGTCGGATACGTTATCTACTTTTACAATGCAGCGTCCGTTGATGATATCGTAGACAAACTTGTAACCATGTATGGCTTTAGTGTCAGGAAGGAACATATTACAGCTTTTGACCTCAACACTAATCCTGATACACCTTATACATACTATGACCTTATTGATGAGGGCGGCTATTGTGAAAGTGATGGATATATGTACACCGATATTAACAGAATAAAAAAACTCTTTTCAGGAGAAAAATCCCAGAAGATGTTACGCACTATCAGTCGATTTTCCAAAAGAACATTTTCCTAGAGAAAGGATGAGATTCTTGTCAAATCCTAAACAATTAAGGTTTATCATTTCAAGAAATGGTGACACGGCAAAAACTGTTCTCAAAACTTCATACGATATTGTAAGTTTACCATACTTGCTAACATATGTTATAGGACGATTTTATGAGGAATATGCGTTCGAATGCATTGGCTTTAGTTCAAGCGAGCTTACTGATATGCTTTTGTCTATGTACCCAAAAGATTTTGCGGTATCAACGGACAATGCGGATCTTGTTATTGATGATTTAGAAACATGGGAAAGAAATTGCAGTTCATATGATACCATAAGAACAATAAGAATTTTTAAGCCAAAGGAATTAAATCTTTCTGAAAAGCTATTTTGTAAATTAAAGAAACACTTCAAGCAGAATGGGTTTCATGCCGTGTATGCCGAAACAAACGAAGAAAGCCTGATTATTTTTTACAGACCCCAAAGTAATCAAAGAGTATTCGGAATACGAAGAAATTGTTATTCAAAAAATGGCAATAGCATAGAAATTGGTCTTTTAATAAATGAAAACACATTTTTGTGGTTTAAGACAGCAGCTATCGTTTCCTATAAAAATAATAATTTAAAATCGATATTCAATGATGTGATACAGGAAATAAATAAAATCACTATTGATGAAAAAGCATTGCCACAAGATAAATTTCGTAGTCCTTATGTGGCGTGCTTGGAGTATCTAAGCAAATATGGGTATTCAATTAAAACTATAGAATGGGAGTAAAAGCAATGAAAAAACTCAAAAAACATTTCTTCTCAAAGCTTGCAAAACTACATAAAAGGAATAGTGATAGACCACAGATGTATAACTTGAAGGGAATAACTTCTGACGGAAAAGTTGTGGGTTTTCCGTATATTTCTGCTGATAAATGTGGAGTAATCAATATAAAAGGACTTCCTATTGGAACATATAAGTTCACCGAAGTTATAAATGACACACAGCAATAATAATCGCAAACACGAGCGTGTAAAGAAATTCATACGCTCTTTTTATATGCGAAAGGAGAAACAACATGAATATTGAAACGCCAAAGAAAACTAAGTTTGATATCTTGGAAGAAATCATGATAAGTTTTCAAGATGATTATGAAACAGATAATGCTCAGACCCATTGGGTGAAAACCTACAAAGAGCGGAAAGAGCGATTAATTCAGCTTCAAGAGGAAGAATATGAACTGCAAGCGAATGTAATTGATGACGCTCAAGCTCTGGGTTTTGTTGAAGGAGTAAGATATGCTCTCAACATCATGGATATGACAGACGCAGGAAAAAATAAGGAGCTTTTGGAACGGCTCTTAAATATTCTTGAAAGAGAGGTCGATGTGAATGGCAAAAAAGGATAAAGAAAAAATGCTGTTTGCAGGAATACGAAAAGGAATTATAGATAAAAACAGAATTTGCAAAGAGGTTGAGATTTATACAGACGGATATAAGCTCTATCTGAAATATGAGCGTAATCCAGATACTTGTGCAGTGTGCGGAGAGCATACACATAGCAGAATACTATGTAACAGCAAACCAGTGTGCAGGCAGTGTATGATGAAAATGAAAGAATGGTCTGAAAACTACCAAACGCAAAAAATTCATCTGTTAGACACAGGCTATGCGTCAGCAGTTTCATTGAGTGGTAATCGTTACTTGGTGTTTATTCCGCAGGATTTAACGGATACCATGTTTAAATCCTATGATAAAAACAAGACACTTGTAGGAGAATTATTTGATGATGAATTCTTGGTTATTAATGACAGAGATGAACAGGATCATAATTGCTATTTCTGTGGCAAGGTTAATGCACCATTTGAAATAGAAAATAAGCATATATGTTATAACTGTGCTAAAGAAATTGCTATAAAGGGGGAGTGTAAAGTGTGATTGAAATAGAACGAAAAATAAGTCAGTTTACTAGCTGTGGAAACCTTGACATCAAGTGCTGCGAAAATTGTGTAAACTATGTTTCAGGTTTATGTATACTGAATAATGTCGCAGTGGTGGACGAATATTCTGACTTTGATTGTGATGAGTGGCAGTTGGAGCAGGAGGAAAACTATCAAAAAAGAGGAAGAAGACTATAGGAGGTCTGTATTACAATGAAAATTTCAGTGAGAACAACGCATTATACTAACGATAATAGCCCTCAGTTGAGAGGTTATGCTACAGTAAAGTTTGATGACAGTTATGTGCTTGAGTCAGTTAAAATAATGGAAAGGCAAGACAGTAATGAGATTTTTATTGCATTGCCGTCACTGATGGTTCGTACAAAGGACCAGAACGGAAATTATGTTATCAATGATAAGGGTGAATATGTTAAGGAGTTTAAGGAAGTTTTTCACCCTATCACCGCAGAGAGCCGAAAGGTGCTAAATTCGGCTATAATGGACTCATTCAATAGGAATGATGGCAAGTATACAACAGTGGAGTTCGGTAATGACAGGTTTCAGCCCACTTTGGCAAGAATATTTGAAAGTTCCGTTAAAGATATAGAGGGTGTTGGCTCTGTGATTTTTTCTGACAGTTTTGTGCTTGAAAATGTTCAGGTCAGAAATGGCAAAAGCGGTGAATATTTTGACTCGCCCAAACGTAAGGTCAGAAATGAGAAAAAAACGTCAGGCTATGAGTATGTGGAGTTCTTTCACCCAGTAAAGGCGGAAACCTACAATGAACTTCGTGACAGTGTTGTGAATGGTCTGAATTATACGAGAAATATGAAAAGAATGAACTCATACGATAACAGCAGAGGACAAGACGAAGTGCTTGACATGACAGGTGAAAACAGAGGTCTAGGAAGATAATATAAAAAAAGCCGTTACAAAGCTATACGGCTCTTTTTTTTGCGCAACAACCCATATAAATGCTACTCTTTTTAGAGAATTGTTTGCGGAGGATTATAAAAAGATGAAAAAATTTAATTTGCAGGAATGGCTCGAATTTCATAAGTTTGCGTCTAATCTATATGCCTATCCATATGATGAACAGCTTCAGATTTACAATATTAACAGAAATGCTACGGCTGTAGCTCCATTTGAGGTATGGAGCAATATTGGACTTCGTATCAATGGTGGTACAAGGTCAATGACCATTTATGACAAAAACGGCATAAAGAAACATTTGTTTGATGTATCTCAAACTAACGGAAAAGATATCAAGCCGTGGAAATACAACGTATCATATAATGAGTATATCTTTGATATGTTGGATAAGATGTACGAAAAGAATGGTAGTGAAACAAGAGCAGATCGTGGCGAGAAAACCTTTCATAATAACATTTATGACTATGTTTTTGAGTCAGTGTATTCACACCCAAAGTCACCAACAGGACAGCTTTCAACGGAATTATGTGAGCTGATTGCAGAAACAGTTACATATACAGTATGCGAAAGATTAAACGTCATTGAAGAACAGTACAAGTACGATTTTTCAAACTTCTCTGTATTCGATGAAAATGCTCAGGAGCTTGTAGGTACTGTTGCGGCAGTCTATGTCAATGTCTTTTGCCGAACTGCAAAACAGCTTGTAAAAACTGTGTCACTGGAAGAAGCTCAGGGCAGACAGGCTATGCGTAAGCCAATTGTCAATGATGATATTTCAGAGTTTGAGCAGAAAGTCACAGTTGAAGAAACAACAGTGACAGATAATGCTGATATCGAAACGGAAAATGATATATCTGAAAAAGAAGATGATAGATATGTTGTTGAGCCTGATGATACGGTAGAGCCTGAGCCTGACTACAATGAATTTGTAGAAGTTCCTGAAAAAGCTGAACATCTGACGCTTACCGCTGAGCAACAGGAAACAGTGCTTAAACAGATTTTTCAGGCGGATTATAAAAAAGTTAATAAGCAGGCAGTTATCAAGTTCTATAACATCAACAAGTCAGCTAAGGTGCTTATGCGGTATACCTATGCTGTATATAAAGGTTCACACCCTATCGAGCTTGCTGAAATGCCTGATGTAGTCAAATGGTCTGCGACTTCCAAGGGCGTTGTCTTTGCTGACGCTAATGGAGCGGAACTATACTGTGTAAACTGGCGTACTGCCTGTGGCTATGTTAAGCAGCTCATCAGGGATAACGAGTATGCCATAAGCAACACCATAGAGGCAACATCTGAAAAAGAAGAAAAAGAAACTGAAAAATACCGTGGTAATATTATTTCCGCAAGCACGATGAAACAGCAAAGACTGTATTCAAAGTTTGTCGAGCTGTTTCCTGATTTTCTGACGGACTATAAATATCTCAAGCTTGAAAGCGACTTAGGCTTTATGACTTTGTCCTTGGACAAAATCGGTAGCAATTCTGTAGCAATGGCACATTACTATGAGCAGAATGGCGATTTAATGGTTGACCCTGAAATAGTGTTTGATATTGATAGTAAAAATAAAACACTTACTGCAGTGTCATATCAACAGGACGGCATGGGCATATATAAAACGTATGAACCAGACAGTGACGAACAGGATAATTGCAATTCTTTTGTAGATACTTGGTTCAATAATATTTCAACTCAGGCGTATAAACCTGTCAGAGCAATAAACATACACGGAAAAGAGATAACATTTGCGAATGTTTTGTCCATGGACAAAAATGAGAGTGAGGACAATATTAAACCTATAAGCACCACGCTTATCGTTAATATTTATGGTGGTCCAGGTGCAGGAAAATCAACAACTGCATTACAACTTGTTGCCGAATTAAAGAAACTGGGGTATCACGCTGATTATGTTTCCAAAGTTGCAAAAGAGCTTGTATATGCCAAGGACTTTGAACACCTTGATGGAACTCTAAAAAATCAAAGCAAAATACTCTCAGAACAAAAAAGGCGTCTGGATATAATGCTTGACAATGTAGATGTGGTAGTCACTGATTCGCCTCTTTTGCTTAACACAGTCTATCTTAAAGAAAATGCACCTGAGTATATAGAGAGCGTTTTTTCTCAATATGAGAATTATAACAACTATAATGTTGTTGTTGAGCGTGACTTGGCTGTCGAATTTGAGCAAGAGGGCAGAATTCATAATCTTGAAGAAAGCATAAAAAAAGACGGTGAGATAAATACACTGCTTGACTCTCACAATATAGATTATCAGCGTTTTGACAGAAACAATATTGCAGGTATACTTGACGGAATCATTTCGAAAATAAATGATATTAAGATTAGTGAAAGTATTATTGCTGACAATACAGAAGATGAGGACAATACGATCGTTATTTCCGAAAATGGTGTATCGAGAGAGTATATCATTGAGCAAAAACGAGATAACATTGTTAATGTTGTTGACAAAGAGAGCGGTGAGTACGCAGTTGAAGTTGACCTAGAAAATAGGGTAGCGGTCAAGTTTATTTCCTCTTTTTCAGATAATCAAAAAAATCAGTTCTTTGAATATTTCAAAGACTATGACGCTGTATATAACAAAGAAAGCTTTATACAGTCAACGGCAAAAGCACTTCTTCTCGGAGCTGAAACGGATGATGATTATGTCATTATAAAGCATATTGAAATGATTGATAATGACCCTGACAATGTTAAGGAAGTCAATGATATTAGCTCTGAAAAATCATTTGCAGAACAGGTTGATGATGTACTTGCAGGAAATGCAAACCGATACAATGACTTGAAGGTATGTGATACACCTCAAATATTGCTTGACGTTGGCTGTGAGCAACTTCCAATGTTTTATACACAAAAGCATTTGAAAGAAGCAATTAAGCAAAAGAATGGACATACCCACGCTCATGGTCTGACGGTTGAGCAACTTAAACTCATTCCAAAACTATTACAAGAGCCTGTTATGATTATGGATTCTGTTTCCAAAAGCGACAGCATTGTTGCGATAACATCTGAGGTTGACAGCGACAAAGCACCTATAATTGTAAGTATTAAACCTAACGGAAATGGAAAATACGAGATGAAAACTCTAGATTCCAATTTTATAACAAGCATTTATGGACGTGATAATTTCGGTAATTTCGTAGAACGAGTGACAAAAAGTGATAACGTTCTTTATTATAATAAAGAAAAAAGTCAAGAACTGTTCAGTGTGCTGGGACTACAATCATCCCAGGGCTTAAACGCTCTTGACTCTAATGTTATTATACACCAAAGTCGCAATATTGTCAAGGGTATGCAGCAGGAAAATAATGCAGAACAACTCTCTTTCTTTGAAAATTCGACATTGGAAGATACGGAAGTTGAGATACCTTTTGCAGTTGGTGATGAAATAGATTATGGCGAACGCCATTACACGATTTCAAAAATCGACAAAGAGAAAAATACAGTTACGCTCCTTGACTATAATACAGGTTGGTATCCTATTTCTCATGATGAGGACCTGTCAATGGTCATTGCCGAGTTTGAAGCGGTGAGGGAAAAGGAGATAGTTGAGTCTGAAGCATTGGCAACTAAGCCTAACAACTTTGTTAAAATAGATGATGAAGGCTCGGTCAATAGCGGCTCTTTATCTGAAAATTTTGTTATCACTGACGAACAGCTAGGCGTTGGAGGTCCAAAGCAGAAATTCAATAGAAACGTGACAGCTATTCAGCTTCTAAAAAAGATTGAAGAAGAAAATCGCAACATAACCAAAGATGAACAGCAAGTGCTGTCGGAGTATGTTGGTTGGGGCGGTATCCCTGAAGCGTTTGATAAAAATAATAGCTCGTGGTCGCAGGAGTATGAACAACTGAAAAATCTTCTTACGGAAGAAGAATATCAAAATGCCATAGGCTCGGTACTAAATGCCCACTATACACAGCCTGTTGTTATCAACGCAATGTATACAGCGTTGTCAGAGCTTGGCTTTAGTGGCGGTAAAATACTTGAGCCAGCCGCAGGCGTTGGAAACTTTATCGGCTGTGCGCCTGAGAATATTGCAGATAGGTCATTCTTTACTGCGGTGGAGATAGACAGCATATCAGGCAGGATTGCAAAACAGCTCTACCCTGAGTCAGAAGTTCAGGTGTGTGGCTATGAAAACGCAAAGCTCAGAGCAGGCACGTTCGATGTGGCAGTCGGCAATGTTCCTTTCGGTGATTATAGTGTAGTCGATAAGAAGTATAATCATGACCATGCTATGATACACGATTATTTCTTCCTAAAAACGCTTGAAATGGTCCGTCCAAATGGTGTGATAGCTTTTATCACGTCAAAAGGAACAATGGATAAGCAGAGTAGTAAAATCAGAAAGCAAATAGACGAAAAAGCTGAGTTTATCGGTGCTATAAGGTTGCCGAATACGGCTTTTAAAGCTAATGCAGGCACAACAGTTGTCAGTGATATAATCTTTCTGAAGAAGAGGTCATTTCCACAGACAAAACTCAGTGAATGGGTCGATACCGCCTATAATGAAGATGGTCAGCGTATAAATCAGTATTTTATCAATCACCCTGAAATGATATGTGGAGAGCTAAAAATAAAGTCAGGTCCTTATGGTCCTGAAATGACAGTTGACCCTTTTTCAGATAAAAGTCTGAAAGACGCATTGTCAGAGTGTGTTGAAAATCTAGTGAATAATACAGATGTGCGCTATACACAATTATCTCTCAGACCAGTAGCCGCTGAAGCAGACGATACGCAGAAACAGGAAGAAGCATTGCCTGCACCTGAAAACATTCCTGACGGCTTTTACGTTTCAATTAATGATAATATCTATAAAAGAAACGGAAGCGTTCTTGTAGAAGCAAAAAGGAAAAGCGGCAAGGCGTTTACAGAAAGAGAAAAGGGAATGCTCACTCTTGCGATAGACCTTGCCAAAGATTTGAGGTATGCTGTAAACATTCAAAATACAGATATATCGGACGAGGACTACGAGAAAATCAGAATAAATCTTGAAAGCAAGTATAATTATTTCTCCGTAAAATACGGCAAGATAACTGACCCGAACAATAAACTGGTTTACAACACTCTCAGATATGTGAGGGACGATAATCTCGATTTTCTTAAGAGCATTGAAACACCAAAGTTTGAAAAGTCAGATATTTTATTGAAAAGAACAATACGCCCGTCAATAAAAATAACTCACTGTGATACAGTTGAGGACGGCTTTCAGGCTACACTTGCGGAATATGGATATATTGACCTTAATCACATATCAAAAATAACAGGATATAAAGTAGACGAGTGCATTAACAGACTTAACGGCATACTTATGTATCGTGACCCTGACGAATTTTTTTCTGCTGACATTAAGCCTACTGATGGTTGGTTGACGGCAGACGAATACTTGTCGGGAAATGTGGTCGAAAAGCTTAGAAAAGCAAAACTTCTATCATCAAGGTTTCCTGAGCTGAAAGTAAACGTTGAAGCACTTGAAAAGGTACAGCCTGAAAAAATCAAAGCAGTTGATATACTAGCTCAGATAGGCTCATCATGGATACCTGAAAAATATATAGAGCAATTTGTAGAAGAGGTTTTCGGCATTGGTACAGTTGTTGAACACAACACTGCAACAGCAAATTGGAAACTTTCAAATAAGGTCAATGGCAATTATCACTCGTCCACAAGCACGGAGTATGGAACAGCGGATATAAATGCTATGTACATACTTGAAAACTCTCTTAATCTGAGAGATAGCACAGTATGGCGTGATAAGCGTGATGAGCTGGGTCACTTGGTCTATGATGATAAAGGAAATAAGGTCAGAGAAAAAGACGTAGAAAAAACCATAGCTGCTAATCACAAGGCTGAGAAAATCAAGGAAACATTCAAAGAATGGGTATGGACAGACGCATATAGAACGCAGGACCTTGAAAACATCTACAACGCAAAGTATAACACAGAACGTGCAAGAACGTATGACGGCTCACATCTGTTTTTTGCAGGAATGACAAGTTCAATACAGCTTGCGGATCATCAGAAAAATGCAGTTGCACGAGTTTTGTATGGTGGAAACACATTGCTTGCTCACGTTGTCGGTGCAGGAAAAACATTTGAAATGACAGCCGCTGCCATGGAAATGAGGAGAATAGGTGCTGCAAATAAACCGCTGTTTATTGTTCCTAATCATCTGATAGGACAGTGGGGAAAAGAGTTCTTGACGCTTTATCCTGACGCAAATATTCTTCTTGCAACATCAGAGGATTTTGAGAAAAGCAGGAGAAAAGCGTTTGTTAATCGAATAGCAACAGGAGATTATGACGCAGTAATAATGGGCTATTCAACTTTTGCAAAGATATCAATTTCGCCTGAAAAGCGAAAAGAATACTATCAACAGCAGATAGATGAGCTTGTAGACATTATCCAGAGTTCTGATGATGACGATAATCTGTCTGTTAAGGACGCTCAGAAAAAGAAGAAGCAGTTAGAACCAAGACTTAAAAATCTTGAATATGATACTGAGCAGGACGATAATATCTATTTTGAAAACCTTGGCGTGGATGCACTGTTTGTTGATGAGGCACATAATTTCAAGAATCTTTCCATAAACACGAAGTTGTCAAGGATTGCAGGCATACAAACGACTGAGTCCAAACGAAGTGAGGACTTGCTCTTAAAAATTCAGTACATTAAGGAAAAGCAGAATGGATTGGATCGTGGCATTGTATTTGCAACTGGTACGCCTATCTCAAACTCACTTACTGAAATGTATGTCATGAAAAAATATCTCGAGCCTGATTATCTCAGAGAAAAAGGTCTACAGCATTTCGATTCATGGGTTGCCGATTTTGCAGAAGTGACAACAAATATAGAGTTATCTCCTACAGGTAACTCGTGGAGAGCCAAAAAACGTTGCTCAACGTTTAAAAATTTGCCTGAATTGATGAATATCTATCGCAGAGTGGCAGATATCCAAACAGCAGAAACATTGAAGTTACCAGTGCCAAAGCTGAAAAACGGCAAGTATACGATATGCCTGACTAAGCCGTCAGAGGAACAGAAACTTTTTATCTTTGATTGTGGCGAAAGAGCAGAGGAAGTTCATCAAAAAAGAGTTGACCCTAGCAAGGATAATATGCTGAAAATAACCAATGACGGAAAGATGTGTGCGTTAGATATGCGACTTGTCGACCCAACTGTGGAAGATAATCCTGACAGCAAGGTTAATATGGCGGTAAATAACATCTTCAACAAATGGGAAGAAACAAAAGATGATAGCCTGACACAGGTAGTTTTCCTTGACCGCTCTACGCCGTCAAAGGGTTTTAACCTATATGATGATATCAAGGAAAAGCTAATAGCTCTTGGTATTCCTGAAGAAGAGATAAAATTCATTCATGACGCAAAAAATGATAAGGAAAAGGTAAAGCTCTTTGAAGATGTGAATGAGGGCAGAGTGCGTATACTTATCGGATCTACGGAGAAAATGGGTGCAGGCACAAACATTCAGAAAAAACTATGCGCACTTCATCACATAGATGTTCCATGGCGTCCGTCTGATATCGAACAGCGTGAGGGACGTATAATCCGTCAGGGAAATGACTGCAATGAGGTCGAAATTTTCCGTTATGCAACAGAGGGTACATTCGATAGTTACTCGTGGCAGACAATAGAGTATAAGCAGAAGTTTATATCTCAGGTCATGACAAATAAACCGCTAGGACGTTCGATAGATGATGTTGACGAAGCGGCACTGAATTATGCTGAGATAAAATCTTTGGCAACAGGTGACCCTCGTATAAAAAGGCAGCTTGAGCTTTCAACTCAGGTGGATAATCTGCGCCGTGAAAAGGCAGAGTTTGAAGCTGATAGAATGAAAGCAAGAGAAGAAATAACATTCACTATTCCTACGCAAATAAAAAGAGCAGAGAAGTTTATCGAGATATTCAGTAATGCTGTAGAGTATTCAAAGCAATATCCACGTTCTGAGAATTTCTGTGTAGAGATAGTTGATAACAAGATAACAGATAGGGAAGAAGCAGGCAAGGCTGTAAAAGCATTGCGAAAAGTTGGTGGCGAAGAGCCTATTGATGTGTGTGATTACAGAGGTTTTAAAATACAAATTCAGTATTCATCACTTGGCGGATATGGCTCTTTCAAGACAATAGTTTCGCACGAAAATGCAACGCTCTTTACTTCTCTTGGCGTGTCGAACACAGATGTTTTTGATAACATTGACAATGCTATAGACGTTGATATGCCACAGTTGTTATCAATACATAAGGAAGAGTTGGAAATAGCTCAAAAAAATATGCAGAAGTCAAAAGAGATAGCAGAGCGAGAGTTTCCAAAGTTAAAGGAGTATCAGGAAAAGAGAGAAGAACTCAATAAGCTCACATCGGAAATAGGCTTGAATGATAACTCAGGGGATATGGATATAGTTTTCAAACAAGACGCTGTTACCTCTGTCGTCGACAAGAGCTACATCCGAGATAATTCAGGAACGATAATTGCAAAGTTCACCTATAGTGTTCCTGAGAGTTATATAGAGAAGATTTACAACGATGATGATAACCTGAGCTTGGAATATGGTAGCCTACAGGAATACGTTAAGAGCGTTCAGGGTGATAACCGATTTTATGAAAAATCTAAAAAAGCGAGAAAAATCGTTGATGATGATATTCCTGCGGTTGATGATACGATGTTCTTAACGCTTAAACAGTGCCGTGCAATAGTTTTGGAGGAAAATAGTGAGCTTTTGACATTGCAAGGAGTTAAATCAAACGGAGAGCATATTAAGGTAGGAACATTTGACTATGATTATCAGACATATCAGACTTTAAGCTCTGTCGGAAAGCTCTATTCTGAAAAGCTTGGTATTCCATTTGGCGATGAAGATATTGCTGCTTCACGCTATAGAAGAATTTAAGATATAAGCCCTTGATTGATTGTCAGGGGCTTTTTTCTTTCGGAGGTGAAAATTATTGTATAAAATTCAGATAGGCTGTAATAGGCGACTATCAAAGATATTTTATATCGATGAAAATGCGTTTAACAGCTATTTCGGGTGCAGTTCAGCAGACGAGTTTAAAAGAACTGCAAGACAAGAGCCATATGCTTGCAAGATTTTGTCCGTGGACAAAAGTGCAGAAGCATTTTCACTTGCTTTTGCGGATAGAGTATTGAGCAGATTATATATAGCTGAGTACTTAGTGGCGGACTATGGCAGTGAGCATAAAGCGTTAGGAATTATTCGTTCAGAAATAAAAGATTGTACCGCATTTGATGGATATATGGACGTTATTGACTTTAAGAGCGTTGAAAATATTGATTATGCTATCAAGCTCTATACAGACTATATCACTAAAATAATGAATTTAGTGGAAAGTGACGCAGAGAAGTATAGACGGCGTAAATCGCTAAAGTCGATAATTGAGTTGGCAAGGCTTAAAAATTCTGCTTTATATTCTAAAAAGGGGGATAAACTCAATGGCAATACGGCGTGAGTACATAGGTTCGGGCAAGAAATTCATACGCTATTCTCCTGAAGAAATGGCAGACGCACGGCAAACGGATATGCTTGACTTTCTATCCCGAAAAGAGGGTTTTACCTTTATAAAAGCAGGCTCTGTATATCAATGCAAAGAGCATGATAGCCTTATAATTCAGGGTGACAGGCAACGTTGGTATTGGAATTCGCAAAATCTTAAAGGGCTTAATTGCATTGATTGGCTTATGAAAATTGATGGTATGGGCGTTCAAGAAGCATTTGAAACCATTATAGACTTGTCAGGAAATATTAAGACGGAGTTTGTGAAAGCTCCTGAAATAAAGGACGAGCCAAAAGAATTTCATTTGCCACCCAAAAGCGAAACGTATAGAAACGCTGCCGCTTATCTCACGAAAACACGAATGATAGACCCTCATATAGTCAGCTATTGTATTAAAAATAGTTACATATATCAGGATCAATACAAAAATGTTGTGTTTGTGGGTTTTGATGATAAGAATGAAGCAAAGTTTGCCGAGAGCAAGGTAACGAATACCTTTTATAAGCGCAAGCCCAAAAATGTAAGTGGAAGTCAAAAAGAGTACAGTTTCAATCTGACTTATTTGACACCTGAGAGTAACAAAGATACTGTTTATGTCTTTGAAGCTCCAGTTGACTTGCTAAGTCATGCAACGATGTATGTCATATCTGAAAAGAAAAGGGCTGAACGATTGGGGCAAAAACCTGATTATGATGTTTGGAAAAAGCAAAACAGGCTGTCTTTGTCGGGAACATCAGACGTTGCATTGCAATCATATCTGCAAAGATATCCTGAAATAAAAAACATTGTGCTTTGCTTAGATAATGACGAAGCAGGGCGAAATGGAATCGCAAAAATAAATCAGAAGTATGCTGACAGGTATAGCATTACAGTTCACGTTCCTAAATTGGGCAAGGACTACAATGAAACACTTGTCAGATATTTAACTGTAGCGGAGAAAGCTACAGAACAGAGAACAGTTGATAACAGTGAAGAAGTTGCTGTTACAAATACAACTCAGCGGTCACGCTGATACAAAAAATTCAAGGAGTGATTTTCTATGAAAAACAAGAAGATGAAGAAAATTGGTGCAACGCTCTCATCATCAGTTGCCGCATTGTCAATGATGTTGATGAACGCTGTATCCGCAAGTGCAGACGCTATTGATGTGAATGACAATGGCAAGGCGGCTGTAGTCCTTGCTGACCTGTCTGGTCTGCTCAAGTGGATCAATGACTTGGGTGACACTGCTAAGTATATTGGCTATGCCATATCAGTTCTTGCAGTTATAATCGCAGGTATCATGCTTATTGGCGGTGGCAATGGCGGTATGAGCAAAACAAAAGGTGTATTTATAGGAATACTTGGAGGCTTAGCAATACTCGGCTTTGGTCCTAAACTCATTCAGGATTTTCAGTCAGCAACAACGAGCGGTATGCTTTTTATCAAATAAGCGGAGCGAACGGTACATATTGTATGTACCGCTATGGGTCTTAAGCTTTGAGCCTATAGCGGTGCATACAGTGCATTAGAAACAGAAAGGACGGATAATTATGAGAGAAAGGTTATACAATGGTGATTTTTTTAACTTCGATTTTTATATCGAACGTACAGAGGGTGTTTATGACGGCATAGACTATGAAGAAGCGTTCAAAGCATTTACCTATCACATTCTCCATGAGAGTGGTCCGATAGAGATAGGCGTTGATTATGACAGACTAGGTAATGATGGTTTACCAAAAGAAAATGGAAGTGGAAGAATGCCACTTCGCAAGTTTGCAAAAGGCGTTTTTACAGGCGTAGTTGATGGTATTATTAAAGATAAGCTGATTGATAAAGCAATCGGTAATCTTGACGATTTTCAGTATAACTATATACGAGCGAATAAAGATTTTGAGTCAATAGCTGATATGTTCAAACGAATTAAAGAGGACTGTGATTATGACAGTTGTGACTTTGACTATGATATAACAGTGACAGTTGGATCGCCAGAGTACGGAACGAATGAACCATATGACCGCTATTATAATGATGTTCTGAGCAGAGTAAATGTTATAACAGACGCAAAAGATATAATGAGTCTGTGCTGTGATTGGTCGGAATTTGTTTATCGCTATTATGACAAACTCAAAGATTTTGCCGATAAGAATTGGAGAAAGAACAATTTTGCCGAACCAGAAGATTTTGTGTACGAATGGATAGATGAAACGCAAAAATTACTTGCAGGCTATGGCACAGACAGTATATACAGTGCGTTGAGTGAAGTTATTGAGAGCGAACCTAACAGGGATAATGAACAGTATCAGAATTTTATCAAGAATAGTTTTAAGCCTTTCATGACAGATTGGAAATATACTTCATTCATTAATAATGATATGACAACGTTTAAAGACTTATCAAATGCACTTGATTTGGAGCATAATCGCATACTGTATACAGAATTTGAGCTGTTTACGGAGGAAAATACATACTATGCAGTAACATCAGGACACAATGTAAATGAAAATTCCATTGAGAATAATGCTGATTTAAAAAAGTGCATAGAGGACAACGCTATTGATTGCAATAATGTGTATGTAATCTATAGAAATTTCAGCTTAGGCTCTGAAAATGCGACTTGCGTGACGAATGCAAGTGATAATAAAATCGACATTATCCGTAATAATCGTAGCCTTATCGGTTATCATGCTGATTTGGTAAATGTTGATAGTGCAACTATTGATTTGAGAAATGAAAATTTCAGAAATCTTAACGATGAACGAGGAGTCAGAATATAATGAGAGTATCAAAAACGAAAAAATATGCGTTTTCTGTATTCATAACACTGCTTATAAGCACAATGTCATTGAGCATACTTGCATTTGCGGCTGACCCTCGTACACTTCTGCCTGAAGTGCAGGAGATAATCGTCAAGAAAACTTGGCACGGAGAAATGGTACAGAATGTTGAGTATACGTTGCTGAAATGGCTTGCATATGTTGTGGATTACATTTCAGAAGCTGTGGATCAGGTGCTGAATTTTAATCTTTACAACGTTATAAAAGACGTTTTTAACATAGATACTATTATATACCCTATAGCGTGGGCGTTGGCAGGAATGACAGTGGTGCTTATAGGAATACTTATCATAGTCAATGCAGATAAGATACACATTACAGACTATGTACGAAATATCTTGACGTCACTGTTTTTCCTTATCGCATTGCCGATACTCGTTTCATCATTTACTGACCTTAAAACTGTGGGTGTGCAGTTTGCAAAGGATAATACAACAAAAGATACTGCAACAAATAGGACGATAGGTGAGTATATTCTCGCAAGCAATATTTACAACGTCAATAGTAGTATCAATCAAAACAAATTGGTAAAGCAAAGTCAAGTTTCGTCATTTGGTGTAAATCCTAGCACTGTTTATTCAATGAATATTAATCTAGGTTTAGACCCCTCAAAAACGCAATATAGGACAGTTACAACAGCAGACCATTATGATGTGACTCCTACATACAGATTTGATGATCTGACCTTTGAGCATAAACTTGAACTATTAGACCTTGTCGATGATTATGCTTTTTGGCAACAGAGAGTGTCATGGGCGCAAGCAACTGCTGACTCTGACGATGAGCCTTATAAAATAACAATTACACGAGGAGAGGGAGATAACAGACGTTCAACAGATTATTACGTTATAACCTCACAAGCTCCATATTATCAAGCGTCATTTGAATGCTACTTAATCCGTGAAGCAGCGGAAAATGCCGCCCACGAACTTCAAAATCGTGGCATAAATATTCAAGCTAGTCAAGTGGCTTCCATGATAATGTATTGCCAAGACTCCGATACTTTTGAGGAAGCTATAAACAGGTTGAGTAAAGGCGCATTTAGAGAGTTAGACTTCTACGGAAACACAATGAGTGCTATTCAAATACTTAACATTTCCAATATCGAAGATTTTGCGGATAATGGATTTGAACATCATAGTGGCGGTAGTTTTGAACAATTAAAAGAAGCGTCCGATTTTAGTGACGGAGATATGTCAGCACAGTTTGATAAAATGTGGCAATATGTTTCTGTCGGTCACTTAACGGAAAAAAATCACTTCTATCGTGTGAATTTTCTATGGGGGCTTTTCATGCTTATAATAACGGCAGTGTGTCTTATCTTTGCAGGACTGAAACTTGCGTCCTTGTTGTACGACATAATGTTTGCACAGATAGTAGCACCAATAGTTGTGGCAACAGATATGGGTGGCGCAGGACGGCTAAAAAAGGTCATACTGAATTTGCTTAATTGTTTTCTATCCGTGATAATAGTTGTCCTTGATTTACGTTTGTATATACTTATACTCACAGAAATTCAGGACTCATCACTGTTATCAAACCCAATAGCTGTTATTTTCATAACAGTTGCAGGCTGTAAATTTGTAATTGACGGACCTGACCTAGTGGTACATCTTCTTGGCATTGACGCAGGCGTTAAGTCGGGCGTATCAACTATTATGGGTCTGCGTTCCGCAGGACAGATAGCTTCAGGTGCAGGACACACTCTAGGTCATATAGCAGGCAAAGGAATTTCAAAAGCGGGTGGCACAGTTGCAGGCGGTATCGGAGGAGCTATCTCAGGTGGTATTAGTGGTGCGAAAGCGTCAATGGCTAATGCTAGAAACAGTGACAATAAAGCCGAAAAAGGAATGCGTGGTGCTGTCGGTGCTGTTGGCGGAGCTGTCGCAGGCGGTGTCGGCGGTATGGTAGGCGGCTTTGGAAGTAATAATGGCGTTATGGGCGCGGCTGCTAATGGCATAGCCGTAGGCAGTAAAGCAGGAGAAGTTGCTAACAAACCTATCGGAGAAGTGGCTAAAAGTGCAGGACAGAATTTATCAGGCAAGGCAATGGGAATGGGTGAAAAACTTGGTGTTGGTACAAGCGGCAAGGACGGAAAAGACGGCACAAACGGAATAGACGGACTTAATGGTAAAGACGGCTTGCAAGGTGAAAATGGCAAACAGGGTGAGCAAGGTGAAAGTGGTGAATTTTCGTCAAACATCGATAATAGTTCATCTGAAAATGCTGTGGCGCAAGGCTCTTTTGGCTCGGACAGCATATCAGGCATGGATGGCTCACAGACAGCTAGTGCAGTTACACCACCTAGCATTAGCACTTCGGGTGGAAGCTTTGGCAATGATACAAGTGCTTCATCAGCACAAGCTGTTAATTCAGGTAGCTATAATAATCAAACATTTGCAGATAGACAGTATCATGCAGAGAGCAATACAACAAGCTATGCAGATACAGCTATGGCAACAGAAAAAACACAGCCTACATTTGCTGAGAAAGCAATGCGTGATGAAAATAAATCGGGGCAGGCGTAATGCTTGCCCTTTGTTACTTAGAAAGGGGAAGAGTAAATGAATGATGATATTAGGGCAGGCTTAGTACCGAAAACCACAAAATCAAAGGTCATGCTGACAAAATATCTGACAAAGTATCGTTTTTTTGGCATAATAGCTGTTTTCTTTTCTTCAATGGTCATAGGAATGGCGTTTGGCTCGTTGAGATATGTATTTGTGGTGTTCTGTTTAGTCATATTTATGATATGTACGGCAGGCTCTCCCTCAGACCCTCGCAAGAGCTTTGGAGGAAGCTTGCTTGACTTTCTGAGGTTTTTTGCTCAGAAAAAAACATACTACGGCTCAGGAAATGTGGATTGTGCTGATTATCTGAAAAAGGAGGAGGACAAGCGTGAAGCTAAGAAAAGAAAAAGGGAAAAATAAGCGTGTAAAAATGAATGCAAAAAATTGCCTTTGTACATACTTAGATTTCAATTCATTCCGCTTGACAGAGCAGGATCTAGCAACAGTTGGCGGTGGCAGGACAAATCTTGCGGCTAACTATGTGTTCAGGTTAAAGCATAATAACATTGGAAAGTATATGTCTGTTGTGGCTATTTACGGCATTGATATCATGCACTATTCCAATGACGATAAAATATCAGCGTTTAATGCTTTCGGTAGTGCAACTCAGCTTTTGGACTTGCCACATAAGTATATTTTCAGCCACAAAAAACCTGACCTTTCAAGGCAACGTGAGTTCTTGGAATACAAAAAATCGCAAACACATCACCCATTTACAAGGGCAATGCTCGATAAGAAGCTCCGACAGATAGACGATTTGGAGAGAACCCACCGCAGTAATCTTGCGTATATGTTTGTTTATGCAGACGATATCGATACGCTTTATGCTGCGGTAGAGCAATACTGTAATGCATTTTCTGACACATCAATGGCTTTGTGTAATTTTGACACAACCATACGCTTTATGAGAACGCTTTTAAACTTTTCGGACTGTGAAAATCGTGATATTGATTATCAAAATATCAATGCCTATGTTCTGCCCGACACAGTAAAATTCGGTCAGAATTATTTTAAGGTGAACAACACATATGTGACATCAGTTGTCATAAAAAGTTTTCCTGCATTGCTTGCTCCACTTGCTCTAACACGGCTTGTATCACAGAAATATAGTGACATAGTATCTATGTGGGACGTGTGTACCGCTGCTCGTGATGATGTTCAGGAACAGTTGAAGCAATCAATGGACGAGCTTAACTCTCGTTGGGCAATTAGGCTCGGCATGGCTGATAACATTGATACTCAGACAGAACTTGCAAAGATACAAGAGATATATAATTCAGTAGTGAATGGTGCTGAAAACATGGTGTATATGACACTGCGTTTTTATATCTTCAATAAAGACCTGTCAGCATTGAAAAAGCGTGTTGCAGTAGTGCAGAAAGAGTTGGCTACAAACAATGGACTACGTTCTTACGTCCCTGAAAATCAGATGTTTACCGAGTTTACAAGACTTATTGTTGAGGGCAATAATATTCAAACGCCAATGCCTATCTATGATACATACGCCAAAGAATTTCCGTTTTATTATCAGGAACACATTGATGATAATGGATTGTTTATGGGCTACACGCAGACAAACGGACTTGTCTTTCTTGACTCGTTTCTGCGTAACAGATACCGCTCGTCATATGATATGATACTTTGTGGAGTAAAGGGCGGTGGTAAGTCTGTAACGCTTAAGTTAATGGTGCAAAATCAGCTTATAATCGGCAACAAGGTTTTCGCTATTGATATTGAGGGTGAGTATAAGGACCTTGCTATGATGTATGACGGTCAGGTCATTACAATGGATAGACGTGCCTTTATAAACCCTCTGCAGATAAGGACAGTTATCGATTGGCAAAGCGAAAACAAGCTTGATGAAGAAAACGATGATGATACACAGCAACAGCTCCTCTCCAAAGAAAGTGCTATCGAAACAAATTTTATATCTGAAATATCACGAATATGCACTTTCATGTATCAATACGTTCCGACAATGACCTATGATGTTATGACAGCTTTTAGAACTGCCCTTGTAGAAACTTATCAAAAAAAGGGTATAACAAAATACACTGATGTAAACTCTCTTTCGCCAGAAAACTTTCCGATATTTTCTGACGTTGTTGATGTTATAACGTCAAAGATCTCTTCGGGAACGCTCTCAGCAGACGAGATAACTTTGTATAAAACATTGCTTATGTACGTGAAAGAATTATCTGTTTCGGGTGCATATGGAACAATGTTTGATTCGCATACAAACATTGAGATAAACAATTCAAATCTTATAGTTTTTAATGTGAAAGCATTGTCTGAAATGGACGAGAGTGTGTATAACGCACAGCTTTTCAATATACTCTCGTTGATGTGGTCTGAGGTTTGCAAGAACGTTGCTCATAACAATAACCTTGTAAATCTTCTTGACCGCCGCAGAGTTATCTGCCTTATCGATGAAGCTCATCGTTTCATCAATACCAAAAACACATTGTGTACTGATTTTATCCTTAAACTTGAGCGTCGCTCAAGAAAATATGATGCAGGACTTTGGTATGCAACACAATCAATTCTTGACTTTATGCCGTCCGACACTGGTGAGAGTGTGGATACAGTTAAGAAGATATTTCAGCTCGTGCAGTATAAATTCTTGCTCAAGCAATCATCTGATAGTATTGAAATTCTTCATAACATTTTCGGTCAGTTTACTATGTCTGAGTTATATGCAACGGACAATTTTGAAGCAGGAGAAATGTTGCTGTCACTAGGCTCAGGCAAGAACAAAATACACTGTAAGAACGCTGCTACAGAGTGTGACCTTATGTACATAGGTAACTCTCAGGACAGGGACGAGATAGTAGACAGCATATTCAATCGAATGTATCTTCTTAATTGGAGTCCTCAAAATCTAGCTGATGAAATGTATCGTTCTGAGCAAAAAACGCAAGAATTTATCGAAACGTTCACAAGGGAAGTCATTGAATATTTCGGCTTTAAACTGACAGATAGCGAGTATCTTTATTTGACAGTAAACAGGCTAGTAAAAAACCTCGCAAAGCGTTTTGGTGACAAGTACAACGTGAGAAAGTGGTGAGTACAGTATGGATAAGATTAAGCGAAACAACGCCATTTATATAGCATTTCTGAGCATTTCAATAGCTATTATGGCAGTTATTATAATCATACCTATGGTGCAATCTATGCGCTATGTGCGCCATACTGTAGACTACAACAGCATAGTTGCAATGGGTAGTTATCATATAAAAATATCAAATGCAACGTATCTTAAAGATAAAAAAGAGCTTTACTTTGCATTGTCGGCAAAAGAGGAAAGCAACTATTCAGGGAGCATAAGTTCAAAGCCTGAGATAAGCAACTACACGCTGAGATACTATGATGACAATGGCAAATATCATACAGAAGATATGCTGAAAAAGTATCCTGTTTCACAGAAAAATGACTTTACAGAGATAATAACAGTATCCGATATTCCTTCGGGATATGACTACGTCTACATTGAGTTAAAGTGTACGATCGCTGCCTATGACGAGCCTGACACAGTTGACGAATTTGGTGATGTAATAAAGGGGCAACACCATGATGAGATAGTCAAAGAACAGTATTTTATGTTTGACAAAAAGGACGTCAGAGTGATAGACAGCAAGGACGATAATCAGGACGATATGAGCATTGTTATTGAAGAACAGACAGATAGTACATCTGAAAAAATTACAACTACAGAAGCCAAAAAGGATATTAAATCAGATTTGAAAAATGATAAAAAAGAGGATAAGCGCAGTGAAAGTTCATCAACCACAGATAGTATATCAGAGAGCAAGTCTGACAAAAAGAAAACTGAAAAGGTCACAACATCTACAGTGACATCGACTAAAAAAGTTGACGTAAATCCACAAGATAATCACGATTGGCAGGATACACAAGCACAGCCAAGTGGCGGTAACGATAACTATCATAATGACAATACATATACTGAAACACAGCCATACTATCATGATGAGCCTGCACAGACAGAGCCACCATATCAACCGCCTGCAACAACTACAACAGCGGTCATAAAAGCACGTTCTTTAAAGATAGAAACAATCTATGAGTACAATGATGTTAAGATAAACGTAGGTTCAACGGCACAGCTTAAAGCAGTTGTAGGTCCGTCAAATGCTGTGAATAAATCAGTGATTTGGCAAAGTAACAGACCTGATATTGCGGAGGTAGACAGCAACGGAAATGTGCATGGAATAAGCAGTGGAAAGGCTATAATAACTGTCCGTGTTGCAGACAACAGTGCCATAACAGCAAGCTGTATGGTGACAGTAAATTAAAGGAGAAATACAATGAATGACGAATATATTTATCAGTATCCTGCGCCTGAGTACATGGAAAGATTCAAAGAAATGGTAGCGCAAAGAACAACAAATACCAATGGCGCACGAAAGAAAGTTATCGTGTGCTTTGGCATTAGCATGGCTTTTTTAGTCCTTTACTGTCTGCCGTTTCTGAATTTTATCGACACATATTTATTACTTGTTGCAGTGATTTTTTTATGCGCAACAGTGATACTTCTTAAAGGGATAACAAAGAAAATAGGCACTCATAATCTCATGATACAAGCTACAGAGAATGACATGGTGCTGACGTATTATTCTGTCGGGGCAACGCCTAAAAAGGTATTGACCGTGCGTTATGAAGATATAATCGAGTGTCAGTTTTTCGATAAATCTTATACAAAAATACAGATAACTTTTAAGAAAAATAAGCACTCATATCTTAAATCTTATAGTCAGACAGGAGAAGAAGTGAGCAATCTAGTTGACACTATGGTTTCATTTGAACTCAATCCATATTCCTATGAACAAGGCTTTTTTATGTACATAGTACCTGATTATTTCAATATAAAAAAATATGCTCTGACAGATAAAATTCTTAAAAAATATGGCAACATAAATGAATATTTCACTCGCTTGTCTGAGAGTGAAGAAGTTGAATAAGGTGGTGTAAAAAATTATGCCAGATATTCGTTTGTCTAGTGATTTGATGAGTAAAGTCGATAAAATTGCGGCTGAAAAAGAAATGTCACGAAACAAATTAGTCAACAAAATAATTGAAAAATACGTTGAAGCAAGTGACAGCTTTGTATCTGATATTCTTCCTGATGTTGTCCGCAGTATTGTCAAAGATGAGATAAAGAAACTTGACGATACTTCAACAGAAGTAATAAAGGATATGTATGTAACTATCATAAAGCTTAGAAAAATAACTGAAACACTAGAAACTTTCATGCTTCCAGAATACAATGAAGTGGACTATGATACGTTAAAAACTAACGAACTTTTGACTCTTATTGAGCTGTCTGAAAAGCAAAAAAAGCGTTGATTTTTGAACAAAAATCTTCATGCTTTTTTAGATAACAAATATTGCAAGGAGATTTTAGGGGGAAAACGCTATTTAAGTTATTTAACTTTGCTGATTTTAAGCTGAAATTTCTTATTTAAGTTAAATAGTCTATCCTATAATGTGGAAATTTTCAAGTGAAAAAGTTATTTAAGTTATTTAATTTGTCAGAAAAAGGAGTATTTAAGTTATTTAACATTGCTTAAAAAGAGGTATTTAAGTTATTTAACTTTCTGAATAAGTAGCCCCATTTTAAGTTCACCTAAAGCTCGGTACTACCGAGCTTTCACACAGGGAGTGTACCCACTCCCTTTATGCTCTTTGAGGTTATTCGTTCATGTTCTGAACAAAATTCATTCATTCAAGTTCCCCTGAAAATCAATAGTTGGAGGTGCAAATTCAATGCCAAAAAAATTAAAAACATTCTCGTTTTCTGATACTGCTGAGAAAAATCTAAGCTTGCTCATGAGTGACCTTGAAATACATTCGGCAAGTGAATGTATAAGATACCTGATAGACGCAGAGTGCGTTCGTCGTGGGCTTATAAAAAAGGACGCAATGTCTGAAAACTTTGGTGCAGGAAAAGGTGACAGGTCAAATGCAAACGCAGTAAAAGACAAAGACGATCTATTGAGAGAAATACAAATGGTCAGCATTCAAATGGCAAAGTACAATAATCGTATTGAGGATATATACAAGATGTGTTATGAGGTCCGTGACGGAGTTAATTCTCAATGCAATTTCATGGACGCTCCTTTCACGTCTGCGGATACTATGGTTGAGGGCGCAGCGGTGAGCAAAGCAGTGCAAGGCTCATGTGAAACTTACGAAGCAAGAATGCGACGTTTGTCCGTGGACAAAGCAAACCGCCGCTAACGGCGGCGTATCTAAAAAAGAAGAAAAAGGGGTGATACATTGAAAAAGAAGCACACAACGCCTGCGGTAGTTTTTCATCTTGATATGATACAGCCTACGAGTAAGAAGTGGGTAATAGCCAAAGGATTTGACGGAATGTCTTATATGAACAGGGACGGAAAATTTCTTCCGAAAAAAGAGAAAACATTTAAGTCGCAGGCAACAGTAAATAAAGACTATATTGATTACATGAATAAGAATGGCGTCTTTGATACGAACTACTCAATGCTCACAGAAAAACAAATGGATACTTACAGAGATTATGAGCGTCAGAGTAAATCTGAGGGTTGTCCGAAATATGTGGGCTATCTGTCATTCGATAATCAGTTTCTAGTCGACAATGGTCTGATGATAGGTGAAGTGCTTGACCGAGCAAAGCTGATGGATATCGCAAGAAAAGGAATCAATTCCTTGATCGACAAAAGCAACAAGCTAAAAAACGAAAACACTTATTGGTATGCGGCTATTCATGAGGATACAGACAATATCCATGTTCATTATACTTTGCTTGAATATCACCGCCTAGAGGATAGAACAGTAACATACAAAGGTAAAGGGCAGGACCTTTTAGAGCAGGACGCATTTAAGAAAATGAAGTCTACAGTTGCTAATGAAATTATGACAAAAAAGCTGACACCTGAGCTTACGGCTTTCAAGCGTAAAAATCTCATACCTGAGTTTTCTTCTTCCATAGTAGCGTCCAAAGAAATGATAGAACTGTTGAAGCTCCTTCCACCAAAACCACCACATTCAGCGTGGCAGTATGACAATGTAAAAGTTCGTCCGTATCAGCGCAGGATAGATATGTGTGTTGATAAAATTATTAGCTGTAACGAAAAGCTTCAGGCAGAGTTTGATGAATACGTTGAAAAGTTGAAAATGGCAGACGAACAGTACAAAAGATTTTATGGCGAAAACTCTGATTATTTTGAATACTCAAATAATCAGCTTGACGATTTTTATAACCGAGCAGGAAACAAGCTCCTGCAGGAACTTGCAAAATTGCAATATAGATTTGATAAAAATTATGTCAAAGAAAGTGACTTTACAGATATGGAAAAAGCCGTATCTAAAAAAGAAGAAAAAATGGCATACAAGGAGTTCAAAGAACATCTGAGTAAAAATGAATTGCTTCAGGCTCAGAGCTGCCTGAAAAAACATAGCAAATCGAACGATACATTTGCTTATCAGCTTGGAAAGCTTTTGCTTGATAACTATGATGATAAAGAAAACATTGATAATGGAATAAAGATACTCAGCGAGATCGCAGAGAAAAAAGACAGTCGCTGTTATGATAAAGCAAACTACCGATTGGGTAAATTTTATGAAGATATAGGCAACACCGAAAAGGCAGAGGTACATTTGCTTCGTTCGGCAGAGGATAACAACGTGTATGCGATGTACAAGCTAGGAAAAGCGTATCTAAAAAAGAATAAAGAAACAAACAACAAGGACGATTTGAAAAAGGCAGAACGTTGGCTGAAAAAAGCGGCTGACTTCGATGACCCATATGCACAATGTTCATATGGTATGCTTTGCTTCAAGACAGAACGTCGTGACAAGGGATTATATTATCTCGAAAAATCAGCGGCTAAAGGAAATGAATTTGCAAAAATGATAATTCAGACTACAGTAAATCGTGAAGAAGCAAGGCTGAGAAAGCAAAACAACAAGAGAAAATTCCGCAGTTTCAGCGCACAGCAAGCTTTGGTTCGTTCTAAACGAGCCATGAATGTATGTTGGCATTCGGTTAAGTCACTCATGAGCGAGTATGACTATCACATCAAGAAGTTGCAGGAAGAATATGACTATGAAAATAATATTGTAAATGAAATGGACGGCTATAGCTATTCAATAGATTAGGAGAAATACAATGAACAATGATTTTGATGAACTGAATAAAAGCAGAATAAAGGTACGGCTTTTAAAGGCGTTTGGTTTTGGTGGTCTGATATATGTTGTAATAAACTTGTGCCTGAATTATTTTCACCTATCCCTGACGTTCATAAATGCAAAGCATAAAGGTATAACAGCGGTGGAATATTTCCGCTTGAAGTGGACGTATTTTATTACAACAGATAATTTTCCGCTACCAATGGTAATTATGATATCATTTTTCATAGGCATAATGCTTGCGCTGCGTTCTGAAACACATTGGCGTATCAAAAATGAAAACAAAACTATAAAGGGCAAGCAGCGTTTTATGAATACTAAAGAAATGGAAAAAGTTTTATATTCGTTTGATTGTGATAAAATGAAGTCGGCTAAAAAGTCAGGAATCATCATTGCAAAGGAAAACGGAAAGTTCTACATAGACGCTGAAACGATACACAGCTTAATAATTGGTACAACTCGTTCAGGTAAAGGTCAGACTTTCGTTATGCCTATGATAAGGCACATAGCAATGTCGCAGGCTAAGCATTCAATGGTCATCAATGACCCAAAGGGTGAGATAGCAGAGAACTGTGCAGGACTACTGAGGGATAACGGCTATAAGGTCGTGTTTCTCAATCTGCGTGACACCAATATGTCATCGCTATGGAATCCGCTTCAAAAAGCCATTGATGAGTATAAGTTGGCAAGAGATACTGGTGGCGACCTCGACAAAACAATAGACGAGATACAATCATTAGCAACGGTTTTCACTGCCGATGAGCAATCTCAGCCGATTTGGCCTGAATCGGCTAAATCGCTGCTAGTTGCGATGATACTGTATATGCTTGAAAAGGGCTATGATGACGGAAACCTTGCCAACGTTTCAATGTATTCAATATACAACCTTTTCGTTGAGTTCGGAACGGAAAATGAGGTGCAGATAGTCAATGGTGAGAAGCGAAATGTGAATGCTCTTGACAGCCTTTTTAAATCACTGCCTCGTGGCTCTGCGGCAAAAGCGGCTTATGCAACTTCTCGATTTGCAGAGGGTGACTGCCGTGCAAGTATTTTTACCACGCTCTCATCAGATATATCCATATTCGGCTCTGACAGTGGAATATCTCGACTTACATCTGGAAATCAAATTAATTTTGAGGAACTCGCTGACCCTGACCACCCTATGGCAGTGATAATGATAGTCCCTGATGAAAAGAAAAGCCGTCACGTCATAGCTTCGCTTTTCGTTAATCAGTGCTATAATGCACTCGTTGACTATGCTAACAAATTCATCGGGCAGAAGTTACCGCAGAGAGTTCATTTCATTCTCGATGAGTTTGGAAACATGGTAAATGTCCCTGACATGGATACAAAGATAACAGTTGGTGCAGGACGTAATCTTCTTTTTGACCTGTTCGTTCAGGACCTTAATCAGCTCGATACAAAGTACAATAATGCTGCCAAGACTATACGCTCCAATACAGGTAATTTGGTGTATATAAATTCTCTTGACGTAGATACAAACAAGTATTTCTCGTCAGCCTTGGGTGACAGGACAATAGAATATACTACATACAGCGGTGACTTGCATAGCTTTCTTTCTCATCAAGCAGGCTCTGTGGATAGCGTACCGCTCATACGCCCTGAAGATTTATCCGAATTGCCATTTGGAACAGCTATCACTAAAAGGCAGCGTTGCTATCCTATAAAAACAGTTTTTGACCCATTTTACAAGCTTGGCATAAAAGCTCAAAGTATAGCAGAGATAGCAAAGACAATGGATTTTCGTTATAACAGTCTTGAAGAAACGATATATCCTCTCGATAGCATATGGCAGAAGCTTTTTATTCCTATCAAAGACAGCAAAGGATATATGTATAAGGCTGTTAAGCGAAAAGATCCTGCTGAAATAAAGAAGCTCACAGAAATGTACAGCCACGGCAGTCAGACTATGGTGCTGCCTATCTGCTTTGAAAATCAGATCTATAGGAAAATGCCTTTTAGTGATGATCCAAAAGAACGTGAGTGGACAGAGATACCTTGTGACAATGCGCACATTGTGGAACTGGGCAAGATAAAGCTTGACGCTTATATATCTTCCGATGGTCATTCACGGACACGTTGGGACAACAAGCGACAAGAGATTTACCGAAACCGAAAAAAATCTGTTACAAAAGCAAGCTCGACAGACTACACGGATAAGAGGTTATCAGCTCCGTCACCGATCACTGAAGCATTGCAGATAATAAATTCACGTTCCGAGTTGTGTGCAGAGGGTGAGTATAACCGCCTTATTGAAGCAAAAAATAAGCCAGCGGTGGAAAAACTCATTAATCAGGCATTTACAAAGAAAATCATATCCAGGAAGCAATACGATTTGCTTAAACATGACATTGAGATTAACTTCAATAAATAATGGAAAACTGTATCTAAAACAGAGGGTGATTATTTATAAACTATGCTTAAGGATCTGAATTTCAGGTCCTTTTTTTGTTGCCTAAATATATTGGAAAGGAGGAAGGGAAATGCGTATACCAAACAGCTTTATAACGGACCTCAGAAGCAATTACACAGATTTTGCCGTAGCCTGCAAACTATATAGCCTTGTCAGCTCTCATACCAAGCGTAGCAGCAACGGCTATGAAGTTTGCATTAAGCAGGAAACTATAGCTGCTTCCTGCAAATGCTCTGTATCAAGCGTAAAACGTTCTGTGTGCCGCCTTGAAGAAATGGGTATAATTACGCATAAATATCGTTTGGACGGCTCTGAGGGGCGTTTAGGGGCATATCACTATGCGTTGAAGCCTTATGACCTGAGCAAAAACTATTTCTATATAAATAATCGTAAGGCGTACTCTGCCGGATTGTCACCAAAGCTTTTCTATGTGTATGCAGTATTCTGCAAACTCATGTGCAATGATATAGCAAGATTTTATCAGTCGCTTAATGACCTTTCTGCGCTCATCAGGCTGAGTAGGGCAGAAGTGTCAAAGGTCATAGCTGTGCTAATTGACAGGTCCATGGTGCGCAAACAGCTCAAACGAACTAGAGCAGGAGATTATACAGACAATACATACTTCATCGTCACTCGTAAACAAGGTTGCATAAAAAAAGCAGGACCTAGATCCAATAGGTCCTGCTCAAATGGTTTGTGTTCTCGTGGGAGTTCACAACTCAAACAGCTATATAATAACACCTCGGACGGGATTTGTCAATCCTTTTTGCGAAAATTTTTATTATATAAGCCGATTTTATTTTATTATGGGGGTAGTCCCTGATTTGCACCCTCATATTTATAACCCACTTTGTATTAATATCTAAAAAAAGGTCAGATAGAGTAATTCTGTTATATTACTTAGTTCAGAATATGTAGTAATATATATGGCTTTTGATTTTTTTTGAAATTTGCCCTTTTGCCTTTTTTTAGATAATTTTAGGAGGACTTTTTTTATGTTGAGAAGAGAATATTTGATAAGATTGCGTACAGATATGCACTTTACCCGAGAAAACGTTGCTAAAGAGCTTGGCGTTAAAGACCGCTATCTCAAAAACATAGAGGACGGGCGAAGTCTATCTACGGAAGCTATAACACGGCACTTTATTGTTTTGTCAAAGCTTTTTGGTATATCAATAACCGACTTGGCGGCAATGGAAGCACTATACCAAGTTGCCAATATTGAGCTGATAGATATGATGTCAAATGAAACCACCGAGAGCAGTATTGACAATGTCGACTGATTTCGTCTTGTTTTCCTCAAAGCAATGACTATATATGTTTAACGTTGTAGTTGGGGTTGAGTGACCTAGTGTCGCTGATACAGTTACAGCGTCTATGCCAGCATTTATCTGCAGGCTGGCGTTGAGATGTCTGAATGTATGAACGCCATAGAAGGGTAAACCATTTTTCTTACACATTCTCTCAAGCCACTTGTAAGGCGTATTTGGGTGCATGGGCTTGCCATTTGCCTGCGTGAATAGCCTATCAGTTTTGACAATTTCTAAGCCTTTTCCTTTTCTGTTCCGAAAATCAAATTGCTGAGAATTTTGGTAGAGCTTCAGTAGCTTTGATAGTTCTTTCGGTATTTTAATAAAACGTTGCGATTTTTCGGTCTTAGTGACATCTGTATAGATACCCTCTATTGGCGTGTAATTTGAAGTCCGCTTTATCCTGACGTTGCATTTATCAAAATCAAAATCGTTCCATTCAAGACCTAGTATCTCACCTCTGCGTAGTCCTGTAAGCATAGCAAGTGTAAAGAATATTTGATATTTGAATTGAACGTGCTTTAATGTGCTTAATAATGTCTTGGCTTCATCAATGGTGTAGATTTTAATCTCTTTCGGACGCATTGTTTCGCCATTACCATTGATTTTAGGTATATCAACATCTGAGCAAGGGTTGTCTTTTATGTATCCGTATTTCACCCCATACGAAAAAATATTCGTAAGATACGTCATGTAATTCTTTATAGTTTTTCGTGATAATGGATTTCCTGTGCGTAGATTACCACCTTTTTCAGATAACTTATTAACATATGATTGGATAGTTATAGTCGAAATAGTTTGCAGACTGTTCTCGCCCAAATCATGATTGATCCGATTAGCAATCAATCTTTCTGAATTGCGAGTTGTTTCACGATGATTTTTTTCAGCGTAATTTGTATACCATTCGTCAGCTAAGTGTTTAACTGTCATTTGTGTGTCTGTTTGAATATTTTCAAAAGTGTTTTCTTCGGCTGTTTTTTGTACTGATGAAATAATAGTAGTCAATTCTGATATAATATCATCTTTCTGCTTTGAGCTTTCTGTTAAAATACGAATTTGCTCTTGTAAAATAGTATTTTGCTCCATTAAAAATCTTATTATCTCATTATTTTGCTTATCATAGAAATTCATTGATTATTCTACAGCTATCTCCCTTTTTTGTCCGTGGACAATTTATTATAAATCCAATGGATATTATACCACAAGTTGGATATATTTCATGTGTTAAATATAAAAACAATAATGATATTGTGTGAACGAATGTTCATTTTTAACACAAGAGAGAATGACTTCCAAAGGTTGACAAAATGTCTGACATATGTTATAATTAAAGCAAATAAAAAATCACATTAGGAGAGATCAAAATGAAAAAATTATTAGCTATGATACTTGCGTTAGGAGTTACGTTTTCTATTTGTACGTCTTGCGGTTCTTCAAGTTCTGATACCGAAGATGAAGACTCATCTTCGACTGTTTTGGAAAATAGTGATGAATTGCTGAAAAGCAATAATAAAGTCGCTAAGACACTTTTTACGTTAGTGAATAGTCGATACGCTGATGTTATCGTTGAAGGCGGTGAATATACAGAGGGCGAATACACATTCGATGTAACTGACGCCATGGAAACAGAGGGACAAGACGATACTATAAAGCGTGAAAAATATAGCGAGGAAGCGACCAAAGCAGATATTGAGCAAGTGTGTTGGAAAGCTTTGAAAAAAGCAGATATCGATAAGGGCATTTGTGTTGTCAAAATTGCCGACTCTGTAATCACAATGGCTTGTTATTCTAATTCTGAGATAAGTCAGTGCGCAGGCATTTATCCTAACCCAAAAACAGAAGCTCCGTCTTTTGGTATATCAAATATTCCTGAAGAATATAAGCAAGTTCCGTCATATGATGATGACGATGAAGACGCTGGCGTAATGGACTAACTTAACTTTTTAAAGCTCAAGCCGTGGCATAGTCTGCGGCTTGAGTATTTTTTTGTCCATGGACAAAAAAAGCCTGTGAGTGTAAATTCTCACAGGCTTTTGTATTTTAATGACTTAGGGAGTAATATAATGATTTTTACACTTCTTCAAAAAATCATTTGTGATTTGAAACGATATTGTATCAAAAACATTAAGCGGTGTCATATCTCTGATAAAACAATTAATATCCTTATAAACAAAATTTTTTCCTTGTATTGCTTTGCAATGCTCACATATATTCATCGCATAGCTGCGTCTTAGAGTTTTGCTGTATGCAACAGAGATTCTTTTAGGATATTTGTTTACCATGATTTCATCAAAAGAGAATACATCGCCGAGTACCTTAACTCCATAGTATTCAATATCCTCGTTTATCATGTGTAACTCTGTGTTTTGATATTTGAGAGCTTTAATTTTATCCCAAGGATATGTGAAGTTATCAAGAATATTGCCTGTATACACAATATAGGTCAATATTTGAGTCTTTTCTCCGCAATTGTAGCAAGTTTTGTCATATGAATATACAATAAGTTTACCAGTGGATGTTGGAACATCGTTGGTACTTGATAAATCACACCCTGTCATCAAATCAATGGTGTATCGGTCATATGTATACTCTTTTCCGCCTTTTTTGAAAACAACAACATATTTATCTCCTATCTCCCTGATAGAATATGCAGTGTAAAGTTTTCCTGTTTTAGTGTTTACAAACTTATTCAAGACGCAACCCCCTATAAAATTTTATTTTCATCCATATTTTTTTAATAAAAGTCTTGACAAATGCTGAGATATGTGGTATAATAAAAAGGAAATAAGAAAAGTGAGCGCATTAAAAAAGCACTCACTTAGGTATATAACTTTTGGCGAAGCTATATACCCTGAAATCACAGTTGCAGCAACAACGGTGAAAACATTAAGTGAATGCGATTTATTCTGTCGTTCATTATAACACAGAATTTCGATAATGTCAAGAGTGTTTCATTGTTTAGCGGACTGTGAAGCACTCTTATTTTTATGCAGTCATTAACCTTAGCGGTTAATATATATCCCCGTCAGGCACAAGGACCTGTCGGCTGGACGCAGAATAGGACGTAATGATGTGTAACCTTGGCGAAATCACTAACAACTACGCCGTGACGGTTGGTCAGAGCAACCGCAGCGAGTATAAGCTCTGTGGAGCCGAGCTACCTGTGAAAGTAACTAAGCAAGGGTGTCAACCCCGTGCCGACATTGCCACAATGCAGTCCCATTGTTTGGATGTCACCGCAGAGGTTTCGTGTGCCAAAAGGAAAAATCATTATATAGCGTAAGCAAAAAAATCAATACGATTACGGATTGTTTTTACATACACTCGGTCAAGCGGTATGCTTGGCTGACCAAAGGGTATTAATCATTAATGCTAATGCTCTTTGGTCAATCAAGCAAGTTTGTTTCTTTTTTAGATATTAGCACAAAGTTCGCAGAATAAATACCCTACGAACTTTGAACTTAATCTTTGGTGCGGCAAACGGGACTTGAACCCGTACGTCAAAGACACACGCCCCTCAAACGTGCCTGTCTGCCAATTCCAGCACTGCCGCATTTGCTATTCTTTTCGCTGAACTCTTTCGTTTTGTTTGTGTTCTGTGTCATTCAGCTTAATTATTATAGCATTTATTTTTTCTATTGTCAAGGTTTTTTTTTAAAAAAATTCGACTATTTATAAATATACATACCGCATACTTGTTTGTATATGTTCGAGCTCCGCTATTGACAAATCAGTCAGGCGGTATAACAGTTCTGTTGGGCTAGATATTCTAAACCAAAGCATACCGCACGGCACATCTACACAACCTTGTAAAAAATTCAAACCACTCCGCTTCCCAAGGTGGAACAGTTTCACTCATTATGAATTTTCTTCAACAAAAAAAGGACTTCATTACGAAGTCCTTTAATTATTTGTGTAAACTCAGGATTACTTGAGCTCAACAGAAGCGCCAGCAGCCTCAAGCTTTGTCTTGATCTCCTCAGCGTCAGCCTTTGAAACACCTTCCTTGATAGCCTTAGGAGCACTCTCAACGAGTTCCTTAGACTCCTTAAGACCAAGACCTGTGATCTCCTTAACAGCCTTGATAACAGCCATCTTAGCATCGCCGAATGAAGTCAGAACTACGTCGAACTCTGTCTTCTCCTCAGCAGCAGCGCCAGCAGCACCAGCAGCTGGAGCAGCAGCAACAGCTGCTGTTACACCGAATTCTTCCTGGATAGCGTCAACAAGCTCTGAAAGCTCGAGAACGGAAAGTTTCTTGATCTCTTCTACAAAATTCATAATCTTCTCTGAAGCCATGATAAAAATCTCCTTTTTATTAAATAATTTTTCGGGTCAAAGCCCATTCGTTAAGCGGCATATAAATTATGCAGCCTCGTTGTCCTTGTCCACAACAGCCTGAAGTGTTGCGGCAAGCTTCTGGATAGGACCCTGAAGGGAACCAACCAGCTGTGCGAGCAGAGTTTCTCTTGAAGGGATCTTCGAGAGAGCCTTAACGCCTGCCTCGTCGTAAACGTCCTCACCAATGTAACCAGCCTTGAGGAAGAACTTTTCGTCCTTGCAGTCCTCAGCAAACTTACCGAGTATTCTTGCAGGAGCTGTCTGGTCATCGTTAGAGATAGCGATAGCTGTTGTACCCTCGAGTACGTTTGTGATACCGTCAAGACCAGCTTCCTTAAGAGCAAATCTCAGGATAGTGTTCTTCTCAACGAAATAACTTACGCCAGCCTCTCTCAGCTCTTTTCTGAGCTTTGTATCCTCTTCAACAGTGATACCCTTGTAATCAACGAGTACGCCTGCAGCAGAGTTCTTGAGCATTTCAACGAGCTGTGCAACTCTTTCCTTCTTAGCGGACAATGTCTTTTCGCTTGGCATTTCAATTTCACCTCTTTGAACTAATTTACGCAAACCGTAAACTAACAAAAGAAAAATCCCTTTCGTCGCAAGACAAAAGAGATACAAAGTCATAATTACTTTGCTATTCCTTTCCTCGGCTGGACTTCCGCAGTTTCCTGCTGCCAACTGTCTTTAGATACGAATGCTCTAATATTATAACAGGCCCCTGACCTTTTGTCAAGAGTCTGTTATGTTTTTAATGTAAACTTTTTGTGAACTTAAATATTTATCTTATGCTTTGTATACTTGCTTGATATTTTAAGCCTTGCCACAGCCTTGTTAAGAGCCGCCTGCGTGTGATAATATTCCGAAATGCTCTGCTTCTGCCTGAGCTTCTCCTCAGCTCTCTCCTTGGCGGCTTCGGCACGCTTTTCGTCTATCTCCTCAGGACGTTCCACAGTGTCCGCAAGAAGCGTCACATATGACGGCATTATCTCCACAAAACCGTCGCTTACCACCGCATAGTGCCACTGGTCGCCCGTTCTGTAACGCAGCTCACCTGCGTTAAGACAGGTTATCATGGGCTGATGATTAGGCAGTATTCCGAAAGAGCCGTCCTGACCCGGGAATATAAGCTCGTCACATTCTCCCGAATAGAAAACGTGGTCGCTGGCAAGTATTTCAAGCTTGAATGTCTTTACCATTTCAGCTTCTCCTTTCGGTGAGGGTCATCACTCGTTTTCAAGCTGTTTAGCCTTTTCGATAACATCGTCGATAGTGCCTGCGTTAAGGAATGCAGCCTCTGGATATTCGTCCATTTCGCCGTCGATGATCTTCTTGAAGCCTCTGATCGTTTCTTTCAGAGGAACATATTTGCCCTCTATGCCTGTGAAGTTCTCTGCAACATGGAAAGGCTGTGAAAGGAATTTCTGTATCTTTCTTGCTCTGTAAACAGCCGTCTTGTCGGCGTCGTCAAGCTCCTCCATACCCAGGATAGAAATGATATCCTGAAGTTCTTTATACTTCTGCAAAAGCTCCTGAGTCTTTCTTGCAACTTCGTAATGCTCCTGACCTACTACGTCAGGCTCAAGTATCCTTGAAGTTGACTCCAGTGGGTCAACGGCAGGATAGATACCCTGTTCAACTATCTTTCTTGAAAGCACCGTTGTTGCGTCAAGATGTGAGAACGTGATAGCAGGTGCAGGGTCTGTCAGGTCGTCCGCAGGGACGTATACAGCCTGAACAGATGTGATAGAGCCTTGTTTTGTGGAAGCGATACGCTCCTGCAAAGCGCCCATTTCGTTTGCGAGGGTAGGCTGATAACCAACGGCTGACGGCATTCTGCCAAGGAGTGCCGATACCTCAGAGCCTGCCTGAACGAATCTGAATATGTTGTCTATGAAAAGCAAAACGTCCTGATGTTCCTTATCTCTGAAATACTCAGCCATTGTAAGTCCTGTCTGAGCAACTCTCATTCTTGATCCTGGTGGCTCGTTCATCTGACCGAACACTAGGGCTGTCTTTTTGATAACGCCTGAGTCTGTCATTTCGTGCCAGAGGTCGTTGCCCTCTCTTGAACGCTCTCCAACGCCTGTGAATATGGAATATCCGCCATGCTCTGTGGCAACGTTTGTGATAAGCTCCTGAATAAGCACAGTTTTACCAACGCCTGCACCGCCGAACAGACCTATTTTACCGCCCTTTGCATATGGTGCAAGAAGGTCTATTACCTTTATGCCTGTTTCAAGGATCTCTGTTGCAGGCTTCTGATCTTCAAATTTTGGCGGCTCTCTGTGTATCTCCCAATAATCATCAGCCTTAACAGGCTCGCCGCCGTCAATGCTCTCACCAAGGACATTGAACATTCTTCCAAGGGTAGCGTCGCCTACAGGAACTTTTATGCAAGAGCCCGTGGCAGTGACCTCCATATCCTTTTCAAGTCCGTCGCTTGAAGCAAGCATGATAGCTCTGACAGTGTTGTTGCCAAGCTGCTGAGCCACTTCCATGACCTTTGTCTTGCCGTCAAGCTGTACAGTAAGAGCGTCCTTTATCATAGGTAGCTTGCCGTTTTCAAATTCAACGTCAACGACAGGTCCCATTATTTCAACGATCTTTCCTTTTTCCATTTTAATCTCAACACCTTTCCCGAAAGCCTTAACTCTCGTCCTTTTGAGCATTTGCTCCGCTGACGATCTCGGTTATCTCCTGTGTGATAGCCGCCTGTCTTGCTCGGTTATACTGCAATGACAGCTCCTTTATCATCTCCGAAGCACTTGTGGTAGCACCGCTCATGGCGGTCATTCTGGCATTCTGCTCACTGGAGAACGCCTCTACCAAAACGCCGAATATAAGACCTTTCATGTAGTTCGGCACAAGATGATCCATTACCTTTTCAGGACTTGGTCTGAACGTTACGATGTCGTGATCCTGCTTTTGCAGAGGGTGTTCAAAGTCCTCACGCTCCAGCGGAAAAAGCTTGAGCATCTCAGGCTCCATATCCATGGAATTTATCATCTTGGTGTAAATAACATAAACCTCGTCAAGATATTTTCTCTCAAAAAGATCTGTGACAGTTTCGGCGATCGCCCTCGCCCTGTAAAGGGTAGGATTTTGAGCCGTGTAAAGGAACTCAGCGTCGATGGTCACGTTCTTTCTTGAAAAATAATGTCTTCCGATCTGTCCCACAACGAAAAGGCAGGTGTTCTTGTGCTTAGCCATTTCCTGCTCTGCAAGCTTTAAAACGTTGTGGTTATAAGCTCCTGCCAGACCCTTGTCGGCTGTTACCACTATGTAGCCTATCATTTTGTCCTCAGGCTTTTTCTCCTCACGCTGGTCGAAATACTTGTGCTCGAACTCAGGTGTGTGGAGCAGTATGTGGTGAATGGTAGATTGGAGCTTTTCAAAGTAAGGCTCGGTGTTTTCAAGCCTTTTCTTGGCTTTTTTCAGATTTGAGGAAGAGATAAGGTACATAGCGTTTGTGATCTTCATGATCTCGCTTACGCTTGCGATCCTTTCTCTTATCTCTCTCATTCCTGCCATGCCTTATGCCTCCTTTCGGTGCAGAGCCTTTATCTGCCCTGCTTAAATTCCTTTGCGGCAGCAACTATCTTTGCGTCAAGCTCGTCTGTCATGACCTTTTTGTCGTTTATCTCGGCAATTATATCGCTGTGATTTGCCTCAAAGTAGGAAAGCATATCGAGAGTGAATTTTCTTATCTCCTTAACAGGCACGTCAAGCAAAAGCTTGTGCTGTGCACAGCAGAGGATAATGACCTCCTCGTGCATTGAATAAGGGTGATAGAGCGGCTGTTTAAGTATCTCAACGAGCCTGTGACCATGGTCGAGAAGCTCCTGCGTTGTCTTATCAAGCTCAGAGCTGAACTGTGTGAACACTTCCATTTCTCTGAACTGGGCAAGGTCGATACGCAGATTGCCTGATACTTTCTTTACTATCTTGGTCTGTGCCGCACCGCCTACACGGGATACTGAAAGACCAACGTTTACAGCAGGTCTTACGCCTGAGAAGAACAGCTCTGTTTCAAGGAAGATCTGTCCGTCTGTGATAGAAATAACGTTTGTAGGGATATATGCGGAAACGTCGCCCGCCTGTGTTTCGATTATAGGCAGGGCAGTGATAGAACCGCCGCCGTGAGCGTCGTCAAGTCTGCATGAACGCTCCAGCAGTCTTGAATGAAGATAGAATACATCTCCAGGATAAGCCTCACGTCCCGGAGAACGTTTCAGAAGCAGGCTCATTGCTCTGTATGCAACTGCGTGCTTTGAAAGGTCATCGTATACTATAAGAACGTCCTTGCCCTTATCCATGAAATATTCAGCCATTGCTGTGCCTGCGTATGGGCATATGTACTGCAAAGGCGCAAGGTCGCTGGCCATAGCTGTTACAACTATGGTGTAATCCATAGCACCATGCTTTTTAAGATCCTCAACGAACTTTGCAACTGTGGAAGCTTTTTGTCCGATAGCCACATATACGCATATCATATCCTTGCCCTTTTGGTTAAGAATGGTATCAAGAGCAATGGAAGTTTTACCTGTCTGACGGTCGCCTATGATAAGCTCACGCTGACCTCTGCCGATAGGGAACATTGAGTCGATAGAAAGTATACCTGTTTCCAGAGGCACTGTAACAGACTTTCTGTTGCAAACGCCTGCGGCTTCACGTTCGATAGGGTAATAATCGTCATACTCTATCTCGCCCATGCCGTCGATAGGAGCGCCCAGAGCGTCAACAACTCTGCCCAGAAGCTTTTCGCCAACGCCGACACCTGCCCTTTTCTTTGTTCTGACTACCTTTGAACCTTCCGTAAGACCATGGTCAGAGCCAAGAAGAACGCAGCCGAGAGTTTTTCTCTCCACATTCTGAACTATTCCTTTAACGCCTGTTTCAAATTCAACAAGCTCACCATACATTGCATGATTAAGACCGTAAATATTTACGATACCGTCATTTATGGATATTATCCTGCCTGTTTCGTTGACCTGAGTTTTCGCCTCAAAGTCAGCTATCTCACTTTTAAGCACCGAGATAATATCGCTTCTGCTTGAACCTGCCAAGCCGTTCACCTCCCTGATATTCTGTTCTGCAAAGCTTTTATCATACCCTGAACGCTCTTGTCATACTCGACCCCGTTCACTTCAAGACGATAGCCGCCCATGAGGGCTTCGTCGGTATTTACTTCCAGCAGAACATCGCTCACGCCGTATTTCTTTTTCAGCGTTTCTTTTATTTTATCCGTCTGTGCCTTTTCAGGCGGGCAGACGCAGTAAAGCTCAGCTTTAAGTATATTTTTGCTTTTGAGGACTTCATCGTCATATGCGTCAAAAATGTCCATGATGTTATCCATGTGACCCCACTGACACATGACCTTGAGAAAGTTTCTCATGTCCTCAGGAAAAAGCCTGTCTATAACTTTCTCCTTTTCCTTTATTTCCACAGCAGGGCTTGCAAGAGCGTCCTTAAGCTCGTCACAGCTTTCAAAAAGTTCTCTTGAAGCCTTTACGCTCTCAGCCTTTGGCGAAAGCTCAAAAAGCACTCTGCCGCAGACTTCCTCGGGATAAAAGATCATTTGGCAGCACCTACCTCGGAGAGAAATTCATCAACAGTTTCTCTGTCGGAGTCGCCTCCCACATTTTTCTTAATGACCTTAGCAGCCGCCAGTATAGCAAGGTCTGCGATCTGGTATTTTGCGTCGTCCATAGCCTTTTCCTTTTCGTTTGCAATGGACTTTTCAGCTTCTTTCATTATCTTAGCAGACTCGGCTCTTGCATTTTCAAGCATAAGGTCGCATTCTCTGCCTGCCTGTGCTTTAGCCTTGTTTGTTATCTCAACAGCCTGACTGTGTGCATCGGCTATCTCAGCTTCATAGTCAGCTTTTATTTTTTCAGCGTCCGCCTTAGCCTGTGCCGCACCGTCAAGGTCGCTTTGTATCTTTGCAGACCTCTCGTCCATCATTTTGCACACGGGCTTGAAAAGAAACTTTTTAAGGAGCAGATACAGTACCAGCAGATTTATTATTACCCATACCAAACTTATATCAAGACTTATCATAGCTATGCTCCTTTCATAAAGATGTTTTGTTTTATTACTTCAGGAAGAAGATGATAAGGATAGCTACGATAAGACCGTAAATAGCGGTCGCCTCTGCAAGTGCGCAGCCGAGAAGCAGTGAGCTTCTTATATCCTTTTTAGCTTCAGGCTGTCTTGCGATAGACTCTGTTGCCTTTCCTGTTGCAAGACCTATTCCGATACCTGCGCCTATACCTGTGATAACGGCTACAGCCGCACCAATTGCTACTAACATGATATATACCTCCGTTTTTATTCTTTTACTTTTCTACGCTTATTCTCTTACTTCAGGAAGAAGATGATAAGGATAGCTACGATAAGGCCGTAGATAGCTGTTGCCTCTGCAAGTGCGCAGCCGAGAAGCAGTGAGCTTCTTATATCCTTTTTAGCCTCAGGCTGTCTTGCGATAGACTCTGTTGCCTTTCCTGTTGCGATACCTATTCCGATACCTGCTCCTATTCCTGTAATAACGGCTACAGCCGCACCGATTGCTACTAACATAGATCATACCTCCGAATTTCTGTTATCTTAGTCGTCGTCCTCTATTGCTTCATTTATGAACAGGGACGTGAGGAACACGAAAACATATGCCTGAATGAAGCCGTCGAAAATATCAAAGTATGCCGAGAATGCCAGCGGTATCACTATCGGGCAAACGGCGTCGATAAGCTCCATGATGATATAAGACGCAAGCACGTTTCCGAAAAGTCGCATACAAAGCGACAGCGGTCTGATAACAAGCTCCATTACATTCAGCGGAGCGATTATCGCCACAGGTTTGGCAAAGCTTTTCAGCCAGCCCTTTGTTCCTTTTGCTCTTATTCCTGCAACCTCCACAAGCACAATGCTCATGATCGCAAGTCCTGCGGTAACATTCAAGTCTTTTGTAGGCGGTGTAAAGCCCAGCAGACCGATGATGTTCGCAAAGCCTATGTAGATAATGACAGTTGCAAGGAACGGAAAATACGCCATACCCTTTTCTCCAAGCTGTTCTCTGAAGAAATCTCTGAGAAAGCCTACGAATGATTCAAGCATCATCTGTTTCCTGTCAGGGATAAGTTTAAGGTTTCTTGTGAGAAGTATTGAAGCTATCACAAGTATCGCCATTATTATCCATGTTACCACGCAGGACACAGGAACGGGTATGCCTCCGAAAATCGGTATCCTGAAAGCTACTTTGTTTTGCATAGCCTCGGAAAGATTTTCGGAAATTCTCTCCAGCATTTTATCACCTCCAAAAAAATAAAACCAATAAGAATGCCAGCCTCATAAGGGTATAATAAGGTCCACACCGTTTACCCCCTCAGCGGTCGAATGCAATCGTCATTGATTTTATCATGATAAAACTATTTTTTGTATGCGTCCCCCTATGGGCGCAGTGATGTAAGACTTGCTTTTTGTCTACGAATATATTATAATACAATCATAAGCATATGTCAAATAGATATTTTCTATTGTAAACATACTCATAGTGTATGGATAGAGAGGAGAGGAACGGTTTATGAGAGAGATAAATTTCGAGCATTATAAGATATTCTATTATGTGGCAAAGTTCCAGAACATAACAATGGCGGCGAACTATCTGTTTTTGTCGCAGCCGAGCATAAGCCGATGCGTAAAAAATCTTGAGGACGAGCTTGGGTGCAAGCTTTTTGTGCGGTCAAAAAAGGGTGTAGAGCTGACAACGGGCGGAGAGATGCTCTTTAAGCATATATCCATAGCCTGCAAGCATATATTCTCGGCAGAGGAGGAGCTTGCGCTGATAAGCGAGCGTGACAGGGCGATAGTAAGGCTTGGAGGAAGCGAGGTGGCACTGCAAAGCTTTCTTATCGACCGTATCGTAGAGTTCCACCGTGAGCACCCGAAGATACAGATAAAGATAGACAGTATGTCCACCCCTGACGCTATAGAAGCGTTGAGGGCAAATCTAATAGACGTGGCGGTAGTTACCTCGCCGTTTGCAGACAAAACGGGGCTTAACATAAACGTCATAAAGAAGCTTCAGGATATCGTTGCCGCAGGAAACGGTTTTTCATATCTTAAAGACAAGGAGATATCCCTGCATGAGCTTGTGAAATATCCTCTTATCTGTCTTAAAAACACCACCACCACCCGAAACTATCTTGACCATATATTCAGACAGCACAATCTGCTTTTGCGACCTGATATTGAGCTTACCTCCATAAACTTTGTAATGCCAATGGTAAAGAACAATCTTGGCATAGGCTTCATGCAGTATGCGACCACCAAGGCGGAGATAGAGGCAGGGAACATTTTCAGAGTGAACACAAAAGAGCAGATACCGCCAAGGAGCATCTGTGCGGTGACGGCTTCCCAGTATGAAACTCCGGAGCCTGTTCAGAGGTTTATAGACAGCCTGCTTGAAAAGGAAAGCGTGAATATATAAAAGCAATTTGGGGCGTTGGTGACAGCGTCCTTTTTGTGGTTTACGCACAACGTTTGGCACATTGTTTCAAACACTATACGGCACGTCTACACAAATTCGTGATAAAACCAAACCTTGGCGCCCTCAGAGCGGGCTGCCGAGGGCGCCAGCCCCTACATTTATACCTGCTGTTTCTACTGCCGCAAAATCGCTGTTGCCCATTGCGGGGGTTACTTTGTATAAGGATATAGAAAAAGCGGTGCAGAGTTTTACGCTCCGACACCGCTTTGTTTTGCTTTTTACAGCTCCATTATATATTTTTCCGCAGAAGAAAGTGCGTTTGCACCGTCTGCCGCTGCTGTTATTACCTGCCTGAGAGGTGTAGTACGGACATCTCCTGCCACAAAAAGACCCTTTGCAGTGGTGATCCCGTCCTCGCCAGCTTTCACATATCCGCTTTCGTCAAGCTCGCAAACGCCCTCTAAAGCTTGTGTATTCGGCACGCTTCCGATTGCGCAGAACACTCCGTCCACGGCAATGTTCTTTTCCTCGTCGTTTTGCGTATAGGTAACGCCCTCTGCATTTTCGCCGCCTGTTACCTCTTTTATAACTGCACTCATAACAGGCACGATATTATCTGTTTCAGCGACCTTTTTCTGCAAAGCTTTATTTGCTCTGAACTCGTCACGTCTGTGGATAAGGTAAACAGTTTTTGCAAGCTTTGAAAGATAAAGTGCGTCACCAAGTGCAGTATCTCCTCCGCCCACAACAGCCACAACTTTATCCTTATAGAAGAAGCCGTCGCACACTGCGCAGTAAGAAATGCGCTGTTTCTCACCGCCTGCCACGTCAAGATGACGATATGAAGTGCCTGCGGTGTAAATAACAGTTTTTCCTTCTTTTACAGAGCCGTCCTTGAATATGACCTTCCAGCCCTCGGCTGTTTTCTCAAAGCTTTCAGCTTCGCCCTCGTAAAACTCAGCTCCAAGAGTTTCAGCCTGCTCTCTGAACTTTTCTCCAAGGTCATAGCCGTTTATGCCGTAAAGACCCGGGTAGTTCTCAACTCTGTCTGTAACAGATATCTGACCTGTACCCATGTAGTCCTTTTCGCACACCAGTGCGGAAAGCATTGCTCTGCCTGCATATATCGCCGCAGTAAGCCCCGCAGGACCACTGCCTATTATTATAACGTCATACATAAAAACACATCCTTTATATATAGTATACACTCTCTGTCCCTAATTATAAAATGAAAACCGACTTTTGTCAATCAGATATAATACATAGGCTCTGAAACGTTCTCTGCTGACTCTTTATTATAGAAGTCAACGAGCTGTCTGAGGGTGATAGACTCAGTGTAGCTTTTCAGCTTGTTCTCTAATCTCAGCCATATATAATCGTCAAGCACCTGTGCAAATTCTGTGTTTTCGTCATTTACTACCGCAACATCGCTTCCAAGCACCGATGGGTCGAGAGCGTCGATTATTTCTTTGAGTGTTATCTTCTCCGGCTTTTTGTTGAGTATATATCCGCCCCTAGAGCCTTTTATGCCTTTTATGAGCCTTGCCTGCCTCAGAGAAGTAAGCACCTGCTCAAGATATTTTCCTGAAAGTCCACGTCTTTCTGCCACGCTGTATACTGTTACTGTTTCGCCGTTTTCTGAGTTCATTGCAATGTCTGCAATGGCAATTATGCCACATTCTACTTTTGTTGAAATTTTCATTTCTGCACCTCCCTTAGCAAACAAATATTGTCTGCTCTCATGCTTTTTATACTTGTCCTATTATTCATAGTAATCCTATCAACATAATATATTTTATACTTTTTTGAGCAAACTGTCAAGAGTTTTCATAAAAATAAGGGCATATTTTAAAAGAAATGTTAAATCTATAGTAATCCTATTGACTTTATATGATTTATGTTGTATAATATCTACAGTAACAAAGAACATCGCACCTTGACAGGTATGCGGTTATATAATAAAATGAAAAACAGGGGGCGTTTCCTTTGAAATTCAATACAAAATTGCTCCATGGCGGATTTGAACCTGAGAAAACAACAGGCTCAACGCTCACTCCGATATATCAGGTGAGTGCCTTTGCGCAGGAGTCGGCTGAGCAGCTTGAAAAAGTATTCAATAATAAAGCACCGGGATATGCTTACACAAGAATAAGCAACCCGACAGTGGCGGCTTTTGAGAACCGAATGAATACCCTTGAAAAAGGTGTTGGCGCAGTGGCGTGTTCATCAGGCATGGCGGCAGTAACAATGTCGCTTCTGAACATTCTTGAAGCAGGGGACGAGATAATATGCGGCGCAGGTCTTTTCGGCGGTACTATCGACCTTTTCGGTGACCTTGCGGCATTCGGTATCAAGACCAAGTTCGTAAAGCACGTTACAAAAGAGGAGATAGCCCCTATTATAAATAGTAAGACCAAAGCGGTCTTTGCCGAGCTTATCGGAAACCCTAATCTTGAAATAGTTGATATAAAGTCGGTGGCTGACCTTTCCCATGAAAACGGTGCAGTGTTTATACTTGACAGCACAACGGCTACACCTTATCTTATAAATCCATTTGACTACGGTGCTGATATTGTGGTACATTCCACGTCAAAGTATATAAACGGCGGCGGAAATTCAATAAGCGGTGTTATAATCGACAGCGGAAACTTCAAATGGGATTATGATAAGTTCAAGGGTCTGGCAGAATATAAGAAATTCGGGAAGTTTGCTTATATCGCAAAGCTGAGAAACGGCATATGGAGAAACGTGGGTGGCTGTCTTGCTCCAATGAACGCATTTATGAACAGCGTGGGACTTGAAACACTGGGTCTAAGAATGGAGCGATGTTGCCATAACGCTTTGAAGCTTGCGGAGTTTTTTGAAAGCTGTGAGGGCATTGAAGTGAACTATCCTGCACTGAAAGCCAGCCCGTTCTATGACCTTTGTCAGGAAGAACTTGGCGGCAAGGGCGGTGCTATACTCACCATAAGAGCAGGCTCGAAGGAAAGAGCGTTCAAGCTTATAAACGGCTTGAAACTTGCGACAAATGCAACTAATATCGGAGATACAAGAACGCTTGTTATACACCCTGCAAGTACGATCTACGCCCACGGAAGCGAGGAGCAGAAGATAAACGCAGGCGTGTTCGGCGACACAATCAGGATAAGCGTCGGAATAGAGGACGCATCGGATCTGATCGAGGACTTTAAACAGTCCATAGAAAAACTTTAGGAGGAATTTACTATGGCAGTTGACTACGCAACACTTAAAAAAGGCGGTTTCATGCGCCAGAAGCAGAAGAATAATTTTTCACTTAGACTTAGAGTTGTGGGCGGAAACCTTACGGCAAAACAGCTTGCAACTATTGCAGAGGTGTCTGATAAATACGGCGAGGGCTATGTTCATCTTACATCACGTCAGAGCGTTGAGATACCTTTTATAAAGCTTGACGATATTGACGAGGTAAAGGCGGATCTTGCAAAGGGCGACACAGAGCCGGGCGTTTGCGGACCGAGAGTAAGAACTATCACAGCCTGTCAGGGTGCTGCGGTCTGTCCAAGCGGCTGTATAGATACATACGCTCTTGCAAAGGAGCTTGACGAAAGATATTTCGCAAGGGAGCTTCCTCACAAGTTCAAGTTCGGCATCACAGGCTGTCAGAATAACTGCCTTAAAGCGGAAGAAAATGACGTTGGTATCAAGGGCGGCATAAAGGTCGAGTGGCGTGAAGCTGATTGTATCGGCTGCGGCGTGTGCGTAAAGGCTTGCCGTCAGGGTGCGCTTACAATGGAGGACGGAAAGATAGTCCTTGACAAAGAGAAGTGCAATTTTTGCGGACGCTGTTTTAAGGCTTGTCCTACAGAAGCGTGGGATACTATCCACGGCTATATAGTTTCATTCGGCGGACTTTTCGGCAACCATATCAACAAGGGCGAAACTGTTATCCCATTTATCGAGGATAAGGAAACTCTTATGAAGATTTGCGATACCGCTATACAGTTCTTTGACGATAACGCAAAAGCTGGCGAAAGATTCAAGTTCACTATCGACAGAGTGGGCAGAGAGAAATTTACAAATACTATACTGGAGGTTTATAACAATGGCTGATTTTAAAATAGACGATACAGTGGATATCACCACAGTGGTTTGCCCGACAACATTCGTTAAGGCAAAGGTAGCTCTTGAGGAGCTTGACGACGGACAGATTCTTTCCATTAAAATGAATGACGGCGAGCCTGTTCAGAACGTTCCAAGAAGCATTAAAGAAGAGGGTCACAAGATATTGAAGCTCATTGACAATGAGGACGGCACTTATGACCTTATCGTACAAAAGGTGGGAGATTAATGTCAGTAAGAGCAAATAAGGATACTTTCGAGAGCGAGATAAACGAGGCAGGAAAGCTTGTTATCGCAGATTTCTATTCAGATTCCTGCGTTCCATGCAAGCGAATGTCACCGCTTCTTGCGGAAACTGAGGAGGAGAACCCTGAGGGCATAAAGCTTGTGAAACTCAATATCAATTTTGACGGCGAGACTGCTCAGAAGTATAATGTCACAAGCGTTCCGACACTTGTGTTCTTCAAGGACGGAGCAGAAAAAGCAAGACTTACGGGAGCTGTAAAGAAAGCACAGCTTGCCGAAACAATAAATTCAATAGATTAAGGAGAAATGGATATGACTATAACAGTAGCAGGCAATAAAAAGGACGTTGCAGAGGGACTTACAGTGGCACAGCTCGTTATCGACGAGAACGTTGAAACGCCACAGTATGTTACAGTAACTATCAATGACGAATTTGTAGAGAGCGGTGCTTTTGAAAGCACAGTTCTTAAAGACGGCGACGTTGTAGAATTTCTTTACTTCATGGGAGGCGGACAGTAATGGCATTTACAGACGAACAGCTCGAGCGTTACTCACGCCACATCATTCTTAAAGAGGTTGGCGCAAAGGGACAGAAAAAGCTTCTTAACGCAAAGATTCTTATCATAGGCGCAGGTGGACTTGGCGCACCTGCCGCTATGTATCTTGCCGCAGCAGGCGTTGGCACTATCGGCATTGCAGACGCAGACGAGGTTGATCTCTCAAACCTGCAAAGACAGATCATCCACACAACTCAGGACGTTGGCAAGGCAAAGGTTCTTTCCGCAAAGGAAACAATGGAAGCTATCAACCCTGACGTTAAGGTGAATACATACCGCACCTTTATCGACAGCGAGAACATCATGGATATAATCAAGGACTATGATTTCGTTATCGACGGCACTGATAATTTCCCTGCAAAGTTCCTTATTAATGACGCCTGCGTAATGGCTAAAAAACCATTTTCACACGCTGGTATCATCAGATTTAAGGGTCAGCTCATGACTTATGTTCCAGGTCAGGGACCATGCTATAGATGTGTGTTCAAGAACCCACCTCCGAAGGACGCTGTTCCTACTTGCAAGCAGGCAGGCGTTATCGGTGCAATGGGCGGCGTTATCGGAAGTTTGCAGGCAATGGAAGCTATCAAGTATATCCTTGGTGTTGGAGAACTTCTCACAGGCTATCTGCTTACTTATGACGCACTTAAAATGGAGTTCAGAAAGGTAAAGCTCCCTCAGGATACAAAGGGTTGTGCAGTATGCGGTGAAAACCCTACTATCACAGAGCTTATCGACTATGAACAGGCAGAATGTGACGGTGTACATCTATGATAAAACTAAGCAAAAGCGATTATGAAAAGATACTGCACCACGCTGAAAGCGAGCTTCCGAACGAAGCCTGCGGTCTTATCGGCGGAGTAAAAGAGGGCAGTGACAAGATAATAAAAAAGGTCTATCTTCTCACGAACATAGACCACTCAAACGAGCATTTTTCTCTTGACCCTAAGGAGCAGCTTGCTGCTATCAAGGACATGAGAGCAGAGGGACTTGTTCCTCTGGGCAACTGGCACTCACACCCTGAGTCACCTTCTCGTCCTTCTGATGAGGATAAAAGGCTTGCTTATGACAAGACAGCAAGCTATATGATACTCTCACTTATGAACAAAGATGAGCCTGTGCTCAATTCTTTCCATATCGAGGGAACGGATTCCACAAAAGAGGAACTTGTGATAGAATAGCAAAAAGTAGGGGCGAACAGCGTTCGCCCGCAATTCGCCCACTCTCGTTTCGTAAGACACAAACAAAAAGGCGCTGTAAAAAAAGCGCAACAAAGCCCGTGAATTTCCTCGATATGGAAGCCCGCGGGCTTTAATATATCACACAGCAAAAAAGAACTATCTAATCTTGAAAAAAGGGTACAGCAAACACACCGGCAGAAATACAGCGCTTTTTGCCGATTATTAAAATGTTGAAAAATATCTTTTTCAGGCTGCTTTTCTGATTGCGATCTTCTTCAAGTGAAATTTATGCAGATTAAAACCACAGCAAATCATCGCAATTTCTAAATTCATGGCATTTAAGCCACGTCTTCT
>OGKA01000242.1_pt1 | contig 65431 bp, 76 predicted proteins | sample 1572211 | NCBI WGS metagenome assembly OGKA01 (sample SAMEA2582125, study PRJEB24529) | metagenome | biome: Human gut stool | place: China | collected 2011 | reverse complement strand
GAGTAACTCATTCGTAATGAGTAAGTCGCGGGTTCGAGTCCCGCTTTCGGCTCTTCTCATAAAAGCCTGAAATACAGATATTTGATTTTCTCTATACGAATCAAAACAATCAGGATGCCATTAAAAAAAAGGAAAATTATTCCACTTTTGGAAGGAAAAAAGTACCTGAAAAAGTAACGCTGGATTTTCCTTGTCGGAGGACACAACTATGGCAACAATCAATCCTGTTATCATCAAAGAAAGAGTGCTTAAAAACGGAACGCACAAACTGAGGATTGCGGTACGGCACAAGTCTGTAACTTCTTACATCGTCACAAAAATCATTCTTAACGATCCAGGACAGCTAAAGAACGGTAAGATAGTAAGGCACCCGGATGCCTGTGAGCTTAACAAGAAGTTAAGGAATATGCTTGATATTTACGAGGAGCGTCTCGATAATGTCAAGAACACTGATTTGTACACATGCGAGCAGCTTAGAGATATTATCAAGTCAGGACCGGATGGGGAAGAAGTAACATTCAAGGGAATATCCGGAGAGTATGTGAGTTATCTTATGTCAGAAGGAAGGAATTCTTATGCAAAGCTTATAGAACGCTCTTCAAGATACTTCTGTGATTACTGCAGGGGAGATATTGATATGGAAGATATTACGCCTGTTCTCGTAAAATCCTTTTCTGAATACCTTAGAAGATCAGGAAAGACACAGACTTATATAAACACAATTCTAAGCCACATTAAGGTTATTGTGAACAAGGCAATATCAGACCAGATGGTATCATATAGCGTTCATCCTTTTTCATCCGTAAGAATATCTCCTGCACCAGTCAGGGAAGTTACACTCAGCCTTGAATCGTTCCTTAGAATAATGAATTCAAGACCTGACACGAAGAAAAAGAAGATGTCCAGAGACCTGTTCATGATTTCCTTCATGCTGGGAGGAATGAACCTAATAGACATCATGAATGTTGATTTCCGCGACAAGGAAGTAAGATACGTCCGTACAAAGTCTGCCGGAAGAACCCAGCAGGAAAACGTAATTGCATTTGAAATGCCTGAAGGTATTGACAGGTATACAGGAGAATGGATGAAGCCTAATGGGAAGCTTGATTTCGGATACAATTTCACCTATCACAATTTCTCTCAATACGTATCTTATGCGATAACAGACCTTGCAGAAGAGCTTGGCATAAAGGAAAGAGTGGTATTCTATTCTGCGCGAAAGTGCTTTGCTCAGTTTGCCAGCGACATCTGCATGCCTGACAGCGTTATTAACTACTGTCTTGGTCACAGCGACAGATCCAAAGGTGTAATCAGGTATTACACGAAGATAAGAAGCCGGCAGGCAAGCATCTGCATTAAGAGAGTGTGCGATTATGTGATAAGGCCGGAACTTTACAAGGACTTCGTTGAACTTAGAAGCATGTCATTAATGAATATGATGTGAAAATAAAGCCCCTTCCTGATACATATCCGGTCGGGGCTGTTTGTTTGAACAAAAGTCTTCTACGCTTTTACTTTGCAAATATAGTAATTATTCATTTTCTGATACCTCAATTATCTTTTTTCTCTGTTCTTCCTTCAGTTGATTAAGCTGGAAAACGCTGTCTTTAATCAGATTGATAGTGGTTCCTGAATTCTGTTGCTGTTCCTGGCTGGATTCGTTGAACTTCACAACAAGGTTGGATATTACCTCAAGCAATTTGGTTATCTTGTTAATGTCAGTCTCAGTCGCGCAAAGAACAATTGCCCTGTTGATGGCAATGTCAGCAAGGGAGTTAATCTTATGGAAATGGTTCTGAAGGAATTCAAGCTTGGCCCGTGCGAAGTCAATCTCTACCTTCTCTGCGATAAGAGTAGAACTTGCTGATTCTATGTCTCCCTTGTACCGGTAATACCACTGCTTTATCGTGTTGGTATTGATACCTGTCTTCTTGTGCATGATTGAATAGTTCATACCGCTGTCAATCAGCATCCGCACAACCTTTATACGGTCCTCATCAGTGTAATTCAGCTTAACAGAGTGCTCTATTTCCTTCACTTTTTTTGCCCTGCTCCTTCTTGCAATCTTCTTCTCTTCGCCCATAACTGTAACTAATATTGTAACTCAGTTACAAAAATGATGTATTTTGTAACTTTTAACATTTATAAGTGCTTATAATGTTCTAATTCCCAAAGATATACGAAGTTACAAGAAGTTACAAGGTTTGTAACTTTGTGTAGAATTACAATTACCAAATTACGCAACTTATGATACTGATAATTAGTTTACTTTGCCAGTGTGACACAAAATAAATTATACGCGTATGATTGGAGCTATATTAGGAGCCGTAGGCGGACTTGCATCCGGAATAGCCGGAGGAATCAAGTCTGCCAAGGCGGCAAAGGAACAACAAAGGCTCATTAACGAGCAGGAGTCTAAGAACAATGCATGGTATAACAGGAACTACTATCAGAATTACATGGATTCTACCGAAGCCCAGGCGGCCATGAAGAGAGTGGAAAACACGTTGAAAAAGCAGAATCAGGAAGCAAGGGCAACTGCAGTTGTGACCGGTGCAACTCCTGAAGCTGCAATAGCACAACAGCAGGCAAACAATGAAATTCTGGACGAAACGGCAACCGGACTTGCAGCGCAGGCTACAGCCAGAAAGGCGCAAGTTGAAGCTATAGACCAGCAGAACCAGAACAACATCTTTCAGGCAAGACTAGGTCAGTCTTCTGCGAACGAGCAGGGTGGTGCCCAGCTTATGAGTAACGGACTAGGACTTATAGGTAGTGCTCTTTCCATGCAGGAATGGGGAAAGAAGAAAGGGGGTAAATGATGGGACTTTTCGATTTTATCAAGAAAAATCCGTCTGTAGACACTTCAAGGCTTCCTGAATTCGAAAATTACGGACAATCTCCCGAATCTTTTTCAAATTTTCAATTCTCACGAAGCAATCAGGGCGTAAAACCTGATAAAACCAAGGTTGAACAGCCTGTTATACCCGTTTCTTCTGCAGAACAGGTTAGAGCTGCAACCAATCAGGCAATGCAGGAACAGACAGAGAAGAAGCCTACAACTCCTGATGATGTGTTTACAGCGTTACTAAGAGAAAGGTACCAGGAGAGCGAAGATTCGCTTAAAAGACAGAGGGCCGCTGAGTTTTGGGGGAATCTTGCAAATCTCTTCGGACAAACAGTTTCTTCGGCTGCCGGTGCCAGAATGTTCAGCCCGATTAAGAGCAATACCCAGCAATACAATCAGGCTATTGACAGACTGAGGGATTCTTACAACGACACATTGCTTAACTACAATCTTTCTACAGCTCGTGCAGAGAGGGCCGCAAAAGCAGAACAGGAAAAAATCAATCTTAAGTTTAAACGAGACAGGGAGCTTGCAGAGATTCAGGCTAATCTTAAGGCTGGTCTTATAGACAAGCAGACTGCTGCAGATTTAACTAAAGCTGCAAACAAGGCTAAAACAGAAAAAGAATTAGAAGAATTAAAACATAAGCATGACATGGAACTTGCAGAGTACAATCAGGGAGCTGCTACAGGGCGTACTATTATAGACAATGAAGCGTCTATGGAACTTGAAAAGTACAGGCAAGGAGAGATAGCCAAGAGAAACGGTAATGCAGGTTCATCATCAGGGAAGAAAAAGAAGTATCCTAAGATGAAGTTTGGCCATGACGGTGCAGTCACTTACGACCTAAACAAAGATACAGACGTGGCAAGAATGTACAATGAAGGTGTAAGAATAGGATATTTCCCCCAGCAATTCAATGATCCGACAAAGAAAGGAATGACAATTGATGATATGAGAGAAGCTATTCTTACCGCAACAGACGATAAAAGGCCTGTTCACGACAGACAACAAGGATGGTCACTTAGAGATAACAATAACAACGGTTGGTCACTAAAAGATATTGAATAATGAGCGCAGACACAAGAAAGAAGATATACGACATTCTTAAGAACAAGACAGGATTCATGGATAGTTATGAGGATTTTGACAACGACATGACTACGAGTGAATATGCGAGAAAGAAAGTATATGAAGTTCTGAGAGACAAAACCGGATTCAATGACACGTATGAAAACTTCGTTAGCGGAATATCTGGCGAAGTTCAAAGAGAATCCGCTATTCCTCCTGCAAAAGAAGAATCTGGTAATGTTGTAACTACTGTTCAGTCACCTTCTTATCCTCAGAGGACTGAAACAAAAGAAAGAATACTGAATAACATACCTGATTATTTCAGAAGCCGTGGAAATGACCTTTCTACTCTTCCTCTTCCGCAAAATACGATGTCAGCAGAGAATCCTGCCGATATTCCTGGAAGGATTGTTCAGGACGAACAGCAGAGAATACAGCTTGCTGAACGTGCGGACAATGATCCGTACATGAAACAGCAGGAACTTGAACACGTATTCAAGCCAAAGAATCAGGAACAGATTGACAGCGTAAGGCAGCTTATCAACAGCGCACGCCAGGAGAGAGTTAAGGAAAGACAGCAGAGGGTTAAGTCTGCCGGTGGAGGTGGAATATTCTCAACCATGTCACAGGCTTACCTTGCCGGTGAGCAGAACGATGCTGACAAGCAACTTGAATATGCATCAACTCTTATAGAACAGGCTCAGAATATAACCAACGAAGCGAAAAAGAAAGGTAATACAAATTTCTTTGCAGGATTCGCACGAGGATTTAAGGATGCACCGCTGGATGGATGGGCAATGGGATTGCAGGACCTTAAGAACTACTCTGCCGCTAAGAAGGTTATGGACAAAGTAGACCGTGGAGAAGAACTTTCACCGTCTGAGGATGCTCTTATGCAGGCTCTGGTTACAAACGCGGCTACGCAGATGTATTATTCAGGAGACCTTGGAAGAGGATACAAGGCCGGAGGAGTGACAGCAGAATCACTCCCATTCATGCTTGACATGATTGCTGGAATGGGAACAATTCAGGCCGTTACAAAACCTGCATCAAAGGCACTTGTCAAGTATGCAACCGAAAAAGCTGCAAAGATGGGACTTGGACGTGCGACAACCGGACTGGCAAAAGGAGCCGCAAGGACAGCAGCCGGGCTTGGTGATGTGGCAGCTCATACAGCTACATTTGGCGGTGCGCGTGTAGCAGCAGACTATCAGAGAAGAGGACTTGGTGATGTTCAGGTTTCTCCGGAACAGGATGGTACTGTATCATACGCAGGAAGGGATAATGTGCAGACTGGGGCAGAAGCAATAGGAAAGTCTGTCGTATCAACAGCGGCAGAGACCGGAAGCGAGCTTCTTGGAGAATACTTTGCTCCTATGCTTGGTTGGGTTGGTAAAGTGACCGGTGCAAACCGCCTTGGAAAGATAATTCCTGCTTCTGTTGGAAAGGCTTATTCATCCATCATTAACAGCAACGGATTCAAGCAGGTTCAGGAAATTGCCAGACGTGCTAAGATTGCGGATCCTATAGGTGAATACGGAGAAGAGGTAGTGAACAACCTTGTATCTACCGCAATAGGAGATATGACACCTGAGCAGCTTGTTGACCTTGACAATAATATAGACACATTCCTTGGTGTTGCTCCAATGTCAGCACTTTTTGGCGCGGCCGGAACCGGTGGATACCTTCGTGAGAAATACAGGAACTACCGAAACATGCGTGAGTTTGAGAATCAGATGCGCGACACGATGGGAGAGGACTGGTCCGGAGTAAGGGAAGCATTGCAGGATGCCGATATAGAGACAGCACGCGGAATGGTGAAGGAAGTTCTGTCAAGCAATATGCAGCCTGACATAAAGAAAAAGGCCATAAACTACATTTCTTCTGTCCTTCAGGAACAGACATTGCAGGAAGCAGACAAGCAGATTGCACCTGAAGAAATGATTCAGAACAAACGCTTCATTATATCTAATCTTAATGAAGCAAGAAACAATATTGGAATAGGAGAAGAGGAACTTAACTCTGCTGTGTCCATATTGAATCAGGAAGGTGAGAGTGCCTTGTCGGAATTGTATGATGCGGAAACAGTTCAAAAGATTGTTGAATACAAGAATGCCTATGATGATTATCTTAATTATACTTACTGGGTGCAGAATCAGGCGTATGATGCAAGAATGGAAGCTGAGTCGCAGGTTGAAAGAATGACAAACGCAACCACCGGCACCGTAATGATGGTGAAGTCAGGGTTAAGCAAGAACCCAGTCAATATATTGCGAGGTAATATAGTTTTTGATGCTGAAGGAAATGTAGATAAGGATAGCTCCGACAACACAATATATTATCTTAGCGAGGATGGAAAGGTAAAAATGGCTCCAATATCCATGTTCGAAAGCCTTGTTGACGATACACCGGCTGATGAACTTTCATATCAGGCAGGAGAAGATGCGGAACAAGAATTCATCCAGAATGAAGAAGCTCAAATTATGCAGCCTGAACAGAGCGTTCAACCAATCGAATTGGGAACTACATTCCAGAGTGATGGCGTAACTTATTCCGTAACACAAAAATCGCCGGACGGATATGTAGTAAGTGCTTTGGATGAAGAAGGAAATCCGGTTCAGTCTAATCTTCTAACCGAAGAACAGATAAGAACCGCAATGACACCTGCAATTCAGGAAGAACAAACTTCACAAGAACAATTTGTTCAGAATGAAGATATAACACAGCCTGAACAGCAGCAGTTACAAACTGAACCTCAGACTGCAATATCAAGGATACCGGTTAATGAAAACGGTGAACATGACTTCGAATCAGCACCATATCAGGATACATCATCCGCACTAATTGAGATAAGCGAAAGCGTGGACGATGCTAAGGATACAGCCGTGCAGATGATTAACCATTATCAGGAAGAACTTAAAAAAGCTGATAAGGCAAAGACGACAGGTAATACAATTCAGGAGATTGTACGTCTTAAGCAGCAGAAGAAGGCAAACATTCAGTCTATCAACGATAAGATAGCATACTGGAACAGTGTTGCCAATGATATTGAATCAAAACGCCCAGGTGGAATAATTGAGCAGGCAAAGGAAGAATCTGATGCAAATCAGCAGAGACTTTCAGAAATGACGGCTGAACAGCAGCAGGCTGCACAACAGGAAGTACAGAAGAAGATAGATTCAGGAGCATACGAACGTAAGGAACCGCGTAAGAGGATAAGATACGTGAACGAAGATAATGATATGGGAACCGCCAACACTCCTATGGAACACGTATTGCGTGAGATTGCAACAGGACGCGTAACATTCAAATGGAATGATTCAGGAGAAACGCAGGGGTTGGGTTCACACCTCGGTCTTGCATCATCACCGGAAGAAAGACGCAGGATGATTTGGGCGTTGTCTTCTGACGGTATGACACCGGAAGCTGCAGCAGAGCAGATTCACGCTGATATGCCTGAAAACCTGCAAGGAATGGTAACAGATCAGGACGTATTCAACATGATACTCGATGCATTCCATCAGAACGGCACACCTTCCAAGATGTGGGAATCCGCAAAATCAATGCACGGTACAGACGTAGAAGAAAGCGCACCTGGTTATGAGGACTACATGGAACGGCAGGCTCTTGAATGGGAAGCTTCTCAGAACAATATGACAGTTGAAGAGTGGATTTCATACGTTGATTACGTAGAAGAAGAACTTGACAACATGTATTCTTCCGTTTCGGATGAAGATTTAAATGCTATATTTGAAAGGTTTAACGAACAAATCATATCAGAAAATGAATCAAGAGGAAATGAAACAGAAGGTGCAGGAAGCACTGAAGGACAAACAGACGGTGAACAAGGCGATGAACTTCTGCCAGAAGGCCGGGGTAATAACGAAGGAGCAGATACAACAGTCAATGAACAACCGGAGCCAGCAAATCAAGCTGATGGCGAAAGCGGTGGCGTGGTACCTGAATCAGAAGGAGCAGTAAAAACCGAAATAGAATCCGCACGAAAGGAAGTAGACCAGAATCCTACCGAAGCACAAAAAGAAGCCGGTAACTACAAAAAGGGTCATGTTAAAGTAGACGGATTCGACATTACGATAGAGAACCCGAAAGGCTCAGTGCGTTCAGGAAAGGATGCTGACGGTAAAGAATGGTCTGTAACCATGAACAATGACTACGGATATATCCGCGGTACCGAAGGAGTGGATGGAGACCATATCGACGTATTTCTTTCGGACAACCCGGAGCAGGGAAACGTGTATGTAATAGACCAGGTAAATCAAAAAACAGGAGAATATGATGAAAGTAAGGTTATGTACGGATTCAACTCGTTGGAGGAAGCGAAAGATGCTTATCTTGCTAACTTTGAAGAAGGTTGGAAAGTTGGTGTTGTGTCCGGAGTGTCAAAGGAAGAATTCAGAAAATGGATAGAAAGTTCAGTAAGAAAGACAAAGCCATTCTCTGAATACAAGTCCGTGAAAGTGGAAGAAGCTCAGAATGAAGGAATTCGTCCGGATGAAGGTGTACTTGATTATGCAAAGAGAGTAGCTGAAAGAGAGCAGAAGAAAGCGAAACCGGAGAAGAAGATAGATGTATTCAGCTATACAGATGCAAAGAGCAATATTCCTGCATACCGGGGAGCGTATTACAGCGACGGTACAGTGACAGCTACAAACGGATTTACATTAATTCGTTTACAAGCCACATATCCAAGCGAAAACGAGGGAAAGGTAATTTCCAAGAAAGGCGAAGATGTAGAAAACGTACGTTATCCAAAGGTGGAATTAATTATCCCGAAAGGAGAGCAAGAGGAAGTAACAGTTGATAAAGAATCCGTACGAGCTAAGCTGAATGAGATAGAAACCAAGCTGAAAGAAGAATGGGAAAAATCCGACAAGAAAACTCCTTACAAAACATTAAAGGCCATTACTACAGTAAAGGTTAATATTGGTGGTGTAACCCATAACATGAGCCTAGATAGACTGGCTGCATTATTGGATGGAATGGATGCAATAGGAAGTAATCAGGTAGGAATAACAAAAACACTAGCCTATGCGAAAAATGGTAAACAGTTGATTGCTGTAGCTTTCAACGCTAAGGATATTGACGATACATACGACAACTTAAGTATATCAGATGAAACCTATAGCGAGGATACGATAAACCAGATGAAACGTGTGGGTGTTCCTCTTACTGATTTGGAAGGAATACCGAAGTCAGAGGATGGAATGTTCCAAATCTATGGTATTCAGAATGTAGTCGGAGAAACAATGTACTTTGTTTCAAGTCCTGGAAAGACAGTTAAAAACATGGATGAAAACTATGTCGGAACAGGAGACAGAATGTTTAAAAGTCTGGACGAAGCTATAAAAGGTGCGGAAGAAGAAAGAGCATCATACCAACGCACAAAGGCAGACAGGGAAGAAAGAGAGGAGAGAGTACGCCAAAGAATAGAAGAAGAACGAAAAGCGCAGGAAGCAAAGGACGCAACTCCACTAGGCAAGTTCCTTAAAACCCTGAATAGACTTCAAGCCGGCAAGGCTGATGGCATTCTTTCCGATAACGTTTCCTTCAATGGTGAAACGATGTCTAAGGCTGATTTTATCCAACGGGTAATAGCGGATGGATACGCGGCAGAAGAATATCTTGACGGTACAAAAATCAAATACCGTTTGGTAAAAGACGGTAAGGGATACAAAATCAATAAGACTGAATTCGACTTTGCGAAGTTTGCTGGTGCCGGAACTATCGAAGTTGAAAACAAGGATGACTTAATCAACCTTGAAAGACTTTCAAGAAAATATGCCGACAAGGGTGTATATACGATGGCCGACATCGACAAAAGGATAGCTTCTACAGAGAGAAGATTGAAAGGAACAAACGAAAACGGAAAGGAAGGGAAGGAACTTAAAAAAGCATTGGAAGAACTTAATGAACTGAAAAGACTTAAGGAGATGCAGAATAGTACAAGAACAAAACAAGAGGAGAATGTTGAATCACAAAACACTTCCGACGAACAGACAAACGAATCCGGGCTTACTGATAGTAATGTAGAGCAGGAGAGAACTTCTCCAAAAGAGAGAATAGAGGACACCGGAGAAAAAATCGGTGGGGCAAGAAAAGACATAATCAGAAAGTATGCTGATAAAATAAACCTATCCGCACAGACATTCTCCAAAATGTTCCCAAAACCCGACATTAAAGCATTGGTGGAAGCAGGAGTACAAATCAAAGATGCAGCTGCCGTAAAAGCAATGTATGATATAGCCAAGGCAGAATACAAGAGACGCAAGTCAACTGCAAACAGCGTGTTCTTCGCAATGTACGCAAAGCAGGTTCTTTCCGGAGACCGGAGCAAGGAACTTGTTTACAACGGTGTTGTGTTTACTGAATACGGTAAGGAGATTATCACAGCAAACGAAAAGGCTTATGCTGCCTTATACGAAAGACTTGGACTGGAGTATAGTGACATAGACTTGTATGACTTCAGGATAATACCACGTTCAGGGTTCGATACAAGAATAATCAACTTCAATGAGTTGAACAGACAGAATCAGGAACTCAGCAAAAGAAGAGGAAAGAATGTGAAATACCTGGATGGAGATAAGGTTAATTTCGTAATAGGCCCATACCATAGGGCAGAGAATCAGTTTGAAACCATTGAGGATGCTATTGACGCATTTGTCGAAAGGGTGAAGAAAGAAACAAAGCTTGACGCACCAAAGTATTCTCCTTCTATTTACTGGAAGAAGAAAGACGGATACACCGACTACTCTACCACATGGGTAGGAACGAAGATAAAAGGCTTCGGACTGGTAGATGTAAAATCCTTCAAGAATTCATCAGAAGCAAGAAAATGGTTAGCAGAACATCAGGAAGACTTCCAGCAGATGTCGGCAGCCGAGGAATCACGCCTGAATGAGGAAAAGAAAGAAGGCGTTGCCAGCTATACGCAGATAATTGAAAAAGAGGTTAACGCCTTTGTGGTGAAAATCAAAGTAAGAGGAATAGGACAGCCTATCGAAGTAAAGAGATTCCCGATTGAAGGAGAAAGATATTCACGTGAACGTTCTTTGAACTACAAGAAGATGATGGATGAATCTTCACAATGGGCAAAATCAGAGGAATGCAAACAAATTTCTGACGAAATTGCACAGAACGCACTTTCTGCAAAAAAAGGAAAGGTTAAGATAAAAACCGAAACCGACAAGATGAGAGAAAGAGTAGGTGAAGACTACAGAAGCGGACGTGATATTACGACCAATGAACTTCTGGACACATTCGGATTCAGGGCAATTGAATTCGGTAATTACGTGAGCCAAAAAGAAAGACAGTCATTCCTCAATAACATCTACGATTCTCTTATGGATATGTCGAAGATATTGGGAATAAGTCCGAAAGGTTTGTCTCTTGGGGGAAAGCTTGCTATTGCTTATGGTGCCAGAGGTAAATCAGCAGCTTCAGGACACTATGAGCCATACAAGAATGTAATCAATGTGACAAAGACTTCAGGGAACGGAGTGTTTGCACATGAATGGATGCACGCACTTGATTATTACTTCTCCAACTTCAATCCTGAGAATATCTATTCAAGCGCACCTCACGCAACATCAGGAGAGTATAAGAGTGATATAAGAGACGAAGTAAAGTCTTCGTTTGATAACCTTATGTCTGTAATCAAAGCGTCAGACTATTACAAAAGGTCGGTAGCATTGAACGAATACTATTCATCCGACACTGAACTTGCAGCAAGGGCATTGCAGGACTATATCATCAGAAAGCTGGAAGAAAGAGGTCAGGTAAATGACTTCCTATCCAACCACATCACACCGGAGGAATGGTCAGGTTCAGAAAAAACATACCCATTCCCTTCAGGAAAAGAAGTGGAGACTATCGGTGAAGCATTCAATAATCTATTTGATACCATAGATGAAAAAGTTGATGAAGAAGGTAATACTACCCTGTTCAGAGAAGAAGGAAACCCTGACACCCGTTTCCGCTTTATCGGAGAACAAGGCGCAGCAAACCTTGATGCAGCAGAAGAAGCTAACACAAGATTAGACAACCTTGCTGTTGCGCGAGAAATGGAAAAATCAGGTAAGGATGCGAAATCTATCAAAATAGCTACCGGATGGGAACGTGGATCCGATGGCAAGTGGAGGTATGAAGAAGAAGACTTTGAATATATACCAAAGGGGAATGCACGGGAAAAATCATTGCTTGAGCGTGAACCATGGCATAAAGAACTTATGTCTTTGTCGGATAAAGTGTATAATGGAGAGAAACTCTCCAATGAGGAAGAGGTGCGTTTTGATGAATTATCAAAGAAAGAAACAGAACTGAAAGATAGCCTGAAAAAATCAGATATAAAGTTTCTTGATGATTATGTATCTGATAACACTCTGTTTAAAGAATATCCTGAGTTGAAGCAAGTAAAGGTAGAATTTTATGACGGTAGCTTTTTCGATGGCGGCTCGTATAGTCATCATGATATGACTATCAGGATAAACAATAATTCTCCTTTGGATGCAAAAAGCATTCTTGTACATGAGGTGCAACATGCAATTCAGCATATTGAGGGATTTTCGCGAGGAGGAAATTCCAGAACTTACCGTAATTATCTCAACAGCCTAAAAGAGAAACGCGATGCCTGGTCTATGATTGATGAATTTGAAGAGAAATCGAAAGAGCTAGGAAGCGATGCTTCTAAAATGGATGTTTACAAAGCAGTTCGCGATGAATACACTTCGTTGGGAATGTCTTTTGGCGATGGGATAATGCCAAGCAGAGATGCTTTCGACGAAGGATTTAATCTTTGGGTTCGTGGTTATGATAAAGAAGGATATGAAGATGCTTACAAGGAATATCAGAATCTTATTGAAAAGTTTGGTCTGGGAGAAAGCAAGGATAGATATCACGAACTTTCCGGAGAAGTAGAAGCACGAAATGTTCAGTCACGTCTTAATATGACACCTGAAGAAAGAAGAAATACACTTGCATCCGAAACAGAAGACGTCGCAAGAGAAGACCAGATATTCCTTTATGATTCAATGGGTGCCAGCAGCATGGTTATTGACGCGAATCAGATAGCCGAAAGCCTTAACGTACCCGTTCAGGTTATCAATTCCATAGATGAAGTACCTGAAGGAGCGGCAAAGGAAGCAATTCAAAAAGGAAGAAAAGTGAAAGGATGGTATGATGTAAAGACCGGAAAGGTTTACGTATACCTCCCAAACGCTACAAGCCCGGAAGATGTGAAACAGACCATCCTTCACGAAGGTATCGCACACTTCGGATTGCGTCAGCTTGTCGGAGAGGAACGCATGGATGATTTCCTGGATGAAGTATTCAGCAACGTATCCGGAGAAGTAAGAAGAAAGATAACTGATTCTCTTCCTAAGTACGGATATAACTCACGTGTAGCAACGGAAGAATACATGGCTTCCATCGCAGAGAACGGAGTTGACGTATCTACATGGGAGCGTATAAAGCAAGCTTTCAAGAATCTTCTTAGAAGAATTGGTATTAATATCCAAATCAATGACAACGAATTGAAATATATTCTCTGGAGAAGCGCACAGAATCTTGACAAAAACAGACCGATAGATTTGGCAATTGATGTGGCAATGCAATACAAAATCGGTGTAGGAAATTATCTCCGTGAAGGAGAATCAGACGGTAGCCTGGAAGAGTACGAAAACTCACTTAAAGGATGGAAGTATAAAGCACGTGAAGCATATCAGGACAGTATGCTCGCATTGAAAAACCTTCAGGAAGTTATAGCAAATGTTTCAGGTAAACCCATTAAGTCATTCGAGGACGCATACAAAGCAGAGAATCAGTTGAGTTCAAAAAACACTGCAGAAGCTGAAGAGTATTACGAAAAATTCTTCAAGCCGATGCTGGAAGCTGAGGGAAAGATGATGAAAAATTACGGTTTAAGCCATAAGGAAATTGAGAGATACATGATGCTTGCACATGGAATAGAGCGTAATGTGGAAATGACATTCCGAGAAAAGCTTAATGAGATTATTAATACAAACCCTAACGATGCCCAGCAGTTTGCAGATGATTTTATAATGGAAAGAGACAGGCTCAGGAATATGTATTCAGGATATGAATACCTGAAAGCTTTATCTGACTATATAGGAGAAGTAGGTGATTTCTCAGCTACAGAAGCAATCCTTACAAGCATTGATAACGAGGAACATACAGACTTCCAGAATGACGCACTTGAATATGTCAAAGACTTTGAATCAATGTATGACACTTCCGTACTTTGGGATAAAACAAACAGGGCTACAAAGGAGACTCTTAAAAAGACATACGAGAGCGGAATGATGGATAAAGACCATTTTGCTAACGTCAGCAAAATGTTCATGTATTACGTACCTTTAAGAGGATGGAATGAAAAGACAGCAGAAGATGTGTATGAGTACATAAACTCAGAAAGAAGCCCTCTTAATTCTGTACTTAAATCAATGAAGGGTAGAAAATCGGTACCTGACGAAGTTATGGCAACAATAGGAAACATGGCTGAAAGCGCAATATTGCAAGGTAACAAAAATCTAATGAAGCAGTCTTTCATGAATATGGTAATGAATCATCCTACAGATGTAGCAACTATGCGTAAAGCATGGTATGTTTATGACCAGGCTAAAGATGAATGGACCATATCAATTCCGGAAATACAGGATAATGATACACCGGAAATTATCTCACAAAAGATAAGCGACCATGAAGAAAAGATGAAGAATCTTAAAGAGAAGGGACTTGCCACACAGAAATCATCAGGACTGAACATTGATTACAGAATATTGAAAAATAACATATCCCAACATGCTGTAGTCGTAAAGAACGGAGGTAAGGACTATATAATTTATGTAAATGGAAATCCGAGAGCGGCACAGGCTGTAAACGGACTTACAAACCCTGATGCTGAAAAGAATCCTATATTCAATTCAATAAGCAGGGCAAACAGATGGCTTGCAGCAAACTTCACAACAAGAAACCCTGCATTTGTTATGAGCAACCTTGCTCGAGATATGATTTTTTCAATGTCGGCAATAGGAATAAAGGAAGATGCAAAATACTCTGCAAAGTTCCGTAAAAACTTGTTTGTAGCTATTCCAACTGTTTTTGACTGCATTAGAGGTAAGTGTAAAAATTCACAGTCTGATATGTATTTCAAGGAGTTCGTAAAGAACGGTGGAGAGACTGGATACATGCATCTTAACGATGTTGATAAATATAAGAAGAAAGTCAAGAAAGAACTTTCAAAGATAACCGGAGAAAGAGGTTCTGCAAAAGCAGCTTTAGACTATACACTTGAAAGACTTGAAGATTTTAACAGATGGGCTGAAGATGTATCAAGGTTTGCAGTATATATGACATCAAGACAGATGGGAAGAAGTATAGTTGATTCTGTAAATGACGCAAAAGAGGTTACCGTAAACTTCAATAAAAAAGGAGCCGGATACAAGACCGGAGGATTTTTTGGAATCACTGCAGGTATAATGAGAAATCTTTACCTGTTCTTCAATGCTTCTGCACAGTCATTAAGCAACTTCAACAGGCTGAGAGTGAAAAATCCAGTAAGGTTCTATTCAACTCTTGGAGGTTTTATTGCTGCGGGTGTTATAATGCCGGTTATAAACGATTTCCTTTACAATGTTCTTGGAGGTGGTGACGACAATCCTTACAATGACCTTCCAGAATGGGTAAGAAGGAACAACCTTTGCATTTATGCAGGAAACGGACAGTTTGTTACTATTCCTTTGCCTATTGAATTACGTGCATTCTACGGACTTGGAGATTATGCCTACCAGCTTTCAACTGGAAGAGAAAAGCCAACACCGACAGGGATTGCAAAAGGAACCGTTAGCCAGCTTGCAGATTTATTACCTTTGAACCCTACTGGAAACGAGGGGCTCAAGACATTTATGCCTGATGCTTTGTCTCCTATATTTGAGACATACGTATGGAACGAGGATTTTACCGGAAAGCCAATAGCAAAACTAACGCCTTTCAATGAACGTGATCCTGAATGGAAGAGGGTATATAAGGGAACTTCCGGATGGCTTGTTGATGCTTCAAAATTCTTCAATGACCTTACAAACGGTGGAGGTCCAGGAAGCGATTTCAGAAAAGGTTTTATCGACTTCAACCCGGCTAAGGTAGAAAATCTTCTTGAATCATACTTCGGAGGAATGGCCAAGTTCCTTAACCAGTCAGGAAAGACGATTTACTATGGTGCCAAATCAATGGCAGAAGGAGAAATGGACGAAAATCTTGTTGCAAGAAATGTTCCAATAGTAAACAGATTCTATAATAAGGTTGATGATAGAAACGCATTCTCTGGAATAAATACTGAATATTTCAATCTCCGTGACGAAATGGAACAGTTTAAATACGAACTTAACGGTGTAAAGAAAAATTACAGGAACAATCCGGGAGAGTACAGACAGATTGTAAATTCTGAAATGTTCAGAAAGTATATGAGATACAAGCCATATCAGGACAGACTTGACAGACTTTACAAGATGGCAAAGGAACTTGAAGGACAAGAGAGAAAGCAGGTAGAAGATATGATAGTTGAGATAAGAAGAGAACTTGTTAATTCTCTGAAATAGAACGATGGCGGCAGGTTAATTTCCTGCCGCTTTACCCAACATATCAACATTTATTATCAGTAATAGAGTAGTTTTGCAAAAATACGGTATCATGAATAAATTTTTGAACAGAAAAGTAAAGCCTGCGCGTGATTACCGGACAAAAGATACGGTAAAACGCACAAGAGGTACAGCTTATGATGAGCTTGAAGAGTTTTCTTCGTACTGGAGTAGCCTTTATACAGCAAGAAGCAAGATGGAACGCTCTCTTATGTACGCTAAGGGTGACCAGTGGGGAGACTATATCACAGACCCGGACTCAGGAGAAAGCATAACAGAAGGAGAACTTATCAAGAAACAAGGAAAGGTTCCTTTGAAGAACAACATGATTGCTCCTATAACCAAAAATATAGAAGGTCAGTTCAGAAGAAATGTAACAAAAACTATATGCTCTGTAAGAGACCGTGATGAAGCAAAAATAGGTGAAATGATGAGCATAGCACTTGAATATTCTCAGTCACTCAACGAAATAACAGAACTTGATGCTTCAATATTAACTATGCTTGAGTGCGGTGGATTCATTGCCCAAAGAATAGAATTCGGATACAACGAATACAAACACATGAATGACGCCTGGGTTTATAACGTGGATCCTTCAAGACTATTCTTCAATACGAATATAGAGGATAACCGAGGTTGGGATATAACATGTATCGGTGAAATCTTTGACATGGACTTTGAAACGGTAGTAGCTGCTTTTTCAAAAAGCAGAAGTGATAGGGAATGGCTTGAAAGCATCTACGGTAAAAACAGATACCAGAGAAGGTCATTTGTTGACGGTGTTCAGGGATACAACCAGAAATATGCAGACTTCTACACTCCTTCAGATGCGGACCTTTGCCGTGTTATTCTTGGATGGAAGCTTGAAAGCCGTGATGCTTATTTCTATCAGGACATGCTTGATGGAAGCTGGGGTTTTGTAGGATTGAATGAAGTTGATAAGATAGAGCAGATAAACCGTCAAAGGATACAGGAAGCTTCTTTGGCAGGAGTAGCTGAAGAAGATATTCTTCTTATTGAATACGAATTCAAGGTAGAAAGATACTGGTATTACAGGTATCTTACGCCTTGGGGAGACGTGCTTCAGGAAGGAAGAAGCCCATACTGGCATGGACAGCACAATTATGTATTTCACGCTTATCCTCTGATACACGGTCAGATATTCAACTTCATTGAGGACTTCATAGACCAGCAGAGAAGCATTAACCGTACAATGACTCTTATAGACTTCATACGTTCATCTTCAGCAAAAGGACTTGTTGTTATTGATGAGGACGCATTCAACAGCATGAGCAGGGAAGAAATTGTTGATGAATATGTAAGGTACAACGGTGTGCTGTTCTGCAGGCTTAAAGCAGGGAAGGACATACGTTCTGTAATAACACAGCTAAACGGAGCCGGTGCCGTACAAGGAGACTATGAACTGCTTAGCTTGCAGTTAAAGCTTATCAATGATATTGCAGGGGTAAATTCAGCAATGCAGGGTAAGGAACCTTCTTCCGGAACAGCGGCTTCACTGTACGCTCAGCAGACGGAAAACGCGTCAATGAATCTGAAAGGATTGTTTGATTCGTTCAAGTCGTTCAGGAAAAGGCGTGACCTTAAGCTTATGCAGACCATACAGCAGTATTACAATTCTCCGAGATACATTGAACTTGCCGGAAAAGATTATTCGGAAGAATCTAAGTATTACAATCCTGAAAAGGTACAGGGGGCACAGCTTGACATAGAACTTACAGAAGGAACCAATACACCGACATTCCAGATGCTTGAAAACGAGTTCCTGATGAAACTGTTCGAAATGCAGGCTATCAATGTTAAGACTTTGCTTGAAAACTCCAGCCTTCCTTTTGCATCAAAAATACTGGAAAGTATCAAACGTGCAGAGCAGGAAATGGCAGAAAACCAAAGCATGACACAAATGGATCCTGCACTGATGCAACAGATTTCAAGCCACAATCCTGGACTTATAGGGAAGATGATGAACGATGCAAATGCTTCTCCACAGGACGGAATTGTACAAGCTGCCTAAACTGATGCTTCTGATACGATACGGGTTTTCCTCTTCTGGAATCCCGTATTTTTTTGTGCAAGCCTGTATGGCTTACCCTTTTTGTAACATACGTAAAGCCCTATTGAAGTAGACATGACACGGTCATCATGACAGCCTTCTACGGCACCGGTCTTTTTACCGTCTTCCTTAATTTCAAACTGTTCGTATTCAAATGTTGTCTCCAGACTTCTTTCTATATAGAGGAAATCCCTCATGGCAGACTTCATGAAATTAAGAACCATAGGCTTCGTTGAAGGGTTTGTATGAAAACCATATTTAACCGGTGCACCCTCCTTAATCTGTTCCGCACTTGTACGGCTGTACAGCTCGGTGTAATAATCCTTTATTTCGTCAAGTACGTATTCGAAGTTATCTCCTTCAGTTCCTTCCGTTTCAAGAGTGTTACTTTCTATTACTAGAAGCGCATTACCATAGGCGTATGCTATCTGAGCCGCTTTCCAGATTAGCATATCATGTTCTATGTGCCCATGCCATTCAGCAACAACTTCAGGAACTCCACCTTCTATCATTGCTATCGTGTCGAATACCTTTATTGATGAATAATCTGACTTTTCACCGGTACCACCAATATCTACCGATACTACATATCTTTGGTAATACAGATTTGCATCCTTGTCCGGGAGAAACCACACGTTAAGTATGTTGTCCTTTGAATCCTTCTTTCTTTTCATTTCCACAAAGTGAAGGTTATCAAATGCCTTTTCACCTTTCATTGCGTCTCCGACAAACTCACCATAGAATGCAGGTTCCATGCAGGTTTTTCTACATTGTTCAACATACCTTCTTGGGAAGTATGGTCTACCGGTTGACTGGAACGCTTCTTTCGGATCGGAAGGATATTCAGAACACATACGCCATTCCTCTTCCATTGACATCTTCTTTTTTTGGTACCATGCGATTGCTTCAAGTGTGGCACCAAGTTCAAACAAGTACATTTCGTATTCGTTCATTGTTTCTATGAACTGCCTGTACTTGCTTGGACCTATATATGTGGAGTACATATCTATCAGGAACCATGGTATAAATACAGGGGTGAAATCATTTTCTCCCTTTACCGCCTTTAACCATGTACGATGGAAGTAGTTACCCACACCCTTGGCGGTTGATTCAAGAACCTTAACCGTATACGGACCGTCATTGATTGAACCAAAAATAGATTGCACAAGGTCTTCAGGCTTTTTCCCCTTTGTTTCCTTCCATAAACCAACCTCCGTAAGATGGGCCATTGATATGTTTTGAGAACGAAGGTTATCAGGTTTCTGTGCTGAGCCGACAGAATAAAGGCACTGACAATACTGAATCTGCCTTGTCTTAGAGGAACCCTCAAACGGTTTTGTATCAAGCTTTACACCGTTTGCGGCCCACGAAGGATAGTGTTCAACAACTTTGGAAAGCATACCTGACACTATATTAGACTGGGATTCCACATCACCACATATAACGCTGTTCCAGTTCTTCTTGTGTATTATCTGAATCCATAGCATGTAAATCTGTGTGAGAGTGGAACCTCCCCACTGCCTTGCTTTCAACAGAATTATGCTTATAGGCTTGTTTGATGTTCTTAGTTCTTCAAGTGTCTTAAGATATGTTCTCTGTGCCCTGTTCAGTAAAAACCTTATATCCTCTCCACCTCCCTTCGGAGAAATTAGAGCGGTACTGTATGCCCAGAACTCAAAGTCGTAAGTAAACCTCTGCACACAGAATTCAACATACAGGAGGTTTGCTGTATATTCACTGTATTCCTGTTTTAGAATTTGTGTTATGTATCTTCTTACACCAAGTGCAAGTATAATCTGGCAGAATCCGGTTTCTATGAATTCATCCGGAAGCCACATTTCATTCAAAGGGAAATCTTCACATGTTACACGTGTTCTTTTAATAGAAAACGATCCTTCCCCGGTTATAGGGTTATATGGAGAGTTTATTACTTTAAGTCTCTCATTGTTAATCTCTATTATCTTTGAAGGAGACAGCATAACTTTCTATAAATTACGCTTGTAATATAAGAGAATGAAAAGCTATACACATGAATTAGTGTGTTCACGCCTTTCGAGAACAAGCCGGTGAATACATACGAAAACAATATAAGGAACAATGCCTTAACGAATATCTTTCTGCTGCATCCTGAAAGATAATATCCCATCATAACAGATATTACTGATGAAAATCCGCATGTAGGAACGCCTTTTGCTGATAGATAGCCTGAAATTGCCGGAATTAATATGCAGGAAGGTATGAGATAATAAACGTCTGATTTTCGCATTACGCGATAGTACGTCCAGAACACAAAAGAATTAACGAGTAAGTGAAGAAAGTAGGAATGTACAAAGCTGTATGTGAATAACGTCCACCATGGAGAGGTAGAAGAAACGGCAAGATTTTCAACTGGAAGAAAGAATGAAAGCAGCCATACAACAAATAGAACTATTATGACCGGCATTTCTTCCTCAATCTGTAATAACCGTATATTATTTCCCTGAACGTCTTCAGGTCTATGTAGTAAGAAGGTGCTTTTTCCTGCAGTATCTTTGCCAGAATCTGATAACCTACAAATCCGGTTTTTTCTTTATACTCCTTGTACCTTCTGTAGAGTTCCTCATACATGAGGATTGTATTCTTGTTTTTAAGCCCCAGCGGCTTGCCCCTGTCAATCTTTGATACATAACGCCTTGCGTTTTCATAACTCACATAAAATCTAGGAGCTCCTTTCGTCATTACGCTTCTGATTATATCATCTTGCGTAAGAGAATATTTCCTAAGTGACTTCATTTCCTCAAAAAACGCATTAGCTATGTGTTGACGGCGGATTTCTGAAATGTCATTGTCCCTCATAACACAGCCTTTTCTACAAAGATACAAATAAAAGAAAATCATTATAACATATTACCCAAGTCTGCAATAATTATACCCAATTCAGCAACATTTGAATACCAAATACATTTTACTTTGCAATACACGCAAAACATGACAAACATACTACAGCATGGAAAAAGAAACTAACGAAAAACCGGCAGTGCAAGAAAATGCCGGTGGAGAAAAGGAAAGAAAACCTACCAACAAGGAAAGGTTTAATTCCATGATGATGGCAAAAATGGAAGGATACAACCCTGAAGATGAAGAGTCGTCCTATGGAATGCTTATCGAGAGTTACAACAAGAACGAAGAGCAGAAAAAAATCCTTTCAGATGCAATCAACAGGGACCCTCGACTTGCTTCTGTCCTTTCCGACATTGTAAGCGGTAAGCGTTCAAGCGGTAATGCACTTGTAAGGTATTACGGAAGAGACTTTCTTTCATCTGAAGAAGGCACTCCAGAATACGAAGATATTGCATCTGCCGAAGAAGAAAGGAAAAAGGAAGCAGAAGAATTGGCTGCAAGAGAGAACGAGTACAAAAAGAACATTGATGAGTCTACTCCAATTATTGAACAATTCTGCAAGGAGAAAGGGTACAATCCTGATGATTTCCTTAATGATATATGGGATAAAATCGCTTCTCCTATTCTTTCAGGAAGATACACGACAGAGCTTCTTGCTATGATTGACAAGGCTTTCAACTATGACACAGACGTTAGTGACGCAATGAAAGCCGGAGAGGTCAAAGGAAGAAACGAAAATGTGAATAAAATGAGAAAAGACCAGATAGGAGACGGGATGCCAACCGGACTTGGAGCGGTTACCCAGGAAACCAAAAAGAAAAGCAAGCCAAAATCATTCCTTCAGCTTGCAAGTGAAGCATAACAGCCATAACACAAATAAAAATAAACACGACATGAAAAAAGTTATCAGTTTTTTGAAAGAAGAAAAATGGAGCCTGTTTTCAATCTGTCTGACTATCCTGTCAGTGATTATAGGTTCACCGTTTATGCTGGCCGCAGACGCAACAGCTACAGTGGCCGTAACAGAAGGAGGTGCTCAGGCATCACCGGGACAGGCAGGCGTGGAAAGCCAGGTACCAGGACAGGCAACTACCGTTTCAGGTGCAGCAAGCGCAACAGGTGGAGTAGGAGGTGACGGACTTGTCCAGCCTGACATTGATAATGATATATTCCTTATTGGTACAGATGAAACCGTACTTGACGGGATTATGCGAAAGGCAAAAAGGCAGGTTCGGGTTCATGGTTTTGAAGTTGACCACTACCTGATTGACGAACAGAAGGCTGTTGTAGAAACAACTGAAAAATATACGGCGGCAGAAAGCCAGACTGCTGTCATTAAGGTTGCTTCAAAAGATGCAGGATTGTTCCAGGAATACGGTACAATAATTGCAAAAGGCGTAAATGGTTACGATCCTACAGGCCAGAAAGAACTTGAAGGTGTTGACCTTATGCTGTTCATTGTCGGGAAAGACGCTTCAAATAGTGGAAGTCCTATTGTAAGAGCTGTGAACGGTCCAAAATCTTCATCAAGTGATGAGTATTGCAACGTTCCTACAATTGAAGCAGGTACAAAACTTGTTTTGCTCAGCAACGCATGTGCAGAAACTCAGAAGCAGGTAGCACCGGACCTTGTTATTCCACAGCCTACAAGAGTGTATCTTCAGAAGACAATCATGAATCAGATTATCTCTGATTACTTTGACAGTCAGAAAAAACGTATTCCATTCCAGAAAGCTACTATCGCAGAAGCGGCAGTAAAACAGTACAGAAGAAAAAATAACCGTACACTATGGATTGGACACAAAGGAAAGTTCAAAGTTGACCGTGGTCAGATGGGTGTTCAGGACGTATACACAACTGAAGGAATCAGATGGCAGATTAAAAGGGAATGGCAGCATGATGGTGATTGGACATTTGAAGAAATCATCGCACTTGCAAAACTTAAGTTTACAGGTAACGACTGTTCTAAGGAAGCGTTCTGGCTCCAGGGGCGTGACATGCTTGAAAGCATCCAGAATATTGACTTCACAAAGCATAAAGACATTACAATGACATCAGATAACGTATGGGGGTTTGCATGTACAAAGCTTCATACCGTGTTCGGTGACTTTTACCTGAAGCACGAACCTACTCTTGATGTTATCGGATATGCAAATTCAGGCGCAATCCTTGACATGGAAGGTCTTGTACGTTACTGGATGAAGAACGAGGAAAAATCTACCGAAAATATTGAAGGAGAAGAAGCAAAAAGAGAAGCCGTTATTTCGATCAACGCTCTTGCACTGAAAGGTTACTCGCATATCTGGGTAGAAGGTGACGATAAAGGAAGCTTGCCGGGTGCCACTGTCGTGATTACCCATGACAATGCTTCTGATGCTCCTTCAAGTCCTGCTAAAGGTCAGATATACTATCTGAAACAGGCTTGTACAGGAATATCAGGTTCTAAAGCCGGTGAGTTCTGGAAATGGAACGGTTCTTCATGGGAAAAATACGAAGGTGAAATCTACACCAAGGACGAATTTTAATTCATAACCGTTTAAAAAAGGGGGGCTTATTGCCTCCCTGATATTGTATTATGGGAAAGATAGCATTATATAAAAAAAAATATGCCATTTACGGAAAAGTAGAAATGAGCGTTCTCATACCGGTAAACAACGCAAAGCTTCGTGTAAACTTTGCAAACGGTGTTATAACTCCATCCGGAATTACTCCTGCCACGTTCAGCACTTCTGATCCGGTAGTACAGACTGCAATCGAAAACAACAGGCTCTATCTGAAAGGGATGATAAAGCTTGAAAAGTCATTTAAGATTGGAGAGGTTGAAGTGGATGATGAGAAACCAGCTTCTGATGAAGAAAAAAATGAAAAGGAACCAGAATCACAATCATCCGTAAAATCATATCCTGACGTAAAGAACGTGCAATCTGCCAGGGAAATTCTCATAAGAGAATATAATGTTCCTATTGCAGAACTTCAGGACAAGGAAAGAATCAAAATGAAATCAGAAGAACTTGGAATTGAATTCCCCAACTGGAAATAACTATGGTTAAGAAGGATGAAATAATATCAAAGGTAAAGGCGATAATGAATGAGATAGGAGAAGAAGAAACAAACTCCTCTCTGCTTGATGAAGACACTATTAAAATAGACCAGTACATAGAGTCATGTATCGGTGATGCTCTTGCCATGATAGTATTGAAATCCGCAATTCCCGTAAATCCAAAGAAAGGAACTTCAAATCCGGTTAACAACAATGATGGTACCGGATACATAGTTCTTCCTGACGATTTTCTAAAGCTTATAGCATTCAAGATGGAAGGATGGAAAAGAACTGTTTCAGAAGCATTCCCACTTGATAGCGAAAAAGCAAAACAGCAATCAAACGAATACACAAGAGGTGGTAATAACAAGCCTGTATGTGTCTTGTCATATTCACCTGAAGGAAAGAAGGTATTGGAATATTACAGCGTAACTGGTTCGAACCATACCGTATCAGTTTTTGTATATGAAGCTTCATACGAACCTTCATCCGGCATAAACATGGAATCTTCTGATGCTGTATTTTATGCGCTTTGCTATATGACGGCCGGACTTGTGTATTCTATTTTTGAAAACCAGGCTACAGCAGAAGAAATGCAGAAGATAGCAATAAACTACATTAACAATGCCGTATCACATTGATGAAGAAAACAGTGAGCTTGCATTTGAGGTATATGATGGTGACAAGCTTATTATAAGGCTTAAATCTGGTGCAGGTTCAGGTTCAGGTGGTTGCGATATATATATAATAAAGAGCGGTGATAATACGGAACCTACTGAATCAAATGTTTTTTCAGCAAGAAGAACTCTTTTAAATTTTTTGAGAAAGGATGATGAAGATACTACAGAATTCCTATTAAGGCTTCTTGGTGGTATTATATCTCCTTTTATTGAATCTCCTGATTTTATATCAGGCGTTCTAGGTGCAGGATTTTCTATAAAGCAGAACGCCAACAAACAATCTGTTGCCGAGTTTGACAAGCTTATTGTAAGGCTTAAGGCAACATTTCAGATGCTAGAAATTCTTAAGACGGAACTTGGAGGATCTGATATGTTGTTCAACTCTTCAGGAGCAAGGATAAAGATTACCGAAGTTGAAAGATTGGACCAGGAAGCATTTTTTATCACAGGAGATAAAGCATATTTTTCTGATGAAGACGAAATTTATTTTCCTGACATTTTCAGATGCTACTTCCTTTCAGATGATACGGAAGAAGCAGTTGAAAATCTTTTTAAATCGGGAGACTTTGCGCAGTCCAAGTCATTCAACATAAAAGAGGGAGTGTACGAAAACGTTGGAAATCACTACTGGTGGAGAAAGGTTGTAGGAGTTGGAGATGATTATATAGAATTATCCACCGTTGACATGGATTCCGGAAGCGATGATCCGAAGGAAGGTGACGTTGTTGTACAGCTTGGTAATGATAAAGACCAGGACAGACAGAATGCGATTATAATTTCAGCTTTCGGTGAAAATGCCCCATACATATCAATGTTGCAAGGTATAGACAGTTACAGTCTTTCAGACAAAGCCATATTCACTGTCGGATATGACAGAGCCAACAAAGAATGTTATCTTAAAAATTATGGAAGGACTTATATAGGTGACCATAACAATAAGCGTTACTTTGATTTAAGCAAGAACGGGCTTGTTGTGAAAGCAACTAAGTTCATTTTTGAGACAGGAGAGGACGTTTCGGAAGAGTTCAAAAGCGTAAAAACATCAATATCTGTAATGGATGGAAAGATTTCCCTTAAAGTAAGTAACGATGATTTGGCTTCAACAGGTATTGACATAGATAAGAAAACTGTAACTGTTACTTCTGAACGTTTTTTCGTAAACAATTCAAAAGGTTCACCTATTGCAGTATTCACAACTGATTCAAGCGGTAAACCAATATTGAAAGCTGACTATATAGACGTTGAAAATCTGAAAGTAAAGCACCTGGATGGTGCGGACGGAACTTTCACAGGAAACGTTTCGATAGCAAATAAAATATTCCTTAATTCAGATGGCAGTGGTAGTCTGGCAAATGGAAATATTATTTGGGATACGTCTGGCAACTTAAAAATGACATATTCATTTAAAATAGAAAAGGATGGATATGTACTTAAAATGGACCCTGAATTTGCGGAATATTTAATAGAAGATTCTAATGGATATAGTCTTGTTAGGTTATCTCCATATACAGATTTACCAGGATATAGTAGTCCTGAACTTATTTTAAATCATCCTGATAAACAAGGACAAGCACGTTTGAATGTGACAGAGCTGTCTGTTGGAGACCCTTTAGGTACGTATGGCTTTTTTGGATATGAAGGAATTCAATTTAGAAAGAATGGAGAAGTTTATAATGGATATACAGGTAAAGTTTCCATTCCGTATGATGACATGCATAATAAAAATTTATATTTCAAGGGTGGTATATTATATAAAGTAGCAATTGAATTAAAATAACGAATATGGGAAAAGGATTTTTGGATTTTGATGCAGTAACTACAAATGATTTGTTACGTACAGTAAAAGAAAACAAGAACAGATTTCCTCTTGACTCTGATTTGAACGAATTTTCTGAAAAACTTCTTCCAAACAGTGTTATTTCAAGAGAAATAAATAAAATAAAAGATGCTACAAGCAATAATAAAGGATATTTCCTGAATGTTGAAAGCCTTAAAGATGCTTACCCTACAACAAATGAGGGTAGCAAAGCCTATGTTGGAAACAGCTATCCATACATGATTTATTTATTCCAAGGAGGAGAGTGGATAAACAGTGGTCAGGCCGGAGGTGATGATACTTTCAACGCGGGAGATTTCTACACTAAATTACAAATAGACCAGCAGCGCGAAGTTATTAATGGTGAGATTTCACGCGTAGAAAATGGAGCAAACTATGAAGTGCTTGAATATGAAATAAACATAGCCACTACTCGTTTGAAGGTAGATGAAAAAAACAGAAAAGGTGGATATATGATTACATACAACCCTGGTACAGGTTGGATTAAGGAGCAATATATAGGATTGTCTGTTACTAACGAGGAGTGGATAAAGGATGAGAACTGGAAAGCAGAGATTCTTAATGATAGCATACAGGCAATAGCTGAAAATGCACAAAAGCAGGCTGATTTAGCGTCCAAAAATGCAAATATGGCTATGACTCAAGCAAATTACGCAAATGAGCAGGCTAATAATGCAAAGAACGCTGCATTAGGAGTAACAAGTGAAGTTTTAAAAACGATGCCAGTTGGTACTATGTTAATGTCAGCAAAAGGAAATATATTTGGAGAAGAATGGATTGAATCAGGTTCTTTTATTATTAATGAATTTGAAGAAATAGCAATTAAAGAGGCTCAGACTTATGCTTCTTACGGAGTATTTTCAGATGATAATGTGACATTTGTTGTTCTTGATACAAAAATGTTTTATTCAAAAGATGGATATTTGTGGAATGAATGTAACATTAAGTTTAATAATGAAGATTCTTTATCTGTAGTATCAGTTTGTCAATTTTCAAATAACATATATTATGCAATTGGATTTTCGTTTTCAAGATTTGCTCTAATAAAGTCAGAAGATGGAGGTGTTAATTGGAGTGAACTAGAATACCCATTTGGCGAAGACCCAATTATGTATCTTGTACGTTCAGGTGTTTATCTTTATGCGATTGGTAATAATGTTTGCTATTACATTTCAGGATACGAAGATGTATGGACTAAAGAAGAGACTGGAGCTACATTAGATTTTAGTTTAACCTCTTCTTCAGTAATACCTTACAAAAAAAGTTCAGATATTGGTATTATTTTAATTACTGGAAATAATGTATATTCAAGAAAGTCTTTTAGAGATAATTCATGGGAACAAAAAGCAAATTTCACAAGTACAAACTCTGATAACATAAATTATCTATATTGTTCTTATAGTGAAAAATTAGGATGTTTTTTAATTGCAACAATCGAAAGAAATTCAGTTGGTGGAGGTTCTATTGCTAAATTATATAAATCAGAAGATTTGGAATCTTGGGATGATATTACACATACTCTTCCAAATGGTGAAATAAATTATATAGGAGGTAATATAAATGCAGATGGTGTTTTTGTGCTATACACTGCAAATGAATATCTATACTCAAATGACTTGGTAAATTGGATAAGCGGGGAAAACCCATCAATTAATAACAGCCGTTTATGCAGTAATAATAAAAATATATTTGTAATTTCTATAAAAGGAATTTTATACAAATCAGACAATCCTATTTTTTCCCCTGAAATACCTTATGGATATGTAAAAATTAAATAATATAAAAATAATATACAATAATAAAAATAAAAATGAAGAAGATACGTTACAACAGCTTTATAGCAAAATTACTTTGGAGTGAATACAATACAATCACACTGGCCGCATGGGTATGTACAAAATACAAGAATAAGGAAGAAATGCCCCAGAGAATACGAAACCATGAATGCACGCACGCAAGACAATGGGTAGAGTGTATGCTTGCAAGTGGAGTTGTTATATGGGCCCTGGTTCTTTTTGCAGGAATATCTGCATTATGGTTTGCATTGTCTTTTCTTTCATTCTACATTCTGTATGTATTGGAATGGCTTGTAAAGATACCATTCTACGGTAAGAACGCATACGAGAATATCTCTTTTGAGCGTGAAGCCTATGCTTGTGAGAATGACAACAATTACATCGAAAACGGTGATTACTTTGAATGGATAAGATACATTTTAAGATAATCGTATTAATACCTTTTTATTAACATAAAATCAAAGATATATGACACAGCTTAATTTTACAAAGAATGGTAATTCATGGATTTCAGATGAGATACAGGTATCCTCTGATTTCAACATACACATTGAGAGAAGCCGTCCGGCACAGTTCAACATAATGCAGAAAACAAGCGGTGAAAAGTGGGCCGAAATACCGGAAGCAGAGAAGTACGCAAACAAGAATGTAATTGACGTAGACATACAGATTCTTGTTCCTAAGAGCATAAAGATAATCAGCTACTCAGAAGTTACACAGGCTCAATACACGGCAGTATGAGAACAAATGTTATAAAAAGCCTGCTAAAGGCAAACATAATAGGTGATGGAAGAAAGAAATCAAATCCTTCACCTCCTGAAGAAAACATAACTGATGCGCTTCTTATGGAAGACGGAAGCCTGTTCTTAATGGAGGACGGAACCTACTTTAAGCTGGAGAACCATGAAAATTCTTCTGCACCCAAAAAATCATATTGGAACTTTTAAACATTGAATTATGGCAATAGAAGGAACGAAGTTATCTGAACTTAAAAATAAGGTTGAAGATATAAAAGGAACTGAGCGTATATACGTGACGGATGGAAGTGGTGTGCCTAAGTATATTGAGGCAAGCCAGCTAGCAACTCAGAAGGACTTGGGGGATATTGAAAAAATACTTGACAAAATTATAGGAGGTTGATTATGGCAATATCAGACAAATTACAAAGTATTCTCGATAGCAAAGCCGCAATTAAGGCCGCTATAGAAGCAAAAGGTGTATCAGATGTTGGTGATGTGCTAGCTGAATACCCTTCCAAAATTAATAGTATTCAGAATGGAGCGAGCGACTACGAATTGGAGGCAAAAATGCTTGTATTACCCGTAAGCACTACCACAATTACGACCAAAGGCAATAAAACAGCGGCAATAGCCACTAACGACCACATTAAGATAATTGATGAGAACCTGAAACAATACACCGTTAAAGAATGGAATAACAGGACTGTGACTAATGGATTTGACAACTCTTTATCTGCTAAACCTATAGGATTTTCACTCGAATGCAATGACGTAAGAGTAAATGTAAGATGGCCTTACGTAGGTAAGATTTGGAATTGCTTGGGAACTTCAAGTGCAGACAATTCTATGCAGCATTCAATTTTTGAATACGACCAAAGAACAAGCGCAGGAAGCGGTGAAGATTACGTACCTTCACAAGACGGCAACCTGGGAACTAATACCATTGGCAGTTACAATGCGGCAGATTGGGAGATTACGGATAATGGAGACAACTTAACCCTTTATTGCGGCAACACAAAACAAAGTTGGACTATGTCGAAAAATTGCGGTAACGCCAACTTTATGGTTGCATTCAATTACAAAGACAGAAACGATGCGATGATAGCACAGAATGAATGGATGCGTCATAGATTCGCAATCTGTAGCGGTATTCAGACAACTGAATCGGACGGAACGGTTAAGAGTGTCGAGATACTTAATGCGAACGGTACACAGGCGGAAGTCGGTGAGGATATGTATTTCTATATAGACGGACAGAATACTACACTTAAGGCTAAGTATAACCTGAATAACAGGCATGCTGTAAGTTCGGCTTACCTGACTGACGAGATAGCGGAGTACATCTATTCAAAACAAGTAGAGAATGGAATTAACATGAACGATACGGGTGTTAATTCGGAAGATAAGCCTATTCTTGTTAGAGGTGCAAAAGGAGCGGAAGCTATAGCCGTAAACGGTTACTGGTATATTATCACTCCTTACGTATCAAGGCCGAACGGCACGCAGACAAACTTTGATTATAACATAATTGACTCTCCTGCAATTTACTATTGTGAAAGTGTTGGTGACGGTGTATACTTGTGTGGAGACAATGAATTGTTACCTATATGGACAAATAAGAATATCATAAACGGATTGATAAATTATTTGAGAACTTATGAAGGAAGGACAGAAGAAATCCCATCTTATAACAGCGGCGGCGCCTGGTCGTGCGTTAGGTACGGTGGCGGCAACGCGTGGTGCGTGAATTTTGGCGTTGGCAACTGTGTCGGCAATGGCACGAACTTCAGGTTTAGTGTGTGGCCGGCATCGGCTTTCTAAATTGGTATAACCGATGGCGTGCGGATGCACGCTATCTTAAATGATAATGATACGTGAACAGAGCAAATCATAACAGACTTAACACTCCGATAATCACAAGAGTAATAGAGTTGAATAAATACCTATTACAAATATCGGAAAGAGCAAAGAACATAATCAAGAGAAACTACTTGGATGCGGTTCTCAAGAAAGGTGCAACTTTATTTGACTACGCAATGCGTCAGTTGAAAGGATTGGACTACAAAAAAAGGGCGTCTGATTTGGTTTACGAGATACAAAGTAGTGTATACTTTATATCCGCTTTAGGCGGATGTGACGCAAGGTCATGTGCAATAATAGACAGATTTTGCGATGAGGTATTGGTAATGCTCGGGAAGTTAAGTAACGTCAGCCCCGAAAAGTCTTGAACTATGTCGGCAGAACGATTTTTATTGAAAGGTCTCCATGCTTGCGATATGCAAGCTATGTCGAATAATGGAGAAGAGAGCGGCAACGCCTGGTCGTGCGTTAGGAACAATGGCAACAACGCGTGGTACGTGAATTTTGGCAATGGCAACTGTAACAACAATAACACGAACAACAGGTATAGTGTGTGGCCGGCATCGGAGTTCGATAAGATAGTAGATGATTGGCTTCAAGCTGAAAGAGAATGCTATAAAAACAAGCATTCATCATTTGAAGCTGCACGTTATCATTATCATTTGTCTAATATATACGACTTGGTTGAAAGAGTAAAAAACAATTATAAACCAACTACAAGTACATGTTTTGTGCTTCAATACCCGGTGTATAGGGAAGTTTTTGCAGCCAACTATACGGACAGAATAGTGCATCATTATATAGCACCGATGATTAGCACGGTAGCCGAGTCAGTTCATAGCATAAACGGGAATGTAAGCCATGGGAACAGGACTGGTTATTCATCGTCTACCGCAGTAATGCAGATATATAACAACATCAAGGAAATGTCAAACGGATATAGAGATTCATGCTATGTGTCAACGATGGACGTAAGCGGATTCTTTATGTCAATAGACAAGGAGGTGGCATATAATATATTCAGGTATTATTCGGATTTATATTATAAAGGGAGCGACAGACACGATAAACTTATGATTCTGAAAAAACTTATGGAACATAATCCTACAGAGGACTGCATAAGAAAGTCACCTATAAGGATGTGGGATAATGTTCAGAAAGAAAAAAGCCTTTTTGGAGCAGGATACGGAAAAGGTCTTCCAATAGGTAATTTCTACTCTCAACTTATAGCAAATATTCTGATGTCCGCTGTTGACGAAAGAATCACAAGCATTGACGGATTGAAATACACAAGATTCGTTGACGACATATGTCTAGTCGCTAAGACTCCGGAAGAAATAGTTGAAGCAAGATATATATTGTATGACACTCTGAACGATTTGAAGTTATTGCTTCACCCTAAAAAATTTTACATACAGCCATATTGGCATGGAGTTAAATTTTGTGGCAAGGTTGTTAAATGCAACCGGATATACATATCAAACAGAACAGTTGGGGCAATAACGGAAAAAATAAGAATCTATTCTAAAAACCCAAGCCTGGATACAGCAAAACATTTGATGCAAAGCATAAACAGCTACTTTGGATTGATGAAAAATACGGCATCTTTCAATATCCGAAAAAGGATAATGGGTATGGCTTTAGATAGTTTCTCTGAATGGCTATACTTTGTAAAGAAAGGAGAAGTTTATATATGTAGAATAAAGGCTAAATATAACCCTGTAAAAACAAGTATTCGTAACGCTAATCGTTTCATAAAAAAGCATAATGGGAAGAACAGATATATACGGAAATCTAAAAATAGAAGAAAATAACGGAGTATTAATAGCTAAATTCAAAAAAAGTATGAAATACGGAAAATTAAACAATGAAACTCTTGATATTAAAGAGGTTGAAAATGGAATGGAAGTAGGCGGCAGTCTTACCGAACAGCAGATTATTGCAAATGGGTATAAACCCGTATGTGAAGTGGAGAAGTCTGGCGATTCAACTTTTTGTGTGTATAAGGAATACGATGTATGCTTTGTTCAGATATGGAAACGAGACGGCGAAGAAGTGCAAGAAGATGAGATTTGGACTTCTGAAAGCGAAACAATGCCTAAATTCTCTGATTTGGAAAGATTGAAAAGAGACATAGCTATGGTTAATGGGAATATAAACTCATTATGCCTATCTAATAATGAAGCATTGTCGGTAAAAGAGTTTTACCCCGTGTGGAACGAAAACTCGCTTTCAATCAATAAGGGCGACAAGTATCAGCACAACGGAAAGCTGTATGAAGCCGACCAAGCACACACAAGCGAAGCAAACTTTTCACCCGACAGAATGAGTTCAATTTGGCATGTAGTAGTAGAAGACCATGATGGAACATTGGAAGACCCGATACCGTACAACGAAGAATTAAATCCGTTATGGCAGGGAATGATATTGGAAGAAGGAAAGTATTACACGCAGTCAGGAACCGTGTATAAGTGCACAAGAGACAGTGGAATTAAACTGACACAAAATTTGGCCGATTTGGTTGGCCATTATGTTGAACAAATAAAATAATAATCTATGAAAGTAATTGATTGGTTAAAGGAAAGCAACAGAATGTCACATCTTAAAGCAGGATTTATAATCTGGATTGCTCTTATGTTTGTTGCTTCATGCTGTTTATCATGCTTCGATTCTATTTTAGGAATTACGAAGATGCAGGAAGTGGCTATTGCCATAACCTGCACAGTTTTGTCTGATGCAGCTGTTTTAATTGCTATGTGTTCAGTAGAATACATACAAAAATCGTCAGGAATAGGAAAGTGGGACTGGCTTGATGTGCTAGCCGGCTGTATTTTCCCTATTTTCGCTTCTTTATTTGTATTCGCATTTTCCATGATATATTAATTTGTTGTTATACATTACATATTTGTACTTATTTAATTTTGATAATAGATTTGTATTTGATACCTTTGTAGAGTAATAACATAATAAAATCAATGATATATGGCGAAGAAAATTAAAGAGACGAAGACACCACTAGGCGGTGGATATGTGGGCCTTCCTAAGACAAAAACGACTAAGAAATGATTAAGAAACTGGTATCCTTGCTGAGGAATAAATCAGCAAGGATATTTTTTAAGATTTACGAACCATTTGTTTATTCGTTGTGTCTGTCCATCGTTTCCTGTACGTTCATGATTGATTACTTTTCTGACGGAACGTTTATTTCTCAGGAAGACTACGATAAACGGGTGTTTCTTATGTCTTTAATAGGAGGATGCTCAATACCAACAATAATAAGAATCATATCATATTCTTCAGGGTTATGCAAGTGGTATATGGCAAACATAACATGCCTTCTTATCAACAACATGTCCGGATTTGCCTACTACTTTGGCTGGATAGGTTACATTCCATACGTGTTTATGGCAACCGGTCTTAGCTGTGCAGGTGTTATGAGTTTCCTCGTATTCAGGATATTCTACCGTATTACTGACGAGGTATGCCTCCGTCGCACAGATTTATAAGAATAAAGAATATCTGCAAACCGTATTGTCGGAGAAGTTCAACATCGAATTTCTTCGACTTTTTTATGCATGTATATACTCCGATTATTTCTGTAGATTTGTTTATATTAAACTTTTTCTTGATATTCTCTATATGCTTGTCTACCGTCTTTGTAGAAAGGAACAGTCTTTCAGCTATTTCTTTCTGTGAGAAACCATGACCGGCAAGTTCAAGTACTTCCATTTCTCTTTCTGTAAGTTCAGGATTTCCAGCTTCGCTAATTGGGGAATTTTCCTTATTTTCAATGCGTTTCATGTCGTGTAACTTTGTGTCCAGCTAAGATAAGAATTAATTCTTAGCCTGCAAAGCCTGAAGCATTTAGAGGGCGCACAAACACAACAAATATGCAGATAAAAGGCATGGATGGCCAGTCTTATAGTGTGACTGGTCAGAATCAAGGTAATTGGAACAGCGCAGGCGGTATCCTTGGCGCAGCTTCTTTCTTCGGTATTAACGCTGGAAATATTCTCGGTCGAAACGGATGGGGATGCAACAATGACGGTTACGGATGTTCTGACAATACTCCTGTGAACCGATATGAGTTGAATCTTGTAACTTCACTTGGTGCAAAAGACAGCGAAATCGCATTGTTGAAAGCTGACAAGTACACTGACCAGAAGATTGTAGAAGCTGTTGCATACTTGCAGGGTGAAATCGGTAAGGTAGCAACCAAACTTGAAAACTTCAAGGATGCACAGAACGCAGTAAACTTGCAGCAGGCTACTTACAACGCTACAGCAACAGCTAACATCGGTTGCATTGGCCAGCAAGTTGCCCAGTTGCAGTCAATGTTCAATCTTGTTGTTCCAAGCAACAAAGTATGTGACACTTGCTGCAATCAGTAAGATTTTCGGGGTAGGATAGTCCTACCCCTTAACCATTCAACTATCAGATTATATGCAATATACTAACTCACAGATTTTGGCAGCTGTATTAAACAAGTGGTTACAACCAGTAGTATTACAATTCTCTCAGGCGAAAATGGCATCTTTCCCTGTTGTGCAGGCTATTGAGAATAAAATACGAAGCACTGGGTGGGTAAATCCGAACTGGAGTTTGACAAAAGAACTTTCCCCGATGATTGAGCCTATCACCAACAGCATCGTACAGCCTATGCTTAACAGATACCTTTCCAATGTACCTGACGAAGCTATTCCGGCTATGGCACACGGAATCATTGACAAGGCTATTGGAGAAGGGAAGCTTGAACTCATGGAAGGTAAACTGATATTCGATAAGGAGGATTTGCAAGAGCTTAAAAACCTTCTTAACTACAACCTTCCGATAAAAGAAAATGAAGAATACAATGTGATTACTTCTGCTCCGGAAGCGAAAACTGAAAAAAAATAATCGGGCCAACGCCCTCGGCGCGATTGTATTGATTAATAGGGGGCATAAACTATACAATTATGAATTGCAACGCTATTCAACCAGCAGTTATCACCGCAACACTTGCAGCAGGATCAAGTGCTTCTCCTTATTATGCACAAGTAAACATTTCTCAACGTCTGTGCTACAAGACTTGTAAGGACGTTGCTCCGGTATTCAATCCACAATTTTCTTTCGTAAGCCTTGAATCAGTAGGTACTAACCAGTATGTTCTTACCGTAAACGTTCAGGGTATCATTTCTTATGTTCCTTGCGGAGGTGGATGCTGCACAAAGACACAGCCGATTAACCAGAACTTCACTATTCCTATCTATTCTACAACCGCACTTACCGGTGTAAACGTAGCAGCAGGTAGCGTAGTTAATTCTGTAGCTGCATCCGCTTGTCAGAACTGTAGCCGTATGTTCGTAAGCGAAACACCGCTTACAATCACTACAACTACTGCAGCATAATGGAGTGTGTATTGATTGCATTAGTCTGTATGATGGTGGGTGTGACAGCCCACCATCTTGGATTGACGGAAGAAGCAGCAAAGATTGTAAGTAAGATTGCAGAGTGTCCTAAGTGCTGCACGTCTTGGATTTCGCTTTTTGTGCTTACGATTAAAGGTTGTGACTTGTTTGTGTCGGTAGTAATGTCTTTGTTTATGGCTTATCTGTCATTCTATTTCGGACTTGTGCTTGTTGTTTTACAAAAATTATATGACTGGATATGGAAAATAATAAATCGGTAAAGGAAACTAAGGCAATATCAAATCAAGTGTTTGTGCCGATTAGGAAGAAATACAAACCAATCCCGAAATTCAACGGTAAGTGTCCAAATTGTTAAATTGATTGAGTTATTATGACAAAAGAACAGATGATGCAGGAGTACGAAAGGTACAAGAGCAAAATAATAAATTCTAAAGATATTAAGCACATGGAAGTGTTGTCTGACGTGTGCGAATATCTTTTCGAGCAGGTGTCTATGAAAATGCCGGAAGTGGCAGAAAGCGCATTGTCTCACCTTGCAAGCACTGAATGGGACAACTATCTTTCCGAGCAGGAAGCTAAGAATATCAGTATTCGTACCGTAAACCAGGACGGTATAAAAGGTTTCCACTGGAATCATGACGTGTTCATCAAGGCAGTTGAGAGCCTTGGAGGTATCACGGAAGAAAAGCCGTATTACAACTCATACGCGCTCTGTGTAGTAGCAAATATGGTATACTCCGACCACGCACTGAGTATTGCCATGGATATGGGTTACAAATCTCCTGCCGAGGTTCCAAATGAAAAGATGGCCTTGTCTTGCTACAGGAAAGCCGTAGAAATGCTTAAGGACATTGACCACGGATTTAAAGCAAGGAAATACTTTAAATGCAAGATGTACAGCAATTCACCAATGTAAACTGGTTGATTTGGGTAATATGTTATAAATGAGGTCCTGACGGTTGTATAATTGTCCGGACCTCATTTATTTTTTTGATGTTAAATCGGTACATTTGCCTTTATGGAAGATAAAGGTGTTATTTCTGGAGCAATACAAGGAGGATTTGCGAGCATCGCAGTCGGATTTGTAAGTGAATCACTTAACCACATGATACCGTGGCTTATAGTGAGTTTTGTTGTGATCATGACCGACCTTGCATTTGGTGTAAGGAAGAGTTTGCTAACAGGTGAGAAAGTCAGGTTTTCAAGAGCCATGCGTGCGACAATGGGTAAGATGGTGACATACTTTGCATTTGTCTGTATGGTATGCATGCTTAACGTGGCTTCCGGATTGAACTGGCAGATTGACGTTTATTCCTGTCTGCTTGTATGCTTTATTGAAGTATGCAGCATATTTGGAAACATACTAAAGCCAAAAGGAATAAGAATTGACCTTCTTGGAGCGGCTAGGGTATTTGCAAAAAAGGCTGCAAACGTAGACAGTGAAGACGTCAAATGTATTCTTAGAGAAGATAAACAAGATAAAAACGACAAAAATGAAAACAATGAGAAAGATTGAAAGAGTTTTTGTTCACTGTACCGCAAGCCGGCAGAGTGCAACAGTTAATGACATCAAGGCTGAATTCAAGAAAAAGGGATGGAAGAATCCTGGATACCACTACCTTATTGAAAAATCAGGAGTTATAAGCCAGCTGCTTGATGATTCAGGTGTAAGCAACGGTGTAAAGGGTTATAACTCTACTTCTATAAACGTGGCATATATCGGAGGTATTGACGACACCGGAAAAGGTGTTGACAACCGTACAGAGGAACAGAAGAAGTCGTTGAGAAACCTTCTGAAAATACTTCACAAGAAATATCCTGATGCCGAGATAATGGGGCACCGTGACATCAGTCCGGACCAGAACAACAACGGAATTGTTGATTCATGGGAAAGAATCAAGGAATGTCCTTGTTTTAACGCAAAAGAGGAGTACAAGGACTTATGATTTCTGACACAATTGAGTCGGAAGAAAAGACAAAAGAAGAAAAGAAAAAAGCATTGGAACCGATAAAGTTTGAATGGCCATGAAGGCAGTAATTCTTATTATCATTTTGATTTTATCCGGGTGTGCATCTTCCAGGAAAAGGAACTCGGAAGAGTACATAATATCTTCACTGGACAGAATAAGCGAAAGGGAGGATTCTGTTACAAGAAACATGTATCATTATTCTGTAAAAAAAGAAAGCGTTACAGGCGAACTTGTAATCAAGAGTACGGAAACAAAATTCTCCGCACCTGATAGTTCAGGGAACCAGCATATAATATCCAGAACAGAAACGGAGTCAGTGTACAAGGAGACATCAGACGCAAAGACAGATGTATACAATGAAGACAGGATGCAATCCGGATCGAGAATAAGGGATTCAACTCACCAGGATATAGTCTATTCAAAGGAAGTTGAGAAAGAAACAAAAAGGCCGGCAGCATTGACATGGGTAATAATATATTCTGTAATAGCTTCGCTGGCATATATTATATACAGATTCATACTGAAAAAATAATATGCTGGATATAGTCATAGACATAGATACGCAAAAGGTATACGATGAAGTGTATGCAATCACATCACATACAGGAAAGGCAGCAGGTAACATAGACGGAATATCATTGTCAGAAGATGAGATAAGAATTATAGAGCCGTTCATTAAGGAAAGTGCCGGAGAGCTTGGCGACATTCTATCGTATTACGGAACATTGTCTGTAAATTCCGATAAAATATCCGTTTCATTGTCTATGCCATCCAACTGGAAAGAATCTCTTAAAGATTCTCTTTCGCAGTGTATTTCCAATTACATATCAAACTCTATATGCCAGAGATGGTTTTCAATTTCTGACAAGGAGGACGTGAAATACTATGCCGACAAAGTTCTTGTAAACGAAAAGAACATAAACAAGATTTTAAGCGAAAGGAAAAAACCTCAAAGACAATAATAAAACATGGATAAGAAAGCCATACTAGACAAAGTATACACACGGACCTACTATATTGGAGAGTCCAGAAAGAGAGAAAACATAGATGTAAGTATCATTCAGGCGTGCGAGGACAATTCCGACATTCTTGAAGACTATTTTAAGTCCGCATTGAACGAGCTTAACTTTTACTCGCAGAAAAGACTTGTAAAGGTTGTAATGAACGAAGAAACAATAGAAGTTACAAGCGAAAGGGTAAAAAATGAGGAATTAAAGGAATGCCTTGAAAATCTCGTATCAGACTATCTTGCAGAATATGTGCTGTTCAGATGGCTTTCCGACAACGGATATGGAATAAGTCCTGAAGGAGTTTCAAACGCCCTTGAAAACGTGAAGGACTGTATATGCGCTCTTGCACCTAAAGTAAGAAGAAGGGCCGCAAACATGGGAATATAAGAAAGGGAAGCTAAAAACTTCCCTTTTCTTTTTTCTATCTGAGCCTGTTCGTAAAGCTTTCATCCACATTCATTTCTATGTAGTTGATTGATACGTCAGTCCTAACACCTCCTACAAGACACACCATGAAGTATTTGTATGGCCTGCTCTTGTTCATCTTTGTAACAAGGTCCCTTATATCAGCCATCTTTTCCTTTTTAGCAACCAGTTCAAAGTGTTCAGCGTCATTTGAAGCAAGTACATACATTCCTACGTCAGAAAATATATCTACCGTGTCACCTCTGAACATTACCGGCTCACCTTTTATGTAAAGGTCGGAAAGGCTTCTTTTTACTATTCCCCTTAAAGCTGTCTGAAGTATTCGCTTGTGTGTAAGAGTACCCATCTTGATAGGCCTGCTTATAAGTGCTATGGTAGACACGCTTCTATGGGTGTTGTTAAGGTCAAGTATCTGGTTTCCGCTTACAGCCCACGTGTAAGGGTAGGAGTTGACGAATGAATCTATATTCTGTGATATTTTATGCCATTCCCCGGTTTTCAATGAATAAACGTACGAATAAGGAAAATTCATGTTTGCAACAACAATTTCCTTTGCTTCATAGTTGTATCCTATCTTTGCTTCTTCTATATAGTCAGGGAACACAACGCTTGATATATCGTCACCCAGAGAAGCTACATCTAATATCTTAACTATTATAGGTGAAGATACGGAACATGAAGGAAGGAATCCGTATATCTTTTCCGAGATTAGCTCTGTAACAGTTCCGTTAATTACCATAAGACCGCGGTCGGTTGAAAATGCGACCATAGTATCAAGTCCGCATATAGAATCCGGATTGTTGCACACGTCACGCGTAACAGGTGTCTGATTTGAATATGCAACTTCTCCGCTTCCTACATTCATGGCGTATATACCGTCTTTGGTGAATACGTAAAGAGGGAACTGGCCGAACTGTCCTTGAGATAGGGCCACGACGTTTGACTGTACTCCGACAATATCAGTATTGAACTGATAAACCTGGTCAGCAGGGAAGAAAAACGGATTGTTCAGGTTTGAAACATACATTACATTTCCTTTTTCGTAATCCATGTTGTCTGTTGTTTCTCCAACTTCCATGCTTTCAAAATCGTTTATCTTTATAACGTCAAAGAACCCTGTATTTTGTTTAACGCTTCCTCTTTCATATTCATATTCCTTACAATAAAATGAAAAATCAAAGTAATCGCTTTTTTTCAAATCAATCTGGATTCCTACAACCGGAACATTATATTCATATCTATATATGATCATCTTGTATGCCCTGCTATCAGGGTACATTATGAATGTCCTTATGTATTGACCTATTTCCCATTTCTCTATAACTTTATCACCGTCTGAAGCATGAATGTATATGTGTATCAGGAATTGATATTCCTTTGCGGTAGAAGACACTCTTACACCACTTGAAAGAGTTCTCTTTATTCCGATAAGATGAAGCCTGTTGTTATATGAATAAGACGATTTTGGCAATATTGAATGATGCGTATTAAAACTGTCAACCATGTGCGGAAGGGTTGCAAGGTTATCTATAGAAACGTCAATATCAACAGCTTTTTTTGTTTCACCAAGTTTCAACGATGTAATATTATACATCAGGCTGATATTATTGGCCCTTTCAATCGGTTTCTTGCAGTTCATCTCAAACTGTGATATATAAATTCCGACATAGTCTTTCTGCAGTCTTGTCCTAAAATTATCAGTGGAAAATATTTCTATTCCTATTATAATATCGCTCCATGCGGAAAGATCATATTCTTCAAAAAAGAATGAAGGCTTAAAGCAAAGTATATGTGCCTTCATAACTCCATTCGAATTTGTTTGAGCAAAAAACTGATTTGAATAACCTCCGGACAATTCAATATTCTGAGGGTTATTCCTGTCTCCATAAGTAATAGTCACTGAATCATCAGAATCAAGGAATATAATCTGTATTTCAGTTGACTTGATATAACTTCCGTCAAACATCCTGAAAGCCGCGCAAAACGCTGCAGAATAGCAGTAACACCCGTTTTTATTAGCTTCGCTAAGAACTTTAGTGAAGTTTCCATACCTTACTTCATCATCGTTATCTGATATTTCATCTATTTCAACGGAAACAGCTTTCACTTCCTTGTCAATTCCGAATTCAGGTACGTCAGGAATTTCACCAAGATAAATATATGAACCGTTCCTGAAAAGGATATACCTTATACCTTCATCTGTTATTACCGATATTGTATTTCCTATAAATTCTATGCTTTTTGCCTTCAAATCACCGGTCATTATAGTTTCTGATGAAAGATCCTCCGGCATTTCGTACATCTGGCCTGACTCGGTTATTCCTATATACCTTTTAGCTATAGAATGATGGTATATCTTGGAATACGTGTGTGCAGTCTGCTTTAGCATTATCGGTTTACCGATCGGTTCTATACTTGAATTGTTCATGCGAGCATTAATAAGCTCCATGCATTCACCGTCAGCACTTATTCCATCGTCAGTGTTACGGGTTATTCCCTTGAATTGTATCTTTATATTTTCCATAGAAGCAAATTAACTTATTACTTATCAATGTCATTTGCGTTTTCAGGAATTTTTTCTGAATGTGGTTTCATTTCTTTCATTTTACAATGCAGCATTGCAATAGCGTTCCATGCCACCTGAGCTATATGCAGACACCCTGTTTCCTGGTCAATTTCATTGCCTTTCTCAACTTCCGTCAGGTGCCTGAGCATTGCACCCTTGTATCTTTGGTATCCGTCAGGTAAGTTCTGCCACTTGTTGGGTCCGTATTTCTTGGCTCCTGCAGTATATACTTTCGCTATTTCTTCAAGCTCCGGCCATGGAAGAAGATCCATCATTATCTTATCGTCTTTACGGTCGTTCTTGATGCTATTGTTTTCAATTTCATCAATAATTTTATCGAGTTGGGAAGTATATATATGAAAGCATACAGAATCATCTCTAATAAATTCACATGATTCATTATCAATATTTTTAATTGTTAATGTTTTACATGCTATATGACTTGCAAAATAATTACCTATTTTGCATTCTTTTACAAGATATTCATAATCTTTGATTTTAACTCTGTCACCTACTTTGTATTTCATAATTAAATATAATTACTTTATAAGTTCGAAATCATAAACAAATACGTATGGGTTGCTTTCCCATGTTCCTTTCCCGCTTACTTTATCTATTAATTCTGCATAAGCTTTACGAGGTGTATCAAATACACGACCCCATCCAACCTTATCAGCACATGATTTAAGGTATTCGCAAGGATAATACGATTTAACACCGCCTTTTATCTTAGGTTCGTTCACAACAATACCTTCTGACAGACAATCATCATCACTTATATCTTGCAAACGTTGTATACGGATATTTGTAATGCGGATAAAATGCAGCATCAACTCGGGCTTAACGAATAATTTGTTAGTCCATATTTTCTTTCCACGATAATTCACTGCTATCATATTCCACTTTTGAACATCTTTATCCGATACACCATCAAACTCACATACTGTCATGCCATGTGCTGAATGATTGTAGGAATATGCCGATTTATAGTAATCATCTATCGTTTTGTAACTTTGCGCAACAGCTACGATTTCGCCAATCTCATACTTTGGCAAAATCTGACCCTCATCAATAAAACTTTCATCCTCATCGTACATACAAACGTCCGTTACAACACCATCTGAAGCCCTTTTACAAACATAGAATCCGCATACATCTTTACCATGAAATGTCTTTGGATGAGTAACAATTCTTCTTGTCTGCGTCTTTCTTCCTTCAATTACGGCTTTTGTAAGTCCGTACTTATCGTTGAACATTATCTTCTTCATATCTATTCCTCCCAATTATCTGTAGTTCCTAATAAGTGTGCGGTTTGGTCGTTGTAAGGTATGCACTGATAACTCCAACCGCCTACACAATAATAATGATAACATTTCTCATCCTTATCCCAAACTTTATGAGAATATATATCCAGACACCACATGTCCTCGGAATTATCTCTTATTAATATCCAATCTTTAGGCTTAAACTCAAAATACTGCTTTACTTCAATACCTAACATTTTCAAACATTCTTTCGCTTCAGGATCTTTGCTTTCCTTCAGTGCGTCAACCAGTTTTTGTTTTTCTTCTTCGGTTGCAAATCTTGCATTATTATAAGTAAGTGGATCTACATCGTAAACCAAACCTCCAGACCAATCCAACTTTACATAACATTCATGACTTTTATAATTTTTATTCCTGTGGAATATTCCGATAGCAATAGATTTTTCTGTATGACCAAAAGCAATTACATCACCATCCTTAAACGTCATGTATTCGGGGATTTCAAGCATGAGGTCAAATTTGTCTTCTTTTTCATGTTTCCATCTTCCATCTAATGTATATGGATGAAATCCTTCTTCATTTCCATCTACTAACACAAGTGATACAATAGGTGCTTCGCTTTTTCTATCAAAGCAAAGAATTCTCACACTACGTCCATCACGTGTTATAATTTTCCCCTCACACTCATTATTAGTAATTTTCTTTGCCAATTCTACTTCAAACGGCACTATAACCATTTTCTTTTCCATATTATTTACTTTTTTGTATCTACATATCCATTTTCAGCGCACCAACACAGCATTTCGTAGGCTGCGTCAATTAAAATACTATTATCGCATCTGAACAAAGGTTCTCCGCTCCAAAAACATACAATATATATTTGTGATGTTTTTAATATATCAAGCGTGCTTGTTGTTTCATCTTTCATAATTTCACTTGGTATCAAATCAAAAATATCATCTAAAGTAAACGTAGGTACTGTTTCAACCTTCATCGAATCCAAACACAACTCTGACTTATTGAACGACTTAAACCAATCTGTTACTACCTTACCCGTGTTTAAACGAAGTATTCTATGCCAATATACACTGGCATTACTATCATCAACTCCCAACTCTTTAAGGTGTTGCATCTGTGAAATATCTAAGACTTGTTTGCTCATAACTTATTCCTCAACTATTAAATGATTGTGTATTTCGTTAATATCAATTATTTCAATTCCTAATAACTTCCAGCCAAGTTCGCACATGATTCTCTTAATTTCCCATCCTGTTTTTTTATTGGATTTATTCATACCGAGGTCTTTTGAAATTTTTTCCAATGCGTTTTGGTATAGAGTTGAATGTGTATTAAGCATATTTTTAGACCAGTAAACTTCTTCTTCAGTACGGTATGCTAATTCGTATTCTTCGCGGAATTCTACTCCTTTCGCTATGAATTTCACTAAAAAAGTTCCTTTTAGCAGCATGATTATAAATCTTTCATAAAACAAATCCAGTGAGTATTTGAACGCTTACCTGATATATGACCGAACACTGGTTTTTCAGGTGTCAACTTTAAAATCTCAGAAACCTTTATATCTGTCTCATTCCACTTAAAAATCAGGAACCCACCTGATTTGAGTACCCGAAAACACTCTTTAAAACCTTTTGAAAGCATATCGCGCCAATCGGAATATAATGCTCCATATTTAATTTGTTGATATCCAGTCGGCATAGCTTTATCGCTAAGGGAACCATACAAATCAACCATTTTAGATTTTTTTCCCCGGATATAGACTAAATGAGGAGGGTCAAATACAACCATAGAAAATGTACCATCTTCGTATGGCATGTTAGTAAAATCACATTGAACGTCAGGATTTACTTCAAAAATCCTACCATCACAAAGAGTTGTCTTTATTTTGCGAATATCTTGAAATAACACCCTTCCATCAGACTTATCGAAATAAAACATCTTGCCACCACAGCAAGCATCCAATATTGGTTTCATAATCATTACTTCACTTTTACAAATTTTACGTCCTGTTTGTCTTCTCTATCTCCACGAAGGCATTTACCTGTCAAACTATAATAATCTGAACATTGTCCTTCAATACAGGCGATGTAGCATCCTAAGCATGAATTCCATTCATAGCATTTTTCTACCCTTAGCTTTACATTTCCCAACAGGAACTCTTCTCCAATTTTTCGTTCTGTAATTTCCATAATCACTTAACTTTAGATTTACATTCCAATAAAATTTGAGCAATAATTCCGTTTGTTGATGAGGTAATAGTATCTTTCATGTATTTAGATATATCCTTACTCCAATAACCGGAATTAATCTCTTTACATATCCTTTTATACGCTTCATCAAACAAAGATTTATTATGCTTATATCGTTTATCAGTTCTATCTTTGATTAACGTCTTTATCTCAGACAAACTTGTTGGTATTCTTAATGTTATCATATATCATTCCTCAACAATTAAATCATTATGTATTCTCATTATCTTAACTATATCAACACAGCATCGTCTTGTGCCTAAATCCTTTGATATTGCGGATTTAGCTTGCTGGTATATCGTGGAATTTTCTTTCATCTCCTCCTCCGTTCTGTATGCAAGCTGATATTCTTCTCTCATTTCTACGTTATCAACTTTAAATACAACAGAAAATAAACCGCTTTTCAACATAATTATTCCTCCAATTTTATAATTAAAGCATTCATTCTTAAAATCTCCCTAAGCCCTAAGTTTTGGCTAATCATGACTTTTGCATCTTCAATCTTAGGCAGTAACGGCTTATATGCTTCATAATCTCTTAAATCCATTCCAGTAAGAAACATATCCCACGCCTGTAAATCCATATCGTTATTTAAAACAAGTTCACATGCATTTTCGCTTTCGCCTTTGTTTAAATACGTTGCTAATTTTACTTTTACTTCCCATTCCATACTTCATTCCTCCAACAATTCAGGGTTATCGTAAATGTTGCCAATCACTTCATAATCTAAAACCAATACAGAACTTCTCGTCAATATATTAGATTCGTGACGCTTGTTATATCTGATTTTAAATGATGCTTCATGGTATACTACTTCGCATTTGCTTCCGGTAAAAGTTTTTAGTATATCACCTTCGTAAATCTCCTTTCCATTCTTGTTATTCAATCCAGTGTATTGTCTGATAGTATCTGGATATATCAAATGTTTATCATAGTATTCTGAGTGTATATGGGGAAAATTTGCAATCAAATGCAAGTCTCCAAACACCCACTTATTAGTATTTACTTCTTTAGCTCTGAATTTAATATCCATTCTTATATATATTATCTTTAGTTTTATTTATTAAAAGTCTTGCCATTTTATCCAGCTTTGTAGGTGGCATATATCCGTTTCTTGACCGAATATATCTTTTGGCTTTATTCAGGTCGTTTGCCTTTTCTCTCGCCAAATGGCATTTTCTTAATATATTACCAAGGCTTCTCATAGCTTCTTCAGCATCCTGTTTATATTCCTCAGAAGAGGAACCTTCCAATGCGTCTCTAATCTGTTCCAATCCGAAGTCTATTGCATTAACTTCTTTTTCTGTTATTGATATCTGCATAATCAACCCTCCAGTTTACTGATTAAACTTTCGCATATTTCCAGCTGCTTGTTGTATTCGTCCTCATATATCTGGATGATCCTTTCAAGAATTTTATCATCAATCTCCACTTCGACATTTGATTGGATTGAACGACAGTATCCTAATATCTTTTTCTTCTTGTATATAACTTCTACCCTGATGTTTTTTTCTGCCGTTTTAAGAAGTCCAAGTTTCCATATTGAATCGTCAAGATTGCCAAGTCTTTCTACAGCCGGAACAGTGCTTCCGAGTAACTTTTTAATCTTTTTATATATGTTGCATGTTTTTTCTCTTGCCATTTTTATTCCTCCTTATCAGGTATTAAGTCTTTCATGTAAGCCCATCTTATTAATTTTGTTGAAACTACATATAAATCCCACCTATCTTTTAATAAGCAGTCTGTTTCCCATTCTCCGTTATCTGTTTGATATACAAAAAATTCGTTCAGAACTGGCTTTTCATTAGAGTCATGCCATACGCTGTTAATTCTCCATTTAGAACCATGATAAAATCCTTTTGATAAAGCATTCATATCAATGTAATTATACTCATACTCTCTATCTGCAAATTCATCTGCAGCTTTTTGAATATCTTCTATTTTCATGGTTTATCTTTTAAGTATTCTTTGTTTAAATGATTATTGTCTATAAGCCATTCAATCATGCTGATAATAGCATCGAACGAGCTACTCCTCATTTCCTGGTGTTTCACATCATAGCCAAGTTCCTCGTATGAAATGAACCAGAAGGTACCGTCACTGTTCATTGCAAAATCAGCATTTGGGCGATTACTTTGAGTGATTGACTTTGGCATAATTTCCAGAAGCCGGTCCAAGCTCCATGCAGGAATGTCTTTTCCCCAAAGTCGGTCGAATATTTCCTCTCCGGTCATCAGAGTTCCGTCCGGATGCTTATGAAAAGGACTTTTCAATTTAGCAATTCTTTCAGGAGTCCAGAACTTACCTCTTGATGTGGGAGGTTTGGTTTGAAGTTCCCATTCCAATGATTCTACTCGGCTATTGGTGTAGTGATACACCATGTCGGCCGTTTCCGGTTTCAGTCCAATCGAAAGAAGTATTTTCGACTGTTCACGTGTGGTTGCTATTTGTGATTTGAATTCCATATCTTATTTTTCAACTTTTATAATAGTTATTTTATACTCTTTTCGTTGTTCTCATTAATTCTCTGGTGAATCATAGTCTTAACTTCATTAAGTGTCGGTAGATGTTCCTGAACTTCTTCCCAGGTTAAATCAGCTATGAAGTTATCAAGCTGTCTGTATAATTCTTCCAGCTTGTCGTTTGTAAGGCTGTGTCTTATTTCTTCCATATCTTCCATCGTTTACGGGATTTACATCTTTCTAACTTACTCTTTAAATCCTCTATTTCTGATTCAAGTTCCTTTACTCTTTTGTCGCTTTCGGAATACTTCTCATAATATTTGTCATACAATTCGCTTATGGATTTCATTTCATTTTTATATTCCATTTCTACTTCGAATCGTAAAGTATTCCTTAATGCAGTATATTGTGCTGCCTTGCTTCTCATTTCTTCGAACTCAGACAGCGGAATTGTAACTGTTTTCGTTTCCTTTTCCATATTGAATATTCCTCCTTTAAGTTTGTTGTGTAACTGTGATAATGATTCTAATGCTAATACAAATCCAGGTGGTATCATTTTACGTAAAGTTTAGGTAAAGTGGATTTTAGAATAAAGTTTGTTGTGTTATTGTTCCAGAAGCTGTTTCATATTCATTCATGCACTCTTCACGAAATCTTTTTTCCTGCGCATCGAAATAATCTTTGTCTATTTCTGTGGCAAAAAAATCAAATCCCATCTTATAAGCTGCTATCCTGCTACTTCCACTTCCCAGATGAGTGTCAAGAATCTTATAGCCAGGTTTTGCAAATGTTCGTAAAAGATAAGCATACAGGGCGATTGGCTTTTGTGTGGGATGAAATTTACCCTTATCAGCTTTACCTCCCTTATTCGAAATACTTACATGCTTAGCTGGTTTATCAAAAGAAGTCCAAGCAAATTCACATTGTGAAAAATTCTCCCATACCTGCTTTTTGTCCCAACATACAAAACATCTTGTTGGAGGAAGAGGAAAGTAATTACCTCCCCATATAATCTGATTTTTGCTGACACGAAACAATTCATCAAAGTATTCCTTTGTAGGACGGATATCCCATCGCTGAATATTTCCCCTGTTTAGACACCTGTTTTTAAGTTTACCTCTTCCGTGGGTACTTTTTTTATCGAGACCATACGGTGGATCAACTATAGCAAGTTCAAAGAACTTGTCAGGAATGGATTTCATATAATCCATGCAATCTATATTATAAACTTTGCTTATTGGCATAATTTACATACGGATTATAAGGTAAATCATAAACTGAAACCGCTTTCCCTTTTTGTATAAGAGAAAGAATATCGCTGAACTGTGCCGGACCGAAATTCATTTCACATATAACATTTCCGTCATTGTTTACAACAGGAGGATTTAGTGGAACAAAAGAAGGGCTCGGGTAAAGTACCGGCTTAACTTTAAAAAATGGCAGATAAATAGATTCTCCTGAAATTCCTTTCAGTTCTATCATACCGTCACGAGATACGCTTTCAAGAGAAAGCAATCCGTATTCTTCTGAAAAAACAATAAGCCCATAGGCCAGTCTGCTTCCAATAAATAAAAGCAATTCATCTACTGCATTCATATCTTGTCAAATTGTTTTTGGAGTTCGTATTCAAAGAAATATCTTATTCTGGAGTTGTCACCTTTCGAAAAAGTAAGTGCATTAGCAAATGCAGACATGCAGGCTGAATAGCATTTGTCTTTCATCCTTTCCGATTCGTCCTTAACCTTCGACTGCTCGATAATGCTTGAAGCCTGAACAGCGTTGTCAATGATTTTCTCAGCATTAGAGAAACATTCATTCACTTCTGCATACTTCTTTTTATCCTGATGGAAAATACCACCATCTTTCTTAAGAATGAATATCCGGACTCCTTCTCCTTTTTTGATTATTACCGCGATGTCAAATCCCTTGTATTCCTTCTGGTATCCTCTTCCTCCTATATTCATAGGATATTCAGTACTTTTAATCATTTTCTTCTGCTCCCTCCCAAGAGCGGTATTACGTTAAAACTCTTGAACCGGTCTATAAGACGGTCTCCGAACCTTTCCTTGAACTCATCAAGATCAAGATTGCTGGTTATGTGGTACTTCTTGAAGTGTGACTGATATATCTCATACCTTGCATACAGGAATTCATCTATCACGCTGTCAAGCGATGTACCGTAGCTTTTCTGATTCTCAGTTTCAAGGCCAATATCGTTGATACAGATATTAAACGGCATTCCATCTATTCCCTTTCCTCCTTCCTCATTGTAGGTGTATCGGTCTATATGTCCGTTAATCTTGTAGTAGTTCATCATCTGTGTTACGGAAAGATTAAAGAACATGTTAGGGTTGTTAGTAAGTTTCAGATATTCAGAAAACACTTGCATTAAAAGCGTCTTTCCGGTACCAGGAACTCCGAGTATCATAAGGTTTTTATGTACCTTATAGTCTTTACCCGGGAATATATTCTCAGCAAGCTTGCAGTTGTTGAAGTAGTATACCAGAAACCTTATTACGTCACGGTTATATTCGTCAACAACAAACTCCCTGAACTCTCTTTCCATATATGCGGAACCTATCTGCTCTATCATGTAACAGTGCCGGTCAAATTCATCATAATCTGTCAGGTCGAATTCAGAAACTTCCTGTATATCTTTCTTCATCCGATTTACGAGATTGTATATCTGGCTTGCTTTTAACTGAGTTTTTATCTGTTGTACGTTGTTTTCCATTGTCTCTGCATTTATTGTAGGCATCAACGCCTGTGTTTGTCCACCACCAGAAAAAGCGTCTTTTGGCATCATCTTTTGTGAGTACCGTTTTTTCCGAGCCGGTTGCACTTATGTACTCGAAGAACTTTTTAATCTGTTCCTGAATTATCTTCATGAAGTTTACGACACCTATTCCGGACTGCCTGCACATCTGCTCTTTCCATAATTCATCAGACATAAGTTCTTTTTCAATGTCAATTAATGTCTTTACAGGAGATAAGGGTTCCGCCTTAATGGCAGATACCCTTAAAGACTTGCTCAGACCTCCCTTCCTTCCAGCATTAGCCCTTTTGCTGCACACATCCTTGTACTTCTCATAATCGCGGTCAAACTGATTCTTTACAGGAGAAAATGCAATCTTGACGATACTGTCAGAAACAAACTCTTCGTATTCCATATTGGTAGGATCTTCAAGATGTTTCTGATATAATACCATTGCCCTTAGAAGCCTTCCTGCCTGCGCGTCTGACAACTCACTGATTATGTCCATTGAATCCGTATACAGCAAGAATGAGTTTCGTTTCATGTCATATCTCTTATATATTCGTTAACCGCATCCTTGAATTCTTCAAATGAACGGCAGACTATATATTTGCTTCCGTTCTTGACAGCTTCCTGTTCCCATTTCTTCTGAGAATCACTCTGCTTACCGGAACGTGTTTTCATTTCGATGCAAAGTGCACCGTAATGACGGTTGCTCTTGAGAAGAATCAGGTCTGACACGCCCGGGAGCATACCTTCATCCTTCATGTACGCGCCATTCCTTGCAGATCTTCTTGCAGCGTTGGGAATGGCAAAAAGCACATAGCTTATGGAAGGATACTGCATCCTGAACCATTTAACGCACGCACATTGAAGACGGTGTTCTTCATCATCATGCGTCTTTTTACAGGTATTCTTCTTTATTTTGAGAAGGTCCGAAATACTGATTCTATTCTTCTGTGGCATAGGCTAAGCTGAATTCTTTAGGTATGTACTGGCTAATCGGTATGATGGTTGACTGTTCAATAGACGCATGGATAATCTTCCTGTCAAAACCTCTGTTTTTCTCCTTGCATTCTTCTTCGAGCTTGTCCTGCTCGTCATTCAGGTATCTGTTGATAAGCATTATCGCGCGTTCTGCAGTATAAGTCTGTACGACGAACTGCCTGTTAGTTTCCTCCTTGTCCTCATCCTTTCCTTCTGTAGTAAAAATGATTCGTGCGTCAATGTTGTAGAATTTGGATTCAGGAATGTCGGCCTTGTCCTCTCCGCATATCTTCTTGATTTCCTCGTCAGAATAAAGTTCTGAATTCTCCATAACAAGCTTTCCGAGTTCATCAAGAGGGGTAGTTGATAGCTTGTCAACAAGAATTATGCAATAATCAAACTCCTTAATCTGGGTTATCCGAAAACTTCCTTTGAAATTGAGTTCTGTGAAGTCCTTAACGATTTCCCTTGCCTGGTCTATAGACTGTGCTTTAAGCAGGAACTTCTTTTTTTTCATGTCACATAATACTTGTGCCATGTACGGAATAAAGTTGTCAGTTGTCATTTCGAATGCCATTCGTCTCTGATTTGATACTTCAACTTCCTGAATGGATCCTTCCTGAATGTAGAAGCTAATCTGAGATATTTCTTCTTTTCCAAGATAGGTTCCTGCTTCATATATTATTTCGTTACGCTCAATGTTTACAACCTCTCCTGTATCATGATCCGCAAACGCTTCACTCCATGTTCTTTTCAGTGATTTTACCAGAAACTTTCCAAGCATTTTTTTTATGTCGCTTGTTACATATCTTACTTCGTCCTTTCTTGTCTCAACCTTCACTACGTTTTTTTTCTTTGCCATAGCTTACTCCTTTCTGTATTTATTGATTGTATTCATTATGGTTTCAACAGGAAGTGCCACTTCTGTTGTAGTTTTATCTTCATATCCCTTTATGTATTCGTATGCTTCGGGAAATGCTTCCTTAACTTTCTTTGAATTCCTTAGAGATAGGAGAGTGTTCACTATAGAATTGTATGTCCTGCTCTTTTCATCCCTAAGTTCTTCTATCCTTTCCTGTAGCACTGACACCTTTTCTGATTCTTCTGCAGTACACGGAACATTCAATCCACATCCGCATGAACCTCCGCAAGGAAGCCATTCTTTAATTTCCACCCTTGTAACCTGTGAACCGTTTGCGATGTATACGGCCCTTGTTTGATAAAAGAACCTTGGATACTTAGTGAAAGTGTCATATACCTGCTCAGGAATACCTCTTACTGCTATATCTTTCACTATATCATTAAGTATATCATGTTCATTGCTGATACGTTCAGCTATAGGTTTCACCATTTTTGTTGCAACCTGTTCAGCTATTGCTTTTGTTATGTTCATAATAAAAAAAATTAGAATTCAATTTTTTGTTGTAAATATTCATCAGCATAAAACTTATCAAAAGATTTTCCGCTTATCCGCCAGTTAAAAGCCATTTCTGAATCTTTACTTAAAGATGTATCAGTCCATTTATTTTCTCTCAACCATTCAATAGCTTTTATCCAATTGGTTTTTACATGAGGAAAATCCCTTAGTTCTTTTACTTTCTGTTTATGACCTGACATCGGACAGAGTATGCAACCTATTCTTTTATACCCTTTGTCGTAAAGACTACAATGAGGTATTCCATTTGAGTTAAGAAACTCCCAAACATCGCGGCTCGTCCAGTAGAGTATCGGACTGACAAGTATCTTATCTTTTCCTCCCACGCAAGTCACCATTTTTTCGCGATGGTCACTCCATTGGTCGAAACTTCCACTGAATTTATACCTGTCCATTTCTACTTCATTACGTTTAGAACGCTTAGCACTTTCCTCTCTTCTTATTCCGATTAGTGTTACCTTACCAGCTCCAGAAACTTCTTTAAATTCAGCACAACACCAACGCTTATTCATTGTTGGAAGACAACCCATTTTTTTAGCCATGTCATATATGCTCATTTTAGGTTTTATAAGTTCCACGTCCTGATAATGCTTTTTTACAAACCTGATAACTTCTGGCGGATCTACACTCGTAAGGTTCATGTGGGCTTTAAATTTCACCCCCCCCCCCATTACGGCTAAATGGTATAACACCTGTGAGTCTTTTCCGCCAGAAAACGCCAGATAGAATCCGTTATCAGGATCCATTTTCAAAGCCATTTCTTCGCTTTTTCTAAGAAGATTAATGGAATATTCTATTTTTTCATCTAATCTCATATAACCTGAAATATCTGTGTGCAGCGCATTCGTCATGCTCCAGCACGATTTTGTACAATTTTTTCTGCTGCTTTCTGAATTCTATATCATTGTCATACAGCCGGTGATGTTCACGGCACATAGGAACCACATTCCATTTTTCCGTATAGTATTCAGGATACATTGAACGTGGAAGAAGATGTGCCGGATCAACGGCCGGCCTTCCGCATATACAGCATCTGTCAGGAAGCTCCCTCTTTATCTTGTTCATTTCATTGTTAAGTGCTTCCTGCTTTTTGCTTACCTTCCTTATCTTTACCATTCGAAGCGGAGATTTTCTCCGCAATGGTGTTCTCTTTTCTTTCATTTTGTTCGATTTTGTTTTCTCGTATATATTCCTTCAATGCTTTTCTGTAAGTGCGTGAAGTATTATATCCCCTGTTGTTGTCAGGGAAAAGGGAAATCACGTATTCAAGGCATTCAAGTATCGCTGCACGACTCTTCCTGCTTATCATATAGAATCAAGTTGACAAGTTCATCGAAGTAACATTCATCTTTCGGTATGTCGTCAGAGGACGCGGTTATCTGATTGGCAATGCTTCTTTTTTTCTGTATGAGGTTGTATATACGATGGTCTATACTTCCCTGACCGAGTGCGTTGTATACTGTGACATTATTTTTCTGTCCGATACGGTGGCACCGGTCCTCGCATTGTACAAGATCCGCGTAAGTCCATGGCTGTTCAACGAAAAGTACGGTGGAAGAAGCTGTAAGAGTTATTCCAACTCCTGCCGCCTTGATGGAGCATATTATTATCTGAATCTCCGGCCTGTTCTGGAACACGTCAACGGAAGCCTGCTTCTGTATGAAATCCTGCCGGCCTGTTACCATAACCGAATCAGGGAATGCCGATTTAATACTGTCTACGATAGAATGTGAGGAGCAGAATACGACTATTTTTCTTCCGGTAGCAATAAAGTCTTTCAGGAAATCTATTACTGGATTAACCTTGCATAATGCAACGATGCTTCTCAGCTCCATGAACTGGACGAGTGCCTTATTACGCATCTTTGCTCGTGCCTGACCTTCGCTGCACGACTTGTATGTAATAAGATACTCCTTAAGGTTTTCTTCCGCCATCTTGTAGGCTTCATAATAATCTCTCGGAGATTCCTTCTCTATGTCAATGTAGATGTCAACCCTTGTCTTGTCTGGAAGCTGTGTAAGCACGTCCTTCTTCTCACGCCTTATAAGACATGTTTCGTATAGCTTTTTAGAAAGTTCTTCAAGGTTTTCTCCGTCACCATATCTTGCTGTGAAATAAGAATTTCCACCGAAGTCATTAAGTCGGTCCATTATGGCAAGCTGTGATATCAGGTCACGCGGCCGGTTCACTACCGGAGTACCGGTAAGTTCCATGATGTACTTTTTACCGTGAGCTATTCCGGCAATGAACTTGGACTGCTGGGCCCCGGGGTCCTTGCATCTGTGGCTTTCGTCAATGATAACAGATTTGAACAGGCTGATGAAAGGGTTGAACACTATATCCTTAAGCCTGTCACCCTTCCTGTACTTCCACACGAAAAACTTTCTCAGGCTTTCGTAATTGCATATACATACGTCTGCCGTTCGCATTTGTAACAGATAACCCCATGTGGATTTTACGCTGTCGTTAAGTATAAGTGCTTCAACTCCGGCAAACTTTTCGAACTCCCTTTTCCAGTTAATCTTCAGTGAAGAAGGACAGATTACAAGGGAAGGGTAGGCACCTGCAGTATTTACGATGCCAATCGACTGGCAGGTATTATGTGTAACTATACATTCGTTAGTTAAATACAATTCATCCGGAGCAGAAGTCCGTATGCACTGACATGGCTTATCACCTATGTATTCTACCGAATATATATACCTTGTTACAAGAAATCTTTTGTTTACCCTCCATGAACTTGCTTTTGAATTCAGGGTGAAAGGACAAAAATTTGTACGTATGTTAACTTGATACTCAACTTTCTTACCTTCTGATGTTCTATCGTATGACTTTATTATGGCAATTCCTCCAAGAGATTCTACCAGTTGCTTAACATCGTATGCAAGCCTTTTACTTATGGTGTGATAATTAGTCTTGTTTTTTGTGCAGGAACCATCAGTATCCATTAATCCCCGTAAAAGTCCCATTCTTTGCTTAGAAGAACTGTATTTATATTTTTCAGGAATAAACTTATGTTCACTGGTCACATCAAGCCCCATATCCCTTATTGATTTCATATAAGCATTTGCACCATGATTTCTGTTCGATGAATCTTTTTTAGACAACAAACACCTGTTTATATTTCCAAATCTTTTACACGAAATCATCATGCTATTATCAAGTTCGTCCGTAATCAATTGCATGATGTGTAATTTTTCGTCTGGGAATGAAAATCCAACATTTGAACAGTTGCATACATATCCATCACCAATTATAGCTCCAAGAGTATAAGGAGGTATTAACAATTCTCGCTCATTATATTGTAATGGGCTACATATTGGTATTTCCCATTTAGGAACGGGTTTTCTACCTGAACTTATCCTTTTTTCGCTTGACTTGAGATATATGCCGCTATCAATAATCTGCTTCAATGATTTAGTTACATATCCATTATTCCTTCTTCTCCTGTTCTCATCTCTTACATTCCATAGATGATCTATCGAACATTCACAGGAACTACCATCAGAAAAAGTTATCTTGTATACAGGCTGATTTCCTTGAGGGAATACTCCAATTACATTATAAACTTTCCCGTCAGATCCAAAAATTTCATCATTTATAATTATATCACCCATTTTCTTTTTACCATAAGGAGTGATAATTACGGAATCTAAAGGCTGAGATTTTCCAAGTCCTGGTTCATCTCCCAAGAAAAGACGTTTAAGTTCAAGTCCTTTTATAATTCCTTCCTTCTGGTATTCGTATGGTGTTATGTTGAGCTTTATAGGAATTTCCATATTTCCTCCTCTATTTGTTCGTTGTTTACGCCCTTCAGGTAGTTCTTAAGTATGTGGTTTACCGAACTTCTGTAGAACTTCTCAAATTCAGTTTCGTCCATCTTGTCGAACGCGATTGACTTAGGAATTATTACGGACTGGTTACCGTAGTGTGACACCTCGTATAGTCCAAGGTCAACCTTAAGTCGTGTGCGCAAGTCTTCTACTGAATGTACGTTAAGAGAATCTTCCAGCCATTCAGGAAAATTGTCATACGTAAGCTTAAGAAGAGCAAAAAACTTTTTATGAAACTCGTAGTTCCTTTTCTGGCCAACTTCTACAAGAACATCAGTATTCCTTTTCAGGCTCCTGAACTCCTCACGGTCGCTGTCATATTTGGGAACCAGTCCGTTTTCAGTGACTATACATAGAATCTTCATGTGACAAACAGATAGTATTTAAAGGCAAGTTCGTTGTATTTATCAAAACCACGTCTGTATACCTGATCACCTCGTTCAATGAACTTCTTGAACACCTTGCAGTTTTTCTTGCTGATGGCATAGATGAAGTCTTTGTTCGAACCGGCAATATCCATATACCATGCGCGGCTTCTGTCCCAGTCGAAGAAGTCGACTGCTTCGTCAAACTGAGCCTGAGAAACAGCAAATGTGGTTTTAAGGTCGCCACCGAATCCTACAGAAGAAAGGAACCAGTCCCATTTGCACCGGGTAGGAAGATGATACTTGAATCCGGTGTAATCAAACTCCCTTTCTTTTACCATGAACTTCTGTGTGTCAGAGTTTTTAAGTACGTAATCAAGAAATTCATCTTTCCTGGCTTCCATCAGAAGTGACTTGTGCATTTCCCTTGCAAGTGCAAAATCATCTTCCGTATACTTCACATCATCAACGGTAAGCTGGTAATAATTGACTCTGTCAGGCTCCGTTATGATTGCATCCACAAGTGAGCCGAAAGCGAATATCTTCTCTTTATCCCCGAACTGAAGCCGGGGATAAAGGAGATTCTTAAGTTCCGTAAGGTCCGAATTGCTTACCTCGTTACGGTTGTAGTAGCTGTCAGGATTCATTTTGCCTTAATTTCGTCAATGTACTTCAAGTTGTCGGACTTGATATAGTCAGGATTCTGGCGGTTGGCTGATTTTTCCGCGTATGAAATCTGCTTCTTGAATACTTTTTCAAGTTCCTCCTGTGACAGATACTGTCCTTCACCAACCCACCAGTAGTTGAACAGATCAGCGTACCCCTTTGGATTCAACACCTTCACAAGCTTTTTAACCTTTACCTTGTTAGCCGGTGATGATACGCTTACTGCAGATACGGAAAACAGACTCTCCACATTGCTCTGCTTGCTTTTAAGCTCTTCTTCCTGTCTCTTCCTTTCTTCTTCGGCCTTTCTTTCAGCTTCTTTTCTTTCCCGCTCCTGCTGCTCTTTTCTCTTCATTTCTTCCTCACGTGCTGCTGCGGCTTCCGCATCCACCTGCTTCTGCTTCTCAATTGCCAGAAGCTCATTGTACTTTGATGGAAGAAGCTGCATGATGGAATCTTTCTGACCTTGTACGTCAAACTCGTACTGCTGCATCATCGCATACCCCTTTTCGATTGCTTTCTTCTGAATGGCCTTGACTTCTTCCATGCCAAGGGAAGACGGAAGCATTACTCCGAATGTGTATCCGGCAATTTCCTTAACCGGAAACTTGCAGTCGAAAGAATCAATCTGTGCGGAAACTTCGTCAAAATTCAAGTAGGTAAGTGAGGAATTGAGCGATATAAGACGGTTTATAGCCTGATTGGTGCGCTGGTTGAAGAATCCGAATATTTCCTTCTCGCACGCTTCAAGATACGAAGTCTTGTCCCTCTCAATCTGGGCCATCCTTTCGGCTTCCCTTCTTCTTCTTTCCTCTTCCTCGTATTTCTTTCTTGCGTACTGGTCACGCAGCTTCTGTGCCTTGTTGGCCGGTGTTCCGGCAACCTTCGGATCTATCATCGTTTCGAGCTGGGTGAATCCGGAACGTATCTGATCGAAGAGCTGTGTTACAGGTTTTCGTCTGTCATTCATTGCAGTAATAGTAACCCTTGATTTCTTGATATAGTCCTCAAGTTGTTTGTCTATTTCATCATTCATACCTCCTTCTGCAATTGACAGAAGTTTTTTACCGTATTCCACGCACGCCTGGCAGGATGCCTGATTCTTTTCTATAGCGTCAGGTGCGATTCTTGCAACTTCTACTATATCATTCTGCTGCTTGATAATTTGATTTTCCATATAGATTTATTTTTTTGTTAAACATTAGAACGGATCATCAGGGCTCGATGATTTATCAATCGTAACCCCCTTAGCCATATCGTTTACCGGAGGGCCGAATGGGCGTTCATTCTCTGATGGTACTGAATCTGTATGAACTCCGTATATATCTTCCGTCTTTTCAGGTTCCGGATCCTCAGACTGCAATACCGTGCTCTTTCCGACCTTAATCTTCGGATAAGTCTTGAAAGCGTGCTTGATTGTCTTGGCAATGAGGAAACCGGTATCTATACTTCCGTCATTCGAAGTGTAAAGCTCATTAGCCTTGCATTCGTATCTCCTTTCCCTCTCATTCCATTTTTTGTTTGCTTCGGAAGAGTAACCCTTAAGACGTTCAATATCTTCTTCAAGGAGCCAGGAATAATCTACAGAACGGTCACTGCGTACTATGCGGATGAAGCATCCTATTACCTGATGCCCCTTGTGCGGAAGGTTGCACTTGTACTCAACGCTTTTCTTCTCTCCGCTGACCGAGCAGGAAAATTCGTCATTGTCATATACAACGATCGGATTGTCAGCATATAGAATCTGACCGGCAGACGCGCGTATGACAAGTTCACCGTAACCGGAAATCTTCAGGGTGCATCGTGTTTCATATACGTCCTTACCGTCAGTACCCTTTCCGATATTCACATTTCGCGGAATCAGGTATGCAGTTGCCTGTGCTCCGGGTTCTACTGACAGATTATACACAGACAGGTCGATGATGCTGGTATAAATCGAAAATGCCGTGCACTTTTTAAGGTAGATTCTTTCTGAGATAATCTTCTGAAAGTTCTGTCTTTCCCGTTCGAAGAAAGCTTCACCGCCTTCTCCGTGCATCAGGTTGTACACCTCTACGACTTTTTCCATTACCGCTTCACAATCCAGAATGTTCTCTGCATTGTACTTCTGGAATTCACTTAATTTCAATGCTACGTTACTCATTTGATTTAATTTTTTGGTTTAGATAGTTCCTTAACTGGTTTTGCTGTGATTCGTCAAGAATCAGAATCTTTTCATTGAGGTAGGAATTATTTTCCTCCGGTCTCTGAACAATTACAAGATCTCCTTTTGAGGAGCTTCCGAAAAGCAGAATCGTTTTTTCTTTTTCTTCCATAAGACTGAATTTTGGTTATAAAAAAAGCCTGTCAGGTAAATCCTGACAAGCTGAAATTTCTAAGGGGAATATAAAGGGGATAATAATATACACTCATATATATTATATATCATTATCTGTAGCAATTGCTAGCATTTGCTACGTTTGCTAAAATTATTTCTTAACTGTATGTAAATCAGATGATTATTTTAATTTTAATCTGACTTGTATCATTCAAAATTTAATAGAATTCTATCAATTGAAAGCAACTTCTAGCAAATCTGGCAAAAGCTTGCAAATGGTAGCAATTGCTAGCATTTGCTAAGTATTTTTGGCGAAAGTGTACAGCAAACCCATTTAGCGGACGCATTAAAAAAATAATCCGCTATTGATTTCTCTTTGTCATTTTTTTTATTAACGCGTATTTACTAGCTCGCAGACACTGTCTTTTGCCGTCATCTTGCGGGACGTCTTGCGGGACGTCTTGCACGGTGTGTTTGCCATCTTTTCCACGGTGCACACTGCTTGCGCAGCCGCCGCCTGACATACTCAGACACGCATCAACCGTAACGCATTCCCAACGCATTCCCAACGCATACGACAATCAAGTGCCCTGGCGTATTCATACGCAATTCATAAAAAAATGCTTTCGATGTGGCTGATATAGGACTCGAACCCATTCACCTTTCGGTGGACCCCTTCGGAAAATCAGCCTACCTCCGCTTCCTTGGATTGGCTACGCTTATAGGGTGTACGGCTCCCTTGGTTTAGTTTTTAATAATAAAAAAGCTTTAGAAAGCCCGAAGAGAATCGAACTCTTATCTACGGAAAAACCGTTATTCTACCATTGAAATACAGGCTCTGCCGATAGTTGTGTTACCAATAAACATAAAACGGAATTAATTATTCTCACGAACGTGGACCGTCACGGGCTTGAACCGTGGACCTTCAGATTATGAGTCTGCTGCTCTGACCGACTGAGCTAACGGTCCGGTATTGAAATACATTCAGGCCTTCACAGGAGTGAATGTATTTATCAAACCAAAACTAAATCTAATATGAAAAACACTCATACTATGGACAAAATCTGTCCCCTTCGAAGGCTTAAACCTGTCACGGATTTCTCCGGTGGAATCTTACCACAAGGGGTGCCGCAAGCGTTACCTTGTCTTTAAGGGACATACCCAGCCATTTTTTTATAATCTAAAGCAAATTGGACTTGTTAATGTACCAAAAAGCCCGGATGCCATTACCGCGTTTCCGCTAAGCAACATTTCTTTATTGGTACACATTTTTATTTTAAGAATGTCAAAGACCGTTTTTTTATAGTCACCGGTCCGGGAATCGAACCCGGATCTGAAGTTTAGGAAACTTCCGTTCTATCCGTTGAACTAACAGGCGTCTGTTCTTGGCCGTCCTGCTCTTGCACGTTCTATTGATGCGTGCTTAAGAACGTCCCATGCGTTGCAGAATAGCTTGGCATTCTGCTTTTCGCTCTTCTTGCTGTATCTTATCTTGCCTGAATCAAGAAGCATCGAAAGCCTTTTCATTCCTCCTACAATGGATGCGGATTCGCGAAGGCCGAAAGTCTTGTCATTCATGGCAAGGAATATTGCTGTCTCATTGAGCATCGTAAAATGATTTATTGTTAAGGTATTCTCTGGCAATCTCCGCGTTTCCGGCATCATGGCCGATTTTGCAGCGTATTGATTCAAGTGCGCTGTCGCTGATTCCTTCTACTATCTCGGATGAATAGTCCTTGTGGTTGGACAGGATAAATACTGATAATGCCGCTACAACCAGTATCAGGCATGATTTAGAAATTCTGTTCATCATATTATTCAGTTTTTAATGGTATTGCAGTGATGGTTATCTTAGATTCCTTTCTGTTCAGGGATACTTTGTATTTCATTACACGTGGGTTTACTCTCCTGAATGAACATTCGTATGCAAGATTCTTTGCAGACAGACATTTGTTCGGAGGAAGCGTCCAGGTCATTGATGTGCCAGGCTCTATTTTTTTAATATCTTCTACTGTTACTCTATCCATTTTTTTATAGTTTACTGATGCAAACAGAAAAGAAATTGCTATCTTTGTATTAAGAGATTGTGTAAGTGTCTACTATGTAGCCGCTTCTTTTTTATTTGCATCTTGTTACCTACCTACCTTCTTACTTGGTGCAAATTTAGAGAAATCTCTGTAATATGAATAATAAACATAGAGAAATTTCTGTATTTTAACTTTAATTTATATTACAGTATGTGTACGGTAAAGGAAAGGCTGGTAGCTTTTATTAAAGAAAAAGGGTTGAGCCAGAGCAGGTTTGAAAAATCAGTTGGCCTTAGCAATGGTTTCGTAAATAATATATCAAAGGGAATTGGTGCTGATAAGTTACAGAAGATTCTCTGTGTTTATCCGGACTTAAGCACTAAATGGCTTTTGACAGGAGAAGGAGAAATGATTAAAATAAGCGAAATGAAGTCTTCTTCTGTGGATGAAAGAAATAAGAATACTCGCCCACGTATACCATACGATGCTGCTGCCGGAACTTTGACTGAGACAATAGAAGGAGTAACGGAATACCAGTGTGAAGAAGTTCCGGTTATCAGTGCTTTCCCTAAGTATGATTTTACAATACGTATAGTAGGAAGAAGCATGGAGCCTGAATACTTTGCCGGTGATGAAGTGGCATGTTTAAAAGTAAATGAAAAGCGGTTCCTTCAATGGGGCAGGGTGCACGTGCTTGACACAACCCAGGGAGTAGTAATTAAGAGAATATACGATGATGGAGACTGCATAACATGCCGTTCTTACAATCCCGAGTTTCCAGACTTCTCAATTCCTAAAGAGGATATTCGTTCTTATAATTTAGTTGTCGGTAGTTTAAGATTATGATTATGAAAAACGTTATTTATTATTCGGTTTTAATTTTATGCTTCATTATTTTACTATTGTTAATTTCATCTGTGTTAGTATTGACTGGAATAATACCTTTTTATGTCAGTTTTGATTACTCTCTTGGAAGGGCATGTAGTGATTTTAGATTATGGATAGCATGTATAGGTATAGTTATGTTATTAAGGGATTATATATATAGAATTGTTTTTAAGGAAAATAAAAAATTCCCGAAGACTAATGCAGTCACAATTACATTAATAGGATTAATATTTTTCCTTTTTTCTAAAATTTATCTTTTTATATAATATAATATGGAAAATAAAGGGAACGTGGATTTGAAAGAAATAATTAAAGACGCTTTCAAATATTTAGGCAAAAAAGAGATTCATGTAAATGAACTTTCTGATTATATCAAATCAGCAATACCTGAATATAAGGATGTTGAAATAGATATAATACGTAAAAAAATCAATTCACGACTTGCATCAGATGTAAAACTTGTTTCAAAGGAACCCACATTTTCAAAGGTAAAGAATGGGAAAAAAGGATACAAGAAAGGTATATATATGCTGAGAACTCCTAAAACTACAGATAACCCTATAAAGCCGGACAAGGTAAAACAAGCAAAAAAAGAAGAAGTACAAAAATCTCTTTTTATAGATGATAGTAAAAAGAATGAAATAGGGTTACATAATAATACAATTACCGTGTTTGAAGGTATTTCTACTTCACAGATAGGTAAAGGCGGGGAATTTGCAGTAATGAGCGAACTTCTTTTCAGAGGATTCAACGCTTCTTCTATGACAGTAGATGATGGGGTAGACATAGCTGCAACAAAAGAAAAAGACGGAAGATTTTTCTTTATACAAGTCAAAACCACTTCATGTGACGATGATACATTATCTGTAAATATAGATAAAAACAGCTATAGTAGATACAATGTATCTAATATGTTCTATGTAATTGTTGTTAGATTTATAAAAGACAATCTTCCTCAAAACCAATATCTTATTTTTAACTCTTATGATATAGAAAAACTAGTGTCAAGAGAAATGGCCGGTATTTCCAATAAATATATATCTATGAAATTTAAGATGTGGAATGGGGGAATATTTATTGTTAGGCAAGGTAAAAGCGATGATGTTACTTTTCATTTAAACAATTGGTCATGGATAAAATAAATAAACCAACTAATTACTAAAAAAGTACCTTTTTAAAAACAGAAAAACAATCATAACTAATTAATACACAAAAAGTTAAACGGTGTCCGATTAATACATTCGTAATGAGTAAGTCGCGGGTTCGAGTCCCGCTTTCGGCTCCGACTTAAAA
>OGKA01000228.1_pt1 | contig 66981 bp, 55 predicted proteins | sample 1572211 | NCBI WGS metagenome assembly OGKA01 (sample SAMEA2582125, study PRJEB24529) | metagenome | biome: Human gut stool | place: China | collected 2011 | reverse complement strand
ACTCGCTACCTCCACCTTGGCAAGGTGGCGCTCTACCAGATGAGCTACGGCCGCACATTCCATTTGTTTTTGCCGGTCTGTTGTCCGGCGACGTTGGTTATTATACCGCACACTCCGGCAGTTGTCAACCACAAATTCACATTTTTTTGAAAAAGAATGTCTTTTGGCTCTGATACGTTCTTTTTTATTTTGTGTGCGGCGATGGCCCTGCCCTTTTCGCCCTGTTTCGCACCGCTGTGTGCACAAGCAAAATACAGTTGCTTTCTATTTCACAAACTATTATAATAAAGAGGACACTTTGTCAAACGGAAAATGCATCCGTACGGGTGCAGCTTCCATATATAGAAAAGAAAAAGGAATTGCCAGCAAAAAGGAGCTAACGCAATGTATAAGATCACTGAAAAGGTCGCGCTGAACCCCACCGTGACAAAGATGGTCATCGAAGCCCCGCTGATCGCCAAAAAGGCAAAGCCGGGTCAGTTCATCATTGTACGTCCGTTTGAGGACAGTGAGCGTATCCCCCTGACCGTGGCCGGTTACGACCGCGAAAAGGGCACTGTGGATATCATTTTCCAGATCGTGGGCGGTACCACCATGGAACTGAATAGCCTGAATGCAGGCGATTGTGTCCACGATTTTGTCGGTCCGCTGGGCCGCGCCACCGAGACCGAGGGTCTGAAGAAGGTGTGCGTTGTAGGCGGCGGCGTAGGCTGCGCCATTGCACTGCCCATCGCCAAGGAGCTGCACGATCAGGGCTGCGTGGTGCACAGCGTAGTCGGCTTCCGCAATAAGGATCTGCTGATCCTTGAGGACGAGTTCAACGCCTGCAGTGACGAGCTGCGCATCATGACCGATGACGGCAGCTACGGCACCAAGGGCGTGGTCACCGCTGCACTGGACGAGCTGGTGGCTGCCGGCAACCAGTACGATCTGGTCATCACCATCGGCCCGCTGATCATGATGAAGTTTGTGGTCAAGACCTGCCAGAAGCACGGCCTGAAGAGCATCGTTTCCATGAACCCCATCATGATCGACGGCACCGGTATGTGCGGCGGCTGCCGCCTGACCGTGGGCGGTCAGACCAAGTTTGCCTGCGTGGACGGCCCGGACTTTGACGGCGATCTGGTGGATTTTGACGAGGCAATGGCACGCGGCACCATGTACCGCCCGTTTGAGGCACACGCCCGTGAGACAGCCTGCAACCTGTTCAAGACTCAGGAGGGAATGTAAAATGGCTTTCAATATGGACCCCAAAAAGTGCCCCATGCCCACGCAGGACCCCAACGTCCGCAACAAAAACTTTAAGGAAGTTGCTCTGGGCTACACCGCCGAGATGGCTGTGAACGAGGCCAAGCGCTGCATCGGCTGCAAAAACAAGCCCTGCCAGTCCGGCTGCCCCGTGGGCATCGATATCCCGGAGTTTATCGCGCATGTTGCCGAGGGCGACTTTGAGGCCGCCTATCAGGTGATCAACCGCTCCTCTTCCCTGCCTGCTGTCTGTGGTCGCGTCTGCCCGCAGGAGAGCCAGTGTGAAGGCAAGTGCACCCGCGGCATCAAGAACGAGCCGGTGGCCATTGGCCGTCTGGAGCGTTTTGTGGCCGACTGGCACCGCGAGAACGTGCACACCGCACCCATCGTCCCCGAATGGAACGGCCATAAGGTGGCCATCATCGGCGCAGGCCCTGCCGGCCTGACCGCTGCAGGCGATCTGGCAAAGCTGGGCTACAAGGTGACCGTTTACGAGGCTCTGCACGTTGCAGGCGGTGTGCTGATGTACGGCATCCCCGAGTTCCGTCTGCCCAAGGCCATCGTCCAGCAGGAGATCGACGGCCTGAAGAAGATGGGCGTGGATTTTGAGTGCAACATGGTCATCGGCAAAGTACTGACCATTGACGAGCTGATGGGCGAGTACGGCTATGAGGCTGTGTTCGTAGGCTCCGGTGCCGGTCTGCCCCGCTTTATGAACATCCCCGGCGAGAGCCTGAAGGGCGTGTACTCTGCCAACGAATTCCTGACCCGCTCCAACCTGATGAAGGCTTACCTGCCCACCAGCAAGACCCCCATCCGCACCGGCAAGAAGGTTGCCGTTGTGGGCGGCGGCAACGTGGCCATGGACGCTGCCCGCAGCGCCCTGCGTCTGGGTGCCGAGAGCGTGTACATCGTCTACCGCCGCGGCATGGCTGAGCTGCCCGCCCGTAAGGAAGAGGTGGAGCACGCCGAGGAAGAGGGCATCATCTTCAAGACCCTGTGCAACCCTGTTGCTATCCACCCGGACGAGGACGGCTTTGTGCACTCCATGACCTGCATCGAGATGGAACTGGGTGAGCCGGATGCTTCCGGCCGCCGCCGCCCCATTGAAAAGCAGGGCAGCGAGTTTGAACTGGACGTGGACACCGTGATCATGAGCCTGGGCACCAGCCCCAACCCGCTGATCCGCTCCACTACTCCGGGCTTGGAGACCAACAAGCACGGCTGCATTGTGACCGAGGGCGACGAGGGCAAGACCAGCCGCGACGGCGTGTACGCCGGCGGCGACGCCGTGACCGGCGCTGCTACCGTCATCAAGGCTATGGGTGCCGGTAAGGCAGCTGCAAAGGCCATGGACGAGTACATCCGTAATAAGTAACAAATAGCAATAAGGGCGCTGCACATTTACCGTGCAGCGCCCTCGTTTTGTATTTTTAATGTACGCCAGCCAGCTCCTTTACGGGGCGGCCGGTGCGGGTCATTTCAATCTTGCGGGATTTATCGTAGCAGTAACGGATGATGGCCTGCCGCCGCACAATGCCGATGAAAATGCCCCGGTCATCCACCACCGGGACGAAGTTCTGGTTCATGGCAGCTTCCACCAATTCATCCATGCTGGTGGTCACCGTAACGGCCTTGTAGTCCCGCTTATGCGCAAACTCTGAGATGGGAATGTCCTCGGCGGCTTCCAGATCCAGACCATGGTATTTTTTCAATCCCCACAGGATATCGCCCTCGGTCAGGGTGCCCACATATTCGCCCTTGCGGTTCAGCACCGGAATGGAGGCGTAGCGGTTGTTTTCCCACTTTTCCAACGTCTGCCGGAGGGTAAAGTCATCGTAAACGTACATCAGATCCTGCTTTGGGGAAAGAAAAAAGAGAATGTTCATGCCAACAACTCCTATCGCATTTTTTTGCAGGCAATACCTGTTGGAAGGGTCTGCCTGCGCTATGTAATGTGCCGTGCGTCTGGCGTATTCCGGGAAGTATCATGGAAAAAGGGAGCTGACCGCCCCTTTTCCTTTTCATTTATATTTTAGCACTTTTCCATAGACAAAGAAAGCCAGACAAGGAAGCTTTTATAATTTATTCACAGATTGTTTTTCTTTATTTGTCATACTTTCCGTTTTGATGGGTTCCGCACAGCCTGCCTTCAGCATACCACGTCCGCTGCGCAAAGCGGCGCGAGGGCTGTCGAAGGAATTTGCTCTTTTTTCTTTACAAAAACCATGCAAAAAGAGCGCAAAAAGCAGTAAATCCAACAATTTGAACTGTACAACCACGGTGCAAAGTTGTATAATAGAGTGGGTGTTTATCTGAGGCAAGCTTTGTTTTGCACAGCCAATGCCCCGACCCTTGCGTGTATTTTTATAAAAAATAACATAAAGGAGCAGAGCGACTATGATCACTTCCCGTTTCCCGCTTGGGAATGTCAGCTTTACTGATGGGTATTTTTCCACCCTGGTGGGTGAAGCCACCAAACAGTGCTACGGCGTTGCTGCCATGGCTCCCCGTGATATGACTGACGCTGTGAAAAGCATGGTATACGGTTCCGATTACCCGGAAAAGGGTGTGCGCGTGACCCAGCAGAATGGGCGTCTGGTCATCGAGCTGCACATTGCCGTCAGCTACGGTCTGAACATTTCCACCGCCGCCCGCAGCATCTCCCACCGCGTCAAGGACGAGGTAGAACAGGCCACCGGACTGAAGGTCGCCCGCGTGGTGGTGTCCGTGGATGATGTCATCGCCTGATTTGTCTGCAAACCCGAGCCGGGATTTTCCGGCCAGTTACTAAGGAGTAAGAACAATGATTTCTGGTAAGATCCTGCGCGACGCCATCATTTCCGGCGCCAACAACATCAACAACCAGCGTTCCCGCGTGGACGAGCTGAACGTTTTCCCTGTGCCGGATGGCGACACCGGCACCAACATGGGCATGACCGTGGGCGCTGCCGTGCGTGAGCTGGAGGCTCTGGACGACAGTTGCACCGTGGGTGAGGCTGCCAAAACTGCTGCTTCCGCCATGCTGCGCGGTGCGCGCGGCAACTCCGGCGTTATCACCAGCCTGCTGTTCCGCGGCTTCTCCAAGGCTTTGGAGGGCAAAAAAGAGGCTGACGTTGCTGATATCGTGGCTGCCCTGCAGAAGGGCGTTGAGGGTGCCTACAAGGCCGTGATGAAGCCCACCGAGGGCACTATCCTGACCGTTGCCCGCGTTGCTTCTGAGGAAGCCGCTGCCAGTGATGCCGCCGATGTGCCCGCCCTGTGGGACGTGGTGCTGACTGCCGGCCAGAAGGCACTGGACGATACCCCCAACCTGCTGCCCGTGCTGAAGAAGGCCGGTGTTGTGGACGCAGGCGGTCAGGGCATCATGGTCATCTTTGAGGGCATGGGCAAGGTGTTCCACGGCGAGGGCATTATTGCCGGTGGTGAGGCTGCCCCCAACAAGGCAAAGCTGTCCACTGAGAATGCCGGTAAGGGCGTGTTCACCGACGACCTGATGAAGGTGGAGGACATTACCAACGGCTACTGCACCCAGTTCCTCATCAATAAGTACGAAGGTGCCAGCGCCGCCAAGATGCGCGCCTTTGCAGAGTCCAACGGCGACAGCGTGGTCTGCATTGAGGATGACGATGTCATCAATCTGCACGTTCACACCGCCGACCCCGGCAAGATCCTGAGCGAGGCCATCAAGTACGGCTACCTGACCAACTTCAAGATCGAGAATATGCACGAGCAGTTCCTCGCCCGCCAGAAGCAGGGCAAGAGCCTTGAAAAGCAGGCTTCTGCCGAGAAGGCTCCCTCTCAGGCCAGCGAGTTCATCTATGCTGCCGTGGACCCCAGCCGTGACTACGGCTTTGTGGCCGTTGCCGCCGGTGAGGGCCTGAAGGCTGTGTTCACCGATCTGGCAGCAGACGCTGTGGTGTCCGGCGGTCAGACCATGAACCCTTCCACCGAGGACATTCTGGCAGCCATCCAGAGCGTGCCCGCCAAGACCGTGTTCGTGCTGCCCAACAACAAGAACATCATCATGGCAGCCGAGCAGGCGCAGAAGCTGGCTGACCGTCAGGTGGTGGTGCTGCCCACTCGCACTGTGCCCATGGGCATTACTGCACTGCTGAACTTTGATCCCTCTGTGAATGCCGAGACCAACACCATCAACATGATGGCTGCTGCCGACAAGGTGTCCACCGGTCTGATCACCTACGCCGCCCGCGACAGCGAGTACGATGGCAAGCGCATCCGCAAGGGCGAGATCATGGCACTGGAGAACGGCAAGATCGTTTCCACCTCCACCGATATCACCAAGGCCACCTACCGTCTGGCACGCAATATGTGCAAGAAGGATTCCAGCTTCGTCACCATCATTTCCGGCTGTGACGTGAGCGACGAGGACGCCGAGAAGGTTACTGAGATCGTAAAGGCAAAGTGCCCCAACCATGTGGAAGTAAGCCACATCCGCGGCGGCCAGCCTGTTTACTACTATATGATCAGCGTGGAGTAAGTACTTCCCTGCTCTGATCTGATATTATCGCAAAATATAAAGAGGCTGTTGCATGGTATTCCGTGCGGCAGCCTCTTTTTTTGGTGAAAAAGCAAGTCTGGAAGTTCCGCAGAACTTCCAGACTTGGAAATTATAAAAACCTTTCCGCTGAAAATGCCCAAAGCACACGCGGCGGGCATTCAAAATCGTCCAGACCTAATAAAAGGCCGCTGCACAAAATCTGTGCAACGGCCTTTGTTTTTCAGAAAAAGCTCACCTGACTGCTCTCGGGCAGGTCGCCCAATGCGCCCACCTGACGCAGACGGTCCAGAATACTGCTGCCCACACCGGAGGCCTGCTGCAGTTCTTCCACTGAGATATATTCCTCTCCGTGGATGGTCACCCGTTCCAGAGCCTCGGCGGCGGCACCGCCGAGACCCTTCAGGGCGCTGAAGGGCAGACGCACCTTATCATCCTCCACCACATACTTGGAGCCGCGGCTCTTGCCCAGTTCGATGGGCAAAAACTCGTACCCACGGCTCAGCATCTCATTGACCAGCTGCAAGCTGACCAGCACGTCCTCGTCCTTGGCGTTCTTTTCCTCTTTCAGACGGCGCTTGACCGCCTCCATGTGGGCGCGCGCCACAGCAGCACCGCCAATGGCAGCTTCGTAGTCGATATCATCGCCGCGCACGGTAAAGTACACCGCATAGAACGCCTGCGGCTTGTAGATCTTGTACCACATCAGGCGGATGGCACTCATCAGATAGGCCACGGCATGGGCCTTGGGGAACATATACTTGATCTTGCGGCAGCTCTCGATGTACCAGTCCGGTACCTCGTGCTCCCGCATGGCTTCCTCCCAGCCCGGCTGGAAGCCGCCCTTGGCCACCTTGCCCTTACGCACAGCCTCCATGATATCAAAGGCCATCTTGGGCTCCAGCCCCTTGCGCAGCAGGTACAGCATGATGCTGTCACGGCAGCCGATGACCTCTGCAATGGTGCAGGTGCCGCTGTGGATCAGCTCATCCGCGTTGCCGGTCCACACGTCCGTGCCGTGGGACAGACCGGAAATCTGGATCAACTCCGAGAAATTTTTAGGCCGTGCCTCCACCAACATTCCGCGCACAAAGTTCGTGCCCATTTCCGGGATGCCGAAGGTGCCGGTCTGGCTGTCGATCTGCTCCGGGGTCACGCCAAGCGCCTCCGGGCTGGTCAGCAGACTGTACACCTTGGGGTCGTTCATGGGGATACTGTCTACCGGAATGCCGGTGTATTCCTCAAAATACTTGTAGAAAGTGGGCATATCGTGGCCCAGTTCGTCCAGCTTGAGCAGGGTGTCGTGCAGATACTTAAACTCGAAGTGGGTGGTCAGCAAACCACCCGCCACATCATCTGCCGGGTGCTGGATGGGGCAGAAATCGTAGATCTCGTAGGTGTCCGGCACAACCACCATGCCGCCGGGGTGCTGGCCGGTGGTGCGCTTGACACCGGTGCAGCCCAGCGTCAGGCGGTTTTCCTCGGCGTGGTTCACGGTGCGCTGCCGCTCGTCCAGATATTTTTTAACGTAGCCGTAGGCCGTTTTATCCTGAATACCGGACACCGTGCCGGCCTTGAACACGTTGGCCTTGCCGAACAGTTCCTCGGTGTAGCGGTGCACGTTGGACTGGTACTCGCCGGAGAAATTCAGGTCGATATCCGGTTCCTTATCGCCGTAGAAGCCCAGGAAGGTCTCGAAGGGGATGTCGTGTCCATCCACCAGCATCCGGGTGCCGCAATGGGGGCAGTTTTTGTCCGGCAGGTCAAAGCCGTCGTCCACGCTGCCGTCGGTGATGAACTCGCTGTGCTTGCACTTGGGGCAGCGGTAGTGGGGCGGCAGGCTGTTTACCTCCGAAATGCCGGAGAAGTGCGCCACAGCGGAGGAGCCGACAGAGCCACGGCTGCCCACCTGATAGCCGCCCGCATTGGAGTAGGCCACCAGCTTGACCGCAATGACGTACAGAACCGCGTAGCCGTGGCCGCAAATGGAGTCCAGTTCCTTTTGCAGCCGCTTTTCCACGATCTCGGGCAAGGGGTCGCCGTAATCCCGCTTGGCGTGCTCCCATGTGGCATCGCGCAGCTGCTGCTCTGCACCCTCGATGCTGGGCGGGTAGGTGCCCCGGGGGATGGCGCGCACGTTGTTGTCGATCATAGCGGCGATCTTGCGGGGGTTCTTTACTACCACCTCGTAGGCCTTTTCCTTGGGCAGATAGTAGAACTGCGCCAGCATATCCTGCGTGGTGCGGAAGAACAGCGGCGGCTGGTTGTCAGCATCCTTAAAGCCGTTGCCCGCCTGTAATACAGCGCGGTAGATCGCATCCTCCGGCTCGGTAAAGTGCACGTCACCGGTGGCAATGACCGGCTTGTGCAGATCCTCACCCAGCTTGATAACAGTGCGGTTGAACTCCTTGATTCGCTCCTCGCTGTCCACCTTGCCGTCCCGCACCATATAGGCGTTGTTGCCCAGCGGCTGGATCTCAAGAATATCGTAGTAGGCGGCGATTTTTTTCAGTTCCTCGTAGCTGGTGCCGTCCACGATGGCGCGGTACAGCTCGCCTGCCTCACAGGCGCTGGTGAGCAGCAGGCCGTCCCGGTACTTGTTCAGCAGGCTGCGGGGCACGCGGGGCTTTTTGAAGAAGTAGTTGACGTGTGCCTCGCTGACGATCTTATACAGGTTTTTCAGACCCATCTGGTTTTTGACCAGAATGATGAGGTGGTAGTATTTCTTTTTCAGCACCTCGCGGTTGCCGCCAAGACCGGTGTTGATTTCACTGACCTTAGTGACCTCTTTTTCCGCAAGGTCGTTCAGCATCACGCAGAAAATGCGTCCCAGTGCAGCGGAATCCTCGCAGGCGCGGTGCGCCTCGTAGGCAGGCAGCTCCAGATGCTTGTTGATGGTGCCCTGCTTATAATTGTGCAGGCCGGGGTACATGGTCTGCGCCATGGTCAGGGTATCGATATAGGTAGGCTCCAGCTTGATGCCGCTGCGCTTAGCAGCTGCCCGCAGAAATCGCATATCAAAGGCGTGGACATTATGCCCCACCAGAATGCGGTCGCCCGCAAATTGGAGAAAAGCTTCCAACGCTTCCTTTTCGCTGGGGGCATCCGCCACCATCTCGTTGGTGATACCAGTCAGCTCGGTGATCTTGGGGGTGATAGGCTTACCAGGCTTGACGAAGGTATCGAACTCCTCCACCACCTCGCCGTTGCGGATGATGACCGCGCCGATCTCGGTAAGGTACTCTACCCCGGGGTCAAGACCGGTGGTCTCGGTGTCAAACACGCAGAACTCGCCGTCCAGCGGCTGATCCTTTACGCCGTAAACGCAGGGTACCATGTCGTCCACAAAATAGGCTTCGCACCCGTAGATGAGCTTGAAATCCGGGTCCTTTTTGTGGATGTCATCGGCTGCCAGCATGGCTTCCGGATAGCCCTGACACACGCCGTGGTCGGTGATGGCAATGGCGGGGTGTCCCATGCGGTGCGCCAGCTTGACGATTCCGCCGGGGTCGCAGAAGCCGTCCATGCTGGAAAGCTTGGTATGCAGATGCAGCTCCACCCGCTTTTCCGGGGCAGTATCCTCCCGCTTTTTGCGCTCCACGATCAGCACATCGTAGGGGTACACGATGTAGTCGTGCTCGTATTTATCGTAGGAACAGTCGCCCCGCACGATGACCGTGCTGCCCTTGCCGATGCCCTCCCACTTGGAGCAGTCCTCCCCTTCCTGTGCACGGACCTTCAGATTGATAGATCCGGTATAATCGGTGATGGACACGGTGTAGATCTTGCGGTAGTTGCCCTTGACCTCAGTAAAGAACACATCGCCCCAGATCATGCACTTGCCGCCCTCGCCGCCCAGATCCTTGAGGGGAGTAAGGTTTTTGGGGGTGAACATTTTGCCGTGGAAGATGGTGACAGGCTTGTCGGTAAGGTTGAGCCCCTCCACCTTGATAGACGGTGCGGTGTTCTTTTTCTCAAATTTGACCACCGGCGGTGCGATCTTGCGCTCCAGCTTTTCCTCCATCTGCTGCTGCTCAGCCGCAGTCACTGCGCTTTGCAGCGTTACCTTGGGGGTAACGCCGGTATGCTCGGCAATGCGCTTTGCAAGCAGTTCCTCAAAGCCCATCTCCTGCAAAAACTTTGTACCGTGGCACACCCCCACCGTGATGTTCTGCCCGGTGATGGTAATGCTGCTCCTGTCCAGAAAGCCGTTGATGGGCACGCCGTCCCGCTTCATGTCCTCCAACAGGGTGCGCAGAGCGTGCTCGTCCAGCATGGCATAGCCGAACAGGTTTTTGATCTTCAGTTCAAAGCCTTCATAGTCCGGCTGCAGGGAAGCCAGCAGCCGGGCGCAGAGATTCTGGTCCAGCGGGGCGGCGCTGCGCAGGGTAAACTCGACCTGCCGGTCCTGCCGCAGCATCCGGGCGTGCTCCACGATCACCTGCCCAAAGCAGGCCGCAAAATCCGGGTCCGCCATAAACTGCGGCCACAGCTGGGAAACAAGTGGTTTCACAAATGGTACTCCTTTTTGGTGGGTTCTTTACAGCACAAACTGCCGCACCCGTTTTTGCAGGTGTGGCAGTAGGGAAAAGAATGCTTACAATTTATAGATCTCGTCCATGAACTGATCCAGAATGTTATCGCCGGTCAGCTTTTTGATGGGCTTGCCATGGATGAACAGCACAGCCTCGCCCTTGCCGCCTGCAATGCCGATATCGGCTTCGCGGGCTTCGCCGGGGCCGTTGACAACGCAGCCCATCACGGCCACCTTGATGGACTTTTTGTAGCCCTGCAGCCGCTTTTCCACCTCGTTGGCAATCTCGGTGCAGGGGTACTGGGTGCGTCCGCAGGTGGGACAGGTGATGACCTCCGGCCCGGTGACCGGGAAGCCTACGGCGCGCAGGATGTTGAAGCCTGCCTCTACCTCTTTTTCCGGCTCGGCAGCCAGCGACACGCGGATGGTATCGCCGATGCCCTCCAGCAGCATCCCGCCAATGCCCATGCCGCTTTTCAGCAGACCCATCTGATAGGTACCGGCTTCGGTGACGCCCACATGGAGCGGGTAGTCGGTGACGGCGCTGAGCTGGCGGTAAGCTTCCATCATGCGGGGCACGTTGGAGTTTTTAATGGAAATGACGATGTTATTGAAATCGAACTTTTCCAGCAGCCGCACATGGTACAAAGCGCTTTCCACCATAGCTTCCGGGGTGGGCGCGCCGTAGCGGGCCAGAATGTGCTTTTCCAGACTGCCGCCGTTGACGCCGATGCGGATAGGGATATTCTTCTGCTGGCAGGCATCCACTACTGCTTTTACCCGGTCGTCATCGCCGATGTTGCCCGGGTTGATGCGGATCTTATCCACACCCACATCTGCACAAGCCAGTGCAGCCTTGTAGTCAAAGTGAATATCTGCCACGATGGGGATGTTCACTGCGTTTTTGACGGCCTCGATGCACTTTGCATCTGCCGGGCTGGGGCAGGTGACCCGCAAAATCTGGCAGCCAGCGGCTTCGCACCGCTTGGCCTGCGCCACATTGCCCTCGATGTCCTCCACCGGCACATTGAGCATGGTCTGCACCGCAATGGGGTTGCTGCCGCCAATGGTCACGTTGCCGATCTTCACTTCGCGTTTTTTCTGCCGCATAAGGGTTCCCCTTTCTTATACTGTCCCGGTGATGAGCCGGAGAATATCGTTGTAGGTTGCAAAGAGCATCAGCCCGAACAGCAGCCCGAAGGTTGCAAGGGTGAGCAGGCTTTGCAGCTTTTCCGGCACAGCATGGCCGGTGACGCCTTCAATGACCAAAAATACCACCTTGCCGCCGTCCAGCGCAGGAAAAGGCAGCAGGTTGAAGATGCCAAGGTTGATGGTGATGAGCGCCAGCAGTTCCAACAGGTCTTGCCAGCCGTAGCTGGCGGCCTGCCCGATGGCCGATACGATGCCCACCGGGCCGGAGAGGTTATTGATGCTCTCCCGCCCGCGCATTAAGTCCACAAGGGAGGTGAACACGATGCGCCCATAATACAGCACGCTGTTGCCCGCCTCCCGCAGCACGTTGCCGGGGGTCTTTTCCAGTCCATAGACGGAAAAACCGATGCTCATGTGGGTCTCGCCCTGTTCGTCCTGCCATGTGTCGAACTGCACCCCCGGCAGCTGCACCTTTTTGCCATCCCGCAATACGGTGAAATCCGCACTGTAAGACTGGGTGCGCACCAGCTCGTACAGGATATCGTTGGCCACAAAGCAGCGGCGGCCGTTCACCGCCAGAACCTTGTCCCCCGCCTGCAGGCCGGTCTGCCCACAGAGGGCACCGTCCTGAATGGCGTAGATGGTCTTGCTGGTAATGGGCTCGTTCTGGGCGGCGATGAGGATTACCAGCACCACAAAGCCCAGCACGAAATTCATGACAGCACCGGCTACCATGACCAGTGCCCGCTGCCATACCGGCGCCTCGTTCAGGGGGACGCCGGTGGGCTGCACAGATGCTTCCGTCTCCGGGGCGGGCTGCTCCTGCGCAGTGCGGGCAGCTTCTGCCTGCTGGCTTTCGGGGCTTTCCTCCCCTTCCAGCGCTACAAAGCCACCCACAGGCAGGGCACGCAGACTGTACTGGGTGCCTTTATGATTCTTTTTCCAGAGCACCGGCCCCATGCCGATGGAAAACTCATTGACCTGAATGCCGCAGAGCTTTGCCACAGTAAAATGCCCGAACTCGTGGATGGCGATCACCGCACTGAACACGAGCAGCGCGGCAAGGATGGTGATAATAAATGACATTCGTTCTCCTATACCGCCCCGGAACTGTTACAAAAACAGTGCCGAGGCGTATATTGCTGATAAAGCGTTACAGGTGTGCCCGCACGAATGCGCGCGCCATGCGGTCGCACTCGTACACGTCTGCCAGCGTATAGTCGCCGCCAAAGCTGTCGCTGTCCACAACAGCCTCCACCAAGCGGCCGATATCCAAAAAGCCGATTTTGTCCTCAAGGAACAGCTTAACAGCTTCCTCGTTGGCACCGTTGGCGGCGCAGGGACCAAGACCGCCCTTGCGGATGGCCTTTTTGCAGGCGGCAAGGCAACGGAAGGTCTCTTCGTCGGCTACATCGAAGGTGAGCAGCTTCAGGGTGGTAAAGTCCAGCTCCGGTACTACGCCCGGCACGCGCTTGGGGTAGGTCAGGGCGTACTGGATAGGGATGCGCATATCCGGCACACCCAGCTGCGCGATGATCGAATTATCGCTGAACTGCACCGCAGAGTGGACGATGCTCTGGCGCTGCACCACGATCTGAATTTTTTCCGGGGGCAGACCGAAGAGCCATACGGCTTCGATGAGCTCCAGTCCCTTGTTCATCAGGGTGGCGGAGTCGATGGTGATCTTCGCGCCCATGTTCCAGTTGGGGTGCTTGAGGGCATCTACACGGGTCTTGCCGCGCAGCTGTTCAGTGGTCATGCCAAAGAAAGGGCCGCCGGAGGCCGTGAGCAGAATTTTGGTCAGGCTGGGGGCGCTCTCCTTATCCTGCAAACACTGGAAGATGGCAGAGTGCTCGCTGTCCACAGGAAGCAGCTGTACGCCATGTTTTTCCACAGCCTGCGTGACCAGATGACCGCCGGTAACAAGGCTTTCCTTGTTGGCCAGTGCCAGATCGTGGCCACTTTCGATGGCGCACAGGCTGGCACCAAGGCCGGCAATGCCCACCACACTGTTCAGCACCACATCCGGGCCGTCCAGCGCAGCCAGTTCCTTCAGCCCCTCCGGGCCGGTGAGCAGCTTGGGCGCATTTGCCCGGCCTGCCAGTGCAGCGTCCAGCTTAGCGGCGGCGTCCAGGTCGGTCATGCAGACGTATTTCGGGTGGAACTCTTCGATCTGCTGCAAGATCTTTTCCACATGGCTGTGGGCAGAAAGGCCGTAGACCTCGTACCCTTGAGCGCGGATGACATCCAGACTCTGGGTGCCGATAGAGCCGGTAGAACCCAGCAGCGTAATTTTTTTAGACATAATAGTTTCCTCCCCTGTATCAGGCGTAGAACACGGCGGTAATGACCATGGTCACGAAAGGCGCAATGAACATCACGCTGTCAAAGCGGTCCAGAATGCCGCCGTGCCCCGGGAAGATGGTGCCGTAATCCTTGATGCCGCACTGGCGCTTGACCACGCTGGCAAACAGGTCGCCGTAGATGCCCAGCACCGCAGCGATGCAGCCCAGCAGCGCAATGATAACATACATAGAAACGCCGATATTAGAGCGGGTAAAGGCTTCCATGCGGTTTGCCGCTATGGAGTAGATGAGGGTGGCGACCACGCCGAACACCATGGTGCCCAGCACACCGCCGATGGCACCCTCCACCGTCTTTTTGGGGCTGACCACCGGGCACAGCTTATGCTTGCCAAAGGCGCGGCCTGCAAAATAGGCACAGGTATCGCCGCCCCATGCAAAGCAGAGGATGAGCAGGATGAAGAAAACAGCGTCATAGCCAAATTTTTCCACCGGCAAGCGCTCCTTGAGCTGGATAAAGGAGTAGAAGCAGAAGATCACGATGCCTGAAAACACCAAAAGACCGCTGGCCTTCTGGTAGCTGATGGTACCGTTGCGCACCACCAGATAGATGGCAAAAAAGGTGACCAGCACAAAAGACATGGGCATGACCAGCTTGCGCATGGCGCTGTAACTGGAAAGCATGACCAGCAATGTGTAGGGTACCAGCACTGCGTACATGAGCCAGTCCTTTTTTTCAAAGCCGAGGGCGCTGTAAATTTCGTGGACGGCGATCAGGGTGATGGCTGCGATCACCAGATTGAACACCATGGTGTTGAAGGTAAACATCACGCCAATGAGCACCAGAATGCCCACGATCGCAGTAATAATGCGTGTTTTCATAGGTTTGATCTCCTTTGTTCTTCCGGCAGCAGCCCCTTGCAGGGCAACGCATTCCGACCCGAGGAAGTACCGGGTCTGTCGGGTCTGCACCTTAGGTGCAGGGTTTGCAATACGGTTACTGAACCGCTCAGATGCCGCCGAACCGGCGGCTGCGGTGGTTGAACTCCTCAATGGCGGTGTCCAGATCGGCACGGGTAAAGTCCGGCCAGAGCACATCCATCTCCACCAGCTCCGAATAGGCGGCCTGCCAGAGCATAAAGTTGGACAGCCGCTTTTCTCCGCTGGGACGCAGGATAAAGTCCGGGTCCTTCTGTCCGGCGGTATACATGGCATCGCTCATCATCTGCTCGTTGATGTCCTCGGGGCGGATCTCGCCTGCCACAGCCTTTGCGGCCAGCTGCTGCGCTGCCCGCACGATCTCCGGGCGGCCGCCGTAGTTGATAGCGATGTTCAGGGTCATGCCGGTCTTGCAGGCAGAGTCCCCTTCCAGTTCATTCATCATCTTTTGCAGCTTGGGATCCAGTGCGGTGCGGTCGCCTAAGAACTTAATGCGGATATTGCGGTTCTTGTAGTCAAAGCCCTCGATGAGGTACTGGGCGAACAGCTTCATGATGGCTCCCACCTCTTCCAGCGGGCGCTTCCAGTTCTCGGTGGAGAAGGCGTAGAAATACACCGATGCTACGCCAAGCTCATCGCAGTAGTTGGCAATATCCTTGAACACCGCCGCACCTTTTTTGTGTCCTGCGGTGCGGGGCAGGCCGCGGTTTTTCGCCCAGCGGCCATTGCCGTCCATGATGATGCCGATGGAAAGCCCCTCGGCAAATTCTTTGGGGTGTGCCATTTATACCTCCCGGCAGCAGGGCTGCCCTGCAAAAAGTGCCGCGCACCTTTCACCAGCGCACGGCACCTCCCAGTTGTTATTGTGTGCTGCGGATCAGACGGCCATGATCTCCTTCTGCTTTTCTTCCACGGCAGCATCAATGTTCTTGATATACTTATCGGTCAGCTTCTGGACATCCTCTTCCATGGTCTTCTGGGTGTCCTCGGTCAGTTCGCCAGCCTTCTTCATGGCCTTGGCCTTATCCATGGCATCGCGGCGCACGTTGCGCACGGCAACCTTGGCGTCCTCGCCCAGCTTGGAGACTTCCTTAGCCAGCTGCTTGCGACGCTCCTCGTTGGGTGCGGGGAAGTTCAGGCGGATGGTAACGCCGTCATCAATGGGGGTGATGCCCACATCGCTGGCCATGATCGCCTTGCTGATGGGGCGCAGCAGGGTGCGGTCCCAAGGGGTGATGGTGAGGGTGCGTGCCTCAGAGACGGCCACAGCGGCCAACTGCTGGATGGGGGTGGGAGCACCGTAGTAGTCCACGACCACCTTATCCAGCACGGCGGGGTTTGCACGGCCTGCGCGCACAGCGGCCAGCTCGCGGCTCAGGTGCTCCACAGAGCTCTTCATCTTATCTTCGTAAACCTTGGTGTTGCTGCTCATTGTCGTTGTTCTCCTGTTTCTTTTATTCTATTGATCCATGCAGGCAGCGCACTGCGCCGCTGCTGCTCTATCCAATCGTATGCAGTTGCACCGGGGCGCTATGCTCAGCCCTCGTAGACCAGCGTGCCCACGTTCTCGCCCTGCACAGCCCGTGCGATGTTGTCCGGGTCGGCCAGATCAAACACCAGAATGGGCAGCTTGTTGTCGCGGCACATGGTAGCTGCGGTGCTGTCCATAACGGCCAGCTGATCCTCCAGCACCTTGGTAAAGGTAAGGGTATCGTACTTTTTGGCATCCGGGTACTTGTGGGGGTCCTTATCGTAAACGCCGTCCACCATGGTTGCCTTGAACATCACATCGGCGCTCACCTCCACGGCGCGCAGGGCAGTAGCCGTATCGGTAGAGAAGAAGGGGTTGCCGGTGCCGCCGCCGAACACAGCGATCTTGCCCTCGTCCATGGCGCGCAGAGCGTCCTTGCGGGTAAAGGCAGGGGCCACCTGCGGCATGGTGATCGAGGTGAACACCTCGGTGGGCACGCCCAGCTGCTCCAGCTTATCGGAGACAGCCAGTGCGTTCATCACCGTAGCCAGCATACCGATCTTATCGGCCAGGGTGCGCTCCATCTTACCACTGGAGCGGCCGCGCCAGAAGTTGCCGCCGCCCACAACGATGCCGATCTGCACGCCCAGTTCGTGAGCCTTTTTCACGCCGCCGCAAATAGCGTCCATGGTGGGCTCGTCAAAGCCCATGCCCTTTTCGCCGCCCAGCGCCTCGCCGCTGATCTTCAAAAGGATACGCTTATATTTCAATGCCATAATCCAAACACCACCTATTTTATCTTTCGCCGGATAGACCCGGCATTTTTGTTATACTTTATTTTACAATAAATTCGCCACATTGTAAACAGTCAAACGCGTCGTTCTTCGCAAAGCTTTTGTGAACGAATGCGCAGCGCCCGCAAAGCCTGCTTTTGCTCCGGGGGGATGCGGCGGCTTTCTACTGCTTTCTGGATGGTTTTGTTGTGCGTCCACACGTCCAGCCGCTTTTCGGTCAGCCACGGCAGTGCCGCTGCGGGCTGCTTTGCCAGTGCAGTGGCAAAATACCACGCCCGCATCATATTGACATAGTATTCCTCGCTGTGCACCGCCGCCACCCAAGCCAGATATTCAGGCCGGAAGGCGTCGTCCAGATAATACCGCATCAGCATCCCGATCCCGTAGCGCACGGTATACACTTGATCAGAGCTCAGCCAGCACCGGATAACAGACAGCAGCTCCGGCTTATGCTGCGCAAACACCTTGGGGCTGAAGCTGTCGCAGACTGCCCAGTTATCCACATAGGGCAAAAAGCGCTCGGTGGCCGCCAGCGCTGTGCCGTAATCCCGGACATGCTCCAGCAGAAAGGCGTGGAGGGCGTTTTCTTCATAATAAAAATGCGGCAGGCATTGCAGAAACGTCTCCGCTTCCGGGGTGCCTGCCAGCCGCTTTGCCAACCTGCGCAGCAGCGGCACCCGCACCCCGATCACCGTTTCCGGTGGCAGGGTGGGCATCAGGCGGCTGTGAAAGACCTGATATTCCTTGTCTTGCAGCGCAAACAGCTGCGCACGGATCACATCCACTTCCGGCATTTCGTCACTTCCCTTCTGCATCATTGTACCAGATGGGAGGGGAAATGCCAAGAGAAAAGGCTCCACCTTTTCAGATGAAGCCTTTAGGTTATCCCATGTTTTTATAATTGTATGTCCGCTTCCGTTTATTTCGGCTTTTTACCCCACCCGCTGCCGCTTATCCAGCCGCATCTTGTCAGCTATCATCGCAATGAACTCCGAGTTGGTGGGTTTTCCGCGCAGGTTATGGATGGTATAGCCAAAGTAGCTATTGAGGGTATCCACATCTCCCCTGTCCCACGCCACCTCGATGGCGTGGCGGATGGCGCGCTCCACACGGCTGGCGGTAGTACCGTTTTTCTTGGCGATTTCCGGGTACAGGCGCTTGGTCACGGCGTTGATGTACTCCGGCTCGTTCATGGTGAGCAGGATGGCATCCCGCAGGAACTGATAACCTTTGATGTGGGCGGGGACGCCGATCTGGTGCAATATTTCGGTGACAGTAAGCTCGTCGCTGTCCACACTGGTGTGGAGCAGGTGCTTTTCCTGTCCGCTGGCTGCTTTGAGCACCCGGGCAGCAAGGACACTTTCATCAAAGGGCTTGACGAAATAGTAGGCAAAGCCTTCGTCCAGCAGCTCCTGTACCATCTCCTCGCTCTGGAACGCGCCGGTGACGAAAAACGAGGTGTGGCGCTCGCCTGCGGCGTTGTAGCGCTGCTTGACCGCCAGCGCGTCCAGCCCGGGCATAAAGGCGTCCAACAGCACTACCTGCGGGCGAACGGCCAGCATCTTCTGTAAAACCTTGTTTCCATCCTTTTCCACAACGGTCACTTCCACGCCCTTTTGCTCCAGCGCCTCACGACAGGCTTCTGTGATCTGAGCACCGGTATCTGACATCAAGAATCTCACTTTATCCATGGTTGTTTCCTCCAATGTGTGCAGTTCCCTTAACACCATGGATTTTACCATAATTTTCCAGATAGTTCAACGGTTTATTTTGGGAAATTATGGAAATTCTGCTCGAATGTCATACTTTTTTATGCTGCTGCGTCCGTTCCGGGCACGGAATGCGCCTGTTCCAGCATGGTTTGTGCAAAAATACCGTAGCCTCGTGTCGGGTCATTGACCAGCACATGGGTCACTGCACCCACCAGCCGTCCGTTTTGCAGGATGGGACTGCCGCTCATTCCCTGCACGATGCCGCCGGTCTGCGCCAGCAGTGCCGGGTCGGTGACGCGCAGCACCATGTTGCGGCGCGGGTCGGCGTCGTTCACCTTTTCAATATAGACGCGGTAGCTGCGGGGCGTTTCGCCGCTGGTGGTGGTCAGGATCTCTGCCGCGCCGGGCAGCACCTCCTGCGCAAAGGCAAGCTCTGTCTGCCGCCCGGCAATGGCGGTGCTTACCGTGCCGTAAACACCATTTTCGCCGTTGATGCAGATCCTTCCAAGGGCGTGGTCGCTGAGGAATTTGCCCTTCAACTCTCCGGGGCTGCCGGCGGTACCGCCGGTGCAGCCCACGATCTGGCAGGCCACGATCTCGCCGCTGCGCAGGGCAACCCGCTCGCCGGTGTCACTGTCGCTGATAGGGTGCCCCAACCCGGCAAACACCCCGGCCTGCGCATCCACAAAGGTCAGAGTGCCCACCCCGGCGGAGGAATCCCGCACCCACATCCCTGCCCGCCACTGGGCGTTCTGCGTATCCCACACCGGCAAAAGGGTGGTCTGCCGCTGCTCCCCCTTGCGGACGTAGACCACCTCCACCGCCGCACCGGCGGCGGCTTCCAGTGCAGCATGGACCTGCTCGTTGGTCTCGGTGACCGTGTTTCCCATGCGGATGACCCGGTCGCCCAGCCGCAGCCCCGCCTGCTTTGCGGGGTTCACTGTACCGGCGGCGGTGTGCACCTCGGAAAAGCCCACCACAAGCGCTCCCTCTGAAAACATCTTCACCCCAAAGGGCGTGCCGCACACCGTGACCGTGGGGCGCTGCATCACGGTGGCACGGATGGTCTTGACCGGCAGCCAGCCGCCCAGCGCCAGCGTGGTCTGATAGCTGCCCGCTGCCCGGGTGCTGGCCACGTTGCGGCTGCCGTGTCCGCGCAGCGGTTCCACCCAGCCAAAGCGGGGCAGCGCAAGGGGCTGCTCCGGTTCCAGATAGACTTCCTCCGGCAGGACGCACCACAGCCAGCCCAGCGCCGCCACGGCGGACACCAGCAGATAAACCCCTATCATCTTTATCCACCTGACGATGCTGTGCTTGGACATTTTACGGCCTCCCTGCGCATTTTTCGGGGTTAGTATGCGCAGACAAGCACGAAAAAACCGCACCTGCATCCAAAAAGGGACACAGGTGCGGTTATGATTTTACAGAGACAGGCGCTTATGCGTCCTGCAGCTCGCCGCGGCTGGCGGCCTTGAGGTAGGCAAAGATGAACTCATCGATATCGCCATCCATCACGGCATCCACGTTGCCGGTCTCGTAGTTGGTGCGGTGATCTTTGACCATGGTGTAGGGCATGAACACATAGCTGCGGATCTGGTGACCCCAGGCGATCTCGTTCTGCACGCCCTTGATGTCGTCGATCTTATCCATGTGCTGCTGCTTGGCGATCTGGTAGAGCTTCGCCTTCAGCATTTCCATAGCATAGTCGCGGTTCTGGAACTGGCTGCGCTGGGTCTGGCAGTTGACCACGATGCCGGTGGGCTTGTGAATCAGACGGACAGCAGAGGAGGTCTTATTGATGTGCTGGCCGCCGGCACCGGAGGAGCGGTACACCTGCATCTCGATATCCTCGGGGCGGATGTCCACCTGAATGGTGTTGTCCAGCTCGGGCATAACCTCCAGAGAGGCAAAGCTGGTCTGGCGGCGGGCGTTGGCGTCAAAGGGAGAGACACGCACCAGACGGTGCACGCCGTTCTCGCTCTTGAGCAGACCGTAGGCGTTGGCCCCCTTGACCATCATGGAAGCGCTCTTCAGACCGGCCTCGTCGCCGTCCTGATAATCCAGCACCTCCACGGTCATGCCATGTGCCTGTGCCCACTTATTATACATACGATACAGCATCTCGGCCCAGTCCTGTGCCTCGGTGCCGCCGGTGCCTGCGTGGAAGGTAAGGATGGCGTTGCTGTGGTCGTACTCGCCGTTCAGCATGGTCATCAGCTGCAGTTCCTCCACAGCCTTGCCCACGGTGTTCACAGCCTCCTCGGCCTCGGGGATCATGGCGGGGTCGTACTCCTCGTCCAGCATCTCCAGCATGGTCTCAGCGTCATCGTACAGGCCCTGCAGCTTTTCAAAGCGGTTCAGCTTGCCCTTCAGGTCGCCGACTTCGTCAAAGACCTTCTTGCTCAGCTCTGCATCATCGTAAAAGCCGGGGCGGGACATGGTGTGCTCCAGCTCCTGCACGCGCTTGCGGCTTGCTTCAATGGCCAGTGCTTCCTCCAGGTCCTTAACGGCCTTGGCGTGCTCGGCCAACTGCACTTTCAGTTCATCAGTCGTGATCATTCTCTAAGTTCCTCTCGTTCAAGGGTTTACATCATAACAATAATGTCCCCGGCAGGGTGCAAAACGCACGCGCAGCGCGCATTTTCTGCTCCGCCAAAAGACACAGTTTATACACAGATACTTCATTAGTATACCGAGAATCTGTGATAAAGTAAAGAGGAAAAATATTATCTTGCCGGAATTTTGAAGATTTTCACCTTTTCTTTTCATTCCCGGGGGAGTATAATACCAGTATGATCGATTTCACAGGAGGATATCATGCCGAAATATTATGGCTGTCCCTGTGAGGGCTGCGGCAAACCGCTGACCCTTCAGGACGACATCGTGGTCTGCCCGGACTGCGGTGCACCCTATCACCGCACCTGTTACGAGAAAATGGGTCTGTGCATCCATGCCCCTGCCCATGGCGCAGGCTACGAGTGGAAGTTTCCTTATCAGGATGCGCAGCTGCGCACCTGTCCCACCTGCGGGGAGCGCACCCTGCGCAGCGAGAGTGTCTGCCGCTGCTGCGGCGCTGCCCTGCCCCCTGAGAGCGCAGAACAGCCCAACGACCGTGCTGCCGCCAGCGCCGAGCAGAACCAGGATTTTGATTACAGCAGGATGTACCGGGACGAAATGTACCGCAATTTTACCGAAAAGGTCGTTGACCCGGTGCACCGCAATGTGCGCGCCGCCTTTGGCAAGGATGAACTGATCGACGGTGTCCCCTATCAGGACTGGGTGGATTTTATCGGCACAGCCGCGCCGGTCTACCTGAACGATTACAGCCAGATGCAGCTGCGTCACTCCAAGATCTCCATGAGTTTTTCAGCGCTGCTGTTCGGCCCGTTCTACTTTTTCTACCGCAAGGCGTGGAAGCCCGCCTTCGGCTTTCTGGCCGCAGAACTGCTGCTGTTCATTCCCACCTTGATTAGTATGATGCAGACCACCGGAAGTCCCCTGACCGCCGGGATCAGCGCCTCTACGCTGGTAGTGCTGAGCCGCATCATGTCCCTTCTCAGCTTTGCACTGATGCTGGTGCGGGGGCTGTATGGCAAGTGGCTCTACCGCCGCAGCGCAGCGGCACGCATCCGCCGCATTCGTGCCGAGTTCCCGGACCCGGAGCAGCGCCGCGCCGTGCTGAACGCACAGGGCGGTGTCAGCTTTGCAGCCTGCATCGGAGCGTTCATCCTGCTGATGGTAGTAGGCAGCCTTTGCTCCATGCTGTTAGGGCCGGATCTGAACGCACTGGTAGGCACCTTTATCTGATAACGGTTCATGCAGGATGGGGATCCTGCTGAAAAGCGCGGTTCGCCGTGCATAAAATGAGAATATGGGAGAATCATCATGAAAAAAGTCACCAAAGCCGTTATTCCGGCTGCAGGTCTTGGCACTCGCGTACTGCCTGCCACCAAGGCGATGCCCAAGGGAATGCTGCCCATCGTGGATAAGCCCGCCATCCAGTATCTGGTGGAGGAGGCCGTCCGCTCCGGTATTACCGATATCCTGATCATTCTGGGCCGCAACCAGAGCATTATTGAGGATCATTTTGACCGCAGCCCCGAGCTGGAGGAAAAGCTGGCAAAGCCCGGCAAGGAAAAGATGCTGGAGGAGTGTCTGGGCATCGCCAATATGGCCAACATCCTGTTTGTGCGTCAAAAGGAGACGCTGGGTCTGGGCCATGCGGTAAACACCGCCAAGGCCTTTACCGGCGATGATCCCTTTGTGGTCATTTATGGCGATGACGTGATCTGGGGCGAGGATCCGGTCTGCGCCCAGCTGATCCGCGCCTACCAGGAGTTCGGCCGCCCGGTCGCCGGTGTATCTGCTGTGCCTTGGGAGGACGTGAGCCGCTATTGCAGCTTAAAGACCACCCCTATCCACGACAACTACTTCTTTGTGGATGACATGATCGAGAAGCCCAAGAAGGGGCAGGAGTTCAGCAACTATTCCATTCTGGGCCGTGTGCTGCTGACCCCGGAGATCTACGAGATCCTTGCCCACACCAAGCCCGGTGCCGGCGGCGAGATCCAGCTGACCGATGCCATGGCAGAGTATGCCCGCACCCGCGGCGGCATGACCGCTGTGGAGTTCACCGGCAAGCACTACGACATGGGCAATAAGCTCAAGGTCGTGGAGGCGCAGGTGGAGCTGGCACTGCAGCATCCTGAGATCGGCGAGGAGTTCCGCGCCTACCTGAAGGAGTTCTGCAAGACGCTGTAAATTATATACTGCGTAAACAATAAAAACGGGGCTGTTGCACGAAACTATGTGCAGCGGCCCCGTTTTTTTGCCTATATTCAGATAAAAAAAGGGGTTCAGAAACGCCCGCAGGCGATTCTGAACCCTAAATATGAAAATCAAATTCCTGATTTAGTTTGCCTGACTGGGATGCGGCACGGGCGGGTGCTTGGTAAACATGGCCTTGAGTGCCAGCGGGGTAGCCACGCTGGACACCACGATCAGCAGGATCACAGCGGTAAAGTAGACCGGGTCTACCACACCGATGGCCAAGCCCTTCTGCGCCACGATCAGTGCCACCTCGCCGCGGGTCATCATACCAACGCCGACCTTCAGGGAATCGTCCCAGTTAAAGCGGCAGACCTTTGCAGCCAGACCGCAGCCGATGATCTTGGTGATCAGCGCCACAACCACAAAGCAGACGCAGAACAGCAGGATTTCCGGGGTCAGGCCGCTGATATCGGTCTTGAGGCCGATGGAGGCAAAGAAGATCGGCGCAAAGATAACGTAGTTGCTGATATCCACCCGGCGCTCCACATAGGGCGCGTCATCCATGGTGCACAGCACGATACCTGCAATGTAAGCGCCGGTGATATCGGCGATGCCGAAGTATTCCTCTGCAATGTAGGCCATGGCAAAGCAGAATGCCATACTGACGATGGTGATACGCTGGGTATGGGGGTTGCGCTGATCCAGCCACTTCATGGCGTAGTGCACCACAAGGCCAACGCCCAGTGCGGTGGCAAAGAACAGCACCGTATTGAACAGCACCTTGCCCAGACCCGTACCGGTGCCGCTGCTGGCACCCAGCACACAGGTGAGCACCACGATGCCGATGACATCATCAATGACAGCGGCGCTGACGATGGTAGTGCCCAGAAAACTCTTCAGGTGCCCAAGCTCCTGCAAGGTCGCCACCGTGATGGACACACTGGTAGCGGTCATAATGGTGCCGATGAACAGCGCCCGGTAGAACTCCGGGCTGCCAACTGCGGCAAAGCCGTAGAACGCACCGTATAATAAGGTGCCGCCCACCAGAGGCACAGCCACGCCAACGGTAGCGATCAGGGTGGCGATGGGGCCTGCCTTGATCAGCTCTTTCAGGTTGGTGCCGAGGCCGGTGGTGAACATGAGCATCACAACGCCGATCTCTGCAAAGATGGAGATGGAGTCGCTGATCTGCACCAAGTTCAGCACGCAGGGGCCGATCAGCAGACCGGCGATGATCTCACCCACCACCTGCGGAGCCTTGCACTTGCGCGCCACCAGTCCGAAGAATTTCGCGCTCAGGATTATGATTGCCAGATCTCGAAACAACGAATACATGGATTATCCTCCTTTAATTTTTCCCGCTTCCCTGCCACTGCCGGAGCCCCGGCCCTGCCATACTGCTGGGAAATCTTCTACATTATAGTCCTTTTCACCAAAAAATGCAAAACATTTTTTATCGTTCTTTTTGTCAAAAAAAGCTTGACAGAATCAAAGAAGCTTGCTATAATAAATTGCTGTCTGAACAGACACACCACACAGGCCGCGATACCGCAGCCTGTGTACCCTTGGCCTTGCAGATCCGCAGGGCCCTCAAGTCCAAAAGGAGGTGCTACAAAAATGGCAAAGTACGAAACCATGCTGATTACCAGCGCCGCTCTCGATGAGGAGGCTTCCGCCGCTCTGGTGGGTAAGTTCAAGTCCCTGATCGAGGCTAACGGTACGATCGATTCTATCGACGAGTGGGGCAAGCGCCGTCTGGCCTACCCCATCAACGACGAGGAAGAGGGCGTCTACACCGTGATCAACTTCACCAGCGAGCCCAGCTTCCCCGCTGAGCTGGACCGTGTGTACAAGATCACTGAAGGCGTTATGCGCAGCCTGATCATTGCTCACGAGGAGTAATTCTTCTGTGACAGAAAGGGAAACCGTACTATGTTGAATGTTGTTGCTATCATGGGTCGCCTTGCGCGTGATCCTGAAATGCGTCAGACCACTACCGGCAAGAACGTTGCTTCGTTCCGCATTGCCTGCGACCGCGGGCGCCGCGATGCCAATGGGCAGAGCGTGGCGGACTGGATCGATGTGGTTGCATGGGATCGGCAGGCCGAGTTCGTCTGCCGCTATTTCCAGAAAGGTTCCCTGATCGTTGTGGACGGCCGTTTGCAGTCCCGTCAGTATCAGGATAAGACCGGCGCAAACCGCACTGCCGTTGAAGTGGTTGCCAACAACATCAACTTTGCAGGCCCCAAGAGCAGCAATGCAGGTGACGGAAACGGCTATCAGAATGCCGCTCCGTCCTACCAGAACGCAGCGCCTGCCCGTCCGGCCGCTGTGGAGGCAGCTCCCAGCTACTCTGCCGGTAATGCCGACGACTTCGCCGTCATTGATGACAGCGATGACCTGCCGTTCTGACACGAAACGGTCCATCCGTTAAAAATCCAATAGGAGGTAATAAGCAATGGCTTTTGAAAGAACCGAAGGCTCTCGCCCCGCACGCCCCATGCGTCGCGGCCGCAAGAAGGTTTGCAGCTTCTGTGTCGATCGCATCGACACCATCGATTACAAGGACGTGCCCCGTCTGCGTAAGTACGTCTCTGAGCGTGCTAAGATCATTCCCCGCCGTGTGACCGGCACCTGCGCTTACCATCAGCGCGCACTGACCATCGCCATCAAGCGTGCTCGTCACGTTGCTCTGATGCCCTACGTCAGCGACTAATTTTTAAAAAACCAACCCGATCAAAATAATCAGCAATCAGCAAAGCGCTCTCACCGATGACAAGGTGAGAGCGCTTTTTTGCTTGCGTTAGATATACTGTTCACACCAATGTTTTACCTTCTCCCCCACCTGCCGAGCTGTCAGCCCGTCGGTAGAAAGAAATGTTACGTTTTTCTTTTCCCGGAACCATTCCCGTTTCAGCGGCAGAAGATGGTTCAGGTAATACGCAAAGAATTCCCGGGAACGGGTGGCATCTCCCGCTTTACGGGCACGCAGGACGGCTTCGGAAGCGTCCAGAAACAGAATGTGCTCCGGCATACAAGCCTGCACCGCTGCAAGCTCCGGGGCCAAAGCCTGCCGGATCGCTTCCATCTCCCACTCCAGCCCCCTGCTCTTGGGGTAGTTCAATGTGTAGAATTCGATCTCCTCCGCGCCGAAATCCATCACGGCGTGGGGGTATTTTTTTGCTTCCTGCCCGCGGCGCAGCTCATTGCGCAAAAAGAGCCTTTGGATCGCCAGATAGTCCGCATAGCTGTTCTTATTCAACCCACGCTGCTTTATCTCTGCAAGGACGGCAGCGTTGTCCTCAAAACAAACCTGTACCTGTTGGCAGTGCTGTTCCAGATAGCGGGCTGCCGTGGTCTTTCCCACTGCCATGCAACCCTGTAAGGATAAGATCATAATATTTCCCCCCTCTCCTTTTTTCACATAGTATAGCACATTCAGCTGTGTACCGGGAAGCGTTTTTCGCACAAAAAGTTACAAACCGGTACGATTGTCCCGGTCGTTTTTGACTTGTACCGGGAATTTTCGGTATTTTCAGTCCTGCTGCTTTGTCCGCAAATCAAACTGCACAAACGCGAGGGGCGGCATTGCACACCTTGTACAAAGTTGCATCACACTTATTGATTTTTTATACAGAATGTGCCATACTAATGTCGCTGGGAACGTTCCCGACAACGTTCCCGAAACACTTTCAGAAAGCGAGGCCCGCCGACATGGCAAACCTGACCATCAAGGATATCGCACGGATCAGCGGTTGCTCTGTCAGCACCATCTCCCGTGTGATCAACGACAGGCCGGATGTCCGCCCGGAGACCAAGGAGCACGTTCTGAAGGTGATGCGGGAGGCCGGGTTCGTGCCCAACACCAACGCCCGGCAGCTGAAGATCCAGCAGTCCCGCAGTCTGGTGTTCGTAGTAAAAGGCACCCGGAATATTTTCTTCTCGGATTTTCTGGTGCAGCTTCAGCGTGCCGCCACCCTGTACGGGTACAACGGTATCGTCTCTTACTTGGACGAGAACGCCAACGAGATCGACGCCGCCGAAAAGATCCTGCGGGAGATCAAGCCCAAAGGCATCATCTTCTTGGGCGGCAGTGTGGCCAACTTCCAGCGGGGTTTCGACCGTATCAATGTTCCCTCGGTGCTCACCACGCTGGTCACGGATGAGTTGGACTTCCCCAACCTTTCCATGGTGGGTGTAGATGACCGGGCAGCGGCCTATACCGCTGTGGACTACCTGATCCGGCAGGGGCACCGCAAGATTGCCGTTTTAGGCGGTCCGGTGACCAGCTACCCCAGCCTGATGCGCCGCAAGGGTGCACAGCAGGCCATGGAGGATGCGGGCATTCTGTTCAACGATAAGCTGTACGGCCTGTCCAACTACGATTTCGAATCTGCCTACCACGCCATGAACAGTCTGCTGGCCCGACGGGCAGAGTTCACCGCCCTCTTCGCCATGAGCGATGTCATCGCCTTTGGCGCCATCCGGGCGCTGGTAAGCGCCGGACTGCGAGTACCGGAGGATGTTTCGGTGATTGGCTTTGACGGCATCACGATGTCCCGCTACTGCGTACCGGTGATGACCACCATCGTCCAGCCCAGCGAGCAGATCGCGCTGCAAAGCATCGAGCTGCTGGTGCGGCAGATCGAGCATGGCTCCCCCGCCCAGACCGTGACCTTGCAGCCGGAATTGCAGCAGGGCGAAAGCGTAAGGGCAATTTAAATTTTGTATTCCCTCCGTCGAAGGACGGAGAGTATATAGTTGATCTGTAATTTTAATAAGAAGGAGAACTTATTATGAAAAAGATGATCACTCGTCGTAACTTCCTGAAGGCCGCTGGCGTTTCTGCCGCTGCTCTGGGTCTGGCTGCCTGCGGCGGCTCTTCCAGCAGCACCGCTTCCTCTGCTGCCAGTTCTACCGCTGCTTCCAGCACCGCTGCAAAGGCAGACGGCAAGGTCTACTACCTGAACTTCAAGCCCGAGCAGGATCAGGCTTGGCAGGATCTGGCCAAGGCTTACACCGAGGAGACTGGTGTGCCCGTGACCGTTGTGACCGCCGCTTCCGGCCAGTACGAGACCACCCTGATGAGCGAGATGGAGAAGAGCGAAGCTCCCACCCTGTTCCAGGTGAACGGCCCTGTGGGTCTGGCAAACTGGAAGGATTACTGCTACGATCTGTCCGGCAGCCCTGTCTACGGCGAGCTGACCAGCGACTCCTTCGCTCTGAAGGACGGCGACGCTGTTACCAGCATTGCATACGTCATTGAGACCTACGGCATCATCTACAACAAGGAACTGCTGACCGCTGCCGGTTACAAGCAGGAGGACATCAAGGGCTTTGCCGACCTGAAGAAGGTTGCTGACGACATTCAGGCCCGCAAGGCTGAGCTGGGCGTGGACGGTGCTTTCACCTCTGCCGGCATGGACGGTTCTTCTGACTGGCGTTTCAAGACCCATCTGGCAAACCTGCCCATCTATTACGAGTACAAGGCAGACGGCATCGGCTCCACCGATGCCATCAAGGGCACCTATCTGGACAACTACAAGCAGATTTGGGATCTGTACATCACCGATTCCACCTGCGATCCCAAGCTGCTGGCTTCCAAGACCGGCAACGATGCTGTTGCTGAGTTTGTGGGCAAGAAGGCCGTGTTCTACCAGAACGGCACCTGGGCTTACAGCGATGTGAAGGATCTGGGCGATGACAATCTGGGTATGCTGCCCATTTACATCGGCGTGGACGGCGAGGAGAATCAGGGTCTGTGCACCGGTTCCGAGAACTTCTGGTGTGTCAATAACACCTCTTCCGAGGCTGACATTCAGGCTACTCTGGACTTCCTGTACTGGTGTGTCACTTCCGACAAGGGCACCTCTGCCATGGCAGACGACATGGGCTTCGTGATCCCCTTCAAGAAGGCTAAGGCTTCCACCAACCCCCTGATCGCCATTGCAAACCAGTATGTGGCCGATGGTAAGACCAGTGTTGATTGGTGCTTCTCCACCATGCCTTCCGAGGAGTGGAAGAACGGCGTGGGCAGCGCTCTGACTGCATACGCAGCAGGTACCGGTAAGTGGGACGACGTTGTCACCGCATTTGTGGATGGCTGGGCCAAGGAGTACAAGCTGGCCAACGGCTAAGCCTTTGACCGGAGATCTCCCTAAGAACTAAAATGGGAGGCGGGCGAGAAGTTCGCCCGCCTCCTTTCTTTTTTATCAGACAGCTTCCCTCAGGAGGTATATCATGCAAAAAGCCATTAGTAAATACTGGCCGATATTTGTGCTTCCTACTCTGGTCGCCTTTATCATCGGCTTCATCTGGCCCTTTATCTGGGGCGTTTACCTGTCCTTCCAGCGGTTCACTACCGTTTCCAAGACCACCTTTGTAGGCATCCAGAACTACATTGCAGTATTTCAGGATTCCACCTTCCTGCACGCCTTCGGCTTTACGGCGGTCTTTACCGTGGTGAGCACTGTGCTCATCAATGTGTGCGCCTTTGCCATTGCGCTGGTGCTGACCCGCGGCATCAAGGGCACCAACATCTTCCGTACCGTGTTCTTCATGCCCAACCTGATCGGCGGCATCCTGCTGGGCTACATCTGGCAGATCCTGCTCAACGGTGTGCTGGCCAACCTGCAGAGGCCTCTGCTGGCGCTGGACGCCAAGGCCGGTTTCGTCGGTCTGGTCATCCTGATGTGCTGGCAGCAGATCGGCTACATGATGATCATCTATGTGGCCGGCCTGCAAAGCGTGCCCGGCGACCTGATCGAGGCCGCTAAGATCGACGGTGCCAACGACCGCGAGATCCTGTTCAAGATCAAGATCCCCATGGTCATGCCCAGCGTGACCATCTGCACCTTCCTGACCCTGACCAACAGCTTCAAGCTGTTCGACCAGAACGTGGCTCTGACCGCAGGCGAACCCGCCAACGCCAGTGAAATGCTGGCACTGAACATCTACAACACCTTCTACGGCCGCTCCGGTGCGCAGTGGAAGGGCATCGGTCAGGCAAAGGCTGTGGTGTTCTTCCTGATCGTGGTGGTCATCTCGCTGATCCAGCTCCACTTTACCCGCTCTAAGGAGGTGCAGCAGTAATGTCGAAACAGAAAAGAACCTGGGATGTCATCCTTGTTGTTGTAATGGTGCTTCTCTGCCTGCTGTGGATCTACCCCATCGTGCTGATCCTGCTGAACAGTTTGAAAACCGAGGGCAGCTTTACTACCTCCACGGTGTTCCGTCTGCCCACCGCCGAGACCTTTGCCGGACTGCGCAACTACGTTTACGGCGTGACCAAGATGAACTTCCTCTCCAGCATGGGTTACAGCCTTTTGATCACCGTTACCAGCGTGGTGCTGATCCTGCTGTGCTGCTCCATGACCGGTTGGTACCTGACCCGCGTGAACAACAAGCTGAGCAAGTTCATGAACCTGCTGATCGTGTTCTCCATGGTCGTTCCCTTCCAGATGGTCATGTTCACCTTGTCCAAGACCGCTGACCGTCTGAACCTGAACAACCCTTGGAACATCTGCATCATCTATCTGGGCTTCGGCGCCGGTCTGGCCGTGTTCATGTTTACCGGCTTTATGAAGAGCGTGCCCATGGAGATCGAGGAAGCAGCCATGATCGACGGCTGCAACCCCATCCAGATCTTCTTCAAGATCGTGTTCCCCATCCTGAAGCCTACCATGATCTCCACTGCTATTCTGGAGACCATGTGGGTGTGGAACGACTACCTGCTGCCCACGCTGGTGCTGGATATCAAGAAGTACCGCACCATCCCCATGGCGATCCAGTATTTCCGCGGCGGCTACGGCCGTGTGGAGCTGGCTCCCATGATGGCCTGCATCATCATTGCTATCATCCCCATTATTATCCTCTACATGACCTGCCAGAAGTACATCATCGAAGGTGTCGTGGCCGGTGCTGTAAAGGGCTAAGGAGGTGCACGTTATGCGTGCAAGTGGCATTCTGATGCCGGTGTTCAGTCTGCCGGGGCCTTTTGGCATCGGTACGCTGGGCAGTGAAGCAACCGCATTCGTTGATTTTCTGGCCGAGGCAAAGCAGACCTATTGGCAGATCCTGCCCATCGGCCCTACCGGCTATGGCGACAGTCCCTACCAGAGCTTTTCCGCCTTTGCCGGAAACCCCTACTTTATTGATTTCCGTCTGCTGGCGGCAGATGGCTATCTGACCGCTGAAGAGATCCCCGCCGCGCAGCCGGTGGACACCGTTGACTACGGTGCACTGTACAACCAGCGCCCGGTGCTGCTGAAAAAGGCTGCTGACCGGCTGCTGGCAGCTCCCTCCCCTGCTTATGAAGATTTCTGCGCGGCACAGAGCTTCTGGCTGGAAGACTACGCCCTGTTCATGGCCGTAAAGGCAGAGCAGGGACAGGCAGGCCTTGCCGACTGGCCGGACGCCCTGCGCTGCCGGGAGCCGGAGGTCATTGCCGCCGCAAAGGCACGGCTGGCAGATCAGATCAGCTACCACAAGGCGGTGCAGTTCTTCTTCTACACCCAGTGGAACGCGCTGAAGGCCTATGCCAACCGCAAAGGTGTCCTGCTGGTGGGCGATATCCCCATCTACGTCAGCCCGGATTCCAGCGACCTGTGGACCCACCCGGAGCTGTTCCAGACTGATGGACAGATGCACCTGACCCATGTAGCCGGCTGCCCGCCGGATGCCTTTGCGGCAGACGGACAGCTGTGGGGCAACCCGCTGTACGATTGGCCCGCCCACAAGGCCACCGGCTTTGACTGGTGGAAGCGGCGCATGAAGCACGCCACCTCTATCTACGATGTGGTGCGCATCGACCACTTCCGCGGTTTCGAGAGTTACTACTCCATCCCTGCCGAAAACAAAACGGCTGCAGGCGGTCACTGGGAAAAAGGCCCCGACCGGGACTTTATCCACGCCATGCAGCAGGCGCTGGGCGGCGGCAATATCATCGCCGAGGATCTGGGCTACTTGACCCCGGAGGTGAAGGCGATGCTGGCCGAAAGCGGCTACCCGGGCATGAAGATCATGCAGTTTGCCTTCGACAGCCGGGAGTCGGGCAACTACCTGCCCCACACCTACCCCCGCAACAGTGTGGTGTATACAGGCACCCACGATAACGTGACCACCGAGGGTTGGCGCAGCAACGCCAGCGCCGAGGACGTAGCCTACGCCTGCCGGTATCTGCGCTGCACGCCGGAGGAGTTGACCGAAGGCATGATCTGTGCCTGCCTTGCCAGCGTTTCGGATACTGCCATCATCCCGCTGGCAGACTGGCTGCATCTGGGCAGCGAGGCCCGCATCAACACCCCCAGCACACAGGGCGCAAACTGGCGCTGGCGGCTGGCGCAGTCCCTGCCCGCTGCATTAGCCGGGCACATCGCCGCACTGACCGCGCTGTATGAGCGCGTGCCGAAAGCACTTTGACCTCGTTTTCCTTTCGCTTAGCAACCTGTAAAACACACAAGGCATCTGCTTTGCCCGCTGCTGCATTCTGCGCAGCGGGTACGGGCAGATGCCTTTGTTGTTGATCGGCTTTTTCAGCACATTTTTGCTACAACATTTTTTCGCCGCAAAAAAACAGGAGTTTTGCGCGTTTATGGCGTATTCAGGTCATTTTTATAACGCATCGTCACAATATATTCACAAATGTATCATGATTTTCAAACCCGCGCTCTCTTGTTATTTTTGTGCAGATATGCTACAATTCAGTTACTAGATGAACTGCCCCTTGGGGAGTTCTGTGTGCGAAAGGAGTTTTCCATCATGGATCATACATATCAGCGCCCGCTGCAGCTGCCCGCCTGCTGCTCTGTGCTCTCTGCCGAGGAGATGACCTATACCGAGGGCGGTGCCCTTTCTATCAACATCACTCCGGAGCAGGTGATGGCCTTTGGCATCAATGCCACGGTAAACCTGCTGGGCATGATGGGCCGCTATGCGTTCCAGGCTGCAGTTTCCGGTATGCAGAATGCCCTGAACGATGGTTTGGGTGTTGGTGATGCAATTGGGCACTACTGGGGCAAGCTGAACACTTGGAGCAAGGTCGCCACGATCGGTCTGGCCGGTCTGGGCGGTTACTATGCCTATGCTCAGGCACGTAGCATTTATCTTTCCCTCAAGGGTTTTGTGACCGAGCTCAAGGATGCCGTTGACCAGTATAAGGCTGACAAGCAGGCCGCACAGGAGGCCGATCAGCAGAATTGCCTGCCCACACTGGTAGCTCTGTGCTGATCTTCAATCGACCCGGAAAGGAGTGTTCTTATTTATGAAAAAGCTTCAGCTGCCCTCTTCCTACGCAGCCCTCTCCCCCGAGGAGCAGTGCGCTGCCTTTGGCGGCAGCGAATTCGGCGATGCTGTCGGCAGCTTTTTTGACAATCTGCACTTCAATGATTTCTTCTGGAACGGTGGGCTGATCACGTTTTCCTTCACCTTTGTGCCCATGTTGCTTTTCCGCGTGATCAAGACAGGTGTGCAGACTGGGATCAAGCTCTCTCAGCAGATCGGCCGCCTGCTTGGCATCACCCGCGAGGCTACCGTCACTGCCGTCCAGTACTTGGATAATACGCAGCAGCAAAATGACCAGCCGGTCGAAAATTCTCTCCCCCAGCCTTTTTCTCTTCAGTAATAAGCTATAAGAAAGCCGTGCATCCCGGAGCATTCCGGCCATGCACGGCTTTTTGTTTTGTTCAGATCACCCGGACTGCACCCTGCTCCCGCAGGCGCAGCACATAGCAGCTGCCCTGCCCGAATACCTGCTCGATGGCTGTATGGTACCGCTCCAGCAGCTGCCCGGGCACATAAGCCTGAATGGTGCCTGCAAAGCCGCCGCCCTGCATCCGCCATGCGCCCTCACTGCCCTGCAGAATGCTCTGGCTCAAGGCCAGCGCCACCGACAGCCCCTGATGCCGCACATCCGCTGTGCAGTACACATTCTGACACAGCGCAAAGGAAGCCTGTCCGCTCTGCTTCACCAGACCTGCAAATACCGGGAACTGCTTTGCATAAAGCGCATCCCGCTGCGCCAGCGTGCGGGCATTCTCCTCAAAATAATGGATCGCCCGCAGCACTGCACGGTCTCCGCAGCAGCTGCGCAGGACAGGCAGTGCCATCCAGAACGTGTTCTCTTCCACCTGACCCAGCAGCGGCTTGCCGAAGCAGGCGGCCACCTGCTCCATCTCCTGCCGAATCGCCGCAAACTCGCTAGTCAGTTCGCTGTGGCTACCCCGGGTATCGGTGACGCAGAGGAACATTCCTTCCGGCAGCAGACCGTCTGCATGGAGCTTTTCGATCTTTGGGGTGCGCGGTTCTGCAAAATCCGCAAAGATAATGCCACCCACCGCACTGGTCAGCTGATCCAGCAGGCCGCTAGGCTTGCCGAAATAGGTGTTTTCCGCATACTGGCAGATGCCTGCCAGCTCCGCCGGGGTCAGCCCGGTGCTGTATTCCTCGTTCCAGATGGAGGCCATGCCCATCTCAAACGCCGCCGAGCTGGACAGCCCGGAGCCGCGCAGCACATCGCTGGCAGTATAGGCATCAAAGCCGCCGATCTGCTTACCCACTGTGCGGAAGCCCTCGGCAATGCCGCGGATCAGGCTGGCCGAATGGGTGCTCTCCCCTGCCTGCGGCTCTGCGGTGGCCAGATCAATGACATCCAGCTTGTTGAACCCCCGGGACTTGACCCGCACATAGCCATCCGTATTGCGGGCAGCCACTGCCACCATATCCAGCGTGACCGCCGCCGCAAGGCCGTAGCCCCCCTGATGATCCGTGTGGTTGCCGCCCAGCTCTGCGCGCCCGGGTGCAGAGTACACCTGCACCTGCCGCCCGGGACCGAAATACAGTTCAAACTGCTCCAGCGCAGCCGCATAACGCCCGCGCTGCCGCTGCAAAACCGCCGGATCCGCCCCATAAAGTGCAGCAAGTACGGCGTCCCAGCTGCCCTGCAGGATCTGTTTTCTGAGTTGTGCACTGGTGGCCATGACAGCTCCTCCCCTCCGGAATAAACGATTCTGCTCTTTTTGCTTATTGTAAAGCATTTCGGGCTTTTTTTCAATTTATTTGACCTAAAAATCCAAAATTTGGCGTCAGGTGCAAAGAATAAGATGTACTTTTGTTGAATTTGCAGGGCATTCTATGGTATACTGGGTGCAGAATGTGACAGGACGGAGGTAAAGCTGCCATGCCAGACGTTTATAAGCAATCCTTTAAGCAGAATTACACCAACAACATCGAATTGTCCATCTTCAACTGCGGCTTGGAGCGGTGCGCTCCGGGGCAGACATGGGGACCCGGCATCCGTGACCACTACCTGATCCATCTGGTGGTATCCGGCAAGGGAATCTTTGAGGTAGGCGGCCGCACTTGGGAAGTAAGCGAGGGCGACCTGTTCTTTGCCCGCCCCAGCCAGCTGATCCGCTACACCGCCGACGAGCAGCAGCCGTGGGAGTACAGCTGGGTGGGCTTTAACGGTGCCTGTGCCCACAAGCTGGCCGCACAGCTGCCCTTTACAGACGATGCCCCCGTGCACCACACCAGCGACCCGGACGGGATGCGGGCAGCGCTGACCAATATCTATTCCTCCCGCGGGCTGCAGCCACAGGACGAGGCTGCCATGGTGGGGTATCTGTACCTGTTTATCGCTGCTTTGATGCGGGAGACCAGCGCAGGCAAGCCCCACACGGCCTCCTCTTCCAGCCAGTATGTGCTGAACGCCATCAAGTACATCCAGTTCAACTACTCCCACGACATCTCCATTGATGATGTAGCCAAGAGCGTGGGGGTTTCCCGCAGCCACCTGTACCGGGTGTTCATGCTGAACGTGGGCAAGAGCCCCATCGACTACCTGACCGAGTACCGCATCAACGAGGCCTGCAAGCTGCTGCGCGCCGGCAACCTTTCCATTGCGGAGGTAGCAGTGTCGGTAGGCTTCTTTGACCAGTTCTACTTCTCACGGGTGTTCAAGCGCGCCAAGGGCGTGCCGCCCAGTAAGTATTTTGCCGCCCAGCAGGACGCCGACCCGGCAAGCCCTGCCCAACTGTAACCTGAGCCCATCACACAAGGAGAAATCATGCCTTTACAGAAAAACCAGATCCTGACCCTGCGCATCGAACGCCTTTCCAGCGACGGCAGCGGTGTGGCCCACAGTGCTGATGGCGAGGCCGTATTTGTCCCCGGCACCGCCCCTGGGGACGAAGCACGGGTGCGCATCGTGAAGGACTGCGGCCGGTACGCCTTTGGCATTCTGGACGAGTTGCTCACCCCCTCGCCGGACCGTATCCCGGTGGACTGCCCGGTAGCCGGCCCCTGCGGCGGGTGCAGCCTGCGGCATCTGGATTATGCCGCTGAGCTGCGCGCCAAGCAGGAAAGCGTGCTGGACGCCTTCCGCCGCATTGGTGGGCTGGAGGTGCCGGTGCTGGATATTCTGCCTTCCCCGGAGGTAGACCGCTACCGCAACAAAGTGCAGTTCCCTGTGGGCGTGGACAAGAACGGTGCGCCTTGCATCGGCTTTTTCGCCGGGCGCACCCACCGCATCGTCCCCTGCCCGGACTGCAAGCTGCAGCCCAGCGTGCTGAACGAGATTGGCAACGCGCTGTGCGCCTTTTTTGCACAGCAGGGCATCCGCCCCTACGACGAGCAGAGCGGCAAGGGGCTGGTGCGTCATATCTTCCTGCGGCGCGGCGCGCACAGCGGGCAGATCATGGTGTGTCTGGTATGCACCCGGGCAAAGCTGCCCCACGCAGAGCAGCTTTGCACCGCGCTGCAGGGGCAGTTCCCGGCCATCAGCACCATTCTGCTCAACGTCAACGCTAAAAACACCAACGTCATTCTGGGCAGTGAAAATCACATCCTGTACGGCCCGGGCTACATTGAGGACACGCTTTGCGGCGTACCGGTGCGGTTGGGGCCACTGTCCTTCTATCAGGTCAACACGCTAGCCGCCGAGCGGCTGTACGGAGTTGCCGCGCAGTACGCGCAGCTGACCCCGGACGATGCGCTGCTGGATCTCTACTGCGGCATGGGCACCATCGGCCTTTCCATGGCCGAGCAATGCAGGGAGCTGATTGGTGTGGAGATTGTGCCGGAGGCCATCGAGAGCGCCAAGGCCAACGCCGCCCGCATGGGCGAGACCGTAGCCGCCAAGAGCCGCTTCTTCTGCGCCGACGCCGGGCAGGCTGCCACCCAGCTGGCCGCCGAGGGTCTGCACCCGGACATCGTAATGCTGGACCCGCCCCGCAAGGGCTGTGATGAGGCCACCCTCTCCGCCGTGGTGCGCATGGCACCCCGCCGGGTGGTGTATGTCAGCTGCAACCCTGCCACCGCCGCCCGAGACGCCGCATGGCTGGAGCAGAATGGGTATCACGCAGAAAAGGTGCAGCCGGTGGATTTGTTCCCGAGGACGAAGCATTGTGAAGCGGTTCTCCTTTTGACCAAACTCAATGTCGACCGGCACATCGAAGTGGACGTCAGCATGGATGAGCTGGATGTGACTGCTGCGGAAAGCAAGGCAACTTACAACGAGATTCGGGAGCATGTATGGGAACATCATCAACTCAAGGTTTCCAATCTCTATATCGCACAGGTAAAACAGAAGTGCGGTATCATCGAGCGGGAGAATTACCATAAAGCGAAAAACGAGAATGCAAAGCAGCCTAAGTGTCCGAAGGAAAAAGAGGATGCGATTGTGGAGGCATTGAAGCATTTTAAGATGATTTGATACGCAATCACCCCAGAGAGAATAGCCTCTTGTGCGTTCTCTCTGGGGTGATTTTTGCGTCATGCTACTTCCGGGTAGCGCATATATACATACTCGTAGATTTTCTTCTGGTAGGTCTGGATATCGCTTACATCATAGCTATTGGGAAGTTCTTGCCAAAGGGTATTGCGAATCAGGTTATCCACAATCGCCTTAGTTTCCTGCTTGTCCGTCCAATGGTCGAGTTTGGCAATCTGCTGTTTGATTTTTGTCAACAAGTCCACAGACACCTTCTTGATCGTTTCAATTTCCTGCTTCGTGAGGTTCTCCGAAAACAGCAAATCGTACACTGAAAGTTCCTCGTCACTGGAAAAGCCCTCACGCACATAGCGCTGCTGCTCCGTGTCCAGTGAACTTGCAAGCTCCATCAGATCCATGAAGGTTTTCTCGATGGTCGCACGGTTCTGCTCCGCATTGTAGGCATCGATAATCTCCTGATAGCGGTCATAATAATCAATGCGCTGCGGGTTTGCAAACAGCATTTTCGCCAATTGCTGATTCACCAGTTCATCCAGATCGCGCAGCAAGAGATTCTTCCGCCGGGTGTGGGCAAACTCCCGGCTCAGCAGGTCAAAATCAATTTTGCTGATGTCAAACTGCCGGGAAGGTACAGCCTCCTGATCCGGCTTTTCCACATGGATGTACTCGTTGACGATGCCGTTGATCTGCACCATCAGGTCCGTGTTATCTGCGTGTTTCCGCTTCTGCTGCAAGCCCTCGTAGATGGCGAGAATTGCGTTTTTCCGGGCGCGCACGGTATCGTCCACATCGTCACGGTCTGCGTAGCGGAACAGCCGCGCCAGTTCAGACGCATAGGTCTGAAAGGTTTTCTTGGTTTCCAATGTCTCGCACATTGCGTTGACCGCATCCTGTACAAGGCTCATCTTTTCAAAGTCCTGTGCGTCCACCAGTTCCTGCAGCTGGAACCCATGTTCTGCCAGAAAACCGTCCGTTTCTCCGATGACCGTACGGATACGCTGAATCAGCTCCGTTTTGTCCACCGTCGGGTCAATGCCCGCCGGGCTGTTCTTGCTGACCGTATAGTCCGCCAGAGCCTTGCGCAGCGCCTTTACGATACCAATATAGTCCACGATCAGGCCGTTGCTCTTGCCCTCCGAAACACGGTTTGCACGAGCGATGGTCTGCATCAGGGTATGGGCTTTCAACGGCTTGTCCAGATACAGGCAGGACAGACACTTTACATCAAAGCCTGTCAGCCACATGGCACAGACGAACACCACCCGGAACGGATTCTTGCTGTCCTTGAATTCTTTATCCAGCTCCCGCTTTTCCATTTTGGCACGGTGCGGCAGAATATCCAGCCCCCACTTTTTGAAGGTCTGCACCTCGTTCTGCTCCTGACTGATCACCACTGCCATTTCGGTTTCTTTCATCCATGCCAGTTTACGGGCAAGCTCCTGTGCTTCCTGCTGGGTCACTGTGCCCTGCCGGGCTTCCAGTTCCCTAATCTTTGCCCGCCAGTATTCCTGCACATAGTTGTACATCCGCACACAGGTGACCTTATTCAGGCAGACAAACATCGCCTTGCCGCTGGTCCAAAGGTCAGAGTAATGCTCCACAAAGTCCTTTGCAATGGAACGCAGCCGTTCATCTGCGGTGAGAATATGGATCTCCTTGGCAAATTCTCGTTCCAGCTTTTCCTCCTGCGAAGGATCAAGATCGGCTGCTTCAATGGCATCCAGGATTCGCCCGGTGATCTCCGGCTTGTCCAACTGGGCGATCTTATCCGCGCGGTTCTCATAGTACAGCGGCACCGTTGCGCCGTCCTCCACCGCCCGCTTGAAATCATACACCGACAGATACCCGCCAAAGGTACGCTCGGTGATATGGTCATCTGCCAGAAGCGGCGTACCGGTAAAGCCGATGCGGGACGCCGTGGGCAGCAGATGCATCATGTTGTCTGCAAAAATGCCGTACTGGCTACGGTGGGCTTCATCCGACAAAATCAGAATGTCGTGATCCGGGTAGATGGGCGGCTCCTTGGGCAGATTGAACTTCTGGATCAGGGTAAACACAAAGCTGGGGTTGCCCTGCAGCTTTTTTACAAGGTCTGTACCGCTGGATGCAATGAACTGTGAAGCCTTTGTCTTGCCCAGCAGACCGCAGTTTTCAAAGGTATCGCTGATCTGCCGGTTCAGCTCGTCACGGTCGGTCAGCACCACAATGGTGGGCGAGCCTGCAAACTTGCGCCGGATCTTCTGCGCCAGAAAGACCATCGAATAACTCTTGCCTGACCCCTGCGTGTGCCAGAACACACCCAGCCTGCCGTCTTTCAGCTTGCGGTTCTCGTAAGCACTGACGGCCTCGTTGACGCCGAGATACTGGTGGTTGCGGGCCAGAATCTTGGTGGTGCGCCCACCGGAATGGTCGTAAAGGATGAAGTTTTCCAGCAGATCGAGGAAGGTCTTTTTCTCGCAGATGCCCCGCAGCATGGTTTCCAGTTCCACGCTGCCTGCATCGCTTTCCTTCAGACGCTTCCACTCGTGGAAAAACTCGTACTTGCTGCCAAGCGTGCCCACCTTGGCTTCCAATCCATTGGACAGCATGAGAAAGGCATTGTAATAGAACAACTGTGGAATGGTATCGAGGTAGTCCCGATAATTGTCTATGTAGGCGTTCTGCACATCCACAGTGGGCTTTTTCAGCTCGATAAACAGCAGCGGAATGCCATTGACAAAGCCCACAATGTCCGTTCTACGGCGGTACAGCTGCGAGTGGATCTTCATTTCTTTTACGGCGAGGAAATGATTGTTTTCCGGGTTTTTGAAGTCGATCACCGCCGCGCTTCGGATTTCGGTGCGGCCATCCGGCCGCTTGACTGTCACCGGGATGCCATCCCGCAGCAGAAAATACTTTTCCTCGTTGATCTGCATCAGGGATGCGGTGGAAACGTGTGCCGTGAATTTCTTCTGCACCTCGTCCAGCTGGTTCGGGGTGAGCCACGGGTTCAGCCGCAAAAGCGCCTGCCGAAAATACCGGGTCAGCAGCACTTCCCCATAGCTGGTGCGGCCCAACGTCCCGTCCGGCCCCAGCTTTTCGGAGTTGTAAGCCAGCACGACCTCCCAGCCCAGAACATTTTGCAGCAAGTTGCCTGCACTGTTCTGAACAAGGACATTTTCGGAGTATTCGCGGCTCATTTTCTATTCCTCCTTACAGCAGATCAGGCAACGATGGGTCGCAACGCTTTGCATTTGTATGTGCCAGGATTTTCCCTGCGGATGTAATATCAAATCCTGTAGGAATTGTATCCCACCATTCATGGAACTTTCGGAGCGATTCTATGGAATCCCAACGTTGTACAAACACTTCATCGACTTGCTTTTGTAACAAATCAGTTCTATCGTATGAATCCCATATAGATTCCAAAACAGCTACTTCTTCAGAATCAATCACGCGGTTTCCTTGTGGAGAATTAATTATCAGTTCACGAATGTGCTCTTTCGACCTTATATTTAGCTTCACATATCCATCCAAAAGACTATTAGGGATCAAGCATCCCGCCTCATTCAATTTGACGCTCTGAAGCATTTCAACTGCCTTTTTATAAGTTTCGGAGTCTTTTCTTATCCCGACACATGAATAGCCTTGCAGTCTTTTAGGATAATACTCTATCAATTTATTAAATCCACTGAGTGGAGAAATCCGAACTGCATTTAATATATCCAGGTGGTCTATCCAGTCTGTCCCCTGTGGAAACTCTTCATACTCCAATTTCTCAAACATTCCACCGAGCACTTCTAACCCGTGTTCCATATCTCCTGTCATAGGAACAAATGTTTCAAATGCGTGTATTGCTGTAAGCCCACAAAGCGCCCTATTATCAACCTTGTCAACAATTTCAAGCGCTTTTTCAATTCCTGCACGGTTTCTCTTTTCTTTTCCTTTTTCGACATGACAAACCAAAAGTTCTGTTAATAAATCATAATCTCTTTTTTCATCTGTCACAGTTGCAGCCTGCTGTGCTTTACGAAGTATTCTCTGAAACGCGGGATCAGAAAATGCAGGAATAATCTCTTGTACCGTTTTTGCGCGTTCCAGCATTGAATTCTCAAGTTTTTCAATTCGTTCATTTGCCAAAGCATACGCATCTTTAGTATACTCATTTATTGTCTGCGGAATCAGCTCTTTATATATTTCGCGCGCACGCTCTTCTGTTATTCCTTGATTTACCGTCAGATTTTCCACATGATATTGGTTACTATTATTGCCCGCTCTTTGAGACCAATTAAAAAGGCCCACGTTTTATCCCTCCAATCTGTACCTGTTCTGCATTATCGCCAGCTTTTTGGCTCTGCTGGAAATTGTTTTTTATTTTCCCACCAGCTTTAGAAACATCTTCGTTTTCCAGTGTAAACTCCTGTCGCTGCTTGGCACTGTTTCCACCAATCTGTTTCTGTTTAACGTTTTTATGTATGCCTATCTTATATCCAATCGCTCCGCCAATCAAAGCACTTACAGCTATAGAAAAAATTGTCGAACCGATTCCATCAAATACCCATGTCACCCACTCTGGCATACATTATACCTCCACTTCTCCGCTCATCAACTTAGGTAGTAGTGCTTCCCTCATGTTTTTCAAGTATACATTTTTTCTTGATAAGTTCAAAGCACTTTCAAACAATGGTTTGCATACATCATTATATTGTTTTACAATATCTTTGCTAGGACTTATAATTATAAGCTTTTCAAGCTTGCTTTTATTTACGTTGGTCATGGTTGCTCCATTGCTTCCCAATCCATCCAACAAATCTTTCATTCTTAGCATCGACTCATAGAAAAAATATAAGTCATCCTCATTATTTAATATAATGGAATTAATCTGTTGATTCGTTTGGCACACTTCTGTGGCAATACTTACCAGTCCAACCGTTCCAATGCATGAAATCATGACACTGTTTGGGGGTATATATTTATTTTTTTGTGTTTGAGCCCCCTCTATTGTTAGTCTTTTTTCCGTTTTTAATGGATAAACCACATTATGCATATCCGGAATTGTCACAAACGGAACCTTCCCATTTGTATAATATTCCTTATTTGATGTAGGCGGTGTTTTTCCTGTTATTACTGTTCCAAAACTTTCCACTGTGCACTCATTCCATCCCTCTGGCACACCATCCACAATTTTCGTGTTTTCACGCCCCGGAAAGCGCAGATCCACAAACCACTCTTTATAAAGCCGCTGGGCTGCTTCTTCCAGCAACTTGATTTGCTTTTGGTTGTTTTCAATCAAGTCATCATAAGCCGAGAGAATATCTGCAATGCGGTGCTGTATTTCCAATGGCGGTTTATCAATTACCACTTCCTTTAATTTTTGCCCCGGCATATGCTTAATCGTTGCGCCTGTAAAATACTGATCCAATTCGCCTGTTTTGCCTGCCAAAAGGAACCAATAAAACAGATACCTATAATCAAGGCAGTCATGTACTCTAACTCGATGAAGCGCTTTTTGAATTTTCATATTTGGAATTTGTTCTTTCCAAATCGCACACCGTCCCGGCTCCCCACCCTCGCAAATAACTAAATCACCATATTTTAGTTCATATCGTTCCTGTTCTGATTCTTCGAATTTCATTAACGGCAAATCTTCTAAATCAAATTCACCCCATCGAACATTTACATTTGCAAGATACGGCTGATAGTCTCCTTTGTTTTTATTTTGGTCAAGCATTTTTCCCAAGCAGGAATCCGTCACATTTCCCAGCTTCACCTTTTCCCACTTCATACCCCCATCTCCTCCAGATTCTTCGAGATGGTTTCCATCAGGCGGTTGGACTCTGCCTGCAATTCCAGAAGTTCCTTGTGGATTTCTTTCATCCGCTGGGCAAAATCCACGCCGTCATCCTCCACGGGTGCAACGCCCACATAGGCGCCGGGCGTCAGGGATGCGCCTTTTTCGTTGAGGATGGTGTCTCGGCTGGCCACCTTGCACAGACCGGGGATATCCTGATAAACGCCCTCGCCAAACTTTTCGGTGAGCCAGACGGCCTCCTTGGCAACGGTCAGTTTCTCGTTGAGGGCTTCCAGCTCCTTGTCGAACTTTTCCTGCGTGGCCTTGCGCTCCTTGCGGGGTGCTGCCTCCACAGCGGCTTTGGCTTCTTCCCGCTTGGCCTGCACGTTTTGTTCCAGTGCGGCCTGAATCTCTGCAAAGGGGCGGTCGTCCGCCAGCTCTGCGTGATACTCCGCCAAAAGCCCCTTGTACTTGTCCGCTTCACCGCGATAGAGCCAGACAATGGCGTTGAGGTTCTTCAGCTGCCAGTCGCTCCACTCGTTCTGGGTGCGGTCCACCACGGTATAATAATTGCGTGCGTCGATGAACAATACGGTGTCCAGCAGATGTTCCGGCTTGCCCTTATCCAAAAACCACAGCGAACAAGGCAGGCTCTTGGTGTAGAAGAAATTGTTGCCCACGCTCATCATCACGTCCACATGGCCGGTCTGGATGAGCTTTTCACGGATGTCCTTGTCTTTGCCCTGACTGTCGGTAGCCGAGGACGCCATCACAAAACCCGCACGGCCATGCTCGTTCAGGTAGGAGTAGAAATAGGACACCCACAGATAGTTTGCGTTGCCGATCTCCTTGGCCTTGTTCACGCCGGGCAGGCCAAAGGGCAACCGCCCAGCACTCTGCGCCGACTCCGACTTGACCTTATCCACGTTAAACGGCGGATTTGCCATCACATAGTCGCAGCAGCCGTTCAGGTTGTGGGCATCATGATAGAAGGTATTGGCTTCATCGCCGGACTTGATCACGCCGGTCAGGCCATGCACGGCCATGTTCATCAGGCAGAGTTTGGCGTTGTACTCCACCTTTTCCTGTCCGTAGAAAGTCATGGTGTTGTTGGCGATCATGCCCGCATGGTTTACAAAGTCGCCGGTCTGCACAAACATACCGCCGCTGCCGCAAGCCGGGTCCAACAGAACGCCGTGGGAAGGCTCCAGCACATTGACGATCATCTTCACCAGCGATTTCGGTGTAAAGAACACGCCGTCATCCTGTGCCACGTTCTTGGCAAACTTATTCAAAAAGTACTCGTAGATACGGCCGATCACATCGCCGCCCACATCGTCCAACGCATCATTGTTGAAGATGCGCAGCAGTTCCCCCAGCAGTTCATCCGAGAAGATGGTGTAGTCCTTCGGCAGAACGCCCTGCAGCTGCTCGCTCTGCTGCTCCACCAGTTCCATGGCGTTGTTCACCACTTCGCCCAGACTGTTCAGAGGATTGCCCTCAATGCCGGTCAGCCCCTGCTCCGGGATGTTGGCAGGCAAATTGACTAAGTAATTGTACTGCGCCTCCTTGGGCAGAAACAGTGCACTCTTTTCGGCAAAGTCGCTTTGCTCCACCGGCAGCACCCGACCGCCGCGCATGGGACGGTCTTTCAGGATCTCCTGCTCTACCAGTTTGAAGCGGCTGTACGCATACCGCAGAAAAATCAGTCCCAACACCGGCATACAGTATTGGTTCGAGGTGAGTTTAGAGCCTGCACGCAGCAGATCTGCCGACTCCCACAGGTCAGCTTCCAGTTTTTTGACGTTCACATTATTTGCCACGAGGGGGTTCCTCCTGTTGTTTGGATTTTCATTTTCTATTGTATCACATTTTTCTGCAATGTTCATCTCCATTCATCGCTATTTTCTTTTTTGGCTGGAATAAGTTGTTTACCAATGGCTGACAATGTGTTAGAGCCATAAACTTTCTCATTTGGAGACGCTAAGTCTGCATCCCCCGGATGCAGTTCAAGGGTTTGGGTGTTCCCAACAAGTATTTTGCAGCGCAAAATAAGCAGATGTATATACGTCTGCATTGCTTGCGGGTGCTATGAAGCCTCTCAAGGTGCTTTCCAAATTTGAAAATTATTTTCTAATCAGGACCGTCAGCTTTCAAGTTCACCTTGAAGCTGGCGGTTATTTTTTGCTCAGGAGGTTTTTGCGTTTGCATCTGCAGCAAGCAGGTATTCAGCACAAGAATACGCTAGTTCCGCACCTTAACGGACGCTGAATAAGCAAATTTCTTGGAGAAAAATTCGTTTCGGAAAAATCAGCGTTGATTCATCCAATATCACATCAAACCGGACCTATTACTTCCGGTTTTGAAGGTAAAAAGCGGAACTAATAGATCCTAAAAATTCTTTTGAAAGTGTGATAAGCTACCAGCAAGACACCAATTGAACCTTGAAAACCGAATGACCATCTGCATGGGATACCCGGCGAAGACCCCGTAAGGGAGAGCCGGAAAACGCCGCTGGAAAGGGGCAGGAACACCATGCAGAGAGAACGGCGTAAGAATAATGATATTCTATTTCATTTCAGAAAGGATGATTTGCCTATGACAAAACTGAGCCAACTTAAAATTGACCCGGAGTTCCAGAAACAAATCAACCCTCCGTCGTTTGAGGAAACCCACCAACTGGAAATGAACATCCTCAAGGAGGAACGTGTACTGAATCCGATCATCACGTGGAACGGCTATATCGTGGATGGACATACACGCTATCAAATTCTTCGGAAATATCCATTTATTCCATTTGAAGTCATCGAAAAAGAATTTTCCAGCCGCTATGAAGCACTCGTATGGATCTGTAAAAATCAGCTTGGGCGGCGAAACCTGACCCCAGAACAGAAAAAGTTCCTGATCGGAAAGCAGGCAGAAGCGGAAAAGCAAATCAAATCGTTTCACGGCAATCAGTATACTTTGGCATCTGAAAGTGGTCTGGTTCAAAATGAACCAGACCGCACAAAGCACGGTTCACGATCGAAAGTCGCTGCGGAACATGGAACATCCGAAAGTTATGTTTACCGTGCAGAGCAATTTGCAAAAGGTGTGGAAGCAGCGGAGGAAGCAGTGCCCGGAGCGCAGGAAGAAATCCTGAGTGGAAAACTCCGGGCAACCGACCGTGAAATTTCCTCGATTGCAAAGATTCCAAAGGAAAAGCGTCCCGAAGTTGTGGCAGAGCTGCGTAAGCCTAAAGCCGAACGGGATTCCAGTATCACGGATTCGTATTCTTCGCCTTCAAAGGACAATGCGTTTATAACGACCTTCAAGCAAGACATTCAGAGGCATAAGAAAGGACTCAACAAGGAAGAAAAACAGAATCTCAAGGATGCCGTCAAGAGCATCTATTCACCTCGCCGTTTGGCAGATGGCGAAGCCATGATGTGCGAGATTCAGGGAGCGCAGGAGGATTTTGTCCGGCGGTGGGAAATGTGCTTTCGTGAATACCCGGATATTCTTACTGAACCGAAGAACAATGAGAAATTGCTGATTTTTATCGACCGTACCAGTCGGTATCTTCAGAACGTAAAAAAACGCTTGAACAGTGATGGAAACCGGCAATCCTAAACTGTCTGGCCACTGATTTGGATGTAAAAAACGGAGGTGAATGCCATTTCAAATTATTTGAAACCCAATATGCCGCTGCCGCAATATCTGCCCTATGCCCGCTTTTTGCTGGATACAGACCTAAGCCACACGGCAAAGCTGCTCTACACTCTGCTGCTTGGCAGGGCAACGCTTTCTCAAAAGAACAACTGGGTGGATGAGCGCGGCTTCGTCTATGTAATTTTTCCCATTTCATCATTGAGCGAAGCCCTGCGATGCAGTACCATGAGCATTAAACGTGCATTGCGCTCACTGGAGGATGCCGATCTGATCGAGCGCAGAAGAGGTCGCATTACTGTGCCCAACAGCATCTTTGTAAAAGTCCCGACAGAACAAAAATGTTCCTTTGCATGGAACGATTCTGCCCTATGCGATGGAACAGAAATGATACCTTCCACGGAACAAAAGTGTTCCACTAACCAACGTAATAAGAACAACCTGAAAGATAACCACCTGATAAAAACAACAGATGCTTATTTGACCTTTGGCGAATATCAGAACGTCTTTTTAACAGAGATGGAGTACAAGCGGCTCAAAGCTGACTTTTCCGGGCTAGATAGCCTGATCGAGCAGCTTTCGGCTTATATCCAGTCCACCGGCAGAAAGTACGCCGACCATGCTGCCACCCTGCGCATCTGGGCGAAACGGCAAAGACCAGAACAGAAGCAAGCACCGGGTATCCCGGACTACACATTCAAGGAAGGAGAAAGCCTATAAAGACGATAGAAAAAATTTTGGAACAGCTCCCATCCAGTATTCCCGAAAACACCGATGATTATTATGGCAAGGACGGACTGCTTCATTGTGGAAAGTGTCACGCCCCAAAAGAAGCGTTCTTTGCAAAGGGCATTGTCCTGATGGGCAAGAACAAGCATCCCGCCGAATGCAGCTGCCAGCGCACGGAAAGAGAACAGCAGGAAGCCCTTATTAACCAACAAAAGCACATCGACCTTGTGCGGCGGCTGAAAGCAGATGGCTTTTCGGATTCTGCGATGCTGAACTGGACATTTGCAAACGACAATGGCCGCAGCCCGCAGATGTGTCATGCACACTGTTATGTAGAGCAATGGCAGACCATGCGCGCAGAGAACCTTGGGCTGCTTCTCTGGGGCGGTGTTGGCACCGGCAAGAGTTTCCTTGCCGGATGCATTGCGAACGCTCTGATGGAGCAGGAGGTGCCTGTGAGTATGACGAACTTCGCCCGAATCCTGAACGAGCTGAACAGCAGCTTTTCCGGGCGAAATGATATTGTGGACAAGTTCTGCCGCTATCCCCTGCTCATCATTGACGATTTCGGCATGGAGCGTGGTACCGAGTACGCACTGGAACAGATCTACAGCATCGTGGACAGCCGATACCGCAGCCGGAAGCCGCTGATCGTCACCACCAACCTGACGCTGAATGAGATACAGCACCCACAAGATACCGCCCATGCCCGCATCTACGACCGCCTGTTGGAAATGTGTGTTCCCATCTCCTGCATCGGGATCAGCTTTCGCAAGGAAACAGCGCAGGAGAAGCTGGAACGGCTAAAAGTGTTGATTGGATAAGTCCGAAAGGAAGTTTGATAAAATCGCTGGCACACACTGTCCAGCTACAAGGAAATGGAGCTGCCTATTGAAAAAATATCCCGCTAGCGAAAAAGGCCTCTTTCCCGTTTCCGCCTGCACGTCCAACTTTGATGAATGGAGTGCCTTGGCGAGCTTTTTGGCCGATATGATCGAAAAATATGCAGAAATTTTAATCCCAGAAATCGAAGCCGTGCAAATCACTGTTGATGAGCTCATTGCAGCATGATATAATGTTCTTGTAATCGCTGTCCAAACACATGGTGAGAGTTTCTCACCATGTTCCATATTTTGAACGAGGTACGAAAATGAATCGCCCTGATGAAAGCCCCAAAAATTCCATCATCATTTATACCACTGAAGATGGCCTGACCAAAATTGATGCCACGTTTGATGGCGATACCGTCTGGTTGTCCATCGACCAGATGGCCGAGCTGTTCCAGCGTGATCGGAGTGTCATTGGAAAACACGTCAGGAACATCTTCAAGGAAGGTGAGCTTCAAAAGGAATCAGTGTGGGCAAAATTTGCCTACACTGCCGCAGATGGAAAGGTCTACGATGTGGATTATTACAACCTTGATGTGATTATCTCTGTCGGCTACCGGGTCAAATCCAAACGCGGCACACAGTTCCGTATCTGGGCAACTGGCATCCTGAAGGAATATATGCGCAAAGGCTTTGCTCTGGACGATGAACGGCTGAAAAATTTGGGCGGCGGTGGATATTTCAAAGAACTGTTGGAGCGCATCCGGGACATCCGCGCTTCCGAAAAGGTGTTTTACCGTCAGGTTCTGGAGATCTACGCCACCAGCATCGACTACGACCCCAAGGCAGAAATTTCGGTTCAGTTCTTCAAAAAAGTGCAGAACAAGATTCATTATGCCATCCACGGTCAGACTGCCGCCGAGGTCATTTACAACCGTGCAGATGCCGAAAAGGAATTTATGGGTCTGACCACTTTTGCAGGAAACCAGCCCACTTTACGAGAAGCTACTATTGCAAAAAACTATCTGAACGAGAAAGAGCTTCGTGCTATGGGGCAGTTGGTTTCCGGTTATCTGGATTTCGCAGAACGTCAGGCAGAGCGCGAACAGCCCATGACCATGCAGGACTGGGCCAATCATCTTGACCGCATTCTGACAATGAGCGGTGAGCAGTTGCTTGTCGGAAACGGCACTGTGACGCACAAGCAGGCCGTGGACAAAGCCACCACTGAATATCGGAAGTATAAGACAAGAACGCTCAGCGACGTGGAACAAGACTATCTGGATTCCATCCAGTTCTTAGAGCAAAAAATCGACAAGAAATAACGGTATCTGTGAGGATTTCTTATGTCACAGGGAAAGACAAAAGTTTATATTTACACTCGTGTATCTACCACCATGCAAATCGATGGCTACTCGCTGGACGCACAAAAGGCTCGCATGAAAGCCTATGCTGACTTCAACGATTACCAGATCGTTGGCGAATATGAGGACGCCGGCAAATCGGGCAAATCTATTGAAGGCCGTGCATCTTTCTGCCGGATGATGGAGGACATCAAATCCGGTAAGGATGGTGTTGCCTATGTGCTGGTGTTCAAGCTCTCCCGTTTTGGTCGCAATGCTGCCGATGTACTGTCCACCTTGCAGGTGATGCAGGATTTCGGGGTCAACCTCATCTGCGTGGAAGATGGCATTGATTCCTCCAAAGATGCAGGTAAGCTAATGATTTTCGTTCTTTCTGCGGTGGCTGAAATCGAGCGAGAAAACATCCATGTCCAAACCATGGAAGGGCGCATCCAGAAGGCACGAGAAGGTCGCTGGAACGGCGGTTTTGCGCCTTATGGCTATCGTCTGGTTGACGGTGTGCTGCAAATCAACGAGGACGAAGCCCCTGCCATTCGCACGATTTTTGAGCAATATGTAAACACCGACACAGGTGCAAATGGTCTTTCCAAATATCTGGAGACCCACGGTTTTCAGAAACTCGCCCGTCAGAACGGTACCTCTCCCCTTTTCAGCGCAACGTTGATTCGCGCCATCTTGAAAAACCCCGTCTACTGTGGAAAAATCGCCTTTGGTCGCCGCAAACTCGAAAAGATTCACGGCACCCGGAACGAATATCATCAGGTTCCACAGGAGAATTATCTGCTGGTGGACGGCCTGCACGAAGGCATCGTATCGGAAGAATTGTGGAACGCCGCACAGGTCAAGCTGCTAGCGCAATCCAAACGATACGAGCCAGTCAACCGCAGCAAGACGGAACAGGCGCACTTGTTATCCGCCCTTGTCAAGTGCCCAATTTGCGGTGCCGGAATGTACAGCAACAAATGCACCAAGCGAAAGAAAGATGGCACCCCCTATAAATCTTTCTCTTATTACAGTTGCAAGCATCGCAAGATGCAACGTGGACAGAAGTGCGATTTCAACAAGCAAATTCAGGAAGAAGTTCTGGACAACGCCGTGGTGGAGGTCATCATCAAACTGGTCAGCAATCCAAAGTTTGCCGCCATGATGCAGGAGAAGATCAATAGCAAAGTGGACACCACTGCCATTGAACAGGAAATTGCTGCCGCCGAAAAAATGTTGCGACAGTATTACTCCGTCAAGTCCAAAATCACGGAGGAGATCGACACACTTGACCCGGATGACCGCCACTACATCATCCGCAAATCTGACCTTGACGAGCGGCTTTACAGGATGTACGATAAAATCGAGGAAGCCGAAAACAACCTGATGGATGCCCGTGCAAAGAAGCAGGCTATCGAAGCGGATAAAATTACCGGCGACAACATTTACAAGGTTCTCGTCTGCTTTGAAAAGCTCTACAATGTTATGAATCCCCTTGAACGCAAAAAGCTGATGGAGCATCTGATCTCTGAAATTCAGATCTACCCAGAGCGTCAGCCCAACGGTCAGTGGCTCAAATCCATCAAATTCAGACTGCCCATCGTTGAAAACAATATTGATTTGTGTTTGGACAATGAAAGTCATACCGAGTGCGTACTCTTGATGTCAAAAGTCCAGTAATATAGTTCGGTGATTCGTTCAATATTGTTTGGGCATCATTTTACAGTCTGAACCGTTTTCGTCCTTGGAAACAGGTCGAGGGCGGTTTTCGAGAATTTGAGCAATATCTAAATCGTAGCCACAGGGGTAGCAGATAATTGAGTTTCTGGATTAGATGTTTGGGCTAACAGCGAATCCGGCAACTCAGGTATCTGGGGGTATCCAGTGTAGGATTTAGATGTCATCCCTCTATAACGCAAAAAACGCCGCCAGCGTAGCATGTGAAGTCATCACACGGTACACTGGCGGCTATACTTTTATTGTTTATACAGCTTTCGGCGTGAGCCACTTTCTGATGAAGACGTTCGTTGCGTTTCACATAAAGAATCCTCCGGCCAACGAAAAAGAGTAAAGCTGATTTTTATGCCCTCATTATTCTCTATAAATAGCACTGCACCGCAGCTCTTGACGTTTCTCATCCAGAGAATACCGGATCGTAATCACACCATTTTCTGTCTCTACTTCTACCTGTTTTGCATGTTCAAACAACCTGTGCAGGCGGCGGTACTCGTCCCGCTGCGCATCCGTGTAGCGGGACGGCATATCCGAGGTGAGGAACACATTGCCCAGCAGGGCATTGACCGTGGCAAGGATGCGTTTTTGCTCTGCCGTCAGCTTGCAATTTTCCTCCCGGAGGAAGAACACATCCGGGTCGCTGCCATAGGCATGGCCATTGAGCTGCCGCCGGAATACCGTGTTGTTGAGCGCCTGCTTTGTGGACACCCGCTCCCGGTGGAACAGGCGCATATACCACACATCATCCCAGTCCAGTCCTACGTCACAGCTGACACGGCAGTAGTCCACCAGCCCGAAGGCAGGCATCACCGGCACGCCGCAGCCGAGAATGGCTTTTTGTCCGCACCAACTGCGCAGCAGCTCCATGGCACGGCGCATCCGGGCGGCACGACTCTCGTGGGCGTTGCCAAAGGGGGCAGCGCCATACAGAAAATCCAGCTTGACAAGGTCGAAACCCCAATCGTTCAGTACCCGGTCAAATACCCGACGCAGATAATCCAGCACGGCCGGGTTGTCGATATCCAGCGCATAAAAGCTGCTCCAGTTGCTGCCGCAGCACCACGGTGCACCGTTCACCTTCAGCAGCCAGTCCGGATGCTGCTGGAAAAGGGCAGAGTCCTTTTCGCACACAAAGGGTGCAAGCCATAGCCCAGCCTGAAATCCGGCGGCGTGAATTTCCTCCACCATGCCTTTCAGCCCGTGGGGGAATTTCTGTGCATCTGTTTCCAGCCAGTCGCCCACCTCCGGCTCCCAGCCATCGTCGATCTGGAACAGGTCTCCCGGGCAAAGCAGGCTGCGGCATCCGGTCAGGTCCTCCCGGATGGTGTCCTCGGTGATGTCCTGATAGCGGTTGTACCAGCTGGAATAGCCTGCCAGCTTCTTTTCGGTTCGAGGACGGATGCCCATAGCTCGAAACCAATCGTCAAACACTTCGGTCTCGACGCCCTCGGCAAAAAACAGATCGAACAGAGCAAAGCTGCCGCCGGGATGCTCCACCCCGGCGCAGTCCCGCTCCAGCGTCAGCAGGGCTTTGCGGCTGTCGTACCGGAGGATGGTGTAGCCCGGGGTCTCGTCCAGCGATGCCACCAGCTGGAACTGCCCGCCCTTGCGGAAATAGCAGTAGGAAAAGCCGTGGCTCTGACCGTTATGATGCCCGTAAGGTACAAAATGATAATCGCCGTAGCGGTCAAAGGCGTATTTCTTCAGTAGAAATCCCGGAATGTGATCGGTGCCGCGCAGCTTGCCGTTCCGGTTTAGCTCCGGGCTGTAGCTCCATGTCTGGTAGCCGTTCATGAACAGGCGCTCGTCTGCTCCCATCGTCCACGGCAGCGCGGCACGCACGGCTTTCAGCGTCCCGGCGGGCAGGTCAGCGGAAAGATGCAGCGCACCGCAGCCCGGGTGCACCGGAGCATCGCCCTGCCGCACACCGCCGGAAGTTTCCGCGTACCAGTGCAGCATTTCAGTCATGGTGCGTTTCCTCCCCGTGGAGCTGTGCGCTGATCTCGGCAGCACGCTCATCCGTCAAAACGAACTTGCGGCGGAACAGCACCAGCACACCCGCCAGCACCAGCATAGGCAGAACGGTCATCATCAGACGCAGACCCAGCAGGGTGCCGGCGCTCTGTACTGCTACGGGGCCGGTCTCCTCCGTGTTGCCCACAAGACCGATGAGGTCCAGCCCGATGCCGGTCAGGAATACCGCCACGCCGGAGGCAGCCTTGACCACAAAGGTCTGCATGGAAAAGATGACGCTCTCCTCCCGGCGTCCGGTCTTGAGCTGACCGTAATCTACGCTGTTGGAAAGGAACAGGGTGGTCAGCACGCTCAGCATACCGTTGCAGGCGAACACCACAACGCCCGGGATGCACAGTAGGGCAAGGCTATGGGAAAGCCCGGTCAGGCAGAACACCAGCAGCGTGCCGTAGCCGCACAGCGCCAGCACAAGGCTCAGGTGAAACACCTGCGTGCTGCTGAGCTTTTTGCGCAGCAAGGGGTAAAGCACCATCATGCCAAGGATCTGTGCCGCACCGCCCACGGTGGAAAACAGGGTGTAGGTGGCTTTCCAGCCTGCACCGCCAAGGTCGTACTTGAAGAAATAGATGATGAAGTTGGAGGTAAGGTACAGCGCCGAGTTGATCAGCACGATGCTGCCTACCACCACCATAGCCTGATCGTTGCGGAACAGGGCGGAGAACATCTCCTTTACGGTGGCGGTCTTCATCTCACTGGGGGTGGTTTCTTTCATGGAAATGCAGCACACCAGCTCTGTCACTGCAAAAATTACCGCTACGATCAATGCCACCCAGCGGAAGCCAGCGCGCTCGCTGTCGCCGCCGAGTGCTCCCACCAGCAGCATGGTGAACATGGCGATGAGGGCAGAGCCAACGCCTGCACAGGTACGGCCCACCATGGAAAGGTTCTCCCGGTCTTTTGGGGTGCGCGTCACGGCGGGGATCATGGACCAGTAAGGAATATCCATCATGGTATAGGTGACGCCCCACAGGATGTACACCACGCTGAAATAGACCATCAACGCCGCTTCGTCCAGCACAGGGGCGGCAAACAGGGCGTAGAGTACCAGCGCATTGAGCAGCGTGCCGGAAAAGATCCACGGACGGAAACGTCCCCATCGAGTGCGGGTCTTTGCCACCAGAACCCCCATAAAGGGGTCGTTGAAGGCATCGAAGAACCGGGCTGCCATGAGCACCAGTCCCACAAAGCTTGCCGAAAGTCCCAGCACATCCTGATAATAATACATGACATAAGAAGCCGACAGGGCATATACCATATCCTTGCCCACGGCACCAATGCCGAACGCGGTTTTCTGTTTCAAGGTCAGTTCCATACAGCATCCTCCTTTTCAATGGTGAACCGCAGCACAACGGGCTGGGTCTGCGGTGCAGAAACGGTCAACAGGGCTTCTCCGGCAGTGCCCACGGTGCGCAGATAGGTGCCGGTCATGCCGCCTTCTGCCACGGCGGTCTGCGGGCCCACAAGGGCGGCGCTGCCCTCCACCGTAAACTGCACCGGGAACTGTGCGTAGGGGGCTGGGGTGCCGTTTTCGTCCAGAATCCGCACCCGCACAGCCGCCATATCGTAGGTGTCCTGCTCCCGCAGGGTCGTCCGGCTGACTTTGACTTCCAAGTGCAGCTTTGCACTGGGGCAGAGGGTCACGCTGCGCACCACGTTGCCGTCCTGTACGGCGTCGAACCGCCAGCGGGTGGCCTCGCCGCCCCAGTTGCCCACATATTTTCCGTAAAGCGCCACGCCATCTTCAAAGGCCATTTTGTAGCGCAGCATACACCAGCCAAATTTGACCTTGTAGGCCAGCGGCAGCCCTGCCAAGCCATATTTCCCGGCAGCCAGCAGGCAGTCCCGCACAGCGGCTGCCTTGGAGGGAGAAAAGTGTTCCTGCGTTTCCAGCAGCTCGCCGATGGTATCGTCCATCACAAAGGGCGGGTGGGGCAGCGCCGTCCATTCGCTGCGGCGCAGGACGGTGACGAACACATCGTTTTTGTAGAGCTTGACCTGCTGGGCATTGCTGAAAACGTAGGCCGTGCCCAGCTGCCCGGCGGGTTTATCGCCGATGTCCATGGAGGAGCTGACCGCCAGCACCGGGTCAGTATCGCCCTGACTGGCATAGACCGCCGCCGCCAATTTGGGGTTGCGGAAGCTGTCCAGCACGCCGTGGTAGCAGATGCGGTCCCCGGAGCCGAAGTCCTTGTGGGTCTGGTAGTCGAACATACACCAGCCAAAGCACCCGGCGTGCTCCCCGCTGGCATAGGCGGCGTTCTGTACCCGGACGTGCCGCAAGGCGTGCTCCTGCCGATGCGGACCATCGTCAAAGGGCTTGGTGGGGTACATGTGACCGTTGCACTCCGAGATGAGCAACGCCTTGCCCATATCCGGGGTCACATCTTTTTTAGGCTTTGCGCCGGGCGTTACGCCATTGTGGGAAAAATCGTTGTAGGCGTAAACATCCTCCAGCAGATGGCTTTTTTCCAGATAGCGCACGCCGGAGGTGGCACGGCTGGGGTCCAGCTGATGGGCGATTTTGTTGGTGCGGGTATAGAAGGCATCGTCATCCACGCTCTCGTTGATGCGCACACCCCACAGGATGATGCTGGGGTGATTGCGGTTCTGCAGGATCATCTCCTGCAGCATCTCGCAGGCGGCGTCCTTCCAGTTGTCGTCCCCGATGTGCTGCCAGCCCGGCAATTCAGTGAACACCAGCAGACCCCGCCGGTCGCACTCATCCAGAAAATACTGGCTTTGGGGGTAGTGGCTGGTGCGCACGGCGGTGCAGTGCAGCTCCTCCTGCAAAATGCGGGCATCCTCCCGCTGCAGGCTTTCCGGTGCGGCATAGCCGATGTAAGGATAGCTCTGGTGTCGGTTCAGACCCCGCAGAAAGGTCTTTTTGCCGTTGAGGTAGAAGCCATCCGCCCGGAACTCTGCGGTGCGGAAGCCAAACGTCACCTGTTTGCGGTCGATGGGCTGCCCCGCTGCGTTCAAAAGCTCTGCAATGGCATGATGCAAAACCGGGTGCTCTGTATCCCACGGCTGTGCATCCGGCGCAGAAAGCTGGATCTTCCCGGTTTCTGCTGCCTGTGTGATATGCTCTGCCAGCAGGGTGCCGTCTGCAGTCTCCAGCCGGATGCGGACCGCCGCGGCTGCGGGCGCAAGCTCTGCTGTCCACTGCACCACAGCCTCCTGCAGGGTGGGCGTGTAGACGAACAGATCGGTCAGGCGGCTTTCTGCCGTAGCTTCCAGCCAGACCTCCCGGTACAGCCCACCGTAGGTCAGGTAATCAATGACAAAACCAAAGGGTGGAATCGTTGGGTCCTCCCGGGTGTCCAGCTGCACGGTCAGCAGGTTTTCACCCTCCCGGTTCACAAGGTCGGTGATTTCCACCGCAAAGCCGGTATAGCCACCCCGGTGCTGCCCGGCAACCCTGCCGTTGACCCGCACCACCGCCTGATGGGCGGCTCCGTCAAAGCGGAGAAACAGCCGGGGTGCAGCCTGCACCGGCGGCACCCGGAACCGCTTCCGGTAGCCGCAGACCATCTCGTAATCAGCGGGGGTGGCATAGTGCAGCGGCACCTCCCGGCAGGTATGGGGCAAGCGGACGGCTTGCTGTTTTGGCACAGGCAGCCCCTTGCCAAAAGCTTCCGTCCAGTGTCGTGTAAACTCCCAATCCTCGCAAAAGCTGTGTCTCATCGCGGCAGCACTCCTTCCAGTAAAATCGAGATCATTTCTTCCAGTACAGCCACATACTGCACCCCGCTTTCTGCCAGACTGCGGTCTGCCAGAAAGCTTTCGATGGATGCGGTGATCATCTGCCGCAGCACCGGCAGGGATACCGGACGCATGACCCCCTCAGCCACAGCCTGCTCCAGCAGCGCCATGGTGGGCTCCCACCCGTTTTCCAACTGGCTGCGCACCTGCGCCGCCACCACCGGGTATTTTTCGTCCAGCTCCTTCATCTGCCGCAGATCCAGCGCGGCATATTCTGCCGGCATGGCAATGATGACTGCCCGCAGCTTTTCCTGCAAAGTACCGCCGCCCGCCAGAATTTCCTGCTTGCAGCGGTGGATGTCCGCAAAGGCATGGTCTACCATGTCCAGCAAAAGCGCCTCCTTGGAGGGGTAAACGGTGTAGATGGTCTTTTTGCTGATGTGCAGCGGCTCTGCCACCTGCTGCATGGTGAAATGCAGCCCCTGCTGACGGAACAACTGCATCGCCTGCGTGCGCACCAGCGCATCGAGCTTTTCCTGCATGAGCGTCCTCCTTGTGGAAACCGTATTTGACTTTCCAGTTTCCATTCTAGTACGGAAACCGAGTCAAATCAAGTAGTTTCCGTATTTTCTGCGTTCTGACGAAGAACCCGAGAAGAATCACAGCAGAATGCCATATCTCAAAACGCGTCAGCCGGAATGGTATCCGTAAACATAATCTTGGCGAGACCAACGATTCCCGCTTTGCCCACGCTCTGCACAAGGGACTGTATTTCGACTATATGATGGCAAACCCGCCTGTCTGATTTTCAGGCGGGCATTTTCTTTTGCCGGAATATGGTGTTTCTGATTTTATCGTGGTACAATAGGCTTGAATACTTTTTGATTTCGGAGGGAGCAGTCATGATCGATCATGCAAAACTGGAGCCTGTTTTGAGAGGATACCAGACTTATTTCCCGAAGTATTGGCCTCATGGAGAAGATTTCAAATGGGAAGCCGCACAGCAATTCCACGACCATTGGGATATAAATGCGGCAGACTTTGGCGAAATGTTCAAGGAAGCCACTGCAAAGGTCTTTTCGCTTCTGGATACCGGCTATGCCTATCCTCGCGCAATGATCCTGAATTTTGCAGCAGCAGACTGTGAAGCCACCCGCGCCATGTTCCGCAGCCTATTTGATGAATCTATCGGGCTTTCTCCGCGCATCACCGCATTTCAAGCTGCTGCCGAAGCCCTGCGCATAAAATACAATGACGGCAATTGGAACAACCATTACCAGAACACCAGTGCTATCAGCGTCTATCTGTGGCTCCGGTATCCAGACCAATATTATATTTATCGCTATTCCGTCACCCGCGACATCTCCACCGCGCTGAACTTCAATGCTCCGCCCAAGCGGGACGGCTCCGTAGAGTCGCTGCTGAACAGCTACCGCCTTTATGACGAGCTGCGGGCTGCGCTGAGCCAAAATGAAGCCATCACCCGGATGATCCGCAGCGCCATCGAAGCTGCCCCTGCCAGGAAATATTGGCCTGACACACACTGGAATATTGCTGCCATTGATCTGGGCTTTTACCTGAGCCATTTCTACCTTGCTGAACAAAAGGCCGCACAGATGCAGACCGGATGGTTTCCCGCTAAAAGCGAGTATGACCCGGGCATTACGACCGCACAGTGGAGCGCTTTGCTGCTGGATGCCTCGGTTTTCACCCCGGAGGCTTTGCGGGTGATGAAATGTATGCTGGATTACGGCGGGCAGGCCACATGCAAACAGCTTGCCATTAAATACGGCGAAACCAGCAACTTTTATATTTCCAACTCCTGCCATCTTGCAAAACGGGTGGCAGAAAAAACAGGCTGCCGCATCATGCCCCGCGACAACGAAAGTATGCGCTGGTGGCCTATCTTATATGTGGGCAAAAACACCAGCACAAAGGCAGACGGCACTTACATCTGGCGTTTGCGGGATGAGCTTTTACAGGCCCTGAAAAAAGCCGACCTCTCGAAAGTACCGACCGCAGCCGCTGCCGGCGAGGCCACTTCGCGCCACTATTGGTGGCTGACTGCCAATCCTAAGATCTGGAGTTATTCCAGTCTGCGGGTCGGCGAAGAACAGACCTATACGCTGTACAACGACAACGGAAACAAGCGCAGGATCTTCCAGAATTTCCTCGATGCAAAAGCCGGGGATCTTGTGATCGGCTATGAAGCAAATCCGGTAAAACGAGTGGTAGCTCTGGCCAAGATCACGCAGGAAAGCAACGGAAAAGAGATTTATTTTGAAAAGACCGAGAGCCTGACTTCCCCTATTGAGTATGCTGCACTGAAAGCCGCCCCCGAGCTGGAGAAAATGGAGTTCTTTGTACAGCCAAACGGAAGCCTGTTCAAGCTCTCGGAGGGCGAGTACAACTTTATTCTGGATCTGATCCGGGACGAAAACCCGGTGCCCGTACGGCAGGCGGTCAGCGACAGTTACACAAAGGCCGATTTCCTGCACGATGTATTTTTGAGCGAGCCGCGCTATACTATGCTGGTGTCCTTGCTGCGCCGCAAAAAGAACGTCATTCTTCAGGGCGCACCCGGCGTTGGAAAGACCTATGCCGCCAAACGGCTGGCGTACTCTATGATGGGTCAGGCTGATCCCTCCCGGGTGGAGTTCGTGCAGTTCCATCAGAATTACTCCTACGAGGATTTCATGCTGGGCTACCGGCCTGACGGCTCCGGCTTCAAGCTGACCGAAGGTGTTTTTTACCGCTTCTGCCAGAAGGCTTCCAACGACCCCGAGCGGGAATACTTTTTCCTGATCGATGAGATCAACCGGGGCAACCTGAGCAAGATTTTCGGCGAGCTGATGATGCTGATCGAAAGCGACCACCGGGGCGAAAAAATTACGCTGACCTATAACGGGATGCCCTTCTATGTCCCGGAAAATCTCTACATCATCGGCATGATGAACACTGCCGACCGGAGCCTCGCCCTGATCGACTATGCACTGCGCAGACGTTTCAGTTTCTTTGAGATAGAACCGGCTTTTACCTCCGACGGCTTCCTGCACTATCAAGCTGCGCTTGACAACGAAACCTTCGATGCACTTGTGGAGCAGCTCAAGGCATTGAACCGGGAGATCACTGCAGATGCCTCCCTTGGTTCCGGCTTCCGTATTGGTCACAGCTACTTCTGTCTGGCCGACCCTGCCGCCTGCACCACTGACTGGATGCGCTCTGTGGTAGAATTTGACCTCCTCCCTACGCTGGCAGAATACTGGTTCGATGCGCCCGACAAGCTGCATCGTTGGGAAGAAAATCTGCGTGGTGTTTTCAATGACGACTGACAAAGGGATCTTTATCCAGAACATCTACTACATGCTCTCCTACGCCTTTCAGGTGTTGCAGCAACAGGATTATCAGTGCATTGCCTCAGAAAAGTTTGAGCATATCGATGATCTGTTTGCCGCCATCCTTGCAAAGGGCGTTTCCCGGCAGTTGAAGCAGGGGCTTTATCGGGAGTATGTTTCCCGCAGCGAAACGCAATCGGTTTTGCGGGGAAAACTGGATCTTCCGCAGACCATGAAGGTCCGTATCCAGCACAAGCCGCAGGTCGCCTGCACTCTTGACGAGCTTTCCGAAGATAACCTGTATAACCAGATCCTGAAAACCACCCTGCTGGTGCTGCTTCAGGATGAGAACGTTTCCACAAAGCGCAAAGCGGAATTAAGGAAACCGCTCCTGTTTTTGGATACAGTTTCGGAACTGCTTCCCGCTCAGATTCCATGGAAACAGCTGCATTATCAGCGGAGCAACCAGAATTACGAAATGCTGTTGAATCTCTGCTATTTTGTGCTGCACGATATGTTACAGACCACGGAAAACGGCAGCTATAAAATGGCGGCATTTTCAGACGAACGCATGGCAAAACTGTACGAACGCTTTATTCTGGAATATTACCGAAAACACCATGCCTGCTATCTTTCCGAAATCAAAGCTGCACAGGTCAAATGGGATCTTGTCGGAGAGCACGATGCCGCTATGCTGCGGTTTCTCCCTGCCATGCAAACCGATATTTTTCTGCGTTTCCACGAAAAAGTTCTCATTCTGGATGCCAAGTATTACGGCCGCACCATGCAGCAGCAATTCCATAAAGAGACCCTGCATTCTGCTAACCTCTATCAGATCTATACCTACGTCAAAAATCAGGATGCTGCCCATACCGGAAATGTTTCCGGGTTGCTGCTCTATGCCAAAACGCAGGAGGCCATCACCCCGGATTGTCTGTTCAACTTGGGCGGCAACTTGATCGGTGCCCGCACCTTGGATCTGAATCAGGATTTTCGGCAGATTGCCGCACAACTGGATGAAATCGCCCTGCAATTTTTCGGGAAGCATCCTCTTTGATCTTTTCTGCGTTGGTTTTTCTGCCCGTCTGATTTTCAGGCGGGCATTTTACTTTGCCGGGATTTTGAAAATTACAATAAACTGCCCCCGAAACAGCACGGTCTAGCGCGCTGCTTCGGGGGCAGTCTGTTGTTTATTCAATTATAAAGTTACTGCTTTGCACTTTCCGGGGCGACCTCAAAGTCGATCTTGCCCAGATTGACGTCCGCACGCACGATGGTAATCATCATGGTATCGCCCAGATTCCAGTTCTTGCCGGAAACGGGATCAGAAAGGCGCACGCCCTCGGTGAGCATGGTGCCGGTGGCGGTCAGGCTGGAAGCAGGTACAAAGCCCTCCACGCCGTTTTCCAACTCGATGAACAGGCCGCGCTGGGTCACGCCGGAGATGCGGCCCTCGTAGCATTCGCCCAAATGGCGGCGGGCATACTCGGCCTTGTAGCAGTCCTCGGCCTTGCGCTCGATCTGCATGGCAATCACCTCGCGCTCGCTGGCCTGCTTGCTGACGTCCTCGGCAAAATCGCTGTAACGCAGGATCATGGTGTCCTTATCGGTGCCCTTGAGCTGGGCGGTCATAATGCGGTGGATAGCCAAGTCCGGGTAGCGGCGGATGGGGCTGGTGAAGTGGGCATAGTCCTGCAGCACCAGACCGTAGTGTCCCTTGGGCTTTTCCTCGTACACAGCCTTGGACATGCAGCGCAGCATACCGGTGTTGATGATCTGCTCGTAGGCAGTGCCGCGCACGCCCTCCAGAATGGCGCTCAGCTCCTTGGGGGTGGGCACATCCTTGGCAAAGTGGTCGTTGACACCGCAGGCCTGCAGCAGGCCGTGCAGTCGCTCCAACTTTTCGGCGTTGGGCTCTTCGTGCACGCGATACACAAAGGGGATCTGCTTCACCCGGGCAAAGTGGGCGGCGCACTGGTTGGCCAGCAACATGAACTCCTCGATCATGGCCTCGCTCTCGCCGGAGGTGCGCTTTTTCACGTCGATGCAGTGGCCATCCTCGTCCAGGATCAGCTTCACCTCTCCGCTCTCGATATCCATGCAGCCGCGCTCCTTGCGCAGACGGGCACGGTGACCGTACAGCTCCTTCATAGCAGGCAGCTGCGCCAGTACCTCGTGGTACTTACCGGTCAGCTCGTCATCAGTGCTGCCGGCCAGCAGGGCGTTGATCTCGGAATACACGCCCTTGACCCGGCTGCGGATGACGGACTTGACAAAGCGGTAATCGGTCAGGTTGCCGTCCTTATCCAGCCGCATCAGGCAGGAGAAAGCCAGCCGCAGCACGCCCTCGTTCAGGCTGCAAATGCCGTTGGACAGCTGCTTGGGCAGCATGGGCACCACCTGATCGGCATAGTAGACGCTGGTAGCGCGGCTGAAGGCCTCGTTGTCCAGCTCAGTGCCGGGCTTGACGTAGTTGGAAACATCCGCGATGTGCACGCCCAGCTCAAAGCCGCCGTCCGGGGTCTTGGTCAGGCTGATGGCATCGTCGATATCCTTGGTCTCGGCGCTGTCGATGGTAAAGATGGGCAAAGCGCGCAGATCCATGCGGCCCTCGCAGTCCGCAGCAGACACCTCGGCGTTGTCCAGCTTTTTGGCCTCGTCCCGCACCTTGTCCGGGAAGCGGCTGCGGATATCCTGCGCGTAGAGCAGTGCCTTTGCGCAGCGCTTGGCCTCATCGCAGCTGCCAAAGCGCATGGCCACACCTACGCGGTGATCTTCCTGACGGTTGCCGCGCAGCAGAATCTCCACTGCAACCTTGTCGCCGTCCTTGGCGCTGCCTTCGCAGTCCCGCATGACCTGCATGGAGATGGCGGGGCAATCGTCCGGCACAAACTTCAGGCGGCCCTCCATGCGGTGCATGGTGCCCACCAGAGAATTTTTCTCTTCCAGAACAGCAAGGATCTCGCCCTCATCGCTGCCCTCTACCCGGGGGTGTGCAAACTTTTCCACCAGCACCTTGTCGCCGGGCATTGCGCCGCGGGTGAACCGGCCGGGGATAAAGATATCGCTGGTGCCGTCCTCCAGCATGACAAAGGCAAAGTTTTTGCCCAGCTTTACCACCTTGCACAGCAGCGCCTTATCGGCACGGCCGCTGCGCACGGTGAAGAACACGCCCTGGCGCTGGCAGATGACAGCCTCGTGCACCAGCTGATCCACAGCCTCCATCACCTTGCGGTCTGCGCCGCGATCCCCGCCGAACTTATTCTTCAGATCTTTTACGGTGCACGGCTGATTCTGGATCGCGTGCTCAATTTTATCGCGCATTGCCATAAAATATTTTCTCCTTCACTTCCGTGGCCGTGCATCTCCTGCGGAGCACAGCCCTGCCTTGGGACGGGCACCTTTCCCTGTCCCCTCTTTGCGGCAGCCCGCAGAACCGGCTGCCCGCACTTTTTTCTGCACAGAAAAACAGCCCCGTCCGTTCACGGGGCTGCAACGCCTTCTCAGCCTGCCAGACGGCCTGCAAACAGACAAGCCAGAATAGCAACCACAAAGAACACCACGCCTGCAATGCGGGTGACCTTGGCCAGCATCTGGTCTGCCGGGGTCAGACGTGCATTGTTGGCACCGCCCACACTGCCGTTGATGGCACCGGACAGACCCTGACCGTGGGTGTGCTGCATGAGGGTGAGGAAAACGATGACCAGCGAAGCCACCAGCAGAATGGCACCGCCAACAATTTCGATAACAGACATGAATCGTAACGCTCCTTTTATTTGTAAATACGGAAAACTACGCAAAAATACAACTATATAGTAGCATAACAAAGCCAAAATTGCAAGTAGAATCCGCGCATTTAACCCGCTGCTTCCAGCGCGTTGCAGACCTGCGCAAAGATGGCTGCACCGGAGTACGCGGTGTGGATCGCACCGTCCTGCAATACCACAATGGTATAGCGGGGCTTTTCTGCCGGCCAGAACCCCGCAAACCACAGGTTGCAGCGCTCGGTGCCCTCCGGAGTGAACTGCCCAGTCTGGGCGGTACCGGTCTTGCCGCCCGCCCCACCGGAAAGCCCGGCAGCATCCTGCGCGGTACCCTGCTGCACCACCTGTACCAGCATGGCACGCAAAAGCGCTGCGCTCTGCGCCGGAATCACCCGCCGCCCCCGGGGGTGGCTGAGGGTCTCCGCCGGTTGGCCGGTGGCCTCGTCCAGCGTGGCTTGCAGCACATAAGGGCTGCGGTATACGCCGTCCGCTGCAATGGTATTGAACAGTGCCGCCACCTGCATAGGCGCTGCCAGCAGGCTGCCCTGCCCAAAGCTGAAATTGGCAAGCTGCCCGCTTTGCGCCAGCTCCTGCGGGGTGGGCAGCTGCCCTGCCTCGGCGGCAAGCCCCTCTGCCAGCGGCAGGCTACGCCCAAAGCCGAAAGCCTTGGCAGCGTCCAGCAAGCTTTCTGCGCCCAACTGCTGCCCCAGGCGGATAAAATAGCCGTTACAGCTTTTTTCCAGCGCAGCGGCAAGGTCTACCTGTCCATGCGGCACCCCGCCCGCGCAGCGAAAAATCTGCCCATCCACTACCACCGCGCCAGTGCACTCGAAAACCGGCTGCAAGCCCGCTTCCAGCGCAGCCGCAGCCAGCACCGGCTTGAACACCGAGCCCACCGCGTAGCTTTGTAGTGCCCGGTTTAGAAACGGACTGTTCTCCGCCTGCAGGCTGTCGGCAAGGTGCTCCGGGTCGTAGCACGGCACACTGACGCTGGCGCGCACCGCCGCTGTGGCGGTATCCAGCACCAGAATGCAGCCGTTCGTCATGGTACTTGCCGCCACTGCTTCCACTGCCCGCTGCACCGGGCGGGAGATGGTCAGCTGCACGCCCAGCGCCCCGCTGTCGGCTTGCAAAAGCCTAGCCGTTTCTCCGATGCGCAGCGTACCCTGCGCCGTCACGGCGCAGACAAGACTGCTGTTCTCCCCTGTGCCGGAAAGTACGGCGTCCAGCGCCTTTTCCAGCCCGGCAGCGCCGTGGTCTGTACCATCCAGATAGCCCAGTAAATGCTGACACAGCGGCACCGCCGCATACCGCCGAGCGGCGGAATAACCGGTCAGCCCAAGGCGGGCGGGGTCGCAGCTTACCTCCAGCAAAAACGGCGCCGCACGGCTGCGGCTGCGGTACAAAAGCGCCTGCCCGGCGGCATCGGTGCAGGCATACAGGCGGTCGTAGTTTCCCTGCCCGGGAAAGCACACCACCTGCCAGCGCTCCTCAAGACCGGTGAGCAGCCGCCCCTGCGCATCGTAAAAGTTGCCCCGCCGGGCGGGCAGCTGCAGAGTGACCGTGCTCTGCGCCGCCGCCCGTGCAGCATAGGTGGGGTGCAGCGCCAGCAGATACAACCGGCACAGCACCACCGCAAACCCCAGCAGCAAGGCGGCATACACCGCCAATACCCGTTTGCCGGACATCCCCGCGCCCCCTTTCCGTATGGTTAGGGTGGGCAGTAAGGGCGTGGGGTATACATAAAAAGAGGCAGAACCTCTCCGAAGAGAAGTTCTGCCTCTCTGGCGTATCTTATTAAGCTTGGTACGGCTTAGTACATGCCGCCCTTCCAAACCACGTTTTTGGAGCCGGGTCACGCATATCCGGAAACGTAGACTTTTGTAGAATTATCAAGGCCACAAGCCGATTTTTCCAGATTC
>OGKA01000217.1_pt1 | contig 68726 bp, 58 predicted proteins | sample 1572211 | NCBI WGS metagenome assembly OGKA01 (sample SAMEA2582125, study PRJEB24529) | metagenome | biome: Human gut stool | place: China | collected 2011 | reverse complement strand
GGCCGTCCAAGAGTATTGGGGCTGCCTCGTTATTTCCAGTAAATCCAACAATTCCACACATAGCAGTGTCTCCTTTAAGTTTTATTTTTGTTGATGTAATCTTCTATAGCAGGTCTATTTGGAGGGAAGATATCCTCTGGCAGGTCGCAGATATCAATAAATTTAAGCTGCGACACCTCAGAAGCCTGCATTTTAAGCTCGCCTGAATACTCGTGGCAGGTGTAGACGATATCAACGTTTGACACCTTATCGCCGTTGGGGTAAGTATACTGCATTTTTTCACCTGAATAGACGCCAAGCAGTTCGAGCTTTTTTGCTTTAAGACCTGTTTCCTCAAAAAGCTCTCTTTCGGCTGTTTGCTCAACAGACTCACCAAGCTCCACCGAGCCGCCTGCATATCCCCAGCTTCCGCAGTCTGCTCTCTGCTGCATGAGCATTTGACCTGCTTCGTTTATTACTATTACACTTGCTCCCACCTGCAGCAGAGGGGTGTGGCCTAGGTGCTGGCGGAGTGATTTTATGTAGTTAGACATTACTGTTCTCCAATCAATTGAAATTATCACCAATAATAACAAAACGAAACCACCAATTTTCCTCAGCACATTAAAGTTCAAATAAACGGACAAATGGTGTGAAATAATATAGGCATAACAACGAAAAGTAAGGTAAGATCGTTATGTCTAAAAGAAAAAAACAAATGCAAAGCTTAATATCATAGATCTCCGGAAAAAGTTTAGCATGGAAGACAAATGCCAAGAGTTTCTCTTTGCACTTCGTTTTCCACAGGTCTTTGTTTCCCAGAGGGTGGCCATTCAGAATGTTGTTACATCATAAAACGTCACACCTACCAGTGCAAATGTTGCCGCCATCAAACCTCTGATAAAACTCATCTTAAGCTTACCTGCTAGCTTTAGAATTTGTTTTTGTTTGCAGATGAAAAGCGTGGCTGTCCGGCTTCGTACCAGTCGCAGACACTTAAACTGCCTGACAGAACGGTTTTGTTTCCTTTTTAAAGGTCGAAAAGTGATATGTTAGATTTTTTTAAAATAAGTATTTCCTTGATAGCATCATTGAGCTTGATGATACCTTCACCAATACGTCATATCACGGTAAAAAATGTTAGTGCAGCACTACCACAATGAAAATACTGGTTTTACCTGACTTGAGAGGTGTGACCATCGTTAATTTGCAAAGAAAAAATGTAACAGAATTTTCAAAGGTAGAAACGGATAATTATCGCTCAATCCGCAAGCCTATGATAGAAAATTACTTCCATAGTTATGAGACTTTTGCACCTGACAAGAATATGCTAAAATGGCTTATAGCATAATTTCAAATGCAAAAGCTTTTGTTGAGGACACATATCACGGCATGGGACACAAACACGTTCATCTTTACTTTAATGAGTTTTGTTATCGTTTCAACAGACGTTCATATCATTAAAATCTGTTCGAACGCCTAACTTTGATGAGTGTCAACTGTACTGAGTATATGTTTAAGGTGTTGCTGGGGTAAGATGATAGTCATAAATATGAATAATTTGATAAATTATATATCAAATCCTATTCCATTAAGTAGTTCCGCTTTCATCTGCATTTTTTCTTTCATTGTCTTTTCAGAATAATGTGTTTTATAAATAGGTGAGGTCTCTAATAACAATTTATTTTTTTTAGTAAATTCGGCATATGTGCCTATTACTCTGGCAGGGTTTCCTGCTACAACTGAATTATCTGCTATGCTTTTTGTTATAATGCTTCCTGCACCAATTATCACTTGATTTCCAATTCTAACATTTGGGAGCACAATGGCCCCAGCCCCAATAAATACATTATTACCAATGTCCACTCTGCCAACTTTACTATATCCAAGTAACTTTTTTGTTGATCCATCGTGCGTAAGAATTCTTGCTCCACTAGCCAATGTGACATTATTACCCATTGACACCAAGAACTCGTGACCATTATCAATTGAGCCGTATATGTGACAGTTATCTCCTATTTCCACCCCACGTTTACGCCACTTTTTGTTTGACATGTTTCTTTTTAAAATTAGTCTAAGAAAATTATACATCGAAATCACCTTTTAAAATAATCCATCATTAACTTAGTTTTGTTTTATTAATCTCTCGTAGCAAAAGCATAATCTTTTTGTAGTTAATAGCAATCAATGGTGTTATATAGACACCATAGGAAATCATAAATAGCCAAAATGTATTTACCTTGTCAGAAAGAAACGTTTTGATGATATATGAAACTATTCCCATTAATATGCATTCGACAAATATACACATTAATTGTTTGACTCTGAGTAATACAAATACTTTTGTACATAACATTTGAGCATTTCTCATTGTTATGATGCAAGACAAAAAGAGTGTAACAACCACAGTAGCAATTGCCGGTCCTAAAATACCCCAAAGCTTAAAAAATACTATATTGAATATGGCATTTAACAACAATGCTACTCCAGAATAGCAAAGTAGTTCCTTTGCTTTATTCATAGAACTAAAAATCAAAGAAATGCTTGCAAACTTAATTATATCAACAAAAATGTACAAACAAAAAACAGGTAGTCCGGGCAAATATTTTTTATCATATAGTATCACCATCAATTCTTTTGAACATACTAATGCACCGCCAGCAATTATCCACGTAACAATATATGTTATTTGGATATAATTAGAAAGTGCAGTCGCAGCATTATGAAAGTCTTTTTTTCCCACAAACCGTGTTATATAAGGAATTAAAACTGTCAAAAAAGAAGCAGTTAAAATATCAAATGGCAGTTCCTTTGATGCTACAGAATATATTCCCACCATCTCTGAAGTTCCCATAGCACCAATAATAAGCTTATCCATATTTTTAGAGATTGTATTTGTTAATACGTACGCTGCCATAGGAATACTGTAGTCAAGTATTTCTTTAACCAAAGACAAGTTCGCCTTTAGTATATTAATAGGGAAAATATGCGCTTTGCAATATATAAGCATATATGCTACACTGGCAAAATCCAAAGTAAGCGTAATCAAGACTACTGCTAATATACTCCTTAAAATAATACAAGCGATTGTTACAAGTACAATTTTTAAAACTGATATTATAAGATTTCGTATTGCAATTACTTTTGCCTTTTTGGTAGTCACAAATAGTACCTGCAGCATGTTGGATACATTTGTAAGCAACGGAGAAAATGCAACACCTGGAATTAAATATGCAACAGAAGAATTTTTGAAGTAAGCCGCTATGGGGTTCTTAAAACAAATAAGCAATATTCCTGATGCAAAGCCAATTACACATTGAATACAAAAAATCGTGTAAACATATACTTTGCCTTTTTCTGAATCAAGCTCTTTAACATAAAAATAATTTACAGCATCCGTCAAACCCAAAACAGTCAAAGAAACGGTTGTTGTAGCGACAAGCATTACCGATGCGTATGTGCCATATTCTTCCAATGAAAATGTTACGGCTAACACTTTAAATGTAACCATCGAAATTAACATAGTTACAATTCTGACAAAAGTCAACATAATGGCATCGAAACTAGCTCCACACCAATTTCTTTTCATGAAAACGATCCTTCTTCCAATCTCTTAACAACTCTTGCAGGATTTCCTGCAACAATGACATATGGAGGAACATCTTTAGTGACCACACTATGGCTCGCAACTATTGAACCTTTTCCAATAGTAACGCCTTTTAAGATAGCAGAAAATTCACCAATCCAGACATTATCGCCTATTACAACAGGCTTATGTTCTGCATATTTCCAAGTCCATAATTCACCATAAAAATCGTTGTGACTCATCATTTCCCTTTGAGTAGGCGATGTTGGGTGATTGTTATTATCAAAAATCCTAACATTAGTTGCTATTATAACGTCGTTGCCAATCGTTACAGCCTCCATTGAACCTATAAATGAGTTGTAATTCATAAAAACATTGTTGCCAATCAATATTTTTCCACCCTCAAATGAAAATAGCTGACCTTTTATTTCGCACCTTTTTCCAATAACAATATCATATTTATTTTGCGCAGTACAATGTGATGTAAATCTAACAACCAAATCACTTGCATGTACACTGTTCATCGCAAACTCCCTTCGATTTTTAAAGGTCCGAATATGGTTAAATACTTTTTTAATTACTTTCATCAAGTTCTCCCTTTGCTAATATTTACGGCTTGCTTTTCGTCATTCACATCATAATTTAATCCAATCCAAATCAATATAAAATAAAACATCAAATCATTTATAGTTAAACACCCCAAGGTTGCAATCATAATGCAAAATAGTGTAGGTAACGCATAGTTAATTATGCTCCGTTTATTATTATACTTTTTTACCCTAAAAGTGCTGAACAACACCAAAGCAAATATAATTTCTCCTATCAATCCAAGAAAGTAAATTATTTCTATATACGTATTGTGTGGTCCCCCTACAGCAAGATATTCAGCACCCAAACCATCTCCGAATAGCAGTGTTTTAGGCGAATCAATAATATATTTAATGTAGGATTTCCATATGCCGAATCGCCCTGTAGATATATCACCGTCAAATATTCTGTCTGTCATTATTTGAATGTAGCCGCTGCTCTGCATCCATTTATAGAGTCCACCTCCACAAATCAGAAGAACAACCATTGTAAGTAGCGTTTGTTTTAGCGAACGTAATCTACTCAAAACAAAGATTAGAATAACAATACAAGCGGTTAATAAAAACATTTTGCTGTATGACATAAAACCAAATATAAGCAGCATCCCAATCATCGCCCCTAAAAATATTCTATTACCATCCTTACACAAAAACAGCATTAAACACAGAGTCAAGGCAAAAATCACTGAGATTGAATAGTAATTCGGGTCAAGATATAGTCCCGTAAATCTAAATGATTGAACATCACCTATGTATATGGTCTTCATATTTGAGTAGTACATATCCAAACGTTGCCAATTTCCTTTCAGCAATCCTATGCTAGAACTTAAAATCATTCCCAAGCTAAAAGCAATGATATGATTTTTAAAATTAGCACTCGATATTTTCGCAACAAAGATGTAGAATAGTGCAAAACCTGAAATCATTTTCAGGACTGTAGTGTAGTTTTTCCCCATTCCAACTATGATGTATGATGCAAATATTATAAGAAATAAAAGCTGATCTTTCCCTAGAGATTGCTTTCTAACAATTAATGTAATAGTAGACACAAGGACCACATATACAAAAAGAGACGATGAGGATGGCGACAGTTTATATATCATCGTAAATGGCAATGTAAAAAACAATTGATAGTATGCACTATCAAATTTGCCAAAAAATGAAGTCACGATTGTAATCATAGCAACGATTAAAAAGCAATATTCGCTTATCCAAAGCCCCGCACAAATGCCTGCAAACAAAATACTGCATTGCAAGAGCATGCTTTTGCTTAATCTTTGAAAAGCTTTAGTTTCTTTGAGCATTGAATTGACCCCTCGTTACTATGTCAGTATAAAGACGTGCTGTATCTTTTATGTCAAAACCACTTTGCGTAATACAAGTATTATCATCATCTCGCTCACCATTGTTAATAATTTCAAGTGCTTTTCTTGCCCAATCTTCTTTTGAATTAGAAAGAGCCATATAGTGAACGTTATCTTTCAATTTGACATTTCGAGTAATACTGTCAGATATAAGTGATGGCAGACCATTGGCCTGCACTTCAATCAGTGAAACCGGCAACCCCTCGAACAATGAGGGCATTATAAAAATATCCATCGCAGAAAGCAAATCAGCTACGTCACTCCTTACGCCCAAAAACATAATAATGTCTTCCAACCCTTTTTGACAAACAGTTTTCTTCATCTCTTCTAATAGAGTTCCTGTACCTATTAACATACAGCGGACGGAATTATCCTGCCTATACGCTTGCTCAACGACATCAATAATGAATTGGTGATTCTTAACAGGAAGAAAAGCCCCAATATGTCCGATTACCTTAAATTTACTTAGAGCAAATTCAAGGCGTATTTTTTTTCTTTTATTCTCATCATATTTAAATTTTTCAATGTCAACGCCATTATTAATCTGGATGACAGACATATTTCCAATTGATGTTCCACCAAATAACCACTCAGCAGCTTTATCAGAACAAGAAAACAAATGTGTGGCTAATTGCGGAATTTTTCTCTGATGACACCTTTGCAAAATATCATTAAGCCATTGCAAGTTGCCTCGATTAGCCATAGAACTATGACTGTGAATAATTCTAATTGGAATATTTGCTTTTGTCGCTTCTTCTAAAGCAATAGTATTTGCAAGCGAATTGGTATGCATATGAAAAACACTATACCTATCTTTGTTGTTTTTCCAAAAATTTCGCCATTCTGCTCTATATTTCAGAGGATTTTTCCTCATGTGCGGAAAATAATAAAAGTTTCCTCCTAAGGACAATATTTCTTCTTTAAAATCGCCAGCATTTTCTCCATGAATTGCAAAATCAAATTGTATCTGCGAGCGATCAATTTGATGGTATAAATTCATAATAAATGTTTCCATTCCACCTCTTTTCATATTACCGACATAATGTAAAACTCTAATCATAAACAACCTCTATATTCTCAATTTATTTTATAATTTTACAACAAAGCCATATGACAAATTGTTCTTTTTTCGCTCAATTATGTATTTAACGTAAGAAATCCAAACTTTGAACGGAATCTTTGATTTTGCCATTGTTTTTAGCATTTCCCCATACATATGTTTATCAAACATTGTCCTTATCCAATCAATATCCCACATTATCTTGATTTCTTTTTGACTTTTCAGAGGCAATTCTTCTAAATAATGCACAAATTTGCTTCTGAATGCATTTTCACGCTCAACACTTTGTGCAAATGAAAGATTTACCGTGCGTATATCATGAAATTTCTCTACTAGGAACTCATCAACATATGCAATTTTATACTTTTTCAAAACCCTAACAATATATTCCAAGTCTTGATTTCTTTTAAATGTTTCATCAAATAATCCAATATCATCAATAACAGCACGCCTAAAAAAAAGATTAGAACCTGTTCCTATATAAAATGATCGCATTAGAGCTTGGACAAAGACATCCCCTTCCACTTTTTCGGCTGAATACTGCTCTTGTCCACTTGATTGATGCTTGATATATCCCGTATAACACGCCCCCCATGAATCATCTAATGCGTCCATTCTAGAACACATTTTTTCCAAGCGATCAGGGCGATAAATATCATCATCGTCTAAAAAAGAAATATACTTGCCCTTGGCCACCTTGATTCCAGTATTACGAGCAGCTGAACCATTTTTATTTTTTTCATGCTGTATGTATGTAATTCGTTTACTATCTATATATGGACGCATTGCTGTCTCTGTTGCTATACCACATTCTGAACCTATACCATTATCATCTACAACAATGACCTCGACCGCTTCCAATGTTTGTGCTAGAACACTGTCTAAAGCCCTTGTTATGTCTTCGGTTCGTCTGTACGTTGGTATAATAACACTTACCTTAACATTTTCCATAATCTATTTCCTCCAAAATTTTGTAGATGCTCGACAGAGTTTTCTCTGCAGCTAACACATCAAATTCTTTGATTCAACATATATTAAATAGGCTCATGCCTTCACGTAGAGTTTTATTATCACAAAGTAATTTGATAGATTTCGAAAAAAAGCTTGCCCCAATTCTTTTTCGTATTGTTGAGATGTATTGTCCTAAAAATATATGAATATATTGGGGGATTTTGATTTTCATTTTAGATAAGCAATACAGAACAGAATTGGGATAAAAGCTTTGATATCTGTAAGTTCATGTAGAAAACCGCATTTACTATCCGTTATCAAGTCAGCATTACCTCGAATTTTGCTAACCATATAGAGCAAACCACTTATCATAGTTTCCATAAGGGAGCGTAAAAGCCTTTTACAAAATTATGGCACAACAAAGTAATCGACAACTTTATACAATTTCCTTACGTTATTTCTGTAACCAAAGGAAAATATATTTTTGTACAATTCATTAACATGTCATTTGAGATCAGACTCTTTATGGTCATCACCGCAAAGAATATAGTAGGCATTCTTACTCCCCAACTTTCTCATGGAGAAAATAATTATGCTAATATTTTTATTTATGTAAAATCCACCTACCGAGATCAGCATAAAATCCTCGAGCGAAATATTTGATTCAATTCGTTTTTTTTATCATAGTGATAAATAGTTAAACAAGAATCGAGTATACTCATTAAAAGTTTTCCCCAAAAAATTCTGTTTCGTAAACTTTACGGAGTTCTTCATCAACAGTTTCTGTGCTGAATTTTTGTATTATGATAAGGTTATTTTTACCCATCATCTTACGCAATACCTTATCATTTGCCAAAAGTTCCAATTTTTTCGCGTAAGCAACTGCATCTGTGGTTTCGCAAAGGTATCCACCATCTGTGCCGTCAAGCAAGTCGGTATTGCCTCTGATTTTGCTTGCAACACAAGGAAGTCCCGAAGCCATAGCCTCCATTAATGAACGTGCTAGGCCCTCTTGTTTAGAAGTAAATAAAAAAGCGTCGGCGGCCTTCAGAAGTTCCTTAATATCATTTCTATATCCAAGAAAATGCACCCTTTTCCGAAGGCCAAGTTCTTCAGATAATTTTATTAATTTTGATTCTTCAGGACCTTTACCACAAATAAAATAATGTATATTGAGATCACTGATTTTTGACATAGCCTTAATTGCAACCGAGTAATTTTTCCTTTCAATTAAATCACCCATTGATATTAATGCAAAATCTGTTTCCTTTAATCCAAGCTCTGTTCTTTTTTTCTCTCTTATACCATCAGACAAATCGTACTGAGACAAATCTATTCCAACGCCTGGTACATAATACACTTTACCATTATGTCGAAGTTGAAATTTACTCTTTGCTAGTTCATAATCTTCATTATTAATTGTAATAAGAGCGTCTGTATATTTTGCAAGCCATTTTTCAATTGGATAGTAGATAAGCCAATTCTTCTTTGGGGCACCTTTATAAAAATGAAACCCATGTGCTTGATAAATTATCTTTCTCACTTTGCACTTTTTCCCTGCTAAGCGTCCCAGTACACCCCCAGTAGGAGTATTGCAATGTATTGCATCAAACTTTTCTCTTTTCATTAGTTGGACAAGTTGCTTATAGGCCTTAATATTTCTTAAATCATATGGCGTTCTTATGAAATCTATTTGATGTAATTTAACTCCATATTCCTTCTCATTTTTTCTAAGACTTTCTTTTGTTGTCCCATCAAAATTTCCAGCAAGATGAAATTCCACTCCCAATTCTTCCGCTGCTCTTACTGCTGCAACAGAAAAAGACGATACTCCTATGCTAATATTGGTTATGTATAGTAACTTCTTCATAAATTAAGCTCTACCTTTCATTAAGCTATCATATTACTATATCAGCACTAGTCACACGATATAATAAACAGTGAAACTGAATACAAAACTTTTATTTATGCGCATCATAGTGTTGCTTTGTTTTAGTCTCAGTATCATTGGTATAAACATTTTCCCTTTTTAAGACGGTGCAAATGCTCTTAAAGAAAATTTTAACATCAAGAATAAAAGATACATTATGAGCGTACCATGCATCATATAGTCGTTTATCACGCACACCAAGACTATTTCTATAGTAAGCCTGTGTATATCCTGTAATACCAGGCCTAATTAATAATTTGTCTTTTTCATCTTCAGCATAGGTATTTTTTGACTCAACATCACCGGGTCTAGGTCCAATGATGCTCATATCACCCTTAAGTATGTTAAAAATCTGCGGTATTTCATCAATACTAGTTTCTCTGATAAAATGTCCTACTTTTGTAACTCTTGAATCTTTTTCAGAATTAAATGTACTACCATCATTATTTCGTAAATCTGGAGCATTTACTTTCATAGAACGAAATTTTAACATTTCAAACTCTTTAAATCCAACTCCCAATCGTGCAGAACGATAAAATATTGGGCCTCGATCTTCAATTTTGATTGCAATAGAAACTGGAATTAAGACTAAGAATACAATTGGAAGAGCTAGCAGGCAAATAATAATATCTAAAAATCTTTTAAACCACAGTTGATAGATCCCTTTATACTTTTTTCTTGATTTCGATGCAACATAAAGTTGCTCGGGTGTCTTCTTATCCATATCCTCACCTAGTTCTTAAAAAATTGTATTTCTAAAGTAATTAAGGGCATTTTCTGCTTTTTCTATTGCTTTTTCTTGCGTTTTAGCCCTTGAAACGATGTATCCACAGCCATCGAGATTTGTATGATACTCATTAATTCTCATTCCAAGTTCCATATGATGATAAATCTCCACTCCAAAATGTCTTTCGATTTGTTTAACATCGGGAAGATTTCTAATTACCCCATTTTTAAACGCAAGCAATCTTGTTACAACCGCAGTATGTTCTTTTATGCCTAGATCCACATCATCGCCAACTGCATTTTGAAGCATTGCTGCCATATAATCAATTCCAGTACCATATGGTATTACACATGGACCTATCATATTTCCGCCCATTCTTGCCCCAATGTCAACAATATATACTTTTTCATCAGCTGTAATCAAAATATCCATATTGACAGATCCAAAATTTATGCCAAGCGTCTTTATAGCACTTGCCACGTATTTTTTTACTTTCTTCTCAACTGCTGGCTTTAGATTATTTGGAATTGAATGACCCAATTCCGCATAATATGGTGGATCAGTCATCCATTTTTGCATTATACCCAAAACATGAATTTTACCATTGACTACCAAGCTCTCCGCACCATACTCTTTCCCTTCGATAAATGGTTCAATTACTGCTCTATCAGTAATTGAACTAGCCATAGCAAGTTCACAAGCTTGCGCTAATTTATTCTTTTCATCAACCCTGCTTGCACCCCTACTACCAGAACCGTCACAAGGCTTTACCATGACAGGATAACTAAGTATTTGTGTCAAATATCCCACATCTGTATTTCTATTAATTTCATACGTCTGCTCTGTGTCATCTACATGATGTTCACATAAACATCTTCTTACTTCGTACTTGTTTTTAATAAGTTGTGCCACTTTATATTTCAATCCAGGCAAGCTCATTTTTTGGGATACATACGCTGCTGTGAGTACGCCATAATCTGTAGCAGCCGTAAGTACTCCATCCACACAATTTTCCATCGCATACTTTAAACAAGCCTTTTCATCAACAATATCTATCACACTGTGATGATGTGCATGCTTAAATCCAACAGCATCAGGATCAGCATCGACAGCATAAGTTTCATAGCCCATTGAGTTGGCTTTGCATATAACAAAATCCTGAAGAAAACCTGCACCAATAATAAGTACTTTCTTCATTACAGCACTTTCTCCATTCTTATTTCACTATACTTTAAAGTTTTAGTATTTCCACATACTTTGTAGCCCCTATGTAAATAAAAATCTAATGCGTGCTTGCTTGGAGCATACACCTCCATACACACCTTTTTACATCTCATTTTTAGAGCCATTTTCTCAATAGTATTAATACAATACATACCAATACCCTTACCCGACATCTCTGGCAAACATGCAAGTTTTTCAAATCGAAACATTTCACCAACTTTTCGTGTTTGAAATGTAGCAACAAAATTGTCTTCTTCACTAACCAGATACACTGAATTTTTCAGCACACACAAAACTACTATTATAAAATTCTTAAAATGTGAATTGTCCCAGTGATGTAAATCGTATTTTTCCGCCATATCCTTACCGCAATTATAAAGAATACTGTTTACTCTTATCTGCCCAGAAAAATCAAATAGACCAACTTTCTTAATTTTATACACAACAGCAATACCTTTCCACAAAAAATCTGATAATTTAACACCAATAATAGTTCCAATAACATTATCTACGACATCACCAACTTCACAATATCTGAGCTTAAAAATAAACTGAGTCATCCCTACTACAAGTGTCAGAATAGCACCAATAACTACTCCCTTTTCCAACAATTAAAATTCTTAACGGTACAAAGAACAAAATGTTAAGTATAATATCATTCCAATATCTGTTCCGCACTTCCCAAAACAGGCCCTTGAATATATGGCCTTCACCAACATTTCTTGAGAAAATAGTAATCCATGATATAAGAAAATATGTATATTATTGCTAGTACTCTCCGTATTTCCTTAAATGTACTCACTCAAAACTTTCCTATAACACTCAATAACATATTCAACTTGTTCATCAGTGAGGCAAGTGTGCAACGGAAGTGTAATCTCATTTTCAAAATGCGCATAAGCATTAGGATAATTTGAAATATCAAATCCCATGTTCTTATATGCTGTATGCATCGGCAATGGTTTATAGTGAACATTAGTAGCAACGCCAAGCTCTGCCATTTTGATAATTATTTCATTTCGCTGTTCACAGGTAATCCAAGGCACTCTTGTAATATACAAATGACCCGAAGATTGGTGTTCATCGGTATAGTGAGCCAACGTCTCTACACCTAATGGCTTAAATGCATCGTCATAGTGAGTGATGATATCTCTCCTACGTTCAAGCATCGTCGGATATCGTTCAAGCTGTTTCAAACCAATTGCCGCAACAACGTCTGTCATGTTGCATTTATACCATGTACCAACAACATCATACTCCCATGCTCCAAGCTTTGTCTTCGCAAGTGCATCTTTGCTTTGACCATGGAGACTTAAGAGCTGAAGCTTATGGTAAATCTCGGAATCATCAATACCTGAAATTGACATCCATGCCAATGCACCGCCCTCTGCCGTGGTCAAATTCTTTACAGCATGGAACGAGAATGATGAAAAATCCGCTACAGTACCGATCTTTTTACCATTCCAAGTCGCTCCAAAAGCGTGCGCTGTATCTGCATTTATTGAAATTCTACCCATACACTTCTGTATTTCATTGGAAGGCTTGAACAAACTCTTTTTTCGTTCAACCATATCAAAGAGTCTGTCATAATCACATGGTACACCGCCCAAATCAACAGGAATAATGACTTTTGTTTTATCTGTTATAGTCGCTTCAACTGCGTCATAATCTATTTCAAGACTATTAGGCATTGTGTCTACAATAACCAGTTTTGCACCAACATGACAAACCACAGACGCACTCGCCGTATAAGTATACGCTGGTACGATTACTTCATCGCCAGGACCAACTCCCAAAATACGAAGAGCCATTTCAGCACATGCCGTCTGCGAATTAAGACAACATACATTCTTGTTACCAAGATACTCACCGATATTTTTTTCAAATTGTTTTGTCCTAGGTCCTGTTGTTATCCAACCAGACTTCAGAGCACTTACAACCTCTCCAATTTCCAAATCAGAAATGTCAGGAGGAGAAAATGGAACACTTATTTTCATTAATGTATCACTATCTTTCATTGTAGTATAAAACAAATATAATTCAAACAGCCTAATCTCTACCATACAGATCTCTAGTATAGACCTTATCCCTAACATCATCAAGACAGCTGTCATATCTGTTAGCAACAATAGACTGGCTCATTGACTTGAATTTTTCCAAGTCGTTTACAACCCTGCTGCCAAAGAACGTGTCGCCGTCCTCAAGGGTCGGCTCATAAATTATAACCGTAGCACCCTTTGCCTTGATACGCTTCATAACGCCCTGAATACTACTCTGACGGAAATTATCTGAGTTGGACTTCATTGTAAGCCTATAAACGCCTATAATAACGTCCTTTTCTCTATCTTTATCCCAATTACTGCTTCCGGTATAATAGCCTGCAAGCTCAAGCACCTTATCCGCAATGAAATCTTTTCTAGTCCTATTGCTCTCAACAATAGCAGACATCATGTTCTGTGGAACATCTTCATAGTTTGCAAGCAACTGCTTTGTATCCTTTGGCAGGCAATATCCACCATAACCAAAGCTTGGATTGTTGTAGTGACTACCAATTCTAGGATCAAGGCAAACACCATTTATAATATCCTGTGTATTAAGTCCCTTTACCTCTGCATAAGTATCAAGCTCATTAAAATAAGAAACTCTCAACGCAAGATAAGTATTTGCAAACAGCTTAACAGCCTCCGCCTCAGTAAATCCCATAAAGAGCGTGTCGATATCTTCCTTTATCGCACCCTCCTGCAAAAGCTTTGCAAAAAGCTCTGCTTTTTCTCTTGTATCATCATCACAGCTTACGATAATTCTGCTTGGATACAGATTATCATACAAAGCCTTTGACTCACGGAGAAACTCAGGGCTGAAAATTATCTTATCAGTGCTATACTTTTCCCTTAATGACTTTGTGTAGCCAACTGGGATAGTACTTTTTATGACCATGATAGCCTCAGGATTGACTTTCATAACAAGCTCTATAACTGCTTCTACAGCTGAAGTATCAAAGAAATTCTTCTTGCTGTCATAGTTAGTCGGAGCTGCAATTATTACGAACTCTGCATCCTTGTACGCCGTTTCGCCGTCAAGCGTTGCCGTCAGATCAAGCTCTTTTTCAGCTAGATACTTTTCTATATAATCGTCCTGAATAGGCGACTTTTTATTATTGATAAGCTCAACCTTTTCAGGGATAATGTCAACAGCCGTTACATGATTGTGCTGTGCAAGCAATACTGCAAGCGACAATCCAACATAACCTGTTCCTGCTACTGCTATCTTTCTGTTCATTTTCTTAAACTTCCTTATACTTCGAGTTCTTTCACAACTAAAATGCATCAGCAATAAATGTAATATAAACTATACACTATACACTCATTCACGTTAATAATTTTATCACAAAATTTTAATCTAGTCAAGTATTTACCCCATACTTATGTATATTTTTTCAAGAATCGTACATTTTCAGTGTAATATACAATGCTAACCATTTACAAAAAGCTCAGTTTGTGCAATTTTATACTAAGCTGAAAGCTATAATTTTCTTCATTTAAAATTGTTAAATCATGAAACGTTTTGAAATTTTTTTTACCACAAGATTTTTGATGCAGACAAAAGCTGACTTGATTTTTATCTGCATTTTACACGGCTTTTATTGATTATCAGGCAAAACCAGCATATAATCATAATAGTAATTATGGCGAAGTATGAGAAATATGATTGGAGCGGTGTTTATGATAGTAAAAATTTTCTGTGCGGTTTTGGTAGCCCTTGGAATGAGCTTTGCAATTGTTCTAGGCGGTCTGATAATTTTGGCTTCTTGTGTTAGTGGCATAAAAAAGCCTGCTGGTGACAATATCACTGATGACGAAGATCCCTTTATGTACACAAATTATATGCATGGATTTTACCTATAACTTTTTCTACCCTGCCAAGCTTTTCATATAGTGTAATAAAGTGGAGAGTGCTTTGCCCATAAGCATTCTCCACTTTTGTATACCATTTTTTATTCTATCATTCGACCCCCAAAAAAACTATTGACACAGCCCTAAACTTGTGCTATACTCTCAACAAAATCAAATGACACTACACGCAGAAAGGGCGTTTTATAATGACTGAAAAAGAAAAAATGCTTGCGGGCAAGATATATGACTCCTCCGACAAGGAGCTTGCAGAATTGAGGACAAAGGCTCACAAGCTTTCACAGCAGTACAGCAGTTTGTATGAAGATGATGAGAGAAGAAAAGCTATCCTTGACGAGCTTCTTCCCGACCATGGCGAGGGATTTTTTCTCCAAGGTCCTGTGTATTTTGACTATGGCGTTTTCACAAAGTTCGGCTCAGGCTGCTATGCAAACTTCAATCTGACAGTGCTTGACACCTGCCCTGTGACGATTGGCGACAACGTGTTTTTCGGTCCCAACTGCACCATTGCCACACCTGTTCACCCATTCAGATGGCAGGAGCGTAACATGAAGAAAAAGTCTGACGGCACTGTTTATGATGATGAATACGGCAAGCCTATCACAATACACTCCAACTGCTGGATAGCAAGCAATGTTGTCATCACAGGCGGAGTAACCATAGGCGAGGGCTGTGTTATCGGTGCAGGAAGCGTTGTCACCCGTGACATACCGCCAAATTCTCTTGCGGCAGGAAATCCATGCAAAGTTATCCGTGAGATAACGGAGGAGGATTCTATCAAGTACAAAGCAGAACTTTTCTAGGCACACAAAATTACCCCTGACCAGAAAATGATCAGGGGCATTTTTATCGTCTGTCGGATCATTGAGTATAGACCCATTTTTTATCGGACCACGCTCCGTTATAAGTCTTTCCGCCTTTGACAGTGTAGCTTCTTACACGGACGTAATATTTTTGATATCTCGCAAACCCAGAAACTGTCTTTTTATCGGTGCGGTTGTTTGTTACCTTTACGCTTTTTGCTCCCTTAAAGTCGGAACGCTGTGAGTATGATATTTCATATCCCGTGGCAGAGCCTTTCTGTGCATAGTCTACAAAGAAGCCTGCATATGTGCCGTAAAGCTTCTGTATCACCTGCTTTGCAGGATAGATAGCAAAGCTTTTGGTGATAACTCCGCCGTAAATGCCCTTGCCTGTGATAGTCACCTTTGCGGTGCCGACCTTTGTGTTTGCAGAATATTTCACAGTGTAGTCTGTGCCGTTTTTAAGGATCTTTGAGCCGTATTTTACTGTGATCTTCTGCTTTATCGCCTTGCCGGTAAAGCTTTTTGAAGAAATACCGCTGACCTTTGCGTTTGCAAAATTAGTCTTTGCCGTCACAATGCTTTTAGCGTCTGACCAGTTGCCGTAATAGGTCTTTCCACCCTTGACAGTATAAGAGCGAACTCTTACATAATATGTTTTTGAAGTCCCTAATCCAAGTACCGTCATCTTATCCGTCTTGTTGGTGGTGGATCTGTATGTGGAAGCATTTGAAAAATCAGATCTTGTGCCATACTGGACCTCATAGCCTGTTGCAGATCCTTTCTGCACAAAATCCACAAAAAAGCCCTTGTATCTTGTTTCAAGCACCTGTATCTGCTGTTTTGCAGGATTTATAACAAAAGAAACGGTCTGCTTGCCCTTATAGTTTCCGTAAAATTCAACTGTTATCTTGCCAGTGCCAACATTCACGTTTGAAAAATACATCACCATATAGTCAATATAACGCTCTAGGGTCTTATTGCCGTCCTTTATAAGCACATCAGGTGTTATCTCCTTGCCGGTGAACGACAGTGGTGTAGCATAATAAAGCTTGAACTTGGAAGCGTCCTTTGGCTGGATAGTAAAGCTTTTTGCAACAGAGCCTCTGTATTCGCCTTTTCCAACAAAGGTCATTTTTGCAGGTCCTGCGTTAAGATTGGTCTTATAATAAACAGTGTAATCCACGCACTCTTTAAGTTCTTTGCCCTCATAGGTGAGCGTTACGTCAGGCTGTTCAATATTCTTTCCTGTGTATGTGAAGCTGTTTTTGAAGCCTGATATCTCGCAGTCTGCAATAAGCTTGCTGTCAGAATACTCCGCTTTGACAGTCATATCCTCTGTGACGTTTTTATAGTCCTTGTCCCAGCCTGTAAAACGCAGACCCTTTATAGCAGGGGCTTTCGGAGCTTTTGCAGACTTACCATATTCCACTGTCTGCTGACTTATCACCTTGCCGTCCTTATCCACAAACGTAACGTTATATGTATAAGGCTTCCATGCGGCATAAAGGGTCTTTGCACCGCCTGAATATGAGATGCTTTCTATTCTTTCGCCTGAAAATGCAGCGTTATCATACCAGCCTGCAAAGTCTGCACCCTCTTTTGTCGGCTCGGAAAGCGTCACGCCTTCGCCTTTGCTGAGGTATTCTGGATTGCCTGTACTGTTCGTGCCGCCATTTAAAACATAGTCGATAGTGACAAATTCTGCTTCAACAAGCTTTGCCTTTACTGTGCTGTCGGCAGTATAAACTGTGTTCGCATCGACAGCAATTCCGTTCTTGTACCATTTAAGAGCATAACCGCTTTGCACTTTGACAACAGGATATTTCACCTTGCCGTCATTATCAGTGCAGGCATAATGCTTGCCGTCAGGGGCTTCAAATGTTATCTTGTGGGAAGCCTGCTCCCCAGGACGAGTTAGCCTTGCTTTGCCGCCTGCCATTGTCCACCTGCCGCTGTCTGTCTGCTTTCCGCCAACGGTATTCAGCGAATAAGCTGCAGAGCTTGTAACGTTAGACAAAGCCGTTTTCTTTACCTTGCTGTCAGAAAAGTTGCCGTTATACCAGCAATCGGCATATTGCTGTCCATAATAAAAAGCGTCATTATCAATGCTGCCCACCATAGCTTTAGCATTTGAACTGCTTGACTTTGCAAGGTCTGAAGCGCACTCTGTCAGGGTCAGACCACCTGCTTTGCCCACGATTCCGCCTGCTGAGCTTGTACCCTTGACAGTTCCGCTGAACGTACAGCGTTGAATAGATACCGCATCAAATTCACCAACGATCCCGCCTGCGTACTTACCGCTGACAGTTATTTTCTCAGCACTGAGATCTCTTATCTGCGCTCTGTCCTCAGCGTAGCCGAACAGACCTGCATAAGAATTGTTTTGGATAACAGCGTTTTTCAGAACGTGTCCGTTGCCGTCAAAATATCCGCAAAAAGGCTTTGAAGCCGTTCCTACTGCCGATATCTTTGCACCACCGAAGTCGATGTCTTTTTCAAGCACAACACGCTTTCCTGCAAAGCTTTCACCGCCTGATACACGCTTTGCGAAGTTTTTCCAATCCGTCGCTGTCTTTATAACAAGGCTTTGTTCCTTTATCTCTTTCGCCTTTGCCTTTATAAGAAGCTTGGCATTGGTAATATCGTTCTTTGATGCGTTTTCGTCTGCAATAACTTTCTTGCCGTTGTTGACCTCACGCTCATAACCGCTCTGCTTTTCATACTTTGCCACAAGTGTTTCAAGCTCGCTTTTATCAGACTTATCTATATCATCGGTATAGGCAAATATTATAGGCTGACCAGTATAAGCGTCCTTGTCGGTAACGTCCGTCCAACTGTCGCCGTCATTGGAAATATACGCCTGACCAGGCTTCATGACCCCGTCTGAATAGCCATAAACGGTCACATAGCCTGAGCCGTCATCACCGCTGAATGTCATCACGACAGAATATCTTTCGCCCTCGTCAAGCTCAACATCAGGGATATCCACGGTATAAAAGCCGTCGCTATGCACCTTTCCGCTGACCTCACATTCAAGTATCCCCACAGGAGTGCTGTCTGAAACAGAAGTGTAGACCTGCACAGTGTAGTCAGACTTTCCGGTGTAGCCGAGATACATAAAGCCCACTTTGTCAAGAAGCTCGTCTTTTTTTGCTGTAAAAACATCAGCACCGCTCATTTTATTTTCATTGCTAACATAAAATATAGAATTATCCTTATTAGCAGGATAATGGTAATTATTATCACAGCTTTCAGTGAGGTCGAACGCCACCCAATCGGTCATTTCTGCCTCTTCATAGGATATCCAGTAATAACCGTCCGTGCCACTGGATACTCCCCAAGAGCCTTTCACAAGCCATGCCCCGTTTTTCTTTGGCTGATAGCCTGCAAGGAAATTTGACTTGCTGTAATTATCGTCCCAGCCCACTACGCTTACGGCATGATTTATTCCACTATATTTTGTAGTTTCCGGATCGTAATAGCTTTTGTTATCAAAGGTCATATACAGGTCGTCTGCATAATAGCTCACCATTACTCCGCCAAGCTCTTTTATCTTGTTTTTAATGGCGTTTCGTCCGCCTGTGATAGTGGAAGCGTAATTAAGCTGATATTCGCAAATGCCCTTTTTCTCCTCAGATACGATAGTGGCTTCCGTTCCGTCGGACACGAAAGGCTCATATTCATCATAGCAAAGTCCTCTATGAGCCGCCATTGCAAGGGACGAATCCATCCACGTTCCGCCGCAATCCCATATTGACTCGTCAAATCCGCCGTTAGCATATGTAGAGAGGACAAGGCTCGGCACAGAAAACTGCATGTTTTGATTTTCAAGTCCCTTTTGAATAAGATTGCTCTCAGTGCAGGAAAGTGCCGCAAAAGCCCAGCAAGTGCCTGTCTGGAACTGGTTTTTGATAGTCGTCAGCGTATTCTTAGATCTGGGGTCATATTTCGCAGGCAGCGAAGCCGTTGCCTTCTGTGCATAAGGTGAAACCCCGTCGTCCGTATCGGCCAAATCTTCATCAGCGATCTCCGATTTTTCCAGACCTTCCTTTTCGTAGCCATAACCATTATCAGTAAAAATTATCCTGCCCATCTTGAATTTCGGGCTGTCATTATCTCTGCCATGCTCCATATCCGCAAAAGCTGCGCAAGGAAACTGCACTGACAATATCGCCGCCGTCAAAATGGCGGCACATTTATAGATCACCTTCATAAAGATCTCCTTTCTGCTTTTCTGTTATTTAGTTGCACAAAGTTTCTTTTGGTTACTATTTTAATGATTACTTTTTTATCTCTTTCTCCCCACTGAGATAATATTTTTCTTAGTAAGCACAAGTAGCACAATGCCAAGCAAAAGTATCAGCGGCCAAGTAAGATACGGTCTTTTATCATTATCAATATCGGTCACGACCTTATCAGGCTCACCGTTTTTGTCAGTGTTGTAATACACGTTCACTTTTTCGTTCTGACTCACATAATATGTGCCTGTGAAGATCTCTCTTGTGTACTCCTTGCCGCCAACATCAAAAGCGACAGTTATGTAATATGTTTCAGCTTTGTTGCTTGCCTTTTTGTTATGTCCCCAAGTTTTTAACTCATGGTCTATCCACTTCACATAGCCTGTGGTTTTCTCAGCACTTGACATGAAAACCCTATTTGAAACATACTTGCTGAGATTATAGACAGTAGAGAAACCACCCATAATAATAAAAACGATACTCAGAGCAATAAGCCCTGCATTTTGCTTTTTCATTTGATATACCCCCTGAACAGAAATGTTGTGTTAATATGAATTTATTATATCATATGATAACATGGAAAGTCAATAAGCCTATCCCATCTTTCCATAAGTCTTATGGACATATTTATTAGTACGGTTTTGATCGTTGAGGTAAGCCGCTATTTTCTTTCTGCTGTAAGGACTTTTTTATAAGATCATGTTGAAACTTTATTTTCTTCATTTTTTGAACAATTCTTGACTTTGTTACAAATCTGTGTTATACTAATCATAAACGAACGGTCGGTACGCATAAAAGGAGCGAAGCAACATGAAAACAACTGAGCAACAGCACAATGAGCGGAAACGTGAACTAATGGAAAAGTGCTTCGAGTGCTATGCGGAAAACGGGCTCACAGGCACAGGAATTAAAGCACTAGCCGATGCGTGCGGATGCACGAAAGCAAATTTGTATTCGTATTTTAAAAACCTTGATGAACTGATCATTGAGTCAACGGCATACTGTATGGAAAAGGTTGAGGACGACTTTATGGAGATGGCACCCACCGACCCCGAGGATGTTGTCCGTTTTGTGAAGGAGGTCCCGTATTGGACAGCAAAAAAGCACGGAAAAAAATATCGCCTGATGTATCAGATATATACGCACCCGAAGTATATCGAGCACGGCAAGAAATTCTTTGAAGGCGTGAACGAACGCTATACCGAGTACGCCAAGCGGCTGGAGCCGAAGATCGGCATTCCCTATACGGTCATCACGCCGCTGATCTTTATATTCGTCCGCGCCTGCGTTCATTACGCGATGTTTGAGGATGAATATTATCTGAAAACCCAGATGGAGGTCTTAAAGCAGGGGGTCGCCCTGTTTGTGGATAAGTACAAAGCAAACCAAGCATAAGCCTATCGACCGCCGCTCATTTACGGCGTGGGCAGCGGCGCAAAGCTCCGCCGTGATAAACAATTCCGAACGGAGGAAAAAAGATGAAAACAGGAAAAAAACTACTCACAGGTACAGTTTTGGCGCTTTGCACCGCTCTTTTGGTGCTTTGCAGCGTGCTTGCAATAGGATGGAGCAAGGCGGCAAAAACAGGCGACGCACTGCCGGAGGTGCGAAACAACGGCACAGCGATTCAGTGGAAATACAGCGACGAAGCCGACTGGCACGACCTTGTGGCGCTTACCGAGCTGCAGGGCGCTGCCGGAGAAAACGGAACAGACGGTAAAAACGGTAAAGACGGCTCTAATGGTGCCGATGGCAAGGACGGCATTAACGGAGTTGACGGTAAAGACGGTGCCAATGGTAAAGACGGATCCGACGGCAAAGACGGTATCAACGGCACTGACGGCATTAACGCCAAAAGCATAGAGGTGCAGCGAGCTGAAACCCACATACAGTGGCGTTACGAGGGCGATGAGTGGCAGGACCTTGTGGCGATAGCCGACATCACAGGCCCCACCGGGCAGAAAGGCGCAGACGGAGCAAACGGAAAGACACCGGAGTTCCGTGTAAGCGAAAACACCCTGCAGTGGCGCTATGTCGGCGATGAAATATGGCTGAACCTGTACGATCTTTCGGTTTTGAAAGGTCTTGACGGCAAGGATGGTATAAACGGAAAGGACGGAGCCGACGGCAAGGATGGAACAAACGGACAAAACGGCTCCGATGGCGCGGACGGCAACACCCCGTTTATCGGCGAGAACGGCAACTGGTGGATCGGAGAAACCGATACGGGCGTAAAGGCTGCCGGAACAGACGGTACTGACGGCATCGACGGCGAAAAAGGTGACAAAGGTGACAAAGGCGAAAAGGGTGACAAGGGCGATAAGGGAGATAAAGGCGACAAGGGCGATGCCGGTCAGAACGGCAGCTGTTCGGGGTATTTTCATGCAAAAGCGTCAGTAGGGACGGCTCTTCTTCAAAACCATTCCGCAAGAATTGGATTTACTGAAAAAATAAACAGAGGCGGTCTGATTTCAGCTTCCCCAGATGAAATTACGCTGAAAAAGGGGCATACATACAATATCATCATAAGCGGCTCTCTGGGAGTCGGCTCGAACGCTCCCGGGAGCACCGGTTATTATTGCATCCAAATGACAGACAGCAGTGAGGATGCAGATTTTTGCAGGGATATCACACGCATAAAAAGAGATGGAACAAAACTTCCGTATAGTAACGACTATCATTCCTTTAACTTCAACAGAATGTATGACGCATCAGCCAAAGATATAACATTGAAATTTATATTTGAGCAATCGGAATACAATACACTTCTTATGGAGTTCATCGGCACCATTACCATAACCGCTCTTGACTGAGCCGATATACACGAAAACAGAGGTAACGGAAAATAAAAAAACGAATACTCAGTATCATGCTCACCCTTTGTATGGTTCTTTGCCTTGTGTCGACAAGTGTATTTGCCGAGGATAATATGGCAGCGAGTGGGATGGCGGAAGTTTCCACAGCGGCGGAACTGGTTTCAGCAATCAGATAAGCTTCATACGGAACAGTCAAACTGACGTCAGACATTACCATTTACACCACATTAGTGGTCAACCGCACCGTCACCCTTGATCTCAACGGTTATGTGCTGAAATACGGCAGCAGCAGTGCAGGGCATGTAATCACTGTGTCCAATGGTATTTTGACAATTGAAAACAGCGACTATACAAAATCGCACAATTTCCAAAAGATGTATAATTTATATGTAAATGATTTTTTTGAATTTTGCTCCGTTTAAAATCATACTAATTTTAGCTTTTAATTTTTTTTCATTCCAAAAACCGCCCCATTTCGTTCTATAAATTACCTCTTATAATCAAATCATGCAAACATATAATATTATTGCAAACCCGAAAAACAAATGAAAAGGAGATACGAAAATGAAAGGTATCACAACTCAGGAAGGCAGAGAAACACTCAACAAGTTCAAGATGGAAGCAGCTAACGAAGTTGGTGTAAACCTCAAGCAGGGCTACAACGGCGATCTTACAGCTCGTGAGGTCGGCTCTGTAGGCGGTCAGATGGTCAAGAAGATGATCGACGCTTACAAGACAACAGGCAACAAGTAATTTCTCCCAAAAGTCCTAAAAACTCCGCCGCGGCATTTCGCTGTGGCGGAGCTTTTTACTTGAAATCAGGCAAAAAAAGTAGTATAATATACACATAGGGTCGGGGTAAAGATCATAGTAAAGAGGGATAAATATGTTGACTAAAAAGATCGCCGCAGGACTTACAGCTTTTGTTATAACAGCTTCTGCCATAAATGCATCCTTCTTCCAAATAATAATACGATATGATTTTTTATAGGATTACATACTAATATTGGTTAATATTATAGCACATTCTACATAATTTGTCAATATAAGCTGCGTGATTTGTTATAAAATAAACAATAACTGATATCAAACTGACTAAATACTTTGAATGCAAATATTATAACATATTCAGACAAAATTATTTTTAATTTTGTCTGAATATGTATTGACATCAAAACAATTTGGTAGTATTATATTGGTATAAACTTGATTTTTTTAGGGGGGTATTCTTATGAAGAAACGAATAGCAAGCTTGTTTACCAGTTTGCTTATGATCGTTAGTTTAATGGTCGTTATGCCAACTATGTCGGTGAGTGCAACGCAAAGTAAAATAAACAATTTTAACAAATCATATACTTTAACAGGAAATGCACAAAATGATATGGTTGCTATTGCTAAGGCACAAATTGGAATGACACAGTCACAACTTGGTTATACGGAACAATGGTGTGCAGATTTTGTTAGTGATTGTGCAAGACTAGCTAATCAGAGCATTGCAATACCGGCAAATGGCTCCTGCTATAGCTTGATGAATGCGGTAAAAAATGCAGGAGGTCATACTGTTAGTAAAAGTGAAGCACTTCCGGGAGATTTAGTTTTCTTTAGCTCGTCATCAAATCCTAATGGTGGTGCACATGTTGAATTGGTGTATGGATATTCCAATGGTGTTTTAAAGTCAATAGGTGGAAATTGTCATATAGATGGCGTTTCTAAAGTTTATGATCGCTCAAATGGTAAAAGTTCATCTGTTTCATACTATTGTGTAATTAGACCAAATTATACGTCTTTACTTCCTGGAAAATCAACAATAAACGTTAAGCCTGGAACATCATATAAATGCACGACGTTCAACTGGACTGCTTCAAGTAATACAAAAGTATATTCAATTAAAATACATAAGAATGGTACTCTTTTTAAGGAAAATACTACTGCCGCAACGAGTTGGAGTGTGATCCTTCCTGTAGGAGATTATGAAGCGTATGTTGATTCGTGTAATGATTCAGGATATACTTGTAGTAACACTGTAAAGTTTACCATTGAAAAGGGTAATCCTGTTCCTAGTAGCACAACTGTGTCTGCTTCCGCAGGCACGAATTATACGCCTACATCAATTTCTTGGTTAAAAACGGCAAATACCAATGAATATGATGTGAAAATATGGAGAGGAACGGCACAAAAAGGAGAGGCTTACAAGATTTTATGGGGTGAGAAAGGAACAAGTTGTCTTGTAGATTTACCAGCGGGATATTACGAAGCCTATGTTGACAGTCGAAATGATTATGAGTGCAGCATGAGTGCCAACATTGTAAAATTTACTGTTACAGATGGAAATTATTTGGATATAGGTGATGATTTTTATGCGTCGTTACTCATATATAAAAATTGGCTTAATGTTACTAATGAGAATGGTTCAATAACTGTACAGAAAAGTGAGAATGCTTCTGCAAGACAGATTTGGTTTTTTGATAGACAAAGCGATGGTTCATATACTATAAAGAACTGCGCTGATGGGAGCTATTTAGATTCTTGTAGTCCAAATGGTGGTCTGGCTCAATCAAAAAAGTACAGTGGGTCAAATACTCAAAAATGGTACATTTTTGGAAGATGGTCTGGAGAGTATTATTTTAAACCCAAAAGTGTAAATATCGTGCTTGATGTGAAGGGCAATATTACCACAGGCGATAAAGTGCAAGTTTGTGGTTTGAATTATAGGGATTCACAAAAATTTGCTATATACAAACTTGATAGTTATATACTCCCTTCAAAGATCAACTTGAACTCAGGTTCTGCAACTATAGAAGCAGGAACAACCAAGTCTTTAACTGCAACGATTTTACCGACAAATTCAACAAATAAAACGATTATATGGTCTACTAGCGACGCTTCTATTGCGACGGTAAGTGGTGGTACTGTAACTGGTAAAAAAGCAGGAACAGTAACGATTACAGCAAAAACAACCAACGGATTAACGGCAAATGCACAAATAAAAGTTGTTTCTGGTCATACTTTTGGCACATGGACTACCACAAAAAATGCAACTTGCACTCAAGTAGGTACGAAAAGTCGAAAATGTACAGTTTGCGGAAAAACAGAAACACAGACCATTGCAAAGACTGGACATAAGTCAGTAACTGACAAGGCAATCCCTGCCACCTGCACAACAGACGGCAAGACGGAAGGTTCGCATTGCTCAGTTTGTGGTGCGGTAATAAAGGCTCAGGATACAATAAATGCAACAGGCCATAAGTTTGGCAATTGGACAACCACAAAATCAGCTACCTGCACAGAAAGCGGTACACAGATCAGAAAATGTGAGACTTGCGGTGCAACTGAAAGCAAGAGCTTATCAGCTAAGGGCCACACAGAAGTTGTTGACAAGGCGATCCCGACCACCTGCACAACAGACGGCAAGACCGAGGGTTCACATTGCTCAGTTTGTGGTGCGGTAATAAAGGCTCAGGATATAATAAAGGCAACAGGCCATAAGTTTGGCAATTGGACAACCACAAAATCATCTACCTGCACAGAAAGCGGTACACAGATCAGAAAATGTGAGACTTGCGGTGCAACTGAAAGCAAGAGCTTATCAGCTAAGGGTCACACAGAAGTTGTTGACAAGGCGATCCCTGCCACCTGCACAACAGACGGCAAGACCGAGGGTTCACATTGCTCAGTTTGCGGCGCTGTTATCAAGGCACAGACAACGATAACTGCCACAGGTCACAAGTCAAGCGGTTGGATAGTTGACAAAACGGCTTCTATCGGAGTTAAAGGCTCAAAGCACAAGGAATGTACAGTCTGCAAGAAAGTTCTTGAAACGGCTGAAATTCCTGCACTTTCAAGAATTAGCATTTCAAAGGCAAGCGTGACACTTTCCACTTCGACCTACGCTTATGATGGCAAGACAAAAACTCCGTCCGTTACTGTAAAAGTCAATGGAAAGACTTTGAAAAAGGGCACTGATTACACTGTTTCCTACAGCAACAACACCAAGGTCGGAACAGCTACTGTAAAAATCACAGGCAAGGGCAATTACACAGGCTCAGTTTCTAAGACCTACAGTATCAAAAATAACTTCAAGAAAGCTACAGTTTCGGGCATTTCAAACAAGTCATATACGGGCAAAAATATCACTCAGAGCATTACTGTTAAATACAATGGCAAAACACTGAAAAAAGGCACTGACTACACAGTTTCATACTCAAGCAGCAAGAGCATAGGCACTGCCACTGTAAAAATCGCAGGAAAAGGCTCTTACACAGGCACTATCACAAAGACGTTCAAGATAAATCCTGCCAAGCAGGAGATACAGAAGCTCACGGCTAAGAGCAAGGCATTCTTTGTGGATTGGGCGCAGAAAGGTTCGGCTACCGGATACGAGATTCAGTATGCTACCAACTCAAAGTTCACAAGTGCAAAGAAAGTTACAATAACAAATAAAAAGACCGACAAGACCACTATTTCAAAGCTTTCGGGCAAAAAGAAATATTACGTTCGTGTTCGTTCTTACACAACTGTAAAGGGTACTAAATATTATGGCGCTTGGTCGGCTTCAAAGAGTGTTACTACTAAGAAGTAATTTTTATCGTTTATGAAAACATCCCCCATGCAGAGGTTTTCTGCATGGGGGAGTTTTTTAATCGTCAAAATTATCGGATTTGTTGTAAAAAACGATGTTGAATATCATAGATTTCCAAAAAAGTACAATATTCTTTCATTAACCATTAACCAAATATTTACCGTAAAATAGAGGTAAATATGACAAAAAGCCTTGCTTTTTGCGAATGAATGTGATATAATTATAAACAAAGTATATATTTTTATGGTGGGAGAAAGTTTGATTGACACATATTGTTAGCTTATATAAAAAATACCGCAACTTTATTCTCTATGCTCTTTTTGGTGCATCCGCTGCGGTCATAGATTATGTTATCAGTGCAATTTTCATACATTTTGCCGTTTTTGATAAGCCTGAGATATGCAGCCTTATTGGTAATGTCTGTGGGTTTATTTTTACGTTTATGACAAATACACTTGTAAATTTCAAAAAACGCAGCGAGTACATGAAAACTTTTGCATCATACGCAACCATATGTATCGCAGGCTCGCTTATATCTACCCTGCTGATACATCTGCTTAAATCGAGTATGAATATTTATATTTTGAAATTTGTGGTAATGATATTTGTATGCCTGCTGCAATACTTTCTAAACAGAACGATAACTTATAAGAATTGAGTGATAAATAATGGCTATAAGCACAGTACTTCTTGCTTACAAAGAAGCAGAAAATTTAAAGGTACTTCTTCCGAAGATAAAGCAACAGCTTGATAAGATCGGCGAAGAATATGAGATCATAATTGTTGATACTATGAAGCCCCTTGATGACACACCTGCTGTGTGCAAGAAATTCGGAGCGAGATATGTAAACCAAAGACTTCCGCATTTTGGAGGAGCTTTCAGAACAGGTATCAAGGCGGCACGTTATGATAAATTTCTCATAATGGACAGCGACGGCTCTCACAACCCCATATACATACCTGACATTTATAAGAAATTTGTCAGCGGCGCTGACGTTGTTATAGGCTCTCGTTATGTCAAAGGCGGAAAGACAAACGATTCAAAGGTCTCTATAATAATGTCCCATATCCTTAACTTTGTTTTCAGAATAATAACCGGAATAAAGGCAAAGGATATTTCCACAGACTTTCGTATGTATGACACAAAGCAGCTTAAAGCTGTCAAGCTCACCTGTCAAAATTATGATATTTTGCAGGAAGTGCTGCTTAAAATGAAAATAAACAACCGCAAATTGGTTGTAAAGGAAACGCCAATAGTCTTTGAAAAACGTCTTTATGGCGAATCAAAGCGTCAGCTTTTCAAATTTATTCTAGGGTATGTAAAAACATTATTTATGTTGATAGGAGTCAGGATAAATGCCAGCTTTAACAAAAACAGACAAAAGTGACAACTCAGATGTTATCAGCAAATCAATAGCTTTTTTTTAATCGCTATGGCATTTTAATATTGGCTCTTGTAATGCTTGCAGTATCAGTTATACATATACTGCCGCCTTTCAATGCAGACATAATAAACTATGACAGTTCCTATCAGTATTTTTTTAACCAAACACAGTTTAAGCGATATCATGAAGCTTCTGCCGGAGGACTACAGTCCTCCCCTTTATACCTTGCTTCTTAAACTTTGGACCTACATATTCGGCAGTTCACTTCTAGCAATGAGGTCATTTTCCATATTTATAATATGGGGATTGATATTTCTTGCAGCATTTCCTGTTCGTGCAGCCTTTGGCAAACGTGCATCAGTCATATGTATGCTGCTTTACACGCTTTCTTATGTCAACTTTTTACTCGTTCCTGAGATACGTCCGACTGTACTTGCTTATTTTTTAACAGCAGCTTGTGCTATTTATATGTATCTGGCACTGTTTAAGGGCTATCATTATGCCTATATCTGCATGACAGTTTTCGCTGTCCTTGGAATGTATACTCACAATGTATCAATGCTTGCGGCATTGTCTTTCTACATAGTTTCTTTTGCTTTTACTATTATTTCAAAGCAAAAGAAGAAAACTCTTTATTTCTTCCTTAGCGGAGTTGTCTGCGCATTAAGCTATTGTCCTTGGCTGATAGTTGTAATGAAGCAATTTTCAAATGTTAAGAAAAACTATTGGGCAAATTCCATAATTTCAAGTAGCCTTGTTATAGATTGGACATATGATATTCACTTTGGTTATGCAAGCGGACTTGTCACTTACCTGATATTCATTTTTATCGCCATAATGTTGCTTATCCATGTGGTAAAAATGCGTAACTGCAAAACCTTAAATGATATCCGCAAAAAGCTTGCACCTCACCGTGCCGAGTTTGTAAGTGTTCTCTACTGCGGACTCATGTATGTTGCTCCTATTATCACTCTAATTTTGTTCACTCGCCTTGTTTACCCTATCATCGCCACCAGATATTTTTATATTTTAAGCTCTCTTATGGTAATATTGCTGTCAGTAGTGATAGGCAAACTTTTTGATACCAAGCTTTTCTTAGCTTGTATCGTGCTGTTTATTGTAAGCTTCTGCATTAATTTCGGCAATGTTAAAAGTCAATTAGATAGCTCTGATTTTTCTGATATGATAGAAACTATCAAAGAAAACGGAGATGATGATATTGCTTTTCTTCATTTACATGAATGGTCGCTTGGAATAATGATGTACTATTTTCCTGATGCAGAGCATTATGTATGCGATGATACATGGTGCGTACTCAACTCTCTTGACGTTTTCCCTACTGAAGTAACTGATATCGGAAGCATTGATAACATAAACAAATACAGCAAAAAACTGTTTATTTTCGGAGATCTGTTTCCTGACTCGCCTTATGAGCTTGATGACCATTTCAACTCAAAAGACGATTATGATGTAACTTATCTTGGAATGTTTACTGAACCTTATACATACAAGAACACATGGAGATTATATCATGTCACTAATAAAACTCAAAGCACAAATACAAAATAATTTACTTCTGATAATACTGTTTGTAATAGTCAGCCTTATAGAAATATTTGCGATATTTCCGCTTATGTTTTCAAACAGCCTAAACTATGACAGCACATATCAGTATGCTCTTACTCAACATTCTTTTTCAGAAATATGGCGCTTGATACCCTATGATTACAGCCCGCCTTTTTACGCCATAGCACTCAAGGTTTTTGTTGTGATATTTGGCAACAGTCTCATTGTGATGCGCTGTTTTTCAATCATCGCAGTTATCGGAATGTATTTTATAGCTGCATTTCCTGTAAAAAGGATATTTGGCAGAAATTCAGCTATTGCAGCACTTCTTATAACATTTTTTTCACCGCCAATCTTTTATCAAATCCATGAAATAAGACCGACTATTTTCGGAATGTTCTTCTTTATGGGTGCGGCTGTATATATGCTTTATGCCTACAGCCTTGAAAAGAAACATGGCTATGTATGCACTGTTATCTTTTCTATACTTGCAATGTATACTCATAATATCGCACTTGTAGGTGTTTTCGGTTCATATGTTGCAGTTCTGGTGTTTTCACTTTGCACAAGAAACTATAAGAAATTCAAAAAGTTCTTTATTTGCGGTATTTTATGTGCATTAGCATATATACCATGGCTGACGGTACTCTTTGGTCAAATGTCAAATGTCAAAAAACATTACTGGAAATCAGTGTTTGGAACTCGTGCTGCTTTGGGCTGGATATTTCACGATATGCTTATAGAAAAAGGATATATCACTATATTTGAATTTGTTTTTCCGGTACTTATTTTCTTTGCATTGCTAAGGCATGTCAAACTTAAAGCAATTAAGGGTGCGACTAAATTCAGCGAAGTTTTCACACTTGCAGCCGAAAAAAGAGTTTACCGTGATATCTTTTTGCTTTTGCTTTTTATACTTATCCCCGTTATGATTCTTGCGTTTGTTAATAACTTTTTCAGTAGCATTGCATCTGAAAGATATTATTATATTCTTGGAACAGTATGGCTGATACTTGCAGGAGTGATAATTGGATGTTTCGGAAATAAGATACTATCGTTACTTGTTCTTTTGACTATGTGTGCTAATCTTATATATATGGCAATTTACACTGTTAGAGATCTAAAAGAATCAGATATTGATCAGATAGTAACCGATATCAACGATCAAAACCCTGGTGGAAATATCGCTTTTCTACACCTTCATGAATTGACACTTGGAGAAATGACTTACTTTTTCCCAAATGCTACTCATTATGTTTGCGATCAGACCTTCACAGTTCTCTCTACATATGATGTCTTCCCATCAAATATTGTAAACATAGGTGATATATCAAACATTAGCAAATATACAGACAATGTATACCTTTTCACAGATGAATATAGTACAGTTTCGGATATTCCAGTATACACATTTGAAGAACTGCTTAGCAATGATGAAAATGTTACTGTGGAAAAGTTACATAAATATAAAAGTGCATATAACGTTGCAACAAAACAAATGGACCTAGCTATAGCACATTTTAATAAAGGTCAGAATATAAAATCAACAAACAGCAAAGGACAGAATAACCAATGAATATTATCCTGCTTTCAGGAGGCAGTGGTCTGCGTTTATGGCCGCTTTCAAACAGCATACGCAGTAAACAGTTTCTTAAACTTTTTAAAACAGACAATGATTCATATGAATCTATGGCACAGCGTATCTATCGTCAGATAAAAAGCGTTTCTCCAGATGTGGGAGTAACTATTGCAACAGGCGAAGACCAGGTAAGCACCATAAAAAACCAGCTTGGTGATGATATTGATATCTGCATCGAGCCATGCAGACGTGATACATTTCCGGCAATAGTGCTTGCAGCGACATATCTTCATGATATAAAAGGCGTTGGTCTATCTGAAAGCATAGCCGTTTGTCCTGTTGACCCATATGTACATGATGACTACTACAAAGCAGTTATCTCACTTATGAAAAGCATAGAAACTGTCAGCAAAAAGCTTATGCTTTTAGGCGTTGAGCCAACTTATCCAAGCGAAAAATACGGCTACATTATTCCTGAAAATGATCTCAGCATAAGTTCAGTTAAAAAGTTTGTGGAAAAGCCTGATAGGATATCTGCTGAAAAATACATTGAGCAAGGTGCACTGTGGAATGCAGGTGTGTTTTCATTCTCACTTGAATACATAATTGAAAAATCCCACGAACTTATAGAATATTCCGATTATTATGACCTACTTGAAAAATATGAAAGTCTTGAAAAGATAAGCTTTGACTATGCCGTATCAGAAAAAGAAACAAACATAGACGTTATGAGATATAAAGGCGAATGGCGAGATGTAGGAACATGGAACATGATGTCGGAGGTCATGTCTGAAAATGTCAAAGGCAATGCGCTTCTTGATGATAAATGTGAAAACACCCACGTTATAAATGAACTTGGTATTCCACTTCTTTGTATGGGCTGTAAAAACATGATAGTTGCAGCGAGCAATGACGGCATACTTGTTTCTGATAAGGAAACCAGCGGATACATGAAGCCATATGTGGAAAAGCTGGGAAATATGGCAATGTTTGCGGAAAAATCATGGGGTACTTTTACAGTGCTTGATGTTCAGCTAAATTCAATGACAGTAAACATATACCTGAAAGAAAACCATTCCATGAAATATCACAGTCACGAACAGCGCAGTGAGATATGGACGATAGTTTCAGGAAACGGATATGTTGTTGTGGACGGCGAGAAAAAGTTAGTAAAAACCGGAGACACCATTTCAGTTTCAAAGGGTGCAAAACACCTTATCCATGCCCAAACAGATATGAACATTATTGAAATACAGATAGGCGAGTCTATCAGCGTAAAGGACAAGCACATATTCTTAGAAACATTTTAGAAATATCATGGAGGACAATATGAAAAAGGCCTTAATAACAGGAATTACAGGACAAGACGGCTCTTATCTTGCAGAACTACTTATTAGCAAAAATTATGAAGTTCACGGCATTGTTCGCCGTTCTTCTGTTTCAAACACCGAAAGAATAGATCATCTTATAGCTGAAAACGCTGTAATACTGCATGACGGCGATCTTTCCGACTCGTCAAGCATTATCAGGATAGTGAATGAAGTACGTCCCGATGAAATATACAACCTTGCGGCACAAAGCCATGTACAGGTATCCTTTGACGCAGCCGAATACACAGGCAATGTAGACGCACTTGGCGTATTGAGAATACTTGAAGCAGTACATATGCTCGGCATGGATAAATCCTGCCGAATTTATCAGGCATCTACTTCTGAACTTTTCGGCAAAGTGGAAGAGTGTCCACAAAGCGAAACAACACCATTTCACCCATACAGCCCATATGCAGTTGCAAAGCAGTATGGCTATTGGATGATAAAACAATATCGTGAAGCATATGGAATGTTTGCCTGCAACGGTATTCTTTTCAACCACGAATCAGAGCGTAGAGGTGAAAATTTTGTTACCAGAAAGATAACAATGGCAGCAGGCAGAATAGCCTGCGGACTCCAAGATCATCTTGAACTAGGCAATCTCAACGCTCTAAGAGATTGGGGATATGCTAAGGATTATGTAGAATGTATGTGGCTCATGCTCCAGCAGGATAAACCTGATGACTTTGTAATAGCAACGGGTGTTCAGCACACTGTAAGAGAATTTACTGAGCTTGCCTTTGCCAATAATGGTATCAAGATAGAATGGCAAGGAAATGGGATTGATGAAAAGGGTTATGACACAAAGACTGGTAAAATGCTTGTTTGCGTAAATCCAAAGTGGTTCAGACCTACCGATGTTGTAAACCTCCTCGGCAATCCTACCAAGGCGCGCACTGTTCTGGGCTGGGATCCGCTGAAAACAAGCTATGAACAGCTTTGCGCTATTATGTCAAAGCACGATCGCCAGCTAGCCGAAAAAGAGGCGACACAGAAATTAATGATACGATAAAGGTGGTGCGGCTATGACAGGCGTAGTACTGATATTTGGTGTTTCAGGCTTTGTAGGAGGATATCTTGCTAAAGAATTTTGTAGCTTTGGATATAAAGTCTATGGCTGTGATATATCAAAAAGTTCTGATATTGCAGATCAAGTAACATTCATTCCTTGTGATATTCTTGACCAAGTTCAGGTAAGAAAAGTCATATCTGAAACAAAACCAATGTATATTGTTGACCTTGCGGCAATAAGCAGCGTCAGCTATTCTTGGAAAGAGCCTGCAAAAACTATGGCTGTAAATGTAGAGGGAACACTGAACATATTTGAATCAGCAAAAGAGATAATACCCAATGCCAAAATATTGGTCATAGGCTCAAGCGAAGAATACCAGCAGTCTGATGATCCTATCAATGAAGAATTTTCTCTTGACTCATGCAGCCCGTATGGATTATCGAAAATAACTCAGGAACGATTTGCAAAACTATACAGAGAGCAATATGGCATGAAAATATACTGTGTCAGGGCATTTAATCATACTGGTGTTGGACAATCCGACAGATTTGTTATACCAAGCTGGTGCAGGCAAGTGGCGCTATTATCTGCAAAAAAAGAGAATGGCAATATCATTGTAGGAAACATTGACGTATATCGTGACTTTAGCGATGTGCGTGACGTAGTAAGAGCCTACAGAATGATACTTGAAAGCGACAAAAGTAAAACCATATATAACGTAGGCAGCGGAAAAGCCACAAAACTAAAAGATATTCTCGACTATATAGTTTCTCTTTCGTCTTGCAAAATAAGTATCGAAATAGACCCTTCTCTTGTGCGTAATGGTGAAAATGCCAAGATATACTGTTGCAATGAACTTATAAGAAAAGATCTTTGCTGGTATCCACAATATGACATTTCCGATACTGTTAAGGATATTTACGAATACTACTACAATATGTTTACTTAATCAAAAAAACAGATCAAGCACTGTGCTTGATCTGTTTTTTATATTTGATCTAATTACTTCCTCTTAGAAACCACCATAGCTGCACCTGCAAGTGCTGCCAGACCTATACTTATGCCCATTGCCGCATCTGTATTAGGGTTTGTGGTGCTGTTAGGATTTGTCGTTGTCTTTGATGATGAAGCCGCTGCGCTGCTGTCATTTGTTGCTTCAGAAGAAGCCTCGGAAGATGACTCCTCTGCTTTGCTCTCGCTGCTCTCCTCACTTGACGACTCCTCAACAACGTTATTGAACTCAACGTCGTCGTCCTTTGTCATTTCGTCAACGCCGTCGTTAACCAACTCAACTCTCTCCCAGCCGTAAATGCCTTCAATAGCATTTGTAAGCTCATCAGCTGCTGTCTTCTGTGAAACAGCTGATGGGTGATAGTCAACTGCATAACCATTGTTTTCGCTGTCCTGAACGCTGAACTGGAAAACTGATACCTTGCTGTCGCCTGTTTCAGTCTTATAAGTGTCAACTGCATCTGTAATAGAAGGATAAAGCTCCTGTCCCATAATACCGAGTGTACAAAGTATCTCAGAATTTGGATTCTTAGCTCTTATATCCTTGAGGAAATTTACATAGCCCTTTTCAAACTCAGCACACTTATCAGGGTCACCCTTTGTGTATGAGTTATCGTTTGTACCAAGATTTACAACGATAAGCTCAGGCTGATACTGTGAGAAATCCCAATCATAATTAGCTGTCTGTTCACCGTCGAACCAGCTCCATGTAAAGCAGAACTTATCATAGAAATTTGGCACAAGCAGTGCGTCATTTATCTTGCCGTTGCCTGAATAACCAGAGATCACACCTGCTCCGCTTACTGATACAAAGCTGTAGTCAGCGCCAAAATTCTGTGCTGCCTTGTAAGCATATGTCTTTGCGGCGTTCTCGTTGTAGATAGAAAATGACTTTCCAAGTGGATCGTCAACGCCGTATCCACAAGTGATAGAGTCACCAATAAACTCGATAGAATGCTTTGCTGCCTCTGTTGGCTGTGGCTTGCCGTCTACCTCAAAGCTGTCAATTGCGATAACGCTCTGTGCAGCTTCTGAAAGCTTTATGAGCTTAACTGTGCTTTCGCCCTCAGGAAGCTCTACCTCAACTGCGTTTGTCTTCTTGTTTTTTATGTAGCCCTGCTTAACAAGCTTGCCGTTTACAAATACGCCAATTCTTGCCTCACCTACGCTGCCGTTTACATTGAAAACAGCCTTTGTGCCTGTGCATTTGAATTCGATACCGCTTGCAGAATAGCCAAGTATCGTTGTGTCGCCCTTTCTGTAAGTACGACCGATAAGCTTAACATTGTCGCTTGTTGCCTCATAAGAGGTGAGCTTGTCCGTTGCTTCCGTGTCTGCCATGGCTGTCATTCCCATGCAGCCTGCTGCAATAGCTGCAGCACAAAAGCCTGCAAAAAACTTCTTCATACTATGATTTCCTCCGTTTTTTAATTTTTTTGTGTCTTTTGCCTTAATATTTCTCGATCCAATAATTTAATTATACTCTATCTGCAAGATATATACATTAATTTATTATTAATATTTATCCGTCATTTTATTAACAGGGCTGTTAGATATTCTTTATCCTCTTATAAACCACAGCCGACAACGGTGGACAGACGAAACTGCCTGAAACGGGCTGTTTGTTCATCTTGCCGTTTTCGTCAAGCCTGAGATAAAAGCTTCCCTCAGGCAGACCGAAGCCCCTGTTCTCGTAGTAAGGATTAAGTGCGATAACATAGCATTCTCCGTCTTTTTCAAGTTTCCAACTTACGCAGTTCCAATCGTCATTGTGCATAAAATGAAGATGTGCGTTCACGTCCTCTTTAGTGTTCATTCGGAAAAGCGGACTTCCCTTTCTCAGCCTTATAAGAGCCTTGTAATACTCAAAGACCTCTTTATATTCAAGCTTCCTGTTCCACTTTATGGAGTTAGTGTAGTCAGGCGCATTGTAGCTGTCATGGGAATAGATATTCACATCATTAGGCTCTTCGCCCTCTTTGAGTATCCTCGGCTTTGATCTAAGAAAATCCTGACCAAGCTGTATGAACGGCATGCCCTGTGAAAGTATCACTATCGCCGCCGCAAGCTTATCCATTTTTATCCTTACGTCCTCGCTGTCATTCTTTGCCGATATACAAAGCTTGTCCCACAAAGTATTGTTGTCATGAGCCTCACAGTAATTCACCGCCTGAGTAGGTTCAAAAGCCCAGCAAGCTTCTTTTGCGTCATTTATCTGGTAATGTGGCACAGAGCCGGCTATACCACGCCTTAGAGTAGAAGCCGCATTTCTGTTTCCGCTGACAAAGCCCTTGTCATATGGATTGAAGGTACCGCCCTTAATGGAATCTCTGATGTTATCGTTAAAAAGTCCAACTCTTCCAAACTGATATGAGTTCCATTTATATGCAAGCCTGTCAGCAGGGAGCGGTGACTCTCCTCCCGTCCAGCCCTCACCATACATTAGTATCTGAGGGTCTATCTTGTTAAGCTCGTCCCTTATGATGTTCACAGTTTCAATATCGTGAAGCGCCATAAGGTCAAAGCGGAAGCCGTCTATCTTATATTCCGTTGCCCAAAATCTGAGAGAATCTATCATGAATTTTCTCATCATCATATGGTTTGAAGCCGTTTCGTTTCCACAGCCCGAACCGTTTGAAAATGAGCCGTCATTTCTTATCCTATGATAATAATATGGAAAAGAACGCTCAAAAGCTGACTCCTCAGTATAGTAAGTGTGATTGTATACCACGTCCATAACAACGCCAATGCCGTTCTCATGAAGTGCCATAACAAGCTGTTTGAACTCTCTTATCCTGCACTTAGGGTCATAAGGGTCTGTGGAATATGACCCCTCAAGGCAGTTGAAGTTCTTAGGGTCATAACCCCAGTTATATTGATTGAGCCAGGGCTTGCTCTCGTCCACAGTGGCATAATCTTCCACAGGAAGCAGGTGAACATGGGTTATGCCAAGCTCTTTTAGATGCTCGATACAGGTATTCACACCCTGATATTTCGTACCCTTATCGGCAAAAGCCACATACTTTCCTCTATGCTCAGGAGCAACGCCTGATGAACTGTCCGCAGAAAAATCTCTGACGTGGCACTCATACACCACTGCGTCGCAGGCATTTCTGCACTTAGGCTTCTTGACCTTGTCCCAGCCATCAGGGTCGGTGGTCTTGAAATCCACCACCGCACCAACGTTTCCGTTGACTCCGCAGGCTTTTGCATAGATATCTATAGTTTCATGCCTTGTTTTGTGGTCAAACTCAAATGTATAGGTATAAAAAACACCGTCAAGGTCACGGAGTATCTCCACATACCAAACACCGTGGTCAAGCCTTTCCATAGGCAGGCTTTCAAGACGGCTTTTGCCCTCACCGTCAAGATACAGATTAAGATAAACTCCCGTTGCAAGCGGCGACCATGTTTTGAACACAGTTTTGCCCTCTTTCATGACCGCACCCAGATCGTTTCCTATATATTGATTATCTCTGTCGAACTGTTCATAATTCAATCTGTACATCAACCATGCCCCTTGCCTATTTTTTACTTCTTAGATATTTTTACTTCAGACTTTCGCCAAGCACCGAGCCTTGAAGAAGCTTAGTTTCAAAGCCCTCCCTCGTATTTTTAAGCAGATCATCGCAAAGTTTTACCTTGTCCTTTTCAAGAAGCAGCAGGATAGTTGAGCCGCCAAACTCGAAATAGCCCTTTTCTTCGCCCTTTGTGACCTTTACGCCCCCCTCAGTGTGCAGATTTGATATCCTGCCCACCATAAGAGCACCGACTTCCATTTGAATAATATCTCCGAACTGCTCCGTTCTTATCATGCAATATTCTCTGGAATTTTCCTTGAAAACAGGCAGATAATTGTTCACCACAGGGTTCACAGTGTGAAGGATTCCATTTATCTTTCTGTTGTGGCTCTTTACACCGTCTGCACAATAGCAATAGCGGTGATAATCGTCCACTGAAAGTCTGATGATAACTGCATAGCCACCCTCATAACGCTTTGCAAGCTTGCTGTCCCTGAGAAGCGAAGCGGTATTATACACTGCGTTCTTTATAATAAAGGTATCAGACTGTGTTATCTTATAAGCAGTCACCTTGCCGTCAGAAGGTGAAACAAGCAGATCTCTGTCCTTGGTGATAAAACGTCTGCCAGGCTTTATTTTTCTTGTGAAAAAGTCATTGAATGAGCGATACATTCTTTCCTCATAGTCAAACATATCTATTCCGTTTTTTTCTGCAAAGCCGAAAATAAAAGGCACTGAGAACTTGCTGTCAAGTATCACTCTTGCACACTTTGAAAATATCGGACAGCCGAGAAATTTCATAAGCGCCCTGCCCATTGCCGAGCTGTAGGCAGCCGCAAGAAAGCTATCCTGAGATGTGGTCTGTTCGTATTCTCTACCCTGTCTGTCACGATATTTCATCTGTTTCTCTCCTTTTATTTACATTATTGTAGGGACGACACACCCGACGTCCTGTTTTTCACACACCTGTCCGGCAAAAACATTTCCCATTCAGGTAACTTTTATCTTAGATTATATGCTGCATTTTAAGATAGCCGAGAAGGATTATCGCACCTATAGTAAAGAGTATCAGCACGCCTTTCATGGAAAGCTTCTTGACATTTATTTTCAATACAAAGAGTATTGAAATAAGTATCATAAAGCTATGGAAAACAAATGGAAAAATATTTTTCGGTATATTGTGCTGACCCATGAACAGCAGAGGAAGTATCATAGCAACTGTTGTAACAGGCAGACCCTTATATTCTTTTCTGTTCTCTGTTGTGTTTCTCTGACGCTCTTCCTCCATAACGTTGAAGTAGCCAAGTCTGATAACAGCACCCAGAACTATCATAATGCTTGCGATAAGACGAAGCGGATAAACTGAGTTGTAGTGATAGCCTATGACAGCAGGGAAAACACCGAAGCAAACAAGGTCGCACAGCGAGTCGATCTGTATGCCGAACACCTTTTCATGCTCTGTTCTGTTTTTCATGCTTCTTGCTATCTTGCCGTCAAAAAGGTCGCAGATACCCGAAAGAAGCAGGCAGAGAAAGGCTATGGACATATGATTTTCAAAGACCTGTGTAATGCCGAACACTGACGAAACAAGTCCTATGTATGTGAGTATTACCGAATAATTATAAAAACCGATCATTTTTTCTTTTCCTCTCATTCTTTTTCGACTTCTTTTTTAACTTCCTGCGATCCCTCAAGACCATTCTTCTTATCATTCCTCATAACGATAAAGTGAGCCACGAATGTTACCAATGCGCTCATTATCAGCAGTAAATAGAAGCTGAGTCCACGGCTCAGTAGCATTGCAGGCTTTACAAGCTCTGCGGTGAAAATGCTCATGAACATATATGTGAAGCAGCCCTCTGTTACGCCTGCTGCACCAGGCAATGGCAGCATTTCAACTGCAACGCCTATCATAGTCTGAAGTGCGATAATATTCCAAAAACCTGTTCCGCTAAGGCCGTAGGACTTATACACTATCCATGTGACAGCCAGCAGGAACAGTCTCTGCACCAGTGTGATAAGAAAAATATTTATCACAGTATGCACATTGCTCTTTATATATTCCGAACCGATCATGTAATTGTCACAGATACGCTTTATTTTGTTTATGTATTTTTCGTTGTTCTTTTCTTTGAGTATCCTTATGCGTGTCAGAAGATTTATAAGCTTTATGCCCATTTTTCTCGCCCACAAAGGCTTATAGAAAATAAACACAAGCCCTGCGATATAGGCGATATTCAATATAAAGCCGATAAGCAGAAGCCACCAAAGCCGTCCCACATGAATCTTTATAAAGCCAAAGTTGAAAAGCAGGAACGCCACTGCAAGAAGCACCTGCACAGCCTTGAAAGCTATGGTGATGATAAGCATTATCAAGGTGGAAAAGCCTATCTTTATGCCGTCTTTCTTCATGTAATACATCTGCGCAGGCTGTCCGCCGGAAGCAGACGGCGTTATACAGCTAAAGAAAAAGCCTATAAACGAATATTTCAAACAACGCCTGAAAGGAGTTTTTACTTCAAAAAGCCTTAGCATATACTTTATTATGACCGACTCCCCTGCCACATAGCAGAACACGCACACAGCACCCACTGCAAGCCAGCTTTTCTTTGCAAGGTGAAGATCCGCCACTATGTCGGAAAATTCTTCTCCTCTGAAAAGCAGTCTGACTGTCAGCCAGCCTATGACCACAATAAAGAATATATTAAGAACATATTTCAGGTTCTTTTTTATTTTCATCATCTCCGAATTTTCAGCCTGTCCATTAAAAGGTCAGACCGTTTTTGTCCCGCACATATTTTTTACAGCACGAATGCCATAAAGCACAGATTTACTATTATCTGCAAAATTGTAAATCTTATTACTACCTGAGTATCAGACCAGCCCTTGTTCTTTCTTGCATGGTCGTGAAGAGGAGTTCTTATGCCCTCCATAAAATTCTTTATTTTCAGGAAACGTCTGAAAGAAAGCTTGAGAAGTCCAAGTCCGCCGTCAAGTATGATAACTATAGCCATAGGGATAAATGCGAACGGTGCGGCAGTTTTCAAAAACATCACTGCAAGGAAAACGCCCAGCGCTCTCGAGCCTGCGTCACCCATGAGCATCTGGCTAGGCGAGCAGTTGAACCACAGATAAGCCGCAAGCGTCACGAACATTATCATAGGAAGGAGCATATCAGCCGCACCACTCTTTGTCACCATAAATGCAAGTGGCAGAAGAACTGTCATGACCAATGAACCGCATAGCCCGTCAACGCCGTCTGTACAGTTTGTAACGTTTATAGCCGTCCAAACGAGGACGCCTGCAAGGATTATGAACAGCGGTGCAGGGATAGTGAAAGTGGAATCTGTGATATAAAGCTTCACCTGCGAGCCGTTATAAAAATAGTATGTAAACGCAATGCCAAGAGATATAACAAGGTCGATAAGGCCCTTTTTCAGGTTGCCCCAAGGAGTTTCAGCAGCATCGTCAAAATATCCGCTGAGCATGGCGGCATACACAAGCACGAGATAGATTATGTTCTCGATATCGAGAGGATAAAAAAGTGCTGTGCAAAGGGTAAAGGAAGTCACGAAGATAATTCCTGCGCCACGAGGCTTGCCCTCAGAAAGAGCACCGTTCACAGCGAACGCTCTGCCCTGATCTTTAGGCAAAATGCGTTTGAAGAATTTCAGGCTGAAAAAAGCAATAAGAAAACTGCACAGCATTGGCACAAGCAGCACCAATGTAGTATTATTCGTCTTAGCCAAAAGGTTATAAAACATTGTCATCGTCCTTTTCTGTTTCAATTCATACATATACTATTATATTATACAACATAGCTGTGCAAAATGCAAATATTATTATCCGTCATTTTGCACAATTTTTTCTTAATGGTTTCTTAATGTGGAAAATTTAAGGTAAGTGCCAAGCAAAACAAAATGCACAGCCCATATAGACTGTGCATAGGTTCATTCTGTTTCATTCAATATGTTCATCATTTCTGACGGCGTAACAATAAAATCTTTCATGGGATAATGTTTCTTATTTCCCGTGACAACATAAGCATTATTATCACGCTTTTCCATTGCTACCTCGTAGAAAATAAGATCGTCCATATCCACGAGTATCTCCCCTGTCGGTTTCGGGTCAACTTTAATTCCATGTGAAATAATAGAATTTATCATTGTTTGGATAGTTTCAGCTTTTAGGTGAAACTTAGGTCTGTTCAAGACTTCCGCATATTCATCTATTATGTCATCATGAAACAGCGGCGTTATCCTGCCGTCAAGCACCTCACGAAGCACCATACACGGCGGAGATTGCAAATTTTTAGTGATAAGAGCAGATACGATAACATTTGTGTCAATAACAGCGCAGACTTTCATTTATCATTTTCTCCTGTTCTTTCTCACTTCTGCTATTTCAGCGTTTATCTCGTCCAAAGACATTTCAGGGACGTCAGTTGCCTGCTCTCTAAGCTTTTCAAACGCTTCAAGTCCCTCTGCTCTTGTAACAGCATTTTCAGGAAGAACTGTTTCAAATGGTATTCCACGCACCATTTTGCTGCGCACCATAAACATTCTGAAAGCTGTAGGAAGATCCATTCCTAATGCACTGTATATCTCGCTTACCTCATTTTTAAGGTCACTGTCAACACGGAATTGAACTAAAGTCTGATTTTTTGCCATACAAAACACCTCCAAATATATTAAAATGTATGTGTTTATCTTTCAATTATATTATATCATCATTTATATATATTGTCAACACAGTACACTACAAAATACATTATCATGAAAAAATATATTTGCTCCTAAAGATTGAAAAAAACATTATTTTGTGCTATAATTATCTTATTAAGGAGGCATTTTTATGGCAATAAAAGACAAAGTGCTGGAACTTCTCGACGATAACAAGGGCAAATATCTTTCAGGCGAACAGCTTGCTGACACGCTTGGCTGCACACGAGGGGCTGTTTGGAAAGCTGTGAAAGCTTTGCAGGAAAACGGTTACCCTATCTCTGCGGTGACGAACAAGGGCTATTCCCTTGATGAAAACACCGATATACTTTCCCTTGCAGGCATAAAAAAATATCTTGACCCTGACCGTCAGGGACTTGAAATAGAGGTATACAAGGAAGTAAGCTCAACTAATCTGGTACTCAAAGACTATGCAAATCAGGGTGTGCCCGAGGGCAGGATAGTCATTGCAGGTATGCAGACCCAGGGGCGTGGAAGGCTTGGACGTTCTTTCTTTTCTCCCTCTGATTCGGGACTTTACATGAGCATTCTTCTCCGCCCTGACATGGCTGCGGCTGACGCTGTTAAGATAACCACTGCCGCTGCGGTGTCTGTTGCCCTTGCAGTGGAAAAGGTCAGCGATCAGAAGCCTGACATAAAATGGGTGAACGACATTTACATAAACGGCAGAAAGATATGCGGAATACTCACGGAGGCTTCTTTCAGCATGGAAAGCGGCGGACTTGACTACGCTGTGCTTGGTATCGGTGTGAACGCCTACGAGCCGGAAGGCGGTTTTCCTGAGGCAATAAGAGATATCGCAGGACCGATATTCCACGAAAGAAAAAGCGATATGCGAAACAGGATAGCCGCAGAGATAATAAACAATTTCATGCGTCTTTATGACAGCTTTGAAGAAAACAGCTTTTACCCGGAATACAGAAAACGCTTACTGTGGGTAGGCGAGAAGATAAACGTCATAAGAGGAAGCGAAAAAACTCCTGCCACAATGCTTGGGGCTGATGAGGACTGCCGCCTGCACGTCAGATATGAGGACGGCAGAGAAGAATATATTTCCTCAGGAGAGATAAGTATTCGCAAGGCTTAACATAGTACACGAAATGTTAGGTATATCTAATGAAACAAACGTCTATGATTTTTTATAATTAATTCAGTTTATCAAATAATATCAGCAGGTCGAGTCATTGAGAAATGGCTCGATTTTTTATGCATTATAACTATATAAACGTTTTCGTTTATGTGTATTTCTACAAGTTAGTCAATGCTTATTCTAATTATATATAGCCCATGTAAATAAAAACATTATTCATTTTGTGTCATATAGTATATAATTATAGTTGACAGTATGTCTTGATTATTGACTTTGTAATCAAATTTAACTTTAATTATATGGAGGAAATTTTATGACAAAAGAATTTGATTATTCACCGATCGACAAAATTCTTGAAAATCATGAAAAAACAGCGGTCATAGCCATATTGCAGGATATTCAGGAGATATATCACTATCTTCCAAAGGAAATATTCCCGTATCTTGCAAAAAAGCTTGGCACAGGCGAAGCAAGAATATACAGCGTTGCGACCTTTTATGAGAATTTTTCTCTCGAGCCAAAGGGCAAATACGTTATCAAATGTTGTGACGGCACTGCCTGTCATGTAAGAAAATCTATACCTATTCTCGAATATCTCAGAGGAGAGCTTGGTCTTAGCGAGAAGAAAACCACCACTGACGACCTGATGTTCACAGTGGAAACTGTTTCATGTCTTGGTGCTTGTGGACTTGCCCCTGTTCTCACTGTGAATGATGTTGTTCACCCTGAGATGAATCCTGACAAGGCTGCGGCTCTGCTTAAGGAACTGAGAGAAAAGGAGGCTGAATAATATGCTGCTGAAAACGAAATACGATCTTGACAACGCTCGTGAACAGTATGGTAAGCTTGTTGACAAGCAGGCTAGAAAAGTGCTTGTTTGCGCAGGTACAGGCTGTGTTGCAGGCGGTTCGCTGAACATATACCAGAAGCTTATCGAAACTATCTCTGCAAAGGGATTGGAGTGCGTGGTGGCACTTGCTGACGAGCCACATGATGATGATATCCACAAGGGCGCTATCGGCGTAAAAAGAAGCGGCTGTCACGGATTCTGCGAAATGGGTCCACTTGTTAGAATAGAGCCGGAGGGCTGGCTTTACACTAAGGTGAAGCTTGACGATGTTGACGAGATAGTTGACAAGACTATCTGCAATGGCGAGTGCGTTGAAAGACTGTGCTACAAGAAAAACGGTGAAATATATCGCCAGCAGTCAGAAATACCATTCTATAAGATGCAGCAGCGTATCGTCCTTGAACACTGTGGTCACATTGACGCTACTTCCATAAAGGAATATCTTGCTATAGGCGGCTACAGAGCCTTTGAAAAGGCACTTCTCGATATGTCACCTGAGGATATCCTCAACGAAATGACAGAATCTAATCTTCGTGGACGTGGAGGCGGAGGATTCCCTCTTGGCAGAAAGTGGACAAGCGTTGCAAAGCAGAAAAGCCCTACAAAATACATAGTCTGCAATGGTGACGAGGGCGACCCTGGCGCATTTATGGATCGTTCTATCATGGAGGGCGACCCGCACAGACTTCTTGAAGGCATGATGATAGCCGGTATCGCAACAGGCGCAAAAGAGGGATATATCTACGTTCGTGCGGAATATCCGCTTGCAGTATCACGTCTTAAAGGTGCAATCGCACAGGCTGAGCAGTTTGGTCTGCTTGGTGACAATATACTCGGCACAGATTACTCATTCAGAATACATATAAATCGTGGTGCAGGCGCATTTGTTTGCGGTGAAGGCTCTGCCCTGACGGCTTCTATCGAGGGCAAGCGTGGTATGCCTAGGGTTAAGCCGCCAAGAACTGTTGAACATGGTCTTTTCAACGAGCCTACTGTGCTCAACAACGTTGAAACGCTGGCTAACGTGCCTGTTATCATCAACAACGGTGCAAAATGGTTCAGGAGCATAGGCCCTGAGAACTCCCCTGGAACAAAGGCTTTCGCTCTTACGGGCAACATCTCGAACACCGGTCTTATAGAAGTGCCAATGGGAACTTCTCTCAGAAAGGTAATATTCGATATCGGCGGCGGCATGAGAGGTGACGGAAAGTTCAAGGCTGTTCAGATAGGCGGTCCGTCAGGCGGCTGTCTTGTTACGCCTAACCTCGATATCCAGCTTGACTTTGACTCGCTGAAAAAAGTCGGTGCTATGATCGGCTCAGGCGGACTTGTTGTTATGGACGATAAGTCCTGTATGGTTGAAGTTGCAAGATTTTTCATGAATTTCACCCAGAACGAGTCCTGCGGAAAGTGCGTTCCGTGCCGTGAGGGTACAAAGAGAATGCTTGAGATACTTGAGCGTATCGTAAATGGTAACGGTCAGGAGGGAGATATTGAACTGCTTCTTGAGCTTGCCGACACTATCTCCTCAACTGCTCTCTGCGGTCTTGGAAAGACGGCTGCATTCCCTGTTGTATCTACAATAAAGAACTTCCGTGAGGAATATGAAGCTCACATAAGAGATAAGAAGTGTCCTGCGGGCAACTGCAAGAAGCTTGTGACATATCAGATCGACCCTGAGATATGCAAGGGCTGTTCAAAGTGTTCAAGAGTCTGTCCTGTGGGTGCGATCAGCGGTGAGATCAAAAAGCCGTTCAAGATCGACACCTCTAAGTGCATAAAGTGCGGAGCTTGTATTTCCAACTGCCATTTCAAAGCTGTCAAGGAGGTTTAATTTTAGCTATGAATAAAGAGTTTATGATAATCGACAATATCCCCGTTGCTATAAACGGTGAAAAAAATCTGCTTGAGCTTATCAGAAAGGCAGGCATCGAGCTTCCTACATTCTGTTACTATTCTGAGCTTTCAGTATACGGTGCTTGCAGAATGTGCATGGTGGAAAACAAGTGGGGTGGCATGGAAGCCGCTTGCTCAACTCCTCCGAGAAACGGTATGGAGATATACACAAACACACCAAGACTGAGAAAATACCGCAAGATGATATTGGAACTTCTTCTTTCAAATCACTGCGGTGAATGTACTACCTGCGATAAAAACGGCAAGTGCAAATTGCAGGAGCTTGCAGCAAGATTTGATATCCACAGGGTACGTTTTGACAATCCAAAGTCCAAGCCTTGTATCGATGATTCTTCTGTATCTATCACCAGGGATGCCAACAAGTGTATCCTCTGCGGTGACTGCGTAAGAGTGTGCAACGAAGTACAGAACGTTGGTGCAATAGATTTTGCATTCAGAGGTTCAAAAATGAAGGTAGCCTGCTCATTTGACAAGCCTATAGGCGATTCAAACTGCGTTGGCTGCGGTCAGTGTGCGGCAGTCTGTCCAACAGGCGCTATAATCATAAAGAACGACAGCCACAGACTTTGGAAAGAGCTTAATCAGGAGGACACTATTGCAGTGGCTCAGGTAGCTCCGGCTGTAAGAGTTGCAGTGGCAAAAGAGTTCGGCTACAACGGTGAGAACGTTATGGGCAAGATAGTTGCAGCACTTAGAAGAATAGGCTTCAACTACATTTTTGACACATCTACAGCCGCAGACCTCACTGTTATGGAGGAGTCAAAGGAGTTTGCAGACAGGCTTGCAAACGGCGGAAAGCTCCCGCTGTTCACATCATGCTGTCCTGCATGGATAAAGTATGCTGAGAACGAGTATCCTGAGATACTGCCTAACATTTCCACTTGCCGCTCACCAATGCAGATGTTTGCTTCCGTAATAAACGAGAAGTTCAAGGGCGAGGGCAAGAAGATACTTTCTGTTGCTGTTATGCCTTGCACTGCCAAAAAGGGAGAAGCCGCAAGAGATGAGTTCAAGGACGAGAACGGCAAACCACTGGTTGATTTTGTCATCACAACTCAGGAGCTTATCATGATGATAAAAGAAGCCGGTATCGTGTTCAACGAGATAGAGCCAGAAGCTGTTGATATGCCGTTCGGCACTATGACAGGCGCAGGTGTTATCTTCGGTGTAACAGGCGGTGTAACAGAAGCAGTTATCAGACGTGTTTCCACAGACAAGTCACTCGCTTCCCTGAGAAATCTTGCATTCGAGGGTGTAAGAGGCTTCGAGGGCATAAAGGAGCTTGAAGTACCTCTTGGCGACAAGGCTATCAAGGTCTGCGTTGTAAACGGACTTCGCAATGTTGAAGTCATAATGAACAGAATGAAAGCTGGCGAGCATTTCGACCTTATCGAAGTTATGGCTTGTCCAAACGGCTGTATAGGCGGCGCTGGTCAGCCAAAGGCTACTATCGACGAGAAGAAAGAGCGCAGTGTTAATCTTTACAATGCTGACAAGCTTTGCACGCTGAAACGTTCAGAAGAAAATCCGCTTATGGATAAGCTTTACGAGGGTATCCTCAAGGGCAGAGAGCATGAACTGCTTCATGTAAGCTATGTAAAATAACAAAATAGCATAAATAGTGAAAGGCTGCACGAAACTGTGCAGCCTTTTTTTGTGTCGAAAAACTATAATAAAGGGGCGACCTGAGGTCGCCCCTACATATGAACAGCGTATTTACATAAATTGTAGGGGACGGCGCCCTCGACGTCCCGCTTATTTAGGACGTTGTCAATAAGCTCAAGTTTGAACGAAATGTGCAGCCTTTTTTTGACGGACTATTTTATTATGACATATCCTCCACCTTGACAGCTCTCTTTTCATTTCTGTAGTTGACTACCTCTCCAAGAGTGCAGTATATAACAGAGAACACAGGAACAGCGATGAACATTCCGAATATGCCAAAGAGGTTTCCGCCTATGGTAATAGCAAAAAGTGTCCATAGTGACGGCAGACCAACCGAGTTTCCTACCACCTTTGGATAGATAAGATTGCCCTCAATAGCCTGAATAATGAACATGAACAACAAAAACAGCACAGCCTGCTTGAAATCCGTCACGCATATAAGCAGGAAGCCCACCACATAACCGAGAAAAGCTCCCACAATAGGGATAAGTGCAGTGCAGGCAACGAGTATGGCAATAAGCACCGCATTTGGGAAGCGGAAGATAGCCATACCAATACCGCAAAGGGAGCCGAGGATAATGGCTTCCGTGGTCTGACCCACAAGAAAGTTCGCAAAAGTGTCGATAGAGCGACGGCATATACGGCTTATGCGGTCGGTGATACGATTGCTGAGAAAAGCACAGCTTATGCGCTTGCACAGGTCTTTGAGCCGCTCTTTTGCGGCAAGCATATAGACCGCAAAGCAGATTCCCAAGAAGAAGTTCACAAGACCTGAGAAAAGATCTGTCACAAAGCTTACTGTTGAACTGAGTGTGTTCAAGATCACAACGCCGTCTTTCAGCCAGCTTGTAACCTTATCGATAATATCAGCAGTGCTTATATTCATTCTGTCAAGCCACCCTGCTATCTCGGGGGAATTGTTGAGTTTGTTGGAAATATTTGAAATAAGCACAGGGATATCGTCTGAAAGCTGAGAGAAAGTCTTTATGAGTGCAGGGATAATAAGCCAGCACACAAGTGCCACAACGCCTAGACAAAGCAGAAAGGTCAGCACTATCGAGCATGGTCTTTTCAGCGTTTCCACAGTTTTGGCATATTTCTCTTTTTTAGGCTTCTTAAAAAGCCTCTTTTCAATGCCTGACATTGGCACATTCAGGATAAATGCGATTATACAGCCAAATATAACAGGCTTCAAGACCCCGATCATTACGCCCAGAAGTCTAAAAAACTTATCATAGTTGGTCAATCCCCAAAAAAGCACTACGCCAAGAACCACAAGGGCTGCATTTTCTTTGAATTTTTTTGTGAATTTCATTAGTTTCTCCTTACAAAAACGAGCTGTACAGCCTTTGCCGTACAGCTCTCAAATCTCTTAGAAATTAGTGTTAAGGCTGAGATACTGTCCGCTCTGATAGAGATAGATCAGATATACCACAGACGCATAGATAGTCACAACAGCGACTATCAGTGATGTAATTGCAGCGAGAATGTTCAGTATCGGGATAAATGCCACAACAAGGCACACTGCCATGACAATAAGGCAGGTCTTGTTTACATTCCACACATGGTCGCCCTTGTTTGCAAGCCCGTAGTTCTTCACGTCCCTGAGCAGTTCGCCTGTTGATTTGCAGATATAGTAAAGCACCGCTATGTTCATTACATTGCCAGCAAAACTCAGAACATTTGATATCGCAGTATTGTCAATAAACGTGTCAACTATTGAAAAGATAAGATCAGCCACTGTGAAAACAAGAGCTGTCTGATAACCATTATGGTCTTTTGAAGCTTCAAGTATTCCCCATACGTTGAAAATAGTTGCGGCTACGGTACAAGTCATCAAAAGAAGTGCGCCTATCCCCGGTATAAAAGCAAGCGGAACTCCTATAACACCTATGATCTTTGCCAGAAACACCTTTTTGATACCGCTTGCGGCATTTGGATATTTTACCATTTTATTACCCCCTATATTTCGATTTCTTAATCAAGTTCGATATTCATTATCGGCTGTGAAACGTCTGCGCCGGCAGGTACCATTGGAAGAACGTTTATATCCTTGTTGATGATAACGTCCACAAGGCAAGGCTTACCGCATTTGAGTGCCTTTTCAAGCATTGGCTTTATCTCGGATTTCTTTGTTATCCTTATGCCCTCAACGCCAAATGCGTCGGCAAGCTTCATAAGGTCTGTTCCTCTTTCAATGTTAGTCTGAGAAAATCTCTTGCCGTAGAAAAGTCTTTGCCACTGTCTTACCATTCCGAGAACGTCGTTCTCGAAAACAAGCTCAACAAGCGGTATCTTATGCTTTGCAAGTGAAGAAAGCTCGTTGCAGTTCATGAAGAAGCTTCCGTCGCCTGCGATGTTTACTACTGTTCTGTCAGGGTTGCCCACCTTTGCGCCCATTCCTGCGCCAAAGCCGTAGCCCATTGTACCAAGTCCGCCGCTTGAAGCAAAGCTTCTTGGACACTTGAAGTTATAATACTGTGCAGCCCACATCTGATGCTGACCGACTTCTGTGGCGATGATAGCCTTGCCGTCTGTAAGTCTGTCAAGCTCCTCGATAACGTCCTGCGGAAGCACCTCGTCCTCGCTCTCGATAGGCACCATTCTCAGTGCATACTGCTTTTTCCAATCCATAACAGTATTCATCCAAGCCTCGTGCTTCATATCAGGAAGAAGCTCGCAAAGCTTTGCAAGGATATACTTAACGTCCCCAGTAACATGGCTGTAAACGTCGATATTCTTGCCTATCTCGGCAGGGTCTATATCAATATGTATGATTTTCTTATCCTTTGCAAATGTCTTAGCGTTGCAAAGAACTCTGTCAGAAAATCTCGAGCCAAGAACTATCATAAGGTCACATTCGCTTAGCGTCATAGCGGCTGTCTTTGTGCCGTGCATACCAAGCATACCGATATAGCAGTCCTTAGTATTGTCAAGTGCGCACTGACCCATAAGTGACAATGAAACAGGGGCGTCCACTTTTCTTACGAACTCAGCCATTTCTTCTGTTGCGTCAGCAGAAACAACTCCGCCGCCTGCGTAGATAAAAGGCTTCTCAGCATTCTTTATAAGCTCTGCCGCAGCAGCTATCTCCTCGTTTATGCCCTCAGGATTATGATTTACTACCTTCTTAGGCTCTTTCTTCTCATAGACCATAAGTGCGCCTGTGATATCCTTTGGTATATCTATAAGAACAGGACCCTTTCTGCCCTCGTTTGCAATATAGAAAGCTTCTCTGATAATGTCAGCAAGCTCCGCAGGGTCTTTCACAATGTAGTTATGCTTTGTGATAGGCATTGTTATCCCGCAGATATCTACCTCCTGAAAAGAGTCAAGACCAAGCAGATCTCTTGTTACGTTTCCTGTGATAGCCACCATAGGGATAGAATCCATATAAGCTGTAGCGATACCTGTTACAAGGTTCGTAGCACCTGGACCTGAAGTTGCGATAACAACACCCGTTCTGCCTGTTGTTCTTGAATATCCGTCAGCCGCATGGCAGGCAGCCTGCTCATGGGCGGTGATAACATGGTGTATCTTATCAGAATATTTATACAGCGAGTCATATATGTTTAGAACTGCTCCGCCCGGATAGCCGAACACTGTATCGACGCCCTGCTCCAGCAAACATTCAATTATAACGTCTGAGCCACGTAACTCTTTCAACATTTTTTATTTCCTCCAAATTACAAAATACATCTAAGATCATAAAAATATATCAATATATGATTATACTATATCTGCTTTAAAAAGTCAATACTTTCATTCATTTGGCTCATAAGCTCGTCCACCGTATCAGAGAAAAGCTTTGCCTGCTCGTCAGGCTTCTTTTCCTCTACAGCTTCCGCCTTTTCAGGCTTCTTACTTTCAAGCATATCCTGCACGCTCACTGTCTTTTCCACAGCCTTTTTTGCTGTGAGCGTTTTAAGCTCATGATCGTCAAGATAAGGCTTTATGCCCACAACGGAAACATTGTCAGTTCCGCCGTTTGTGAGGGCAAGCTCCATTATAGCGCCTAGCTTTTCAGAAACAGAAAGGTCAAGACCAAGCCCCACCACCATTTCTTCCTCAGAAACGTAATCCGACACGCCGTCTGACACTATGATTATCATATCGTCAGGTTCTTTGCCAAAATCAGCCACCAATGGTGTTTGTGCCACATCAGGTTCATTGAGAGTGCTGCCGATAGAAGATATTATGGCATTCTGATACTGTGGCTCAAGCTCTGACACATCTTCTATCCTGCCATGCTCATACATATATCGTGCATAGGATTGGTCAACAGATATCTGTCTGATAGTGCCGTTCACATAGCGGTACATTCTGCTGTCGCCAACGTTTATGCACATTGCTCTGCTTTCCTCGTCCACCGCAAGGCAACAAAGGGTGGTCTGCATATTTGCAGCGTTTTCAGCCCTTACGCCCTGCTTTTTTATTTTGTTGTGAACATCGATAAGCGTTCTTTTCATATCCACCCCTGAATTATATTCAAGAATGGAAAGATGCCTTAAACAAAGCTCCGAGGCGACCTCTCCTGCATTTTCTCCACCAACACCGTCGCAAACGGCTGCAATAAAAGGAGCAGCGACAGTTGATTCATAGCTGCCGCTGTTGATGACCTCGTGGTCTATTAAAATGCAGTCCTCATTCTGTTCACGGTAATTTCCCTTGTCTGTTATTCCGAAAATATAATAATACATTTATTATCACCGTCTGAAAACTGGTATCGTGCTGTTATATCATATCTGCAACAAGACTGCCCATTTCCTTACAGCCAACGAGCTTCATGTCCTCTGACATGATATCCCCTGTTCTGTAGCCTGCTTCAAGGACTTTCTTGACAGCATTGTCGATAGCGTCTGCTTCCTTATCCATATCGAAAGAAAATCTCAGGAGCATTGAAGCTGAAAGGATAGTAGCGATAGGGTTAGCCTTATCCTGTCCTGCAATATCAGGTGCAGAGCCGTGGCTAGGCTCATACATACCGAACTTTGTGTCGTTCAGTGAAGCGGAAGCCAGCATACCGAGTGAGCCTGATATCATAGCGGCTTCGTCTGAAAGGATATCACCGAACATATTCTCTGTAAGGATAACGTCAAACTGCTTAGGATCTCTTACAAGCTGCATTGCGCAGTTGTCAACGAGCATATGCTCAAGCTCGACCTCAGGATAATCCTTAGCTACCTCGTTTACTACCTTTCTCCAAAGTCTTGAAGAATCAAGAACGTTAGCCTTATCAACGCTTGTAACTTTCTTTCTTCTCTTCATGGCAATGTCAAAGCCACGGATAGCAATTCTTCTTATCTCGTTCTCGTTATATGTAAGAGTATCAACAGCAGTTTCAACGCCGTCAACGTTCTCTGTCTTTCTCGCACCAAAATACAGACCGCCTGTAAGCTCTCTCATTATCATCATGTCGAAGCCGTCGCCGATTATATCGTCCTTAAGGGGGCAAGCTTCTCTAAGCTCGGGATAAAGATTTGCAGGACGCAGGTTAGCGAACAGACCAAGCTCTTTTCTTATTTTCAGGAGTCCGGCTTCAGGTCTGAGGTTCGGAGCAAGCTTATACCATGGTGAAGTGGAAGTATTTCCGCCGATAGAGCCAAGCAGAACTGCGTCTGAGTTCTTTGCTATCTCGACAGCCTCGTCTGTAAGCGGAACGCCATATTTATCTATAGAACAGCCGCCCATAAGGATATCAGTATAAACAAACTTATGACCGAACTTTTCAGCAACCTTGTCGAGGACCTTCTGTGCTTCTGTTACTATTTCAGGGCCTATCCCGTCGCCCTTTATAACTGTTATTTTCTTTTCCATGTTATTTTTCCTCCTCAGAATTTAAAGTCGAAACGCTTATCTCGCAGGAATAGCTCTGCTTTTCGGCTGTCATGAACAAAATGCCTGTATAGACCGAACACTCGCCGTCAATAAGCTTCTTTTTGCAATAATCGTCAGCAGCCATGCCTTTGAGCTGATACTGCATATAACTGTCCGCCGTATCAGTGCCGTCAAAGTTCACCTGACTATAGTCTATCTCCTCGCCGTCCATATAATATGACCAGTAGTAAGACAATCCGTCAGAGCCTTTGACCTTTATGCTGTTGGGTGAAACAGTGCTGTCTATGCTTGCTTCGTCTATATTCGCCCAAAGTCCGTTGAAAGTGGAAAATCCAGCACCATTTATCTCAGGCTTATTGCAGGCAAAGGTCTTTGTTGTAACGCCTTTTTTATCGGTCTTTTCGTCCTTTTCCACAAGCACTATACTGCTGTTTGAAGCAGTTCCCCTTGCAAAACTGCCGCCAAGCTTTCTGTTTATCTCTGCAGAGCTTAGGGTCAGGTCTATCTTGCTGCCGTCCACCATTACCATAAAAGGCAGAAAATCCTTGCTGCTGTATTCAAATTTACCGCTGCTCTCCTCTTTTTTCGAGCAGCCTGCGCTGCACACCAGCATTACCCCTGCTGCAAGTGCCGCAAATAGCTTTTCAGCTTTCATAGCTTCACCCCTTCATAGAAACAGTTCAAGGGCGACCCCTTTTGAGAGATCCCCCTTAAAGCTTCAAAATATCTTATTTAAGTGAATTAAGAAGACCATTGCTGTTGATGATATTGATAAGAAACTCAGGGAATGACTGACCCTGATAAGTCTCATTCTTGGTCTTGTTTGTGATAACGCCACTGTCGAAATCTATCTCCACCTCGTCACCGTTATCTATCTTCTCGGCAGCTTCCTCGCACTCGATGATAGGAAGTCCGATATTTATAGCGTTTCTGTAGAATATTCTTGCGAATGTCTTTGCTATAACACAGGATATCCCGCTCGCCTTGATAGCAGCAGGCGCATGCTCTCTTGATGAACCGCAGCCGAAATTGCTCTTTGCTACCATTATATCGCCCTTCTGAACGTTCTTTGCAAAGTCAACGTCAATATCCTCCATGCAGTGCTGTGCAAGCTCTTGCATATCAGGTGTGTTGAGGTATCTTGCAGGGATAATAACGTCTGTGTCTACGTTATCGCCGTATTTATGTACTTTTCCGCAAGCTTTCATTATGAAAACCCCTTTCGTCAAACTTTATCAGCCCTGCTTGAACTCTGACGAATGGAATATATTTTCTCCTATCGCCTGTTTTCTAAGCTCTTCATATATCTTTTCAAGATACGGGCCGTCTATAGTATCCTTGTTTCTTGTAATAAAATAGCAGATCTTTACCTTGTGGAACATTCCCTCTTTAACGAGAGCATACACAGGTGTACCCCCGATATTGGAGGTATAAAAGGTATTGAAGCCCTTCTTGTCAATAAGAGCCTGCGTCATTTCCACGGTAAATGTATTTTTGTCATGGAGTTCCTGAATGATCTCGTCAGCCTTCTCCTCACGCTGATAGTCATTTAGTGAAGTTCCGTACTTCTTTGTAACAATACTAAGAAGTATATCGGAGAATATTTCCCTAAGATAATTTTTCATCTGTTCTCGCTCCCAAGTCGTATATGCGGTCATACCGCATATCAATTATTCCCCCAACGCAAGATCTGTCAGCTGATTTTCTCCCCGAATATCACATAACTTCCGACGGCTGTGAGATCTTGCCTGTCACAGCTGAAGCGGCGGCAACGTAAGGTGAAGCCAGATAAACCTCTGATTCTGGGTGACCCATACGTCCCACGAAATTTCTGTTTGTTGTTGCAACGGCTCTTTCGCCCTTTGCAAGAATACCCATATGTCCGCCAAGACATGGACCGCAGGTAGGTGTAGAAACCGCACAGCCTGCATTTATGAATATCTCCAGCAGACCCTCTTTCATGGCCTGCATATATACCTTTTGTGTGGCAGGGATAACGATACATCTAACGTTCTTTGCCACCTTTTTGCCGTCAAGTATCTCAGCGGCACATCTCAGATCCTCTATTCTTCCGTTCGTACATGAGCCGATGACAACCTGATCTATCTTGACCTCCGGGATATCGTCAAATGTTCTTGCGTTCTCAGGCAGATGCGGGAAAGCGACTGTAGGCTTTATCTGGCTGAGGTCGATAGTATATTCAGCCTCATACTCAGCGTCATCGTCAGCCTTGTATATCTTATACTCTCTGTCTACCTTATCCTTGATGTAATCAAGTGTAACATCGTCAACTGCAAATATGCCGTTCTTAGCACCTGCTTCGATAGCCATGTTAGCCATGCAAAGCCTGTCCTCCATGGAGAGGTTTTTCAGACCCTCGCCTGAAAATTCCATAGACTTGTAAAGTGCGCCGTCAACGCCTATCATGCTGATTATATGAAGTATAACGTCCTTAGCGGCACTATACTTTGGAAGCTTGCCTACGATATTGAACTTGATAGCGGCAGGAACTTTGAACCAAGTCTTTCCCTTTGCCATGCCTGCGCACATATCTGTTGAGCCGATACCTGTCGAGAATGCGCCAAGTGCACCATATGTACAAGTATGTGAGTCAGCACCGATAACGCAGTCGCCTGGAGCGACAAGTCCTTTTTCAGGAAGCAGAGCGTGTTCAATGCCCATATCGCCAACGTCGAAATAATTCTTTATGTCATACTTTGAAGCAAAATCACGGCAGGTCTTGCACTGTGTAGCGGACTTGATATCCTTATTAGGTGCAAAGTGGTCCATAACCATTGTGACCTTATTCTTATCGAAAACATCTGTAAAGCCCGCTTTATTGAACTCGTTGATAGCCACAGGGGACGTAACGTCGTTGCCGAGAACCAGGTCAAGGTTTGCCATTATAAGCTGACCTGCCTTGACTTCGTCAAGACCTGCGTGGGCTGCCAGAATTTTCTGAGTCATTGTCATACCCATTTAATATTACTCCTTACTATCAGATCTCAGAGCATACCAAGATCCTTTATTTTTTATACCCACTTATTATACCACTATTTTGATGTTAATGCAAATACATATTTATTATATATCTATGAATAATATTTATACTAAACGTTTGAGATATGAACATGTCTCTTTTACTTTTACATATAAATTGCAAAAATTTTAATCACATTTTGTACAATAGCACTACACATCAACTGAAATATCCTTCACAACATCACAAAATACGAACATTCACGGGAAAATACCGTCAACCCTCTTGACTTCATTTGCATGGCATAGCTGTTCTCTTACTGCGAAAAATAATATTACAAAGAAAAAAGGAGGAAACAGCAATGAAGATGAAGTCAATGATAACAGGCGTTTCAATGGCGATAGCCGCAGGAACAGTGGCTTATGCAGTCACAGAGGCGACATCAAGCGAAAAGAAAATGCTCAAAAGCCGCACAGGACGTGCTATCAGAGCTATCGGTGACGTAATGGACGGCATTTCAATGATGATGAAATAGCCCTCATGCAGGAGCGTACCATGGTGGTAACGCTCCTGTTTTTTTGCATTTTTAACTCTGACTTATCTTTTTCAGCAGCGTAAGAGCGTCGATAACATCGACCTTTCCATCATCGTTCATATCCGCACGCTTTAGCTGAGCGGGATCAAGCTGCGTCTTGCCTGCATTGTAACGCAGCATGAGCAAAGCGTCCACAACTGTCAGATACTTGTCACCGTTCACATCTCCCTGCTGCAGGGTCTGTGAAGCAGCTTTTCTTGTTATTTTTATGGTGTATGTCCGTTTTACTCCGCTTGCCGCTGTGCAGGTGACCTTGACAGTGTTTTCACCGGTTTTAAGGCTCACCTTGCCCTTTCCAGACACCTTTGCACTTTTACCCAGCGGATTTGCATTAACAGTAACAGAAGAAACCTCAGCATTGACTTTGGCAGTATAGCTTGCGGTGAACTTATCGAATTTTGGTGAAATGCTCGTGCCTGAAACGCTGAGAGATTTAAGATAATTGTTGTTATCTCCACTGCTTGTAGGCTTTGGGCAAAGTTTATCAGGCATATTGTTGTAAACAGGTATCTTGAACTCCATTGCGCTGTTCAAAATATCCTGAGAATAGGCGTTTTTTAGGCTTATGGCTTCATTCGCCTGACCGAAAACGCAGGTCATATACTGGTGGTAATAAAGCCCGTTTCCGCCGTCTACCATATCAAATTTTTGCAGATAAAGGGTATCCTGACCCTTTGTTATGTAGCCTGTGCCTAAAAATATCGAGCCGCCCACTATGGACTTGTATTGATTTGTCCAAGGAAGAAGATAGGTCGGATTAGTAGTTTTTGCATACTTACAGCCCATTTCTGCGGCTGTCATTGTAGATGTGGCATAAGCCTGAATGTCAAAGAAGTTGAAATAATTCTCATAGCCTTTCACAGTACCAAGGGATTGCGGCGCACCATTTACGCCCTGCTCGTTCCTGCACCTTGAAGCAAGGTGATAAGGTGAAACGCCCGATTTCTTTGCAGCGTCCATAAAGGTCTGCGAATATGTATACTTTTTCTTTGTGTCAGGACAAGTGTAGCTTCCGCTCATAAAAGTGTCTGCAAGAATAGTTTTTACACCGCTTTCCGTCTGATACGAGGGATCATATGACTGATTTTCAAACATGAAAATGTATGTATCGTTGAGAAAATTTCTCGGATCCATATAATACATTATTATCTCTTTTGAAGCCGCCACCCACGAGCCGTCAAGCCCATACCAATAGCCGCCGTTAAAATCATATGCACCCTTTTCCATCGACTTCCATGAAGCCAGTGCCGACGAGTGGACAAGGTTTCTGCCCACAACACATTCTTCCTTTAACGCAGTGTTCCAATCCACGCCAAGCTTCTGAGCGGTAAATATCCACTTTGGGTGCTGTTCATGGAGCTTTCGCAGATATGGCTTATAGCTTTCAGGAAAGCCCTGCTTTGTCATATAGCTCTCAAAATCAGCGTCAGAACTGCCCTGCGAGCCGCTTGATGTTAGCTGAACATATGCCGCCGAAACATAGCCCGTCACATTGCCGCATGATATCTTATACCATTTCGCACCGCTTGAGTCGGTGGTTTCGGAAAGTATAGTCAGGCTGTCGCCATAGCTTACTGTGTCTGTTTTAGAATAGCCTGTGCCTGCACCGCTGCGAACGTTCAGAACGTCTGCCGTACAGCTTCCCGTCATATTTGCCGCTGAAGCCGTCAAACATGAAGCCGCCATTGACGCTGCAATAGCAAATGACAGGATATATGAAATCATCTTTTTTATCAACTCGTTCACCTCAGAAGATATAGGCTATACCGCAACAAGGCACGCCTATGTATAAGTCCTTATTTTTACACACATTGGTTTGTACATTTTTCTGTATCAAGTACAAAACTTCACCCTCATTATAGTACATTTCTCAAGGCTTTGTCAACAGTCTTTTTGATTCATAAAAAATTTACATTTAGTAAAATGAAGCTTTCACTTAAAAGTTACAGATTTATTACAGCCTATTTAGTGGCTTTGCTGTTGATCGGTACATACATATTGTGACACAAATGCTCTCATTATAAATATATCCAAAAAAATATGCTTATTTTCGCTGTTTTGACTATTGACGTGTTACTTTATATTGTGATATAATCCTATTACGACAAAGGTAACAGAACTTGTAATATTTTATAATGAAATATTACAAATTAAAGACAAAACAATAGTAAACAAAATTAATCAAGAGCAAAATACTGACAGAAAAACACGATTTTGCAACGGAGGTATCAAATGAAAAAAATAAAAATAAACAAGATGGCGCTGTCGGTGGCAACAGCGTTTCTTATGCTCACGAGCATTGTTTCCACAGTGGCTAGTGCATCAGGCGGAAACGAGATAAAGCTCACAAGCGACAAGAACTTTGCACAGGCAGGCGACAGCATAAACGTAAAAGCGAGCCTTGAGCCTGATAAAACAGGCGTTGCAGGCTTCACTATAGACCTGCATTATGACCCGTCAAAGGTAACAGTATATGTGCCGACCGATGAGGAGAGCGAGAGTACATACAATGTGGGAAGCAAATTCTCTGTTATAACCAACTATGTTGCTTCATCAGGCACTATAAAAATAGTCGGTGCAAACCTTACAGGTTCTAACATAAAGGACAGAACAGACCTTGCCCTTGCGACTTTCAAGGTAAAAGACGGCGTAACAGGCAAGATAAACTATTGGGTAGAGGTTGAAACAATGGTGGCGGAAGCTGACGGTGGATACAAGTCAGTTTCATACTCAGCACCTACAGAGGGTTCACCGCTCACTGTCAGTGCAGGGGAGGAGATCACAACAACTCCTGCCACGACCACTACGACTGCTTCATCTAAGGCTGAAGCTACTACAACTACATCAAAGTCGACCACAACTACAACGACGACTACAGCAAAAACTACGACCAAGTCCGAAGCGACTACCACAACTACGGCTAAGTCTGAGAAAGTTACAACAACTACAACAAAGCCTGTTGAAACCACCACAACGACTACAACAGCAAAGAGCGAAACTCAGACCACTACAACCGCAACATCTGCACAGCCTGAGTCCGAACCGCTTTTCACACATAAGCAGGGTGACGCTGACTTCAACAGCGAAACTTCCCTTCAGTTCGGTTTCAAGCTTTCTGACTACATAACAGACTATTCTCAGCATTACAATGTAAAAGTCAACGTAAAATCATCAGGCAACGCAAGCGGTGCAGTCGGTGCATTGGTAGACGGAAGCTGGTCTGCACAGAGTACGAAGCTCACAGGTGGCGAGGAAGCACAGTGGATATACTCAGATCTTGACCCTTCAAGAACAAGTGACGAGGTTTTCGTACAGCTTTATTACTTAAAGGCAAATGCAGATTTTCAGATAGCTTCCGTGGAAGTAACGCCTGTCAAGGAAGCAGTTGACACATCAGCCGTTACAAAGGTCACAGCGGCAGAACCAAAGCCTGCTGACGATACAACGACCACAACTACTACAACAGCAAGCACAGAGCCAAAGGCTGACGAAAACACACAGCCTGAAAGCACCACCACAACAGCAGCCAGACAGCCTGCAAATGTCGGTGCGGCTGTTACTACAGTAAGCGAGGACGACAGTTCGCAGGAGCTTACAGAATCACAGGCAACAGAAAAGATACAGCAGATAGTTGACGAGGCCTCATCGCAGGCTGACAGCTCAAAAGTAAATCCGTCAACAGGCGTTGAAATGACAAAGAACATTCTTACTGTCATTGCCGCAGGATATGTTATTTTTGCGATATTTGCAGTTATCTTCAACAGATTTGCCGCAAAGGACGAAGAATAATAACCGAATATATTTCTTTTGGCTATAAAAACGGACGTTTCCATCGGAAGCGTCCATTTTTTCGTCAAGAACACCAAGGGGATAGTGTGATCCTGCATTTTATTGATCTTCTATAACAGGCGGAATAAAATTCTCCAAGGCGCTGAGAAGCTTAGGGTGTCGTATAACAAAATGTATAGCAGGCGCGTTTCCCTTTGATATCATCGCCCACTGACCTTCATGGATCAGTATTTGCAAATTGCAGAAGGTCTGCCGCTTAGCATATTTAAGGCTATAGTTTTCGTGTGTCTGTGCATAGCGTTCTGTGCTTTTTAAATGTGCAGAATAATCATCATAGCTGTAAAGAACATCACTGGCACAGAATACACCCGACAGGTCAAGAGCATGGGGACGTGTTTCAAATTCCTCTCGGGAAAGACAGCATATCTCGTCCTCTATGGTCATGGTTTCCAGTATTCTCTCAACTCGCTTTTTACGCTCGCTGACATAAGCTTTTATATCTCTGCCCCGGCGGTCGTCAATGCCATTTCTGTCAAGTATACTATCGAGCAGGTCATTATCCATAGTATAAACAGGCAGAGCAGATAAAATACTCCTGCGCCTGCCACGTCTGTGAGAATCGGCAGTGAGAAAATCGCTGAAATCTTTTTCCCTGTCACTTCGGTATATCTCCATAAGCGGGCAGGCGTTTGAAAGCAGATCATTGGCACGTTTACGATAATATCCAAGCTCCTTTTTGGACTTGGTCAGATAATATCTGCCCTCGCTGTGAAAGCCTGCCACGGCTTCCCCTGAAAGAGCCGCCGCACCTGATACCTTCAGCAAATGCAAAAAAGCATTATTCTGTACGTTTTTCAAATAGTAAGGCGCTATCTGCCCCGTCATATACATCGGTATCCAGCTTTCAAGACCAAGCATCATATCATCTAGGGAGCGGTCAAGATTATGTATCTGACAAAGGTGCAGACCCTTTTTAAGCATCAGAGCCATACCGAACATCCACTTCTTCGGAAATTCGGGATCATCAGCCATTTCCTTCATAGGCATATCACTGTACATTATCACAGGCTCATTAGAACGTGACAAGACTGTGGCTTTCAGAAAATCAAGCTCACTTTCCATCATTTCCTTGATGCCAAAATAACTTTTTGACACAGGAAGCTGAAAAGGCAATGCAGGTACTTTCATTTCACCAAAACGTATCGCCTTTATGTATTCGTTCAGGTCAAACTCATCAAGCTTATCAAGAAACTTTTCAATTCCACCGCTTTTTATCTCTCTGCTCTGTCCGGCATGATCGCTGAACAGCCATTTGCATATCACTTCATAACGCTGTGACACATCCTCTATATCACTTTCATTACAGCCCACAAGCTGTGCGACCGCTGATATCTCTGTGGGAGTTCTAAGCTCCCTTGCAGTAAAGTCTGCTATTGCGGCGACAAAGCGTTCAGGGTCGGCAGGCTTTCTAGTACCGTTCCGTATACGGAAAACGGTGGAAACATCATAATTTATCTCCTTGCACATACGCTTGATGTTTATATCAAGGGCTGAGATAAGGGTATTGAAATTTTGCCGCATAGACTCTCTGTCGGCAGGTATGATATCTTCACAGTCAAGAAAGGCTCTTTTTATGTTCTCCCTTGTCATATCGCCATAGCCTTTTTCCCTTGCCACAGCCTCAAGAGCGTTGCAAAGCCCGTCAAACGCCACAGTGTCTATCTCAGGTATTCTCTCTCCGCTTCTGTATCTGCTAAATGTTGAGGGAGATATCCCTGACAACTCACAAAGCTCCTTTGCCGTGCAGGAAAGCTGTTCTATATACTTACCAAGCTGTTCGCAAAACTTCATTTTAACGATCCCTCCCGCTGTCATATGGTATTACGTTAATTATATATCATATTTATCAAAAAAGGAAGTCCCCCACGATATATAATTTCAGAATTGGCATATGACTATTATGAAATAAACCACAAATTTATTCATAGATTTGTTATAATGTGATAAAGGATATCACATTAGGGAAAATACAAAGTAATGGAGGTGTGCTTATAGGATAATAACGAACATGAGAAAAAATATAATATCAAAAGGAGATGTATATTATGAAAAAAACGACCACAAAACTGCTGACAGCCTTGCTTACGCTGTGTATAGTGCTGACACTGATGCCAATGACAGCGTTTGCAGATCCTGAAACGTATGCTGTTAAATTTTACCCCGGAGATCATGGGACCATGACCAAAAACGACCAGATCCCGTTTGTATATTATGGCATTGACGATGATGTTAACAAGCCATACTACTACAAGCTGAATGTATCCGAAACAGAAACTCTCAGCTTTGCCAGCAGCATAATCAATGTTTTGTCACCAAGTCCAGGATATGAGTTCGCCTACTGGACTGCCGATGCTGCCGTCTACCTGAGCGACAATGATACTCCCATTTCTGCTGGCAACGCTCTTTCCTCCGATCAAATACAGAGCAAAATTACCGTGAAAAGTGATGTGACGTTCACAGCTCACTTTAAGCAGATATCTGAATATCCTGACGAATCAGAGATCACTAGCGCCACCATTGAAGATGTTAGGTTTAATTATGGGGCTGGCGAAGCACCTGTAGCGTCGGCTTTTGTAACAGCAGTGGATTACGAAAAATATGATGTGGCTTATGAATGCTGGCAGCAATTTGAAAACAATGAACCTGTTGCCGCATGGTATTCTGACAACGACTCACATGGCTCTTTGCCAACATTTAAGGAATTTGAAGGTGGCAAAAAATATGTGTATTTCCTTATGCTAAAGCCAAAGGACGGATATTCCTTCAGCAGCGAAACTATAGTTACTGTAAACGGGCAAAAAGTGTCCGCACATTTCGTCGATGGCTTCATGTATGTCCCAGCTGTTAAAACGATCACTGCATCTACGGTGACAGTCATTGACGTGGTGGAGATCAACGACGCCACCATCAACTTCAAGGACGGCGACAAGCCAGTGTTTACAGGCAATGTGCCAGACGGCGCAAACTATGCGCTCCGAGCTGCGTGGTGGGAGCTTGACAGCAAGACCGGTCTGATCTCTACAGAGCCAGAGTGGGGAAGCGAAATTTATGAAAACAAGATCACCGCTTTTGAAGCCGGAAAGACTTACTATTATGGTGTATATGTGACGGCTGTTGGTTTTGTTGATAGTGAAAATACCTCTTACATATTCGGACCAGACACTAAGCTTAAGATAAACGGCGAATTTGTAAATTACAAACGCTATGAAAATGATACGAGCGACGGCTCTGACGGCACCTTGTGGGTCATCACTGACCTGACTATGACACCAAAGGCAAATGATACAAACTCTGACAACAGCGATACAAATTCAGACAACAAAGACACAAGTTCAAATAACAGTGGCACAAGCACAGACAGCAAGAACCCTGTAAAGAACAATGCAGGAAGCACAAACCCTAACACAGGCAATGACCTTGGCGGTATCCTCTTTACTATCCTTATCACAGGAAGCGGACTTGTAGTTGCAGGCAGAAGATCACGCAAAAACAAATAACAGCATGAGCTGACAAAAAACGGACGTTTCAAAGCGAAACGTCCGTCTTTTTATATCCATATCAAATTTACTTGTTCTGTGCCTTAAAGATAACGCCCGTCACCTTTGGACCTGCGTTTATTGCAATTGCCGCACCTATCTGGAAACACTCCACAGGTGGATAGCCCACCTTTTTCGTCATAGCCTGTGCCATTTCGTCCCTGACGCTCTCGTCATTGCCGTAAACGATGCAGTAAGGTGTCTGCGGTATCATTTCCTTTACAGTCAGGTCAAGTATCTTTGGCACAATAGCCTTGTCGCCTCTTACCTTTGTTTCTGTAACGATAGCATGGTCATGTATCCTCATGATAGGTCTAAGACCCATTACCTCGCCCACAAAAGCAGCCGCAGACGGAATCCTTCCTGACTTCTTTGCATATTTTAGGGTATATGGCGCAAAGAAAATAACGCAGTTCTTTATCCAGTCCTCCATAAATGCCACGATATCAGCCGCAGGAACGTCCTTTGTGGCTTTCATTGCGCCCTGAACTACTGCATAACCATACGCTCCTGAGTAGCTCTCGCCGTCTATATTGTATATAGTGAACTTGCCCTTTGCTTCAGGGTGAGCGGAATAAAACTCCTCTGCCGCCATAACAGCGTTGTTGTATGTTGCCGAGCCTTTTGAGTTTATGGTAGTGTTTATAACATCAGTATAGCCCTCGCTGTAGAGCTTCTCAAAAGTTTCCTGATATTCAAAGGCTGTTATCTGCGATGTAACAGGTATGCCGTCAAAATCGTCAAGCATTTTGTAGAATTTCTCGTTGTCGAAATCTATCCTTGATGTGTAGCTGTCATCACCCATTGCCACCTTGAAATTCATTATCTGGATATCCAGCTTCTTTTCAAGCTCATCAGTGATATCGCTCGCTGAGTCGGTAAGAAATTTTATTTTTGCCATAAATTCACCCTCCGTTTTTTATTTATTTTATTCGTCCCATGTATATTGCGTCAGCTTGCCCTCTCTGCCAAGGTCGGGATAATCCCACTGTCTTAACACCTCATAGCAGGCTATCGCCACTGAGTTTGACAGATTAAGGCTTCTGAGCGTTTTCCTCATTGGTATCCTCACACAGCTTTGGGGATTTTCATAAAGCAGTTTCTCTGGCAGACCCTTGTCCTCCCTGCCGAAAAATATATACACTTCCCTATCCTGCGGATAATCCACATCTGAGTGTACCATTCTGCCCTTTGTGGTAAAGAAATAGAACTCGCCGCTGTTCTTAGAAAAAAAGTCATCAATATTATCATACTCGTATATTTCAAGCTTATCCCAGTAATCAAGCCCTGCACGCTTTAGCTTTTTGTCGCTTATCTCAAAGCCGTAAGGCTTCACAAGATGCAGTGCCGCACCTGTCACTGCACAAGTCCTTGAAATATTACCTGTGTTCTGCGGTATCTGTGGCTCTACAAGCACGATATTAAGTCTGTTCATCTTCGGTAACACTTCCAAATATCACAAATTCGTATAGTCCCTAAGCTCCTGATAGCTTGTGAGCCAAGGAAGCTGACCCTCCAGCATAAGACCGTCTGTCCATGGGGTCTGGTAGCTGTATGTAGTCTTGACAGTAAGCTCTGTGAACGCTGTGGCTCTGTTCATTGCGATAGGCAGGCTGTCACCCTTGAGAAGTCCTCCAATAAGAACACTTGTGAACATATCTCCCGTTCCTGAATAGTGTGCAGGAACATAATCATTCTTTATTTTCCAAAAGCTATTATTTTCTTTATCATAGCCTACAGTTGACATTCCGCCGTCTGCAAGATTTACGCTTGTGATAACAACGATCTTTGCGCCCTGCTTTGAAAGCCTTACAAGCCATGATTTTATCTCAGAGCTGCGCATTGAAGCCGTAGGATATTCCTCACCAAGAAGTATAGCCGCCTCTGTGAGGTTAGGCGTGATTATATCCGCCACCTTTACAAGCTCGACCATACGGCTGCAAAGCTCCTTTGTGTAAGTCTTATATGCCTTTCCGCCGTCACCCATAACAGGGTCTACGACCTTCAGGGCATCAGGAAAAGCCTCGAAAAACTCAAGGCAGTGGTCTATCTGCTCGCTTGAAGCTAGGAACCCGCTGTACACACAGTCAAATTTCATATCCATTTTTTTATAGTGTTCCAATGCAGGCTTCATAAAGTCTGTAAGATCTCTCATAACAAACTCGCTGTAGCCAGTGTGTGCCGAAAGCACAGCCGTAGGCACAGGACACACCTGAATGCCCATAGCGGAAAGCACAGGTATCACCACTGTTAGCGAACACCGACCAAGACCTGATATATCCTGAATGGAAACAACCTTTTTACAACCCTGCATAATAAAAACCTCTTAAAAAAATACTCATAAACATTATTATAACATATCCATCAGGATTTTTCAATAGCCCATGGCTTGCCGGCAATATTTTTTTTGTAGTGCTACAATAGATATTGGACAAAATTAAGAAAAAAGAAAAGAGAGATAG
>OGKA01000216.1_pt1 | contig 68820 bp, 83 predicted proteins | sample 1572211 | NCBI WGS metagenome assembly OGKA01 (sample SAMEA2582125, study PRJEB24529) | metagenome | biome: Human gut stool | place: China | collected 2011 | reverse complement strand
GAATAAACATGTTAGTAGATAAATTACAAGTTATTGAAGATAAATTTATGGACCTTGAGCAGCGCATCAGTGACCCTGAAATCATTGCTCGCCAAGATGAATGGCGTAAATTGACACGTCAACATTCCCAATTATCTGAAACAGTTGAAACATTCCGTACTTATAAAAAAGTATTAGCTGGCCTTGATGAAGCTATGGAAGTTATCGAAGATAAGTCTTTGGATGAAGAATTCCGCGAAATGGCTCAAGAGGAATTAAAAGAGTTAAAACCTCAAAAAGAGGAATTAGAAGAGAAGTTACAAATCCTCTTATTGCCTAAGGATCCTAATGACGATAAGAATATTATCATTGAGATTCGCGGTGGTGCTGGCGGTGACGAAGCAGCATTATTTGCAGGCGATTTGTTCCGTATGTACACAAAATATGCGGAAAGCCAAGGGTGGCGTTGTGAGATTATCGATGCGAATGAACCTGAACTAGGTGGCTTTAAAGAGGTTGTTTTCTCTGTAGAAGGCGAGAATGTATACTCTAAGATGAAGTTTGAATCTGGTGTACATCGCGTACAACGTGTACCTGCTACAGAAACACAAGGTCGTGTACATACGTCTACAGTTACAGTAGCTGTATTACCAGAGATGGAAGATGTCGATATTGAAGTTAATGAAAAAGATTTAAAAATCGACACTTACCGTGCGAGTGGTGCAGGCGGTCAGCACATTAATAAAACTGAGTCTGCCGTTCGTATTACTCACTTACCAACTGGTATTGTTGTAGCATGCCAAGACCAACGTTCTCAGCTTAAAAATAGAGATAAAGCGATGCGCGTATTGCGTGCTAAATTACAAGACCAAGCTGAACAAGAGGCGCAAGCTAGTATGGCGGCAGATCGTAAGAGCCAAGTTGGTACTGGTGACCGTAGTGAACGTATTCGTACGTACAACTACCCACAAGGTCGCGTGACAGATCACCGTATTAACTTAACACTTTATAAACTAGACGCTGTATTAAATGGCGATCTTGATGAAGTAATTCAAGCCTTAAATGCTGCTGACCAAGCGGCAAAAATGCAGGAGGCTAATACAAATGCATAAGGAGATTTGGACAATCGGTCGTATTCTCCAGTGGACAGAGCAGTACTTTCAAAGCAAGGAGATGGATACACCTCGACTTGATGGGGAAGTACTGCTTTCTCACGTTTTAGGTAAAGATCGTATTTATCTATATACTCACTATGACCAACCTCTAATTCAGGAGGAGCTAGATGCCTTTAGACCACTTGTACAGCAAAGAGCTAAGGGATATAGTGTAGCATCTATTACGGGGCAAAAGGACTTTATGGGCCTTACCTTTAAGGTGAACGATAAAGTTTTAATTCCACGACCTGATACGGAAACATTGATTGAACATGTACTAGATACGTATTCTGAAGATTGTACTATACGCATTCTTGATATATGTACTGGTCCAGGGACGATATTGCTAAGTTTATTACACTATTTGCCAAATGCAGTAGGTGTAGGTTTAGATATCTCTACAGATGCTTTGCCACTAGCTAGAGAGAATGCAGACTCCTTTAAGTTAACTGAACGAGTTGAATTTAAAGACTCTGATATGTTTTCAGCTTTGCGTGGAACGGATGAGAAATTTGACCTCATCGTTTCTAATCCGCCATATATTCGTACTGGTGATGCAAAGATGTTGTCTCAAGATGTGTTAAATGAGCCTCATATTGCGTTATTTGGTGGAGCGGATGGACTTGTATTCTATCGTATTCTCGCCAGAGAATGTGGTGATTATTTAGAAACTAATGGTCGAGTAGCCTTTGAGGTTGGCTATGACCAAGCTGAGGCGGTAAGAAAACTATTAGAAGCAACCGGTCAATATTCAAATATTCAATTTATAGCTGATCTAGGTGGACATAATCGCGTAGTTACAGCTGTGTATGAGGGCTAATATGGATACTAAAATTATTACAAATCCATCTGAACAAGATATAGATATGTTAGCCCGTGCTTTACGCAATGGTGAATTGGTATCTATACCGACAGAAACTGTATATGGTTTGGGTGCTAATGGTCTAGATCCAGAGGCGATGGATAAAATCTATGCTGCCAAAGGCCGTCCATCAGATAATCCATTGATTTTGCATATTCCCAATAGTGAAAGTATTAAACCATTAGTCACTGAAGTTTCTTCAACGGCTCAAGCCTTGATGGATAATTTTTGGCCAGGACCTTTAACGATTACACTACCTAAGTCTGATTTAGTGCCAGACCGTGCAACAGGTGGATTACCTCGTGTAGCGCTTCGCTGTCCTGATCATGATGGATGTCGCGTGTTGTTACAGCGTGCAGGTATACCTATAGCAGCGCCAAGTGCTAATATTTCAGGCCGTCCCAGTCCAACTACAGCTCAAGATGTATATAACGATATGAATGGTCGCATTTCTTATATTTTAGATGCTGGTCCTTGCACAATTGGTGTAGAGTCTACTGTAGTAGAAGTGCATGATGATAAAGTTATTATTTTACGACCAGGTGGGATTACAAAGGCACAGCTAGAAACTGTTGTTTCCAATGTCGAATACGATACAGCCTTAGTAAGTGCTGAAACTAAACCTAAGGCGCCTGGTATGAAGTATACACATTATGCTCCTGATGCACCTATGACTGTTGTCGTTGGTACTCCAGAATCTGTAGCTAATACTTTTAATGAACTTTCTAAAGGGATAGAAGGGCCTATTGGCTGTTTAGTAAGTCATGAGACCTATGAGCTTATTAAAGATGATTCGCGTTTCATGTGCCATTGTTTTGGACATCATGGAGATGCACTAGCATTAGGCCATGACTTTTATAAAAGCCTATTACATTTTAACGAAAATCATGTTACTCTAATCTTAGCAGAAGGTGTGAATGATGACGGTTTTGGCGTTGCCATTATGAACCGAATGGAAAAAGCATCCGGTCATCATATCATTTATAAGTAAATTTTCTAACATTATAAATGTCCACTGATAATAGAAATATGTCTTTACATATTGGATATTTTTGCTATAATGTATAAAGTAATCACAAAATGTGATTAAGTAAGGATGTTATTATGAATATTTTATTTGTATGTACCGGTAATACTTGCCGTAGTCCTATGGCAGAAGGAATTACACGGGCCCTTGCAGCGGAGCAACATAAGGATGTAACGACTGTATCAGCTGGCCTATTTGCCGCTTATGGAGCAAAGCCGACTGAACAAGCCGTTGTAGCTGTCCGTTCCATTGCTGATATTTCTGACCATGAATCGAGACCATTATCTATGGAGCTCGTCAATGCAGCAGATCTAATCATCGGTATGACGAAAGATCATAAATCCGTACTACTTCGCCAATTCCCGTTTGAGGAAGGTAAAATCAAAACGATTTCCGAGTGGGGTGGTCAAGATGGTGATGTTACCGACCCATATGGCGCTGATCAAATCATATATAATCAATGTGCGGAGCAAATTTATCATTTAGTTGAGGAAGGCCTTAAAACAGCCCCTCAGAAAGCATAGGAGATGATATTATGAAGGTTGCAATCGGTTGTGATCATGGCGGATTGAATTTAAAAGCATCCGTTAAAGAAGTATTAAGTGCATTGGGACATGAAGTAGAAGATTTTGGCTGTCATACAGCGGAATCTTGCGATTATCCAGATATTGCCGTACCTGTAGCAAATGCAGTCGTGTCTGGTAAAGCAGATCGCGGTATTCTAATTTGTGGTACTGGCATCGGTATTGGTATTGCAGCAAATAAGATAGCAGGCATTCGAGCGGCTCTTTGTCATGATACATTCTCTGCACACGCATGTCGTGAACATAATAATGCAAATATCCTTACAATGGGGGAACGCGTTATTGGTCCTGGTCTTGCTAAAGATATCGTTACTATTTGGATGGCAACGGAATTTGAAGGTGGTCGCCACGAACGCCGTGTAGAGAAAATTAAAGCATTAGAGAAATAATACATCATTACCTATAGATATTTGTTTTGTACGAGGAGGATACTCATGAGTTTCTTAGAAAAACAAGACCCTAATATTCAAGCTGTTATCAATCAAGAATTGGCACGTCAACGCGATAAATTAGAAATGATTGCTTCTGAAAACTTTGTTTCTCAAGCAGTTATGGAAGCTCAAGGTAGCGTATTAACTAATAAATATGCGGAAGGGTATCCTGGTAAACGCTATTATGGTGGTTGTGAAAATGTTGACGTTATCGAAACATTGGCTATCGAACGTGCAAAACGCTTGTTTGGCGCTGAACATGCTAACGTACAACCTCATTCTGGCTCCCAAGCTAACTTTGGTGTGTACTTTGCATTATTGCAACCTGGCGACACTATCGTGGGGATGAACTTGTCCCACGGTGGTCATTTGACTCATGGTTCTCCAGTTAACGTATCTGGTACATATTTCAATGTAGTACCTTACGGTGTAGATGCAGAAACTCAACAAATCGATTATGATGAGTTCCGTAAAATCGTATTAGAAGCAAAACCTAAATTGATCATCGCTGGTGGTAGTGCTTATAGCCGTCAAATCGACTTCAAGAAAATGGCTGAAGTCGCTCACGAAGTAGATGCTATCTTTATGGTAGATATGGCTCACTTTGCAGGTCTTGTAGCAGCGGGCTTACATCCAAACCCTGTAGAATATGCTGATATCGTAACTACTACAACTCATAAAACATTGCGTGGTCCTCGTGGTGGTTTGATTCTTTGCAAAGAAAAATATGCTAAAGCAATCGATAAATCTATCTTCCCTGGTATCCAAGGTGGTCCTTTGATGCATGTTATCGCTGCTAAAGCTGTTGCCTTAGGCGAAGCATTACAACCTGAATTCAAAGTATATGCGCAACAAATTATCGACAATGCAAAAGCATTGGCTGCAGCATTGCAAGATAAAGGCTTAACAATCGTTTCTGGTGGTACAGATACTCACGTTATGCTTGTAGATGTTCGCAGCACTGGCTTAACAGGTAAAGAAGCAGAACACTTACTCGATGAAGTAGGTATTACATGTAACAAAAATACAATTCCATTCGATCCAGCTAGCCCATTTGTAACAAGCGGTATCCGTCTTGGTACGCCAGCGCTTACAACTCGTGGTTTGCAAGTGAAAGATATGGAAGAAATTGCTGATATTATTGCAGCAGTTCTTAAAAATCCTGAGGATAAAGCTGTTCATGAAGAAGCTAGCAAACGCGTAGCTGCACTTTGTGAAGCGTATCCATTGTACTAATCTAATAGATTAATGACAGTCATTACATATTCATAGGCCTACAAGCCTATAAGTAATATAAAAGGGATGTGCCTTGGCATATCCCTTTTAATATTTTTATGGCACTATTTTACATTCTATGATAGAGTTAATATGATAGTTAAATTGCTACAAAGAGATACGTATATTGTTTTATAGGAGGACAGTCATGAAAGTTAATGTTATGACACATCCGTTGATTCAACACAAAGTTACATTGATGCGTGATGTGCAAACAGGGTCAAAAGACTTCAGACAACTACTTGATGAAATTACTATGTTGATGGGGTATGAAATTACACGCAACTTACCACTTGAGGATGTAGAGGTAGAAACACCATTAATGAAAATGACTGGTAAACGTATTGCAGGTAAAAAATTAGGTATTATTCCAATTCTTCGTGCTGGCCTTGGCATGGTAAATGGTATGCTTAACTTAATTCCAACTGCAAAGGTTGGTCATATCGGTTTATACCGTGATCCTGAAACTTTAAAACCAGTAGAATACTACTGCAAATTGCCAACTGATGTAAGCGAACGCGATTTCATCGTAACTGACCCAATGCTGGCAACTGGTGGTAGCGCAGCAGCAGCTATTACTTTGTTAAAAGAAAAAGGTGCTCAACACATCAAATTGATGTGCCTCGTAGCGGCTCCAGAAGGCGTTGAAGTTGTAAATAAGGAACATCCTGATGTACCTGTTTACGTAGCAGCACTTGATGAAAAACTCAATGATCATGGTTACATCTTGCCTGGTTTAGGCGATGCTGGTGACCGTATCTTCGGTACAAAATAAATTAAAATAAACGACATACTTTTAGGCATAAAACTTGTATTAAATTGTCTCAAAAGCATGTCGTTTTCTGCTATTTAGGGTTGAATAAAATTCACATAGGGTATAAAATAAATGTGTAAAGGTATTTTTTTATTTTAGGTGGGACGAATTTTGTTCACATGGGACGAAAAACGATTCATACAATCCCAACGGGTAAAGGAGGGACCCGATGAACGAGTTTCTAATGATATGTGAACGTATTGTTCCTGAAATCGTTAGCGTATTAAAGGAGCGATACAAGATACTAAACCACCTTGTTTATGAAGAGCCTATAGGCCGCAGGACATTAGCTACAGCGACGGACCTTCCAGAGCGAACCGTACGAAGTCATATTGAGTTGATGCGTGCAAATGGTCTAGTAGACATTTATAAACCGGGGATTTTTCTCACTGACGAAGGACAATCAATTGTTCCGAAGTTACGAAATTTTTTAAACGAACTAGATCGTATTAACGAACTAGAAAGCCGATTGACGGAAGCACTTTCCATCGATAGGGTTATCATTACACCTACAGAAGGAACGTTAATGGTTAAAAAGCTGGGCTTCGCTGCGGCAAAACTGTTACAGGAGTTATTAGAGCCTGATTCAGTAGTGGCTATTAGTGGTGGTAGCACCATGGCAGCAGTAGCGGAAGAAATGCCGATTTTACCATTTAATCCTACTGTAGTGCCAGCTCGTGGTGGTGTTGGTGCGGTAGTGGAATACCAAGCTAATGTCATCGCTTCTGTACTGGCTGAACGACTTCGTGGGACTTACAAGATGCTTCATTTACCAGATGGGCTTTCACAAGACTCATTGCATATGCTCATGACTTGTGAACCGCAAATCAAGGAAATTGGGGATCTCATTAGTAGGACTGATGTATTGTTGTTTGGCATTGGTACAGCCATGCGCATGGCCGATCAGCGTCACATTGCTGATGAGGTACGCAAACAATTGGTAGATAATCATGCTGTAGGCGAGGCGCTGGGACAATATTGTGATATGGATGGCAAGTTGATTTATTCCACTAATAATATTGGTTTATCCCTGCCTGATGTAGCAAAGGTGCCAAATGTTATTGCTGTAGCAGGTGGACAAGAGAAGGCGAGCGCAATTATTGGTGTCATGCGAGCTTGCCAGAAAGGTATACTCATCATTGATGAGCAAGCCGCCGAAGGCATGCGTCAATTGTTACAAATTTCTGCCTTATAGGAGAATGAGTAGTTATAAATTTTAGTTTGAATTTGGTTAGAATTTTTGTTATTAGGAGGATCTAACAATGGCAGTAAAAGTTGGTATTAACGGTTTTGGTCGTATCGGTAAATGTGTAGTTCGCGCAGCGATTAATAATCCTGACGTAGAAGTTGTGGCGATTAATGCAACTGGTGATAATGAAGGTACTGCATTATTATTAAAATACGACTCTGTACATGGTACAATTCCTAACGAAGTAACATTCGATGAAGACAACCTTTATGTTGATGGTAAAAAAATCCGCGTATTCCACGACCGCGATGCTTCCAAATTGCCTTGGTCTGAAGAAGGCGTAGAAATCGTAATAGAATGTACAGGTAAATACCGCGATGCAGAAGAAGCAAAAGTTCATTTAGAACAACCTACAGTTAAAAAAGTATTGATTTCTGCACCTGGTAAAAACGAAGACTTGACAATGGTTATGGGTGTTAACCAAGATATGTACGATCCTGCAAAACACCACATCATCTCCAACGCATCTTGCACAACAAACTGCTTGGCTCCATTCGCTAAAGTATTGTGCGATGAATTCGGCATTAAACGCGGTATGATGACTACAATTCATTCCTATACTAATGACCAAAAAATTCTTGATGCGCGTCATAAAGACCCTCGCCGTGCTCGTGCAGCAGCTATGTCCATCATCCCTACAACTACTGGCGCAGCTAAAGCTGTAGCTTTGGTATTGCCTCAATTAAAAGGTAAACTTGATGGTTTTGCATTGCGTGTTCCTACTCCAGACGTATCTGCTACAGACCTTGTTTGCGAACTTGAAAAACCAGCTACTAAAGAAGAAATCAACGAAGCATTCCGCAAAGCAGCAGCTGGTGAATTAAAAGGTATCCTTGGTGTATCCGATGTGCCATTGGTATCTTGTGACTTTGGTTCTGACCCTCGTAGCTCCATTGTTGATGCTGATTTAACAATGGTTATGGACGGCAACATGGTTAAAATCGTTTCTTGGTATGATAACGAATGGGGTTACTCCGAACGTCTTATCGACATGGCAGCATTCGTAGCAAGCAAAGGCTTATAATCGGGAGGCTTTGATGAAACAAACAATCGAAGGTTTACAAGTAGCTAATAAAACAGTATTTGTTCGTGTTGATTTTAATGTTCCTATGAAAGACGGTGTCATCACTGATGACACTCGTATTCGTAGTGCATTACCTACTATTAACTATTTAGTAGAACAAGGGGCAAAGGTTATCCTTGCTTCTCACTTTGGTCGTCCAAAAGGAGAACGTAAGCCTGAAATGTCTTTGGCACCATGTGCGAAACATTTATCTGAGCTTATCAACAAACCTGTAGCATTCGTAGATGACTGCATTGGTCCTAAAGTTGAAGAAGCTGTGAAAGCATTGCAATCTGGCGATGTATTAATGCTTGAAAACTTGCGTTACCACAATGAAGAAACTAAAAATGATCCTGAGTTTGCTAAACAATTGGCATCTCTTGCGGATGTAGCCATCAACGATGCGTTCGGTGTATCTCACCGTAATGCAGCATCTGTAGTTGGTATTGCTGATTATATCCCAATGGCTGCAGGCTTCTTGCTCAAAAAAGAAATTAATGCATTAAGTGCAGCTGTTGTACATCCTAAAACACCTATGGCGGCAATCATTGGTGGTGCAAAAGTAACAGATAAAATTTCTGTTATTTCTAACCTTTTGCCTAAGGTTGATGTAATGATCATCGGTGGGGGCATGGCTAATGCGTTCATTAAAGCACAAGGCTGCAATATTGGTAGCTCCTTATTTGAAGAAGGTCAAGAAGCTATCGCCACAGATCTTGTTATGGAAGCTCGCGTAGCAGGTGCTAAATTGTTAACACCTATCGATGCTGTAGTAGCAGATGCTTTCAGCAACGATGCAAATACTAAAATCGTTGACGTTGATCAAATTGAAGATGGCTGGATGGTATTAGATATTGGGCCTAAAACACGTGAACTCTATGTAGAAACATTGGCGCCAATGAAGACTATTATTTGGAATGGTCCTATGGGCGTATTTGAAATGGAAAACTTTGCAGCTGGTACGAATGCAGTAGCGAAAGCTGTAGCTGAATCTGATGCGATGACTATCGTTGGCGGTGGCGACTCTGTAGCAGCCATTGAAAAAAGTGGATTGGCAGATAAAATTAGCCATATCTCCACAGGTGGTGGTGCATCTTTAGAATTCCTAGAAGGCAAAATCCTACCAGGTATTGCTGCATTGTCTGAGGCATAATATGAGAAAACCTATTATTGCAGGAAATTGGAAAATGAATGGCACCATTGCGTCTGGATCAATTCTGATCGAAGCGTTTAACAGCGTGTTACAAGATATGGAATTATCCTGTGATGTAGTTGTTTGCCCGCCTTTCACAGCTATTGAGCGTGCTGTAGCGCTGACGCGTAACACAGCGATTGAGGTAGGCGCACAAACTATGGATTATCATGATGCTGGTGCGTTCACTGGTGAAATTTCACCACTTATGCTTACAGAGGTAGGCGTTGATTATGTCATTATCGGTCATTCTGAGCGCCGCGAATATTATGGCGAAACAGATGAGACGGTAAATGCCAAAATTAAGAGTGCATTCCATCATAATTTAAACCCTATTGTCTGTGTTGGTGAAAGTTTAGAACAACGTGAAGCTGGTCATACTCTTGATTGGATTACGTCTCAACTAAAAGGGGCCTTGGCTGATATTCCTAAAGAACAAGTGAGTCAACTCATTATTGCGTACGAACCAATTTGGGCTATTGGTACTGGCAAGACTGCAACAGCTGATCAAGCTGAAGAGGTGTGTAAAGCTATTCGCGATTACATTCGTTCTGTATATGATGATGACGCCGCTGATGCCGTGCGTATCCAGTATGGCGGTAGCGTTAAATCTGAAAATGCACTAGAAATTCTAGGAGAACCAAATATAGACGGTGCTCTTGTAGGCGGTGCATCCCTAGTAGTTGATGAATTTATTGATATTATTAAAGCGGCGAATCAAGTAAGCGCTTAATATGAGGTTAGAAATGGCTAAATTAGAGGCTCCCGTAATGCTAGTCATCTTAGATGGCTTTGGCATGGGGGATCAATCAGATACAACCAATGCTGTAGTACAGGCGAAGCCGCTCTGTTTTAATCAATTATGGGATACGTATCCACATACAAAATTGGAAGCATCAGGGCTTGCGGTAGGCCTTCCAGAAGGTCAAATGGGGAACTCTGAAGTAGGCCATTTAAATCTTGGCTCTGGGCGTATTGTGTATCAAGATTTAACTCGTATTACTAAAGACGTTGAATCTGGCGAGTTTTATAATCGCCCTGTTATGAAGGAACTATACGAAGTTGCTAAAAAACAAAGCTTACATCTTATCGGTCTAGTATCTGATGGCAATGTACATTGCTCCTTAGAGCACATTAAGGCAGTTATCAAAGGGGCTCATGATCATGGTATTGAGCACGTTTATGTACATGCCTTGCTCGATGGTCGTGACGTAGCTCCTCAATGTGCACAAGGCTATTTAAAAGACTTAGAAGCGTATATGGCAGAGCTAAACTGTGGCAAGATTGTTACCGTGATCGGTCGTTACTATGCAATGGATCGCGATAATCGATGGGACCGTGTTGAGTTAGCATATAATGCTATTGTACATGGTCAAGGTGAAACGGCAGATTCTGCTTGTGAAGCAGTGCAACAGTCTTACGACAAAGATGCAGCTGATGAGTTTGTTCTTCCTACAGTCATTGATGCTGAAGGGACTATCAAAGATGGAGATGCCGTTATCTTCTGTAATTTCCGTCCAGACCGTGGGCGTGAGCTAACAAAAGCCTTAGTGTTACCTGACTTTGATGGTTTTAAACGAGAGCAACTGTCCTTGTATATGGCGACTATGACCAAGTACGAAGATGGTTTGCCAGTTCATATCGTATACGAAAAAGATATCTTATCTGAAACATTAGGCGAAGTGCTAAGCACTGGTGGTTATCGTCAACTGCGCATTGCTGAAACAGAGAAATATGCTCATGTAACGTATTTCTTCAACGGTGGTAAAGAGGAACCATTTGAAGGTGAAGACCGCGTTCTTGTGAAATCTCCTCAAGTGGCTACCTATGATTTACAACCTGAGATGAGCGCTTATGAGGTAACTGATAAAGTTGTACAAGCTATTCAAGATGAAAAATATGACATGATCATCTTAAACTTTGCAAATCCAGATATGGTCGGTCATACAGGTAGCTTTGAAGCAGCTGTTAAAGCAGTTCAGGCCGTAGATACTTGCTTAGGTCGTATTGTTGAGGCTATACGCAGTAAGAATGGTCACTTGTTAATTACGGCGGACCATGGTAATGCTGAGCTTATGGTTAATCATGAAACTGGTAAGGTTCATACGGCGCATACTACAAACTTAGTTCCTTTAATTTTAATGAGCGATACACTTAAAACAGCTACTTTAGAAGCTGGTAAATTATGTGATATTGCTCCTACATTATTAGACCTGGCTGGCATAGAACAACCAAAATCTATGACAGGCCATAGTTTAGTACATAAAGCATAATTTTGAGGTCTAACTTTCACTATAGTTAGACCTAATCGATACATAACGGTGGAAGATTTTTAATAACTCCACCTTAGATTTATGAGGTGATAAAATGGCAGTAATTGAACAAGTCATTGCAAGAGAAATTTTAGATTCCCGCGGTAACCCAACTGTGGAAGTTGAAGTATGTTTAGAAGATGGTACTATTGCTACAGCAGCTGTTCCATCTGGTGCTTCTACTGGTATGTTTGAAGCCGTAGAATTGCGCGATGGCGATAAATCCCGTTACCTTGGTAAAGGTGTTTTGAAAGCTATCGACAATGTAAATGCTAAAATCGGCCCTGCACTTATCGGTTATGATGCTACAGAACAAGTGGCAATCGATAACTTGATGTTGAAATTAGATGGCACAGATAATAAATCTAACCTTGGTGCTAATGCAATCCTTGGTGTATCTATGGCAGTAGCTCGTGCAGCAGCTGAATCCTTAGATTTGCCATTATTTGCATACCTTGGTGGCTTTAACGCAAAAGAATTGCCAGTTCCTATGATGAATATCTTGAACGGTGGAGCACATGCGGATAACAACGTAGATATTCAAGAGTTCATGATCATGCCTGTAGGCGCTGAATCCTTTGCAGAAGCTCTTCGCAGCTGTGCAGAGGTATACCATACATTGAAATCCGTACTTCATGGCAAAGGTCTTAGCACTGCAGTAGGTGACGAAGGTGGTTTTGCTCCTAACTTGGCATCTAACGAAGAAGCATTGGAAGTAATCTGCGAAGCTATTAAAGCAGCTGGTTATGAACCTGGTAAAGACTTCAAATTGGCTCTTGATTCTGCATCTTCTGAATTCTATGAAGACGGCAAATACAATTTAGCTGGCGAAGGTAAAGTTAAAACAGCTGCTGAAATGGTAGACTTCTACGAATACTTAGTAGGCAAATACCCAATCGTATCCATCGAAGATGGTCTTGCTGAAGAAGATTGGGAAGGCTGGAAAGTATTAACAGATCGTCTTGGTGACCGCGTACAACTTGTTGGTGACGATTTATTCGTAACTAACACAAAACGTTTAGCTCGTGGTATTGAGCTTGGTGTAGGTAACTCTATTCTTGTAAAAGTTAACCAAATTGGTACCCTCACTGAAGCTTTCGATGCTATGGAACTTGCTAAACGCGCTGGTTACACTTGCGTAGTATCACATCGCTCTGGCGAAACAGAAGATACATTCATCGCTGACATTGCTGTAGCTGTAAATGCTGGTCAAATTAAGACTGGTGCACCAGCTCGCTCTGAACGTGTAGCAAAATACAACCAATTGCTTCGCATTGAAGAAATGTTATACGAAACAGCTCAATATAAAGGTAATGACGTATTCTACAACTTAAAATAAGATACATTATTTCTAATAGTCCAATAAGGGCGCCCTTCGGGGCGCCTTTTTTGTATACTCAAAAATAGAAAAGTTTTCGCTTCGTGGATTTTTAAAAATAAAAAAGGAATTTTGGGGATGATGTCGAAACCTATAACGCCATACGCTAGTGTGAGGTAAAAACATACCGCAAGGTATTGGAGGTGACCATGTATGTAGACGTGACATTAGACGATATTATTTTGTATGCCTTAGAACATCATGTAAGCGATATTCACTTTGATCCTGTTAAAAGTGGTGTGCATGTTCGACTACGACAAGATGGACTGTTACAAAATTACATGACAGTATCTAATGAAGATGCGGAGCTTATTATTAATCGCATCAAGGTTTGTAGTTCATTAGATATTAGCGAAAAAAGATTGCCTCAAGACGGTCGTTGGGCTTGGAGTCATAAAGATAAAGCCATAACAATGCGTGTATCTACTTTGCCCAGCTTATACGGCGAGACTTTAGTCTGTCGCCTTATGGGCAATGAGGGCAGTCATAAAGACCTTAAAGCTTTAGGCATGCGTACAGATATTTTTGAACATATCGTGCAATTACTAAAACGTCCTTATGGCTTATTGCTCATCTGTGGGCCTACGGGTAGTGGCAAGACTGCTACTCTATATGCCATGCTTCGCATGTTAAATTTAAAGGAAACAAAGCTCATATGTCTAGAGGACCCCGTGGAGGCTGAAATTAAAGGGGCCATCCAAATTGGTATCAATGAGAAGATTGGCTTTACATTTGCAAAGGGCCTTAGATCTGTATTACGCCAAGATCCCGATACGATTATGATTGGTGAGATTAGAGATAAGGAGACTGCAGAGCTCGCCGTTAAAGCTGCTTTAACGGGACATCGCGTATTGTCTACCATTCACACAAATACTGCTATGGGCGTAGTAACGCGGCTCATGGATATGGGGGTAGAACCATATTTAATTCGAGCTACCTTAATGGGGGCTATTGCACAACGGCTAGTTAGAAAATTTGATGGTACAGCGTACCATGGGCGAACAGCACTCTTTGAATTTTTAGAGATTCCAGCTAATTCGGCCTGTTGGGACCAATTAGAAACACATGTATTACTATCTTTAGAGGATTCTGCCCGTGAAGCCGTATCTCAGCATGTTACATCTATTGAGGAGGTGCATCGTTGTGGACTCATGCTGTAATAGTGAAAGTTTAGAAACTATTGTAGAACAAGCAATACAGTTATCATCAACAGATATTCATCTACAATGTGGACAGCCTATATATTTGCGACATGGTGATGGATTAAAGGCTACTAGCTTTGTGTGTACGACAGACTTAATCGAAGATATTTTACGGCGATGTGGTATAACATCCTACGAATGGCAATCCATTGATGAAGCATGCTCTTGTTGTGGTGTGCGCATTCGTGTTCATCTATATCGGGCTAATCAAACCATATGTGGTACCTTGCGCTTACTTTGTCATCAACAACTTTCGTTAGATGATAACAGTGAAGGGCAACTACTACAAAAATTATGTGAGGCCCATGATGGTTTATTGCTCGTCTGTGGTCCTACGGGCAGTGGTAAAAGCTTCACCTTAGCTTGTTGTATCGATTATATTAATCAGACAATGGAGCGTCATATCATAACCTTAGAAGACCCTATCGAGTTTGAATTTAAGCCTAAAAGATCTTTGATTCATCAAAGGCAATTAGGTGCCGATATTAAGTCTATGTCTGACGGCATTCGAGATGCCTTGCGGGAGGACCCAGATGTCATTATGGTAGGGGAGCTGCGTGATCGAGAAACCTTGGAGGCTGCACTCCATGCGGCAGAGACGGGGCATCTTGTGATGGCTACTATGCATACACAGAGAGCCGTAATGGCTGTTCATCGTATGATATCTCTTTTCCCAGGAGAGCAACAAGAAGAGGTACGTAGTCAAATATCTCAAGTGTTACGTGCCGTTATATGTCAGCGACTACTTAGGTGGAATAAGAAGTTCATTACTATTCGTGATATTTTACTAAATACCCATGCAGTAGCAAATTTAATTCGCACTCGTAAGGAACCTCAAATTATTTCCATTCAAGAAACACAGTTACCTATGAAAACACTAGAAATGGCTGTGCGAGATGTGAAGGCACAATATGGTTCTCAACAACAACTACATACTCTATTAGATCAACAATTATCGTAGGTGAATACATGGAGGCTTATGAATATGTCGTAAAAAATGAGAATAATGAAACAGAAAAAGGGGTGATGTGGGGCGATTCAGAACAGGAGATTGCAACACGGCTAAAACGCGATGGATACAAGATTTATAAAATATCTTTACAAGTAGAAAAGAAGAAACATAAATGGAATCATGCTATGGTGGTCGATATAACCTATCAACTAGGATTACTGATAGAGTCTGGTGTGCCTTTACGAAGGGCTTTACAGTTACTCTGTCAGGGAAAGCGAAGTTTGCTATATAGGGCCTTGTATGAATCGATTGAGAGAGGCCAAACCTTATCGCAAGCATTACGTAGTGAAGGTTGTCCTGCTATAGCCTTAGCACTACTAGAAAGTGGAGAGGCAGCAGGCACCTTAGGTGAAAGCTTACAATACATTTCACGTCACTACGATTGGGAACGACAACTCCGACAAAAGGTTATGAGTGCTATTTCTTATCCTATATTTCTTCTTCTTATGATGAACGTATTCTTTCTCGTTACCATCCTGTTTATCATTCCATCCTTTGAAAAGGTTTTTACAACTATGCATATTACACTACCATTGATGACACGAGCCCTCTTTGCATTAGGACAAGGGTTAAAGGAACATCCTTTGATGGTAATAGGTATACATAGTGTTGTAATAGGTTCAATAGTATTTGCTTATAAGCAGCATAGTATGAAATGTAAAGTACATCGTTGGCTTTGGCAGTTGGCTCACCGATACCAATGGAGTACTTGTGTGTACTATACGAGCATGTTGAAGGTGTGGGCTCTGTTGCTAGACTCGGGGATTTCGATTATTCATACCATGAACATTACTCGTCCCTTATGGGGAAATCTATATGGCAGTGAATGTAGTGAACAGGTGGAGGCAAAACTATTAACTGGTCATTCTTTTGAAGAAAGTTTACGCAATGGTCATATAGGAAATGATTTTATATGGCAAATGGTTTCTATTGGGGAAGAAAGCGGTGAGTTAGTAAAGATGTTAAACCATTGTGGTCACTACTATGAGTCTATACTTTCAAAATATATTGCTCGATTAGAGCGATTATTAGAACCTGTACTATTAACTGTCATGGGCATTGGTGTAGCCGTATTAGTCGTTTCTGTTATGTACCCCTTATTTACGTCTATTGCCAAACTAGGAGGACAATAGACATCATTTTACCAGTATTAAATAGCATCGAATTGTATTAAATAATGTAAAAGGAGGATATTATGAGTTCCGTTATACATATGGTTCATGGCATAAATTATCGCTTAGAAATGTGTGGACAATGGATAGTAGAGCGATTACATATATGTCGTGTTCGAGAAGGACTTAACAAGTCGAGAAAAGGTGGTTTCACCCTTGTAGAATTAATGGTTGTCGTTGCAGTCATCGCTATTTTAGCAGCCATTGCGATGCCACAGTTCTTATCTGCCGCAGATAGAGCCCGATCTGCAAAAGAAACTGCAGATATTCAAATTATTAAAAATGCCACCCAGCTCTACATGATCGTTAAAGATGTAAGTATAAAGAAGTGTTTATTTACTGCATATTTTGTGTATGATGATTTCAATTCGTCAAAAATCGTCAAAAATTTTATTTAAAAATATTAGCAACCGCATTTGATGCTGCTGCTTTCATTTCATCGTTATAATGCACATAGGTTTTCATAACCATTTGTGGCGTATCACCAAGTAACGATGATACAGTTTTCACATCTAAACCATTTGCTAATAGCTTTGTAGCATAGGTATGTCTTAGGTTATGTGCTGATAGGTTATCTCCAAAGCGTTTTAAATATGTATTGATTTGCCATTTAACACCATTCTTTTTATATGGGTTCAAAACTAAACTGTATTCAAACTCTAACTCATGTGATTTGTATTCTATAAGTATATTCTCCAGTACAGGCGGAATTGGCAAAATTCGCACCGAATTGGCGGTTTTAGTTTTCTCAAAGGTAATTACACCTTTTCTGAAAGAAAGTTGCTTATTGACGTGAATTTGACGATTTTCTAGGGATATATCATTCCAAGTTAGTCCATATACCTCACTAAAACGCATTCCAGTATATCGTGCTATCTGTAGGAAATAATATGCTTGTGGATATTTTTCCCTCATGTACTTGGCGAACTGGTTTAAATCTTCATCGGAGATTGTATGGATCATATTCTTTCGTTCGATACGTGGCAACCTAACACCATCACATGGGTTATCCGAAACTATCTTATATGGGTTGATAGCTATATAGAATATCCTTTCCACAACCTTGTAATACGAATTAATGGTAGCAGGTGATGTAGCCATTTTATTTATTGCATTCTGGATATGTAACGGCTTAACATCTGACAACTTCATATCGTGGATAGACTTGAAAGCACACACAGCATGGCGATACATAACTAATGTATTGTGCGTAACGTGTGCCTTTTTTATTTCAAGGAACATATCCGCAAATTCCCTAAAAGTTAATTCTTTCAAGGTTACATCTTTGGTTAAGAGAGCGGTTTTATCTAATTCCTTTACTATAACGTGTCCGTATTCCTTAGCCTCACGTTTAGTTTTAAAGCCTTGCTTAGACTTCTGTTTCCATTTATAGCCGTCTTTATAGGCTACAATGATTTGAAAGCCTTTGTCTTTTTTTCGTATTGTAAAGTTATATTGCATAATGTACCTCACAATATATGCGTGTAGAAGTTTATTCCATCAAACTCTATTTCCCTTGCGTGTGCCATGCGTTCTAACAAATCAATATTAGCGTGGCTGAACATATCATCATTTAATATATGACCTATCTCATGTAATATACCTTTACGTTGTACATCAATAGGTTTATCACTATTAACGAGAATGGTATAAGTACCATCATCGTTTAAAGTAAGTACTGCATTTTGAGTAGGTCTTAACTTAGTGTAAATCAAAACAATATTCATAATACTTAACCCCCTTATGGGAGTATTGTATCTCATGAAATGGGAATGAAATTACACATGCTTGTCATTTTCCCAATAAATTTTATTTAAACCCTGTAGTTCAGAAAAGAGTTGCCACATATTACGTTTAATGTAACTACCGAAATAAAAGATTAGCGCAACCGCAATAGATGAACCAATAAAAACCGCCATTAACCAATCTTTTAATAACGCAAATAAAGTTACTGAAATAGAGATAGATACAACAGAAACAATTAAACAAGGTACTTGCATTGAATTAACACAGTATTCTGTGATTTTTTGTTTATCATATTCACTCATTGAGTCATCCTCTTATCTTTTAGTTTCCGATATTTTTAATTGTATGAAACAACCATACTAAAACAGAAGTTATCCATATAGACATTGAAGAAACAATACCTACGCTTAATATAAAGTTAGGTTTGTAATTAATAAATAATACATTTAGTAGAATTGAAATGATTAACCACGGAACAAAAACGCTATAAGGTTTATTTTGCTTAGAATAGAATAATATAAATAATATAGTGGCAACGATACCTACAATACCTGCAACAGTAGGATAACCAAAGAAATAAGCAACTATAGATATAACAGAGAATAGTAATTCCATATTATTTGCCCTCACGTTTCTTTAACATTTCAATAGTGTTGATTACAAAAACAATGTCATCCTTTGACATATTTTTACTGGCATCAAACAGTAATTTCAAATTTGGGTTATCTTTTACCGCTTGTGCATATTCAGTTACAGATGGATCATTATAATATGGTTGATTATCAGAGTATTTGTTTTCGATTAAGTCCGCTTTATTTACTCTAAAGTAATTAGCTAGTCTTTCAATCTTATCAATGCGTGGATAGTTATCACCATTCAACCAACTTGCTAGAGTTGTATAAGAAATATTATTATCGTTAGCTACTTCATTTCTTGTCTTTTTATATAAATTCATATAATATCTTAGGTTTTTAGCGAATATTTCTTTATTTCCTAAATCACTCATTGTTTTTACCTCACTGTGATTTTTAAAATTTTTATTTACTATCTATATCATATATTTAAACTGTAAAAAAATCAATATTTTTTAGTTATTTTACAGAAAAACTGTTGACATTACAGTTTAACTGTAATACAATACAATCAACAAATGAATAAAGCGAGGTGATAAATTGACACAAGAAACATTTGTTCAAGATGGAATGACACTAAAAGCTGCTAGAGTGAACGCAGGTTTAACGCAAAAAGAAGCAGCAAATAAGCTTGGTGTTAGCGTTTATTCCCTAATCAATTATGAAAGGGGAACATCTTCTCCAAGCGTCAATGTATTAAAAAAAATCGAAGAACTGTATGGTATTCCATACCATCGAATTATTTTTTTGTAATAAAATTACAGTTTAACTGTAATTTTGAAAGAGGTGATTGGGTGTTAGTACAAAATCAAAAAGATTTGAAGCTAGCCATCAAAAGATATGACCAAAAATCAACAAGGTTTGGATGGGCTGGCAGAAACGATGAGTACGCACAATACTGGCGAAAACTCATCAAGGCTAAATGGTCTGAACGCCATCAATCAAGATGGAACAAGAAAGTTATCCTATCTTGGGTAAAGCTAGCTAGAACGGCTGATTTACACGCAAGGAATGAAATGAAATGGAAAGCCTAGTATATACAGCTAGCCAAGTAGCAGAACTATTTCAAATTTCAATAACTGCAGTATATGACCTAAGAAATAAAGGCAAGCTAAAACAACTACCGAATGTAAGTGGTGTTAGGTTTAGTAAAAAAGAGGTCGAAGCACTAGCAGGAGTTGAAAGTGAATACTCTGCTATTGGTTACAGAAAGTTGAAAAACGAGGTAGAACGATTAGAAAAAGAAAACAAAAGGTTAAAGAGTGAAATAAAAAAAATCACCAGCCAAATGCTAGTGATCGTAGGAGAAGATTTAAATGATTAAGTTGTGTTACGCACTACGAACAATAACAGGGTTACTTGCTATTGGTGCGGTAGGAAGTATAGAACTAGACCAAATAGGCTTATGGACTGGTTTTTTACAAATGATGTTAGGTATAACCACATGGCTATTAACCAGCTATTGGCTAGATGAATGTAAGATTTATGCAAATAAAAAAGTCCGCTAGTGAAAAGTGTAGAAGAAGTTTAGCGGACTTTGTGTAGAGATATTGGAAAATACTCTACTTGTATTTTAACACAAGGAGATTTTGAATGCCAAGTTTATATGAACTAAATAAAGATTATAAAGAGTTGCAAGCGATGTTAGAGGTGGCTGAAACCGAAGAGGATATGCAAGCCATCCAAGATACTTTGGATATGTTAGATTGCAGCATCGATGAAAAAATCGAAAATACTGCAATGTTTATCCGTAACCTAAAAGGTGATATTCAAGCGTTTAAGGATGAGTCCAAACGGCTAAGTGCTAAAGCTAAGACTTTGGAGAATATGACAGAACGATTGAAGAATAACATTGATCATGTCATGAAAGAAAACCAACTAACAGAAAAGAAAGTTGGACAATTCAAGTGCTACTACAAAGCAAGCGAAACAGTAGAAATCGATGACTTGTATGCATTGCCTGAAGAGTTTAGAAAAACAACAATTACTGCTGACAAGGTGGCAATCAAGAAAGCAATTAAAGCAGAACAAGAAGTAGCTGGTGCAAGAATTGAAACACATATGAATTTACAGATTGGTTAGGTAAAACATGGAATTTATAGAAAAAATAGTAGCTATTCAATCAGAACTAAAAGCACCGAAAGGACAATACAATTCCTTTGGTAAATACAATTACCGCAGTTGTGAAGATATTTTAGAGGGTGTTAAACCTCTACTTGCTAAACATGGTTTAGTGCTAACCATTCAAGATGAAATCGAATTGATTGGTGATAGATACTACGTAAAAGCAACGGCAACTATCACGGATGGTAAAGAGCAACTATCTACAGATGCATATGCTAGAGAAAGCCTTGATAAAAAAGGTATGGATGCATCACAAGTAACTGGTTCTACATCGTCTTACGCTAGAAAGTATGCGTTGAATGGACTGTTGGCAATCGATGATACAAAAGATGCTGACACAATGGACAATAGCAAAAAGCCAGCACAACAAACACAAGAAACTGTGTATAACTGGCAAACTCTAAAAGCTAGAGCCACACAAGGCGGTATTAGCGAAGACGATTTAGTCCATTATGTAACGGAAACTTTAAAGGTTAAGAAACCATCTGAACTAACACAAGAGCATTACCAACAAGCATTTAACTGGGTAAATGCTCAAAGGTACGCTAAACGATGAAGTGGAGCGTAAAAGGTATTGAACTGTTACGTTCGCAGCTAGGGGTAATGGTGGTAGTGCCTGCACCACATGACAATGATTTATCAAAGATCACTACTGATACCGAATATACAGTAGAGATTAAAAAGAAGTCTAAAAGCCGTAGCCTTAATTCAAATGGTTATGCTTGGTTGTTATGCCAACGCATAGCCAATGAGTTAAGCAAAAACTCTTATACATCAAAAGAGGATGTATACCGCAAAGCAATCAAAGATTGCGGACATTTCTCATATGTACCAGTACGTGAAGATGCCATAGAGAGGTATATCCAAATATGGCAGGCACATGGTATCGGTTGGTTAGCAGAAGATGCTGGCGAATGTCAAAGCCTCAAAGGCTACCACAACATCATGTGTTACCACGGCAGCAGCGTATATAACACAAAAGAAATGAGCCGATTAATAGAGTGTTTAGTCGATGAATGCGAACAACTAGGTATCAAGTTAGAACCTAGTGAGTACATTCAATCACTCATAGAGGGGTGGGAGAGTGAACAACAGAAAGAAAAGGGATAACAAATTATATTCGATAACACGAAAACAAGCCTATGAACGTGATAACGGACAATGCGTTATATGTGGCTACAGGGCAGAACAATGCCATCATATAGTGTTCCGTTCACAAGGTGGTTTGAGTGAATTAAGAAATCTAGCTTGCTTGTGTATGCAATGCCACAATCAAGCGCATGGTGTGTTCGCAAAAGAGATACGCAAACACTTATTAGAGGAAATAGAAAAGAGGACTGATGAATATGAAAAAATACAAAATTAATGGATATGAAAAATTGGATATGGTAAGAGCATTAATCAATGCAAGACTTGGTTATTACAAACGTAAACAAGGAGATAAAACATTTCATCAAGATATTATCGACGAATTAGAGTGTATCAATGAAGTTGTCTATGCTGGGTTGAACTCGTTCTTACGTGAAGTTGTAGAAGAAAAATTAAGTAAGGAATAGCCTATGGCAGAACCTAAAAGATATTTTTGGTTGAAGTTGCATAAAGATTTCTTCAAAAGAAAAGAGATAAAGCGATTACGTAAGATTGCTGGCGGTGATACATACACGATCATATACCTAGAGATGATGCTCCGTTCAATCATGGATGATGGCAAACTATTCTTTGACGGCTTAGAAGATGATTTCGCATCGGAACTAGCATTAGACCTAGATGAAGATGAAGAAAACGTAAAAATCACCATACAATACCTATTAAAAACAGGATTATTAGAAATACGTTCTGATGAAGAATACTATCTACCAGATACAAAAGATAGTACAGGGTGTGAAACTGCTGCAGCTAGCAGAATGCGTAGGTGTAGAGCTAAAAAAGAAAAAATAGAGCGTAACAATGTTACACCAATGTTACAAAGTGGTTACGGAGAGATAGAGAAAGATATAGAGATAAATAAAGAGTTATATAAAGAGTTATATAAAGAGAAAGATATAGATATAGATACTCTATCTTTATGTGAACAAAAATCTCTAATTCACGATGTATGGGAAGATGCTTTTGACTTAATAACTGCAAACGTAAAAAAATCACTAGATAATCTTGTAGATGAATATGGGGCGGTAATAACGAAACAAGCTATTCTTGATGCCAAAAAACAAGGTAAATCTCATATCAAGTATGTTGAAGGTGTTTTAAAAAATAAGATGCTTGAAGAAAATATTCCTGCAAACAATTCAAAAAGAAAGCGATTTGTTAAACCAACTTTATCCGAGATTGAGCAGTATTGTATTGAAAGAAAAAACAATGTAAACGCTGAACATTTCTTTGACTACTACGAAAGTAACGGCTGGAAAGTAGGAAAGAACTCCATGAAAGATTGGAAAGCAGCAGTCAGAACTTGGGAGCGTAGCGAATACAGAAATGTAAAAGTGAGTAAGAAACAACAAGCCATTGATGTTGTTAATGATTTAATGCAAGAGTTTGGGGGTGCAAATGAACAATCAACAACAGATAGTGAAAGCACTATCGATGTTACAGCTAGCGTACAGTACTGATATGCCAAAGGAACGCATGAAGTTATATGTTTATAAGCTATCAGATATTAACCCAGTTACGTTAGAACAAGCGGTGAATAATTTAATCGATAGATGTAAATTCTTACCAACGATTGCAGAAATCAGAGAGGAATGTTCCGCATTAAGTGCTTTTGTAAATGCACATGAGGAACTTCCTACTGCACAAGATGCATGGGAAAGGGTGTATCAAGTAGCTAGATCATATGGCTATGAAAAGGGTTTAGACAAATTAGAGGGTTTAACAAAACAATGTGCCAAAGCAATTTGGAAATCGTTCGACCCTCAAAACGGCGATAACTTCAACGAAACATCATGTAGGGCGCAGTTTGTTAAGAACTACGAAGTACAAGAAACAAGGGAACGTGAGCGATTGAGATTGTCCAACTCAATCAAGGATAATCACTTGTTATTAAAAGCAAGAGAAAAGGCAGAGCGTGAACGAGCGTTGATTGGTGCTGGTCAAAAGCAAATCGAAATGACCTCTACAGGTAACTTGGTAGAGGTAGCCAAAGAACAAGTAGATGTAGCAGAAATAATCAACAAAAGCAAAATATCTGACAAAGGGAAAGAGTTATTGAAACAAGCAATAGGGGGTTAAATGTGAGGGAAAGAGTGAAAGAGTTTGATGTAAGTGTAAACGTTAGCTTTAACGTTAGTTTTCAAGTCATGGCAACTAGCGAGGCACAGGCAAAAGTAAAGATTGAAAACTTGCTTGAAATTATGAGGAATGAGGCAACAGTCGATTGCCATATTCACCCTAGCTACGATGTATATGTAGATGGTTGTGAGGCGGAATTAAACGAACTTAGTTATTGGTAAGGGGGATAAATGCTAAGTAAGAAAAGAAAGATGGTAATAACTATTGAGATACCTCTAAATGTTGCCACGCAAGAAGAGGCAACTCAACAGATGCAAATGATTATGAAAGCAGATGCACGAACCTTTGAAAGCCTAGAGGAAATCATCAAGGTATATAAAGGTACGATGTGCATCGAACAGAAGATATAGGAGGAATGAATGAATACAGTACAAATCTTAGGTAATTTAGCACGTGATCCAGAAGTGCGTTATACACAATCTGGAAAAGCGGTAGCCACATTTACAGTAGCAGCAAGCAACACTTTCACATCAAGCGATGGTGAAACAAAAGAACAAACTGCTTTCATTAATTGCGTAGCATGGGGAAAGCTGGGCGAAAGCATTGGAAATTTGAGAAAAGGCAATAGAGCGTTTGTAGAGGGTAGACTTCAAACACGTTCTTATGAAACGGCTGACGGACAAAAACGATATGTAACAGAAGTAGTAGCAAACTTTGTAGGTACATCATTAACGAATGATGAAACTGCATCTAGCAACTTTGATAGTTTTGAGCAACCACAAGACGAAAACATTCCGTTTTAAGAGGTGATTGCATGGTTAGGATTACAACATTTACAAATAGTGGAGTTAGGATTTTTGTAACGAAAGATTATGAAACGAAAGAAAGTTTTACAAGAGATTTAGGAAGAGCGCTTGACGGAAGAATGCAGTGCATATGGTTTGAGGACATAAACGGAATATTAGTAACTCTATCTCCTATAGGCTGCATTATCGAAGTTGAAGAAATCAAGGAGTAGTCATGCTAGTAAAAAACGAAAATGAGTGGTGTTGGTGTATTGATGAGTATGTAGGATATCCGCACAAAAGCATTGAAGATGCGGTTAAGGAATTTACGGATACTTATCCAGCTGATGAAGTATCAAAAGTTAGAATTGGAAACCCATATTATTATGTTCCTACTGTTAATGCAGAACGTGTTATTGAAGATGTTTTTAGTAGTGATCTTGATGATGAAATAGCGGAATGGTCGGAAGATTATTTGCTAGATGTAAAACAAGAACATATAGACGAATTGCAAAAGGAATTAACCGATGTATTTCGTAAGTGGGAAAAACGCCATGGATACAACAATACTTCATTTGTAGTATTTGAAACTATAAACCCTTTTGAGGATAAGGACTGAAAAATGAATGCACCATGTAAGGGATGCGAATACAGAGAGGTAGCTTGCCACGTAAAGTGTCCAGCTTACCGAATGTACAAACGCAAAAGGGAAACGATGCAAAAGAACACTATCAAGCAGAATGATGTGTTAGCGTACCTTGGAGATAATGTAAAGAAAGTTAAGCACCGCATGAGAAAAGTAAAGTATGGATGTGTGGTGATTGATTAGAGGTGAATAGGAAAGAGGATGCATATATGGGGGTTGTTTGATGATGGCAACGGCTGCTATCGTCAAGCGGTAGATGAATATAACGTGAATATGGGGGGGCAGCACACAATAACATCAATAGGTATTGGTGATGCGTGTATCAACCAAGACCTTGCAGTTAATACGCTACATAAACCAAACGCACTATGGGAACAGTTGGACAAGCTAGATAGACCAGATGTTATTCTAGCTAGTCCGCCCTGTGAAAGTTGGAGTGTGGCAAGTGCCATGAAAGGTGGCAATGCGTGTTGGAAACAAGAAAAGGATATGACTATCAACTTGTTTGGTGAATACGAACAAGGGAGTAAATTCACAATCAGAAATCATGCTGACTATGAAAACTACCAATTCAAGTATGATAAGTCATTCCTAACACGTATCAATGGTGAAATGTGCATCTACAACACATTGAAAATCATTGAGCGATACCAACCTAAAGTATTCGTGATTGAAAACCCAGCATATGGGCGGATATGGGAGTACATCAAAAACGTAATAGGGTTCAATATTCCTTATGAAAACCTAACATATTACAACAACTATGATTACCCAGTTAAAAAACCTACAAAGTTTGGTAGCAATATCGATTTGAAACTACTCAAAGATGATATGAAAAACCAAATCAAATTTAATAAGTTAAACATAAAAGGAATAAACCGATACAACATGAGGTCGCATATTCCGTTGGAGTTAGTAAAGGATATTTTAAAAATGTGTGAACAATACGTAGAGGGATGAGTGAATGACAGAACAAGATATTCAAGATGCATTAGGACGGCATCTATTTCTTAAAAATATATGTATACCAAATGTGATGATGAGGGATAGTGGAAAACCACCTTATGAGGCTGACTTTATCTACTTCAACTTAAACACTTTGCACTTAACAGAAATTGAAATCAAAACTGATATAAACGATTTTAGGAATGATTTCAAGAAAGCACGTTACCATGACAATCACAATGTTATGTATTTGTATTATGCATTACCTAGAGATTTGTACGATGATCATTATGAAGTAATTGATGAAATGCTTGGTGATGCTGGCTTAATCTTAATCGATGAAATAAATACATTTGATTTTCGAGGTAATCTTTATGATTTTGGCGGTTTTGTAAAGAGAGCAAAACGAATAAAAGGTTCTGTTAAATTGAACGAAAAGGAAAAGGAATACTATATGAGAATTGGGTGTATGAAATGGGTGAATAGATAATGCCAATAAACAGTAAAGATAAAGGAAAACGTGGTGAACGAATGTGGCGAGATGTATGCCGTGCTAATGGATTTGATAAAGTAAGGCGAACAGTCCAATATTGCGGTAATACAGGCGATGCATCGGACTGTATAGGACTGCCTAACATTCATCAAGAAGTAAAGTTTGTTGAAAACCTAAATGTACGTAAAGCATACGAGCAAGCGGAACACGATGCAAAACAAGCAAACAATGGCGATATACCTATTGTGGCTTGGAAGAAAAGCAATAAACCTTGGTTAGTGGTATTAAGTGCGGATGATTTCTTCCGCATATATAAGGAAAGTGAGTGGAGCAATGGCGGTTAATATGAGTGAGTTTGTGCCAGACAATAACCTTAACGGGTTAGCGCTAGCAGCTTGTGTATATGGAAATATAAGTGCTGGTAGAGCGTTATGTTGTTTAGGTTTAAAAGGCACAAAACCACAGAAAACATATACACGTGCAAGTGAGTTAGATGGAAATTCATTATTGCAAATGCATAACGCTGGAATGTCATTAAGGGCAATTAGTTATCAAGTAGGAGCAGATTATAAAACGGTGAAAAAAGCGTTAGTTATGTTAGGGGTGGAGTTTTGAGAGAACAAATGAAAGTAAAGTTAGTAAGTGAATACGCACAACTACCAACAAGAGGTAGTGAAGATGCAGCTGGGTTAGACCTATATTGTCCGTTTCACATCAAAGTGCCTGCAGATAGTCAAAAGAAAATACCACTAGGGGTGGCGGTGGAAATACCGAAAGGTCATATGGGTTTACTTGTGCCACGAAGTAGTATGAGTAAAACACCATTAAGATGTGCCAATAGTGTAGGTGTTATCGATGCTGACTATAGAGGTGAACTAAGCATCGCATATGAGAATGTATCTTGTAGTGATTACACAATATTTAGATGTGATCGCATCGCACAATTAATCATCGTTCCAGTAGCAATGGTCGATGTATTAGAGGTCGATGAGTTAAGTGAAACAGAACGTGGTGCTGGTGGTTATGGCAGCACAGGAAAATAAATAATGGATAAATTAACTAGAGAACCATTGACTAAAGAACGAGAGTTAGAGTTAAAACTAGCGATTTTACGAATTAATTATGAAAGCGAGATTATAGCTAATAAATTAGAATTTGAAAGGCGCATTAGGGAAACAAACCGAAAGATGAATAATATGATTGGTTACATGGCTATCGGTGGCTTGATAGTATCGATATGTTTCTTTATATGGATGTTAGTAGGAGTGGTGAATAGATAGTGTGTAGTCCGATTTATACTGTTAAGTTAAGAAAAATTCAATTAGATCACAACGATAAAAAGCTACAACGTATGCATGACATGGAACGTGAGGGTGCATTAATGTGTGCAGCGTTACTAATGCTATCGATGTTAGTTGTGATTTCATTCGTGGTGTTGTGGTTGATTGTGTAGGTGGTGTCGATATGAAAGATAAAATAGTTTCTACTATATTGGTAGGAATGCTAGTTTGGAGTTTTGTATTATTGGTTATCTTTACATTTATGTTGTTATATCCATTGTTTAAGTAAAGGATATGGGCGGTGAAATATCCGCCCTATCATAAGAGGTGAATAAAATGAATGAAGAAAATAAAAATGAATTAAGTATTAGTGAACCTGAATGGCAAGCTAGATTTAGAGGAGAGTATAAGGAATTAAAAGAGCGTTACAACAAACTGCACAGAATGATTGTTAAATATGATGCTGGAACTTTAGATTTTAAACCAACGTGTCCTATAGATTTATTGCGTAGGCAAAAGGCTATTATGGGAGAGTATTTAAACATACTTGAAATTAGAGCGGAAATTGAAAATGTACGTGGTTTAGATGCTGATAACACTAAAGTAAAAATCGATTATGAAATAGCAAAGAATGGGAGATTTGCATGAGTAGCTATAGCGGTTACGTTGAACATTCCGACTTTTACATAAGACCTCAAAGTTACCAAGATGCATTTGATTTCTTGTGCCAGTTGGCATTTGAAAGCGAAGAAACTGTGTTCTGTATTGGTAAAGCTATTGAGTACGATAAGAGTTATGGCTTTGATGAAGATGATAACTTTTATTTAGAAGATGAAGTGATGTTTGTTTGGAATGAGGAAAAAGGAGATTGGGTAGAGTATGATCACAGATAAACAAGGTAGAGAATGTGTTGACTGGTCGAAAGTGGCAGTTGATACACCTGTATTAGTTGGAAGTGTTGAATGTGGGTGTTGGGATAGAGGACATTTTGCAAAATACGAAAATGGAAAAATATATACATGGGGTTTTGGGAAAACATCATTTACTGCACGAGGTGTTGGTTCCACTGTTGCGTGGTCATATGCAAAACTAGCAGAGGTATAAATACATGGTATGGTTTATGTTCTTTTGTTTGATAGTTGCTATGGGTAATGTAAACAATTGTTATGCAAATGCAATTATATTTATAGCATGGTGTGTGTTGGTTTACTTGATACTTATAAATGGTGGCTTTAACGAGTGAGGTGAAGTGTTTGGGAGAATATGACGAAAAGAAACTAATAGAAAAGGCGGTTGAGTACCTACAACCTGTTAAGTTAATTGATGTACAGATAGCATCTATCAAGGAAGAAATCAATCAACTAAGAGCGAACCTTACATCAATAGGTGCGATTGATTACTCAAAAGATAGAGTAACAGGCGGTGGAACTCCGCAAGGGTTAGAGGGTAGTGTAGCAAGGTTCTTAGATACAGTAGCAGAACGTGATAAGCGTATTGATGAGTTATCAAAGCTAAAATGCGATGCGATCACTAAGATAGATAGCCTAGATGAAAAGCTAGGGGCAATCATCTTGCGGTATGAGTTTGTACTCAACAATACAACAGAAGATGCATACAAAATGATTGGGTGTTACTCAACCAAACAGGCGAAACGATATAAGCAAAAGGCATTATTGGAGTTTGGGCAAAAACTTGTCCAGTAATGTCCGCAAATGTCCGTGAATGTCCATATACCTATAGTTTGCTATTAGGTATAATATATATGTAGAAGTTGCCACTAAGCGACTACTACCACTCTTTCCTTAGGACATCAAACACAACAACAAGCACGCCCATAAAAGAGCGTGCCTTTGTTGTATATGGGCGAAATGGAACGTATAGCGCTAACGGTCGCAGAGTAGCAGCGCAACCATAATTGATTACTAAGGAAACAACACTATACTTTTTTCTAATTTCAATCTGAAAGTATGTGTTAAGACAAAAATTTTATATGTAAATTTACTGCTAACTGATAAGGGTGGGTCGAATATCCTCACAATATATAGCTTATACATTATTAACCTTAAAGATATGAACCTGCCCTAATTAGTTACACATTGAATACTGACAACTAGCAGCCTCCAAAAGAAACTTATTCATATTCTTGTTGTTACTTAACCTAACACGATTATAATTCATCAAAATGTTAGTTGTTGGTATTGAGTGTGTAATGATCATTGAAAACTAGGTGTGTTTCTCTTTTCCAACTTTGTATTCTTTTATTCACAGTTGAACTCCAAATTGCGTAAATTGTCATATCATCAACGCACCTAGTTTTGAGTGATTATTGAAAACTGAAGTTATGCTTGTGTCCTAGGCACTAACTATTATGCGTTAGCTAACAAGAGTGTAGCAGTATAACTTTGGTTTTGAGTAATCAATACAAACAAAATGAATAAAACTATCATAAAATGAGGTATATCTACGTGGATATATCTCATTTTTTGCATAAATCTATCATAAAGGGGAGATTATGACAGAGGTAAGGTGTTGTAAAAGTAAATGCTTGAACAACAAAAAGGGAGTGTGTACCGCAAGCATGATAGAGTACGACGGCTTATGTCAAACATATATTACTTGTGGCGGTGCAAGTAAAGGTAATTATGGCTTATGTGTTAGATCACATGGGAAACTAAAAAGGAAAGGTGGCGAAGTGCTTAAATGATTAAAGCGATTAAACAATTCATTGAAGATAGAAAACTATTCAAACAAGCAGCCAAGAACTTGAATGATAAAGAACTACAGGCTAAAGCAAAATATGCATATGAGCATCGTGGCGATAATATGATTACACTCATTGATGGTTTAGCTATCTTATGTGCGGTACTAATCTTAATTGGTATTGTGTGGTGTTGGATGTGAATTATCAACCAACGATAAAGAAACTATTAACCGCATTACGGATGAATGGTAGACGATATGTAGTCGATACAAGGCAATCATGGAGTAAATACGATAAGCCTTGCAAGATATATATTGTCAGTCGAATGTACACGGAAGAGGAATATAAACTAACATTCCCTCATAAGTATAAAAAAGGTAAGACCTTTAAACCTAAACAACTTTATAAGAAAGAAAGTGAGTACAGTAGCACCAAGCAACACGAGGTGTTACTTTTTTTAGTTAAAGCATATAAAGGTGGTGATTGATATATGGCAGATGCTAGTAAACTAACTGAAAAAGAACGAATATTTGCAGATGAGTATATCAAGACTACCAATGCAACACAGAGTGCAATTACGGCTGGATATTCAGAAAAGACTGCAAGAAGTAAGGGTAGCCAGTTATTAACAAAAGTAAACGTGCGTAAATACATAGATGAAGTGATGCACGAACGCAGTAAAAATACAATCGCAACTGCTGATGAAGTCCTACAATACCTAACTAGGGTTATGAATGGCGAAGAGAAAGATGCGTTTGGTTTGGATGTATCTGTGAATGATAGAACAAAAGCAGCAGAACTCTTAGGTAAAAGACATATGCTATTTACTGATAAGGTGAAACTTGATGCAGAAATAGAGATTGATATATCCGATAGGATGAAACAAGCAAGGGTGAAATCAGATGAAGTACAACAAGGCACAACTGATTGATGCGTTGGGTTCGTTCACTCATGATCCATTAGGCTTTGTATATTTCGCATTCCCTTGGGGTGAAAAAGGAACACCGCTTGAAAAATTTGATGGTCCTGATGAGTGGCAAATCAAGATTTTAAAAAAGATTGGTGAAGAATTAAAGAAAGGCAAAAGTCTTTCAAAGGCAATTAAAATTGCAATCGCATCAGGTCATGGCATCGGAAAATCAACATTAGTATCGTTTCTTATTTTATTTTCTATGGCTACACATGAAAATACAAGGGGTGTTGTTACTGCAAATACAGAAAAGCAGTTATCGTCTAAAACATGGGCGGAGTTAAGCAAATGGTACAACCTATTCATAGGTAAAGAACTATTTGTATACACCGCAACTGCATTGTTTAGTGCAGATAAGCAATATGAGAAAACATGGCGGATAGATGCTATTCCGTGGAGCGAAAGCAACCCTGATGCATTTGCTGGTCTACATAATCAAGGAAATCGTATCCTTATTATATTTGATGAGGCATCTTCTATAGCTGATATCATATGGGAAGTTGCAGAGGGTGCTTTAACGGATAAGGAAACAGAAATTATATGGTGCGCCTTTGGAAACCCTACTAAAAATAGTGGACGGTTTAGAGAATGTTTTAGAAAGTATCGCAATTACTGGCACACAGAACAAATTGATAGTAGAACTGTTAAAGTTTCAAACAAAGTTTTGTTAAATGAATGGGTAGAACTCTATGGAGAAGATAGCGATTTTGTAAAAATTCGTGTTAGGGGTATTTTCCCTAGTGCATCTGATACACAGTTTATCTCCGCATCAATCGTGGATGAGGCACAGAAAAGAGTATACAAGCCTACTGACTTTAGTAATCTACCGACAATCATCGGTGTTGACCCTGCATGGACTGGTGGCGATACGTTAGAAATCGTAATGCGACAAGGCTATTCAATGAAGTGTTTAGCAACGATTGAAAAGAATGACGATGATATGCGAATGGCTAACCTAATAGCACAATTTGAGGATGAGTACAAAGCAGATGCGGTGTTCATTGACCAAGGCTACGGAACTGGCATTTATAGTATCGGTAAGTCAATGGGAAGAAAGTGGCGGTTAGTTGCTTTTGGGGGTAAAGCACCTAATGATGTGTACCTTAATATGCGTGCATATATGTGGGGTGAGATGAAAGCGTGGCTAATAGAGGGCGGTTCTATTCCGCCTAACGAACAAGGGTTATATGATGACTTAACAAGTCCAGAGGCTATCATTGATAAGAATGGACATATCCAACTTGAAAGCAAAAATGATATGAAAAAACGAGGGTTACCATCTCCAAATAAAGGTGATGCATTAGCCTTGACCTTTGCGTTCAGGGTCAATAAAAAAGTGAATGTAGGGAGTAGGGTTCATGCTAACACAGAGTATGATCCATTTAAAAGATAAGGGGTGATTAGTAAATGTGCATGAAAAATAAGATGCCTGATACACCGATGCCAGCACCAGCACCAACTGTACAAACAGATGATGCAACAAAGGTAACTGGTGAAGAGTGGTTTTCTAAAAAGAAAAAGAATAAAAAAGGCTTTGATAGCACTATTCTTTCCACGGCAACAGGCACTAAGAACACATTAGGGGGTTGAAGATGCAAGGTACTATTTTATCCACGCTTGCTAGACAACCAACTAACACAGAACCTAAAAAACGTGATTACACGAAAATTAAGGCGAAGTTTAAAGCGATGTTTGATAATCGTCAAAAGTACATTTCAAGATGGAAAGACATTCGAGATTATCAACTACCTTTCCTTGGTGTGTTTGACGATGAACAAGACCAATCGAAAGTCTACACCGATAAGATTAATAATGGCGTAGCTTGGGAAAGTTGCCAAATATTCGCTAGTGGTGTAATGAGTGGCATGACACCGCCTAGCCGTAAGTGGTTTAAACTCACGTTAGAAAACGCTGAACTAGCTGCTAATAGTAAGGTAGCGGAAGTATTAGACGATAGGGAACAAATATTGTATGCAGTATTTGCAAAGTCTAACTTTTACAACACAGTACATCAAACCTATATGGAGTTGCCTTTTGGCCAATCGCCTATGTCAATCATGCCAGATGCAAAAGTAGGTGTGCGGTTTACATCTTACCCTATTGGAACATACGCATTAGAGTGCGGTAGTAATGGTGATGTAAATACATTTGGTCGCAAGTATCGAATGACGGCTGACCAATTAGTGGAAGAGTTTGGTTATAATGCTTGCCCTGAAAAGGTTAAACGTGCTTATGATGAGGGCAAGGGTAACGCAAGTACATTTATTGTGTGTTGGTTTGTATTGCCTAACAAAGACCGTAATGGAAAACTAGGCAATAAGAATATGCCTTATTCCTCTATCTATTGGATAGAAGAGAGCAACACAGATGAAATACTAAGACATAGTGGTTTTGAAGAATGGGCAATACCTATTGCAAGACACACTACTCATGATCTAAGCGGTTATGGTAAAGGGTGTGCATGGTTCGCACAATCAGATGCACAAATGTTACAACTGCTTGAAAAAGATTTAGTAACCGCTATTGAGCTTGGTATTAAACCACCTATGAGTGCATCATCTGGTGTAATTGGTAGTGTAAATCTATTTCCGGGGGGTGTAACGGAAGTTGATACAAACGAAAAAGTTGAACCTATATTTAACGTTGGAATTGACGTGGCAAACGTACAAGCTAAGATACAATTCGTATCTGAAAGTATAAAGCGTGCCTATAGTGCTGATTTATTCTTAATGCTAGATAACCTAGATGCAGGGCAAATGACTGCACGTGAGGTTATGGAGCGTACACAAGAAAAGATGCAACAATTAGGTCCTGTCGTTGAACGATTACAAAGTGAGTTTTTAAACCCAATCATTGAACGTACTTATGGCATCTTGGATAGAGCTGGAATATTTCCACCGATTGACGATGATGTAGCAGAAATGCTTAATGGGTTAGATGTGAAGATTGAATACATCTCACCATTGGCGCAAGCACAGAAAATGTCATCCTTGGTGAATATTGAACAGTACTATGCGTTCATTATGTCATTAGCACAGGGTAATGCTAACATCGTTCAGAAATTCAACTTTGAAGAGGCAGCGGACATTTATGGTGTAAACCTTGGTGTACCAATTAAGGTTATTCGTTCCAATGATGAGTATCAACAAATCATGGGGCAACAACAACAAGCACAACAAGAGCAAGAGGAACAAGCACAAGCATTACAAATGGCACAATTAGCACCTCAAATGGCTGGTGCTGCTAAACAAGCAACAGATGCAGCCAATGACGGAAACCCAGTAATGCAACAGTTAATGGGTATGGGGGTGTAGATGAAAACAAAACAAGATTATATTCGTGATCGTGATATTGATGCGTTGAACCACGTACTAAGTACTGAACTTGGTAGGTGGTTTTTTTGTAGGCTTTTAGACCGAACCAATATATTGAAACAATCATTCACAGGTAATTCTGAAACATTCTTCAACGAGGGGAAACGAAAAGTAGGGTTAGCCTATATGAATGATTTGGGAAGTATTGGTGATGGTGTAGAGGGTGTTAAGAAATATCATCAAGCACAACTTGAATATATCGAACAACAAAAACTATTTGAGGCATTAACAGAGAAAGGTGAACAACCATAATGGCAGATGAAATTTTAACTGGTACGAACGATAACACAGGTAGTACAGATGGTGGTACACCGCAAGATACGAATACACAAGACCAACAACAAGACACAATCTTAGGTGGAGGTACTGACACAAGCGGTAACCAAGAACCACCTACAGAACCAACTGTGTATGATTTCACAAAAGCATTTGATAGTGGTGAAGTAGACCAATCAATCGCAGATGAGTTTTCCAAAATGCTTAATGGCGTAGGTGCTACGCAAGAGCAAGCAGTAGAGTTAGCTAAATTTGGTAACAAGTATGCTACAGACCTTGTAACTGCTTACGAAACACAAAAGCAACAAGCGTTAGTTGAACAATACGAAAGCTACAAAGAAAACGCAATTAAAGAATTAGGAAATAAATTTGATGAAACTGTAGCTAAAGCAGGTGCAGGTATTGAGTTGATTGAAAAAACAATTCCTAATATTCGTGAAATTCTAGCTGAAAACGGCTTGGGTAATCGTATCGAAGTTATCCGTATGTTTGAAAAAATCGCTGATATGGCTGCAGAAGATAGTAATGCAGGTGGCGGTCAACCAACTGGTGGAACGCAGTCAGAAGAGGCAATCAGACGCAATCTTTATCCGAGTATGTTCAAAAAATAAAAGGAGAAAATAATTTATGGCTACAATCGGAACACAAAACCCTACTTTAATTGATTTGCAAAAGCGTATGGATCCCAACGGAAAAATCGCACAAATCATCGAACAATTAAACCAATCTAACGAAATCATTCAAGACATGACAATGATTGAATGTAATGATGGTACATCCAACAAAACAACTGTACGTACTGGCTTGCCAGATGCTACATGGCGTATGCTTTATGGCGGTGTTCAACCATCTAAATCTACTACAAAACAAATCACAGATACTTGTGGTATGTTAGAGGCTTACTCCGAAGTAGATAAAGATTTGGTTAAACTTTCCAATGACCCTGTAGCGTTCCGTGCTACAGAAGATAGTGCATTTGTAGAGGCTATGGGTCAAGAAATCGCACGTACACTTTTCTATGGTGATGAAACAACACCTGAAAAATTTATTGGTTTATCCGCACGTTTTAATACATTAGACCCTAAGAAAGCTGATAGTGCTAAAAATATTATTGATGCAGGCGGTACTGCTAACCTTGCATCCATGTGGCTTGTAGGTTGGAGTCCACTTACAGTACATGGCATCTATCCACGTGGTAGTGAGGCAGGCTTACAACAAGAAGATTTGGGCGAAGTAACAATTACTAAACCTGATGGTTCTATGTTCCAAGGTTACCGCACTCACTTCAAACAAAACATTGGTTTAGCGGTTCGTGATTGGCGCTATGTAGTGCGTATCGCTAATATTGATATGAAAGCTATTAAAGAAGATATTTCCGCAGGTCCTAACTTGATTAACTTAATGATCCGTGCAGAAGAAAGAATGCAATCTCTTACTGGTTGCCGTCCTGTATGGTACATGAACCAAGAATTGCGTACATTCTTACGTTTGCAAAAGAACAAAGTACATGGTTCTACAATCACAGAAGAAATGGAAATGGGCAAAATGGTTACACGTGCTAATGGTATTCCAGTACGTAAAATCGATGCATTGCTTTCCACAGAAGCACGAGTTACTGCGTAATTAATAGGGGGATAAACATATATGATTATTGATACTCAAAATACATTCTTTTGGAAAAAAGATATTACAACAAACACTAACTCCGATGTAATTATGAATGGTAATGGTGGCGATGCTGACCCTAACTTGTTCCTTGTAATTCGCATCGACAAAACAGTAACTGGTACACCTTTGTTTAATGTGTACACTTCTGATACTGATAACATGGCTAATGCGGTATTGTTGCATGGCATTACAATGGTAGCGAATGCACCAGCTGGCACAGAATACAAAGTGCGTTTGGCTAATGGCGGTAAGAAATATATCCGCATCAACGCCAATAATATGACTGGCGGTACTATCTCCGCATTCTTAACAAGTGGCATTAACATTAAATAAGGTGGATAATATGGAATACGTTGCAAAAGTAACCCTTTATCACAATACAAAGGGTTTAATTGAAGAGGGAAAAACAGTTGAATTTACAAAAGAAGAAGTAGCTGAATATGATAAGGACTACTTCAAAGATTTATTTGAAACTGTTGGTGCAGAAGAAGTCGCAGAAGTAGAACCTACAGAAGAAACTGTAGAGCCTACAGAAGAAAAACCAAAGGCGAAAACCAAAGGTAAAAAAGCGGAAGAAACTGCTGAATAATTGAACGAGGGGTGCTTATGCATCCCTCTTTTTTTATAGAAAGGTGGAAATATGACACCTACTGATATTTGCAATCAAGCATTATCGCTTATCAATGCAGGTCGAATACGTTCTATTACAGAAGAAAACGAACCTGCTAGACAATGCAGATTGCATTATGATCTAACACGTAAAGTATTGTTAGAACAATATGAATGGAATTTTGCACGAAAGCGTGAGCGTGCGGTACTATCTGAACATAAAATAAATGGTTGGAATTATGTGTATGCATATCCAGAAAAATGCGTTCGCATCTTAGCGGTGTTACCACAGGGTGAACGATACCGAGCGGAACAACAACGAGAATATGATGTGTATCTAACTGACAATAACACTAAGTACATTGTTAGTGATGTACTATTGATGCATATAGATTACGTTTACGATGTAACCGATGTAGATATAATGAACCCTATATTTGTTAAAGCGTTGGTGTGTAAGATGGCATCTGATTTAGCTATGCCACTAACTGGCAATAGTGGTTTGTTTGACCAGTCCTATAAACTGTATCAAGCAGCCGTGCAAGAGGCAAAGTCTATGAGTGCTAAGGAACGCAGATTGAATATGCCTTATATCTCTAACTATTTAAAAGCAAGGAGTTGGTGATATGCAACCTATGTATATCGGACAAGTCGCATTTACTACTGGCGAAGTATCGCCAGATGTATCAAGCAGATTTGACTTAGAACAATATAAAAGTGCATTACTACTTGCTGAAAATGCGGTGATTAGACCTTATGGAGCGGTAGCACGTAGGCAAGGTTCACAGTTTATCGGATATGCAAAATACAATGATAAAAATGTTAGACTGTTTGAATTTACCACTAACCGCAACCAATCATTCCTGCTAGAGTTTGGACACCTATATATAAGGGTGTGGAGGAATGGTGAGTACACCAACTTAGAAATCAATACACCGTTTGAAAGCGAAATTGTAAACGAACTAAACATTATCCAGAGTGGCGATGTAATGTTCATTTGTAGCGGTAAATACCCTATCCATACATTATCTAGGTATAGTGATACAGACTGGAAACTAGGTGTATACAAGTTATCCGAGCAACCATACGAGGATATTAACACCGATAATACTCATACATTAGTTGTAAATGGTGATACTATCACATCTACTAAAGATCTATTCACACAAGATATGGTAGGTAGTGTAGTACAGATTGCCTACTACGTTGAGGCGGTGCATACACAGGTTAGCGGTAGCGTTGTAGAGAAGAAAGTCTACCGCTATATGCAAGGACAAAGAATTGAAAAGACCTACAACAATATCAATTACAATGTTGAAAATTACAGTACCGATACAGAACTATCATGGAAATTCACTACTCATGGAACATGGGAGGGTACAGTAAAAATACAGATTTCCAACAATGATGGGCAAACGTGGAAAGACTATAGAACATACACCTCTAATAAAGACTACAATGTAACAGATAGCGGTAAGATAGAGGCTGGAGCAAGGCTTAAATATGTATCCGATATTAAAAGCGGTTCTGTGAATTGTGATCTATCAATTCTACCATTCATGCAATATGGTGTAGTTGAAATTGTAAGTGTAGAAAATAGCAAGACTGCAAAAGTTAATATCTTGAATGGTATTAAAGAGGGTGAGCCTAGCCACCAATGGAAATTAGGCAGTTGGAATAGGGGTAAAGGCTATCCTAAATTATGTACATTCTACCAAGATAGATTTATTGTAGCTGCTACGGAAAGCAAACCTAACTTCATCTGGTTTAGTCGAACTGGTGATTATCCTAACTTTGGTGTAGAAAAAGTAGGCGGTACGATTACAGATGATAGTGCAATCACACTACCAGTAATCAACCGCAAGATGCATGAAATCAGACACCTAGTACCAGCCAATGACTTAATCGTTTTAACAAGTGGTAATGAATGGATAGTAGATGGGAGTAAGACTATTACACCTACTAACTGCTATTTGAAAACACAAACACAACGTGGTGCATTGAAATGTGAACCACAGTTTATCGGTAATAGATGCGTATTCGTTCAAGAACGTGGCGGTACTGTTCGAGATATGGGGTACTCTTATGAGAGTGATAACTACACAGGGCAAGACCTTACATTGTTTGTTAAGAATTTGGTTAAAGGTCATACCACCATAACAAGTGCATATGCACAAGATCCAGACTCAATCATTTACTATGTACGTGATGATGGACAGTTAAATTGCTTAACCTACATTCCAGAACAAAAGGTGTATGGTTGGTCGCATTTCTTGACTAAAGGTAAATACAAATATGTAGAGAGCGTGGCAGAGGGAGAACAAGACACAATCTACTTTGTGATTGAACGTACTATTAATGGAGTAATAACTCAATGCATCGAATGTAGCAAGCCTTTGTATGCAGATGATGGTTCAGATGTATTCGTTGATTGTTTTATTAAAAAAACTTTCAGAGAGAAAACAGACACTATCGAAGTACCTCATCTAATTGGTGAAAGTGTAGACATTGTTACAGGAACAAAACAGATGCCATCCGTGGTAGTGCCTGAAAGCGGAATTATCAAACTAACGGATAAGGTAAATGATATAACTGTAGGGTTACGATTTACTACACGCATTAAATTGCCTAGTATCGAGCAACAAATAAACGATGGAACATTACAATGTAGAATTGCTACTGTAACACGTTTAGCGTTGCGATTGTACAAATCATTTGGTGGTAAAGTTGGTAGAACATTTGATGAAATGGATAGTCTAACTTTGAAATACAACGAACTATATACTGGTGATGTTGCAATCGTGTTACCTAAAATTGCTGGAACAATGAGTACAGATACAACAATCTGTATATTACACGATAAACCGTTCCCATTTAACTTATTAGCGGTTACTAGAACCCTAGAAATAGGCGGTGGTTTGCCAAATGTTCATGGAATGTGAAATTAGCCGTTCTAAGCACGTTTCGTTAATTCGTGAGTTATATATCAACTTGCGACCGATAGATGCCTTAGAGGTTAAATATATCAATCGAAAAAATTCAAACTATGGCGAAAATGACTTTGTGAACGATATTCTTGGGGTGGATTATCAAAGTCGCATTGTTATTGATAATGACAAGCCGTTGTGTGTGTATGGGGTGTCTAACACATCACTAAATGGGATGAATTGCATTTACTTTTTGGGGAGTAAAGAATTTGAAAGTAGTTTAACGCTACAAAAACAATTTATAAAAGTTAGTAAAAATATCATTGGGGAATGGCTACAAACTAGGGAATGTTTATTTAATTACATACACAAAGAAAATCACCGCACCATTAGATGGCTAAAGTCATTAGGTGCGGTTATTCATTACGATATTAACGATGGGGATATGGTTTTATTCACATTGAGAAAGGGGGATGCGAATGTGTAACCCTATTGCATTAACTGCAGCAAGTATGGTTAGTACGTTGTTTATGCAACACCAACAAGGAAAGGCGCAAGCTGCAATGTATAACCAACAAGCAAGAGTGGCAGAGGCTAATGCACGCATAAGCGATCGCAAGCAAGAACAAATAGCAGACCAAGCCTTGCAAGAGCGAGATAAAATGTCCGATAAGATGCGACTTATCCAAGGGCAGAATGTAGCGGAAACTGGTGCTGGCGGTTTAACGATGAGTGGTACACCATTACAGTTGATGGCATCTAGCTATGACGAATACAACAAAGATATTCAGAATTGGGAAAGTAACAAGAATAATAGTATCTACAATGAATATCTTAATGGTATGAACTACCGCAACGAGGCAAGCACCGCACGAGCAGCAGCAAGCAACGCTAAATCACAAACTAGAATGGCTATGCTAGGAACGATATTGAGTGGTGCATCTAGTATCTATGGACTTAAAGGTCAGTATGGTGGTAGTAGTAATAGCGGTGGATATTATTCACCTAGCTTAAAAGCATCTCAACAATCTAACTTGGTTAGAGATGGTAGGTTTGTAAGAAATACTATCAGAAGTAATAAGTGGGGTATCTAATGCGGTTAGTAAATTACAATGGCGAGCAAAAACTAAATACAATTAGCGGTGGTGTGCAAGCTACTGGTAATGAATTAGCGTTTGGCGGAAATCAACAAGGTTTAAAAGGTGTAATTAATGCCATTGATAACATTAACGCACAGATGCAAAAGCGACTTGATGAAGATTTGAACATCGCCTATATGAACGCTGAAACAGATTATAAAAATCGTATATCGCATGAATTAACCAATAAAGAAACTGGTATTTTACACAAAGAGTTAAATGGTGCTGCTAATGTAACGCAACTATTTAACGAAAGTGAATACAATATCAGACAAGAAGTGTTAAGCAATCTACCTAATAACAAACGATTGCGTGAGCGATTTATTCAAATGGCGGATAAAGATTATCACGCAAATAATATGCGTGTCCAAGTGCATGAGCGTTCTGAACGTGAAAAGTACAAGGATGTAACCTTTAATAACAATGTGAAATCATCTGAACAAATTGCAGTACTAGGCTACAACAACCCTAATATTGTATCTAATTCTCTTAGCACCATTAAGAATAGTATTGAAACTATGTATGGTGATAGAGGCGAAGAATTTGTAAAAGCTAAGTATCAAGAGGTAGCAGACCGAGTAGGTGGTGCAATCATTGATGAAACAGTAACACGGAATGATATTACTGCAGGTCCACAAACCATAGCAGCACTACGAGAAATGGGTGTAAGTGAGGGTGTGTTGTCTAAAGCAGCCGTAGCAATCGATAAGGTAAACACACAACAAACTATTGATAAACGCATTGTAGGTGATGTGGACACTTTTGGTGAGGGGAACGCAGAAAAAGCAGCAGATGCATATATTTCTACATTACCTAAAGCAGGGCAAGGCGGAAATATGAACCTAGCAGCACTTGATAGTGCTGTTAATGAACAGTTAGGTAAGCCGTACTTGCTTGGTGGTGATGGTGGAGAAAGCACAGATTGCGGTAAATTTACGCTTGATGTGTCCGCAAAAGCTGGTGTTACGTTGAACTATCGCACCGCAGATGGTCAGTACTTGCAAGCAGAACAAGAGGGTAAACTTGTTAAAGATGTTTCGCAAGCACAAAAGGGTGATTTAGTATTTTGGCACGTTCCAAGTAATGAGGCTAGATGGGCAACTAGCGATGATCCGAATGCAGTTAATTCTGACGATAAAGCCTATAAAGGTGTAACTCATGTAGGCGTATATATGGGTGATGGTAAAGTTGCACAAGCTGGTAGTGGTGGTGTGTCTATTGTTAGTACTGATATATACCCTATCGTTGGTGTAGGTAAGTTTAGCGGTAGTGCTAAGGGATATACCGATGGCGAACTCTTACAAAAACGAGAAGCATATGTAAAAGCGTACAATGTAGAAGAAAGCAAGCGAAAGAAAGCAAGAGCAGAGGCACTAGCAAGACAAAAAGAGGCTATCCAATTAATGTTGTATAAGATGGAAGAAAATGGTGCATCTAATGGTGAACTAGCTAATGCGTTGAGTAATGCCATTGGTGATAATAAAGACTTAATTCTTGCATTTGGTTCACAAAGAAATCAGTTTATGCGAGCGGACAAAAAAGAGCAACAAGCCGCAGCACAATCTTGGGGAATGAATGAAATTAGGTCTATGCTTGGAAATAATAGACCACAAGAAGAAATCTTTAAATTTATTGATGATAACCATATAAACTTGTCATTAGAGCAATACAACTCGTTACGCAAAACTCTTAATGACCGTGATAACGGAACTGGTGATTATGCACCAGAGTTAGCTGGTGTGAATTATGTTCTTAATGATAGTTTAGAGAATATGAATGAGCAACAAAAAGGGTTGGCAAGAATAGGCTTTAAACAACAGATGGGTGCGTGGAAAGCTAAGTTTGTAGCAGCCGAGGGAAGAGAACCGACAACTGGCGAGTTAGATTGGGCTGCACATGAAATAGCAGGGCAAACAGTAATTCAGACTACAAATGTAGAACACTTTTGGCAAAATGGAGATAATTATAAAACTAATACATCAATGGCTATATTGGCTGGTGATGGTGTAGTTGATTGGAAAGTACTTGGCGATACACACTATATAAGACTTTATAAGTCTAATGGTGATTTTGAAGATATAGATGAGGGTACATTCCATGCTAGGTATAATATTGAGGGATAGGTGAGAATATGTCTAATAACCCATGGAAAATAGAACAACAAAAAATCAACCCATTTATTAACAAGGATGGTGATCATGGAGAGTTAGGCACACCTGTTAATGGAGTTGTAGGTAATGCGGTAGATGCAGTAAAGCAAGTAGGTAATGCGTTAGGCGGTTTAGCAGATGCACCTTATCTAGTCGATACAACTGGTAGTGGTAAGGATAGAACCTTACAGACTGTATCTACCATTGGTGAGGCTTTAAAGGAAAACCCTATTGTAAATAACCCAGCCTTGCAAGCTGCATCAGCACGCTTTATCTACGCAAGTAGTGATGCGGTAAAAGCTAATGCAGCACTAGACTATGCTAATAAATTAAACATCGGTGCTGATGTTATATTGAATAGTGGCGAAACAGGTTTTACAAGAGCAGCATATCTTGCAAATCAAGTAGAACGTGGTAGAACTGTACAATCTCTATATGATGAGTACCCAGAACTTTACAAGGTTAAATATGGTTCACAGTCCGAGGCTATGTATAGTTTAGAGAATTTACAGTCTATCAAATCTACTCATGGTATATGGGATAGCATCCAACAGAATATATGGTCTATCAATGATCAAATGAAATTAGGTGATGTTGGTTATGAGTTATCCAATACTACTGACCCTAAGAAAATTGAAGAACTCACAAACGAAATTCAACGCTTACAAACTAACCTTTCAAACTATCGTCATGCAGATGGACTAGATATAGCACAAGCAGTAATTGGTGAAACTGCAGGACAAGGCTACATGATGGCTAAACAAGGTGGGGCAGGTGCAGTTGCTGGTGCAGCCATTGGTGCATTAGTTGGTGGCTTGGCAACAGAGGGTGTAGGTGCAGCCGCTGGTGCTGCTACTGGTGCTAAATGGGGTGGCGGTGCTGATATGGCATACAATATGTATAAAATGTCATTCGGCAATAAGTACATCGAACTCATTCAAAAGAAAGATGCAAATGGTAATCGTGTATACACAGACCAAGAGGCTAATCAATACGCTATGTCATATGCTGCTATTGATGCTGGCATTGAGTTTGCAGCAACCGCAGCTATGGGTAAAGCGTTTAAAGCGGTAGCACCTAAAGGTATGATTGCAAAAGCTATTAGTGCTGGTGTTGGTGATACAGTTAAAACTTTTGATAGAGGTATTGGAACAACTGTTGCACAAATGGCTAAAAACTCTATTAAAGCTGGTGTACCTGAACTCTTTGAAGAGGGTTTGCAAGACATTAACGAAAAGGTACAACATAACCTAACACGTAAGGATAATGACCTAGAGGGTTATTATAGCGTAGGTGATATTGCTATAGGTTCACTAGATGCAATGAAACAAGCATTGCCAGCTGTAATAGGGTTTGGTGCTATCGGTGGTGCAGTAGGTGGTGTACGTACTACTAAGGCTTTCCGAGATTTTCAGAAATTGACACCAGAGCAACAACAAGCAGCTATCATCGCAGAGCAAAACCGCAATGGTGCAGTCATTATGGATAATGTTCGTAAAGATAGTGCTACCAATAAAATCGCAAAAGAAAACCCTGAACTCTACGGAAAAATCGTACAAGCACAGGGCGATAAGGTTGGAGTATCAACTCAATATGTAGATGTAGCGGAATTAGTACAATCTGAAAACGGACAACTTGCTATCCGTGATATGGTGGATAATGGCTTAGTAACACAAGAGGAAGTAAAAGCAGCTATTGAAGCTGATGCACCTGTTGAAATTCCTATTGGTAGCTATGCACAAGTATCAATGAACCTATCAGATGAAACAGTAGAGGCATTGAAACAAACCTCTTACTTTACTAGAGGTGGTATGTCATTGGCCACACTAGAACGTGCAAAACAAGAAGTGGATGTAGCTAAATCGGTATTGAAAGATGATACATCTAAACGTGCGGAACGTATCAAGGATGATATTATTCGTAATGAATTTGAGGGTGCATCTGATGTAGATCGTGAAGTACTTAATCAAGTGTTGGCAGACCCTACGAACATTAAACGTAACTTCAATAACTTATTGCATACCTTAAAAGAGCAATACAGAGAAACCTATGCAAGCGACTTTGACAATGCAGACAAATCTATCAATGATGCGGTAAGTACTGGTATTGAACCACAATGGCTAACTGATTATAAAGCTAACAATGGCGGTAAAGCACCACGCACTAATGCAGAACGTAGACGAGCAGCATATGAGTATAGCCGAGCGACTACAACTGCAAGCCTTGATGGTAACGTTGATGCACTAGCACAATCTGATGCACATTATGCAGATATGGAACATATGTTAATGCAAATCGAAAGTTTAGAGGCTATGAAAGATAAAGTCTTTGAATTGGCGAATAATGACATAGCGTTACGAATGCAGTTGTCAAAAAGCGGATATGATGTGTATAACGAAGTAGTCAAAGCTATTAGTGAAAGCACAAATAGAAAACAACGTGAAACTGCAAAAGCAAATGCATTATTGATGGCACAACACGCTGATATAATGGCACAATATATGCGACAAATGGGTAAAGGCGGTTATACCGCTATGGATTATTTGCGTGATAGCGTGCGAATTAACATGAATGCTAAATTAGGAGAAAAAGGCGGATATGCACAACCACTAAATGTTGATGTTGACTTAAATCACAGATTACAAGTTGTTGATTTAACAAATCTTAAAACTAATCTGAAAACAGAAAAAGACATAATAGATTTATTTAAAAATACACCACCACAAGCGGTTATGATTGAGGATGGTAAGGTTATTGTTTTACCACCTGATGATATTAATGGTATTAAACATATTCCATATGGTACGCAAAAAGGTAAAAAAATAGCAAATAAAAAAAGAAGAATTGTAGAAGATATTGCAAATATATTGCAACATAGTGTATTGATTGATAGCTCGCCTAATAATAAAATTGGCAGATCAAAATCTGGCATGAGCGCTAATCAACGTAAATCGCAAAATAGAAAAAATACTATTGTTAATTATCATAATTTACTATCGGCAATTCGTATTAATGGGAATTATTATGCAGTTAGATTTGTAGCAGAAGAAAAACAAGGGCATTTAACAGTATACCCAAGAACAGTTTATTTATACGATATAATTATGCAAAAAAGCAGTACTACTAGTCGCCCGACTCAGAGTGGCAATAGCCAAGCGGTCGGTCAAATGACCAGTAGTACTGCTTTTGATACTATAAGTATAAAAGACATATTGAATGGAGTCAAGGACGGAAAAGGTGTTTTATATGTAGATAATAATGGAAATGGCAATTATTACACACAAACATATAATCAATCAGCATGGCATGGTTCACCACATGACTTTGACACATTTGATTTAGGTGCTATTGGTACTGGTGAGGGTAATCAAGTACATGGTTGGGGATTGTATTTTGCTAAAGATAAGAAAGTATCTGATTTATATAGACGTGAATTATCTTTAATTCATGATGTTGATAAAGGCACATTATTTAAAGTTGATGTTCCAGATACTAAAACAATGATTGATGAACAACAGTCATTAAATGTTTTAAGTAAAGAAACAAAGCAAAATTTAAAAGCAGCAATTAATGCGTTACCAGAACAAGAAAAAGAAGTATTTATCAATGAATATACAAATAGCCCTTTATTTAACCATTATGCAAAAAAAGAAATTGATGAGTTAAATCGTAAGTTCAACCAACTAAATGATGAGTATTATTTACTTAAAGATAAATACCTTGATAAATATATTGAGGGAAACCTTAACACAATTACCCAGAGAACAATAAATAGATTAGCTGAAAAATATAACATTGATTTGAAGGCATTAAAAGAAAATCCAAATAGTATAAAAGATGTAAAAAATCAACTAGATACAATGTGGTTTAATGCTTTTACAGAAAATGGTATGGCTGGTAAAAAGTATAGGGAAGTTTATTGGGGTAAATATAAAAAAGATTTTTCTACACTATTAGATGATGGTGGTATAAATGGTAGAGATTTTTATCTGGCGTTATCTAAAGCGTTAGGTGGTGCAAAACAGGCATCAGAACATCTTAATGAGTATGGAATTAAAGGAATTACTTATGTTGGAGAACAGGACGGACGATGCTATGTAGTGTTCGATGACAAGGCAATTAAAGTCATTGAAAAGTATAACCAATCCGTTAATGGTATGACCGAAATCATGAGTGATGGCGAACGTATCATTAGTATTTTTAAAACCGCAGATAGAAGTACATTCTTACATGAGATGGGTCATGTATTCTTTGATGATATTCAAAAATTAGCATCTATGGAAAATGCACCTGAGCAACTTGTAACAGATTGGAACAAGTTGAAAGAGTGGAGCGGTTGGGTTGATGGTGAAAACGTAGACAATACGAAAGCACATGAAAAATTTGCACGAGGTTGGGAAAGCTACTTGCGAAGTGGTGAAGCACCAACAAGTGCATTGCAAAGAGTATTCCGTCAATTCTCCAAATGGCTAACATACATTTATCGTAGCGTTCAACGATTAGGTGGTGAAGTACCATCTGATATTAAAGATGTAATGGCACGTATGATTGCAACCCAAGAGGATATTGAGGCATATGCAGAACAACAACAACTTGAACAGTTTGAGAAAACTGAACTCTATAAGCAACTATCAGAGCAAGACCAAGCACGTATGCAATCTTACATTGCAGATGTAAAAGAAAAAGCAAAAGAACGTGTGATGCGAAAACTCATGAAAGAACTTGATAATAGACCTATCAAGGAATGGGAAGAAGAAAAGGATGCAATACAAGGCGAAATCGAAAAACGATTGATTGAACAATATCCTATCTATAAAGACCATCAACGATACAACACATTTGGTGAGACTGCTTTTGAAAAAACACAATACAATTCTATTGAAGAGTTAGAGAAAGCGGAAGTAGAACAAACTGGTGCTACATTTAACGATGCTATCAATCAAGAAATGGACAATGCGAAAGCAGAGTTTATGCGTGATAACAATGTAGGCAAAACCAATGAACAGATAGCAGAGGAAATCTTACTATCTACACAAGGTCAAATGAAACTCACCGAAGAAGAAAGTAAGATTATCCAACAATCTACTAATCGTGAATTGGCGAAAAACTGGGCATTATTAGAACGCATTCGTAAGTTAGATGCTAACGCAGAAAACATCGATACAGAGTTAGACGAAATCGAAAAAGAGGTTAAACCTACTAAGTACGATGAGTTGAAATCTGATAAGAAAAAAGTAGATGCTGCATTGACTGATACTACTAAGCAATTAGAAAAAGCAGAAGAACGCATCAAACGATTACAAGCTATGTTGAATAACCGCATCAATAATGTGCGTTCTATCCGTGGTGCTGGACTTGGTACAATTTCCGATTACATGGAACGAGCAAGAAAAGAGTTAGGTGCATTGCCTATCTCTAATGCGGTACAGTTTAAAACATATCAAAATAAAGCCGTAACAGCTGGTAAGAAAGCTGATAGAGCATTGGCAATCGGTGATGTGGATAAAGCACTTGGGTTCAAACGTGAACAGATGCTACAACAAGCAAGGGCAAGAGTAGCGTTTGAAAACTTTGAAAAGTCCAAGAAGTTGCGATTGAAATTGAAACAACAATTACAACGCATGACTAGACCTAAGAACCCTATTGCTATTGAACCTAATATGCGTTATTTCTATTCCCATATGGCATATCAAATGGGTTTAACTAAGTATGACGGCTTACAACCTGTTGATGGTTTTGATATGAATAGTGTGTTAGCTGCATTAGATCCTGATGTTGGTATTCTAAATCAACAAAGCATGGTTCAGTTAGAACCTTGGATAGTTGAGATGTTTTACTCTAAAACACCTAAACCGTTCCATTCCATCATCATGAATGAATTAGAAACACTAGAAGAACTCATGACTGGAATGTACAAGAACGGTAGAAATGAGTATGAGGGTACAACCATCTTGAACGATGAGGGTGAAAGTGTATCGTTTGAAAATGCAGTACAAGAAATCATTGGCGAGGCTACAGAAACTTTTGGTAAAGAAAGTGGCGATGTATTCAACAAACTCAACAATCAAACTAAGATGGATGCAGTAAGTGGTAAGTTGTATAGTTTCCACTTAGCATTGCTTAAAGTTGAAACATTCTTACGCAGAATGGGTGGCGGTAAAAATGGGTTCGCAGTTAAATATATCTATGACCCAATTAATCGAGCAACGCAAGCCTTTAATGAACGTAAAGAAGTATCAATGCTTAGATTGGCAAATGATGTAGGAATATATTCCAAGCGTGAATTATTTGATATTCGTAATGACCATCTATACACAGTTGGAGAGTTATACGGCTTAACCAAAGAGCAACTTATCATGATTGCCCTGAATTGGGGTACAGAAAGCAATAGGCAACGTGTAATGGAAACCACAAAAGCAAATGAGGTTGAAATTGAACGTGCTTTCCAAGAACACATGACTGATAAGGACTGGGAGTTTGTAATTCGTACATGGGATCATATCAATTCGTTTTATGAAGAACGCAGCCGAGTACAAGAGGAACTGTACGGAAACCCATTAAAGAAAGTAGAGGGTTTAACATTCTCTATCGGTGGTCGAAACATTGAGGGGCAATATTTCCCTATCGTGTACAACCCTAAAGTCAATGCATCTGTAAGCGACAACCAAGTTGAAGATATTGCTAAAACTATGGTAAGTAGTAATGCAGTATGGGGAACTGGTATGAGCGCTACTAAATCACGTTTAGATGTGGTTAAGGATAAATCATTGTTACTTGATTTTGATGTTATTCCTAATGCTATCACAGAGGCTATTAACCATGTAACCATGCGTAAAGCGGTAACTGATGTTAATAAGTTAATCAGCAATAGAGAATTGCAAAACTACATTGTAGATAAGTTTGGTGCTGATACATACCAATTCTTGCGCACTTGGGTTCGTGATAACTGGCAAGATGAACCAGCAAAGATTAGTGCGTTTGATAGATTAGTGCTTACGTTAAAGAAAAATACATCAACCGCAGTTATGGCTGGTAGAATATCAGTAGCTTTACAAAATGCATTGAACTTACCAGTAGCATTTTATCGTATCGGTGTAGGTAATACGATTAGAGCAATCAATCACGCAGGGTTAGGGTTCTATGGACACGGCACAACAACGTATAACAACACTAGAGATTTTGTATTAGCACAATCAATCTTCATGCGTGAGCGTGTTCAAACTTTGGATAAAGACTTGAAAAAGGGCTTATTTATTGGCGGTAAAGGCATTCGTATTAATGACACTAACATTGCTAATTATAGAGCAGAACAATTGGCGGATATTAGGGATGATATAAATCAAATGGGTTTCAGATTGCTTACGGAAACAGACTTTGCATTATCCATACCTGTATGGAAGTTTGCATATGATCAAAAGCAAGCAGAACTTATTGGTAAAGAGGGTGTAAGTACAGAATGGATAGAGCAACAATCTATCGAGGCTGGTGACAGAGCAGTCCGTGATATATTTGGTAGCGGTGATACTAAAGATGCTGCTGCTATTCAACGTGCTAGAAGTTCTGTTATGCAAATGTTTGTACCATTCTATTCCTACGCTAATACGCTTTATAACATCATTACAGAGGGTTACTACGCACGGAAAGATACTGGTGATTACGCAAGGTTCGTTAAAATGCTATGGTGGACATTGATTTCACAAGCAGTAGGTATGATGGCATACAAAGCTATGACGAATGGCGATGATGATAAACCAGAAGATTTAGCTAAGTCATTTATTGAAGAATTAGTTGCACAAGGCACTATGGGTATTCCTTTGGTTAGGGATATAACCAATATGGCTATGAAGTTTGTATTGGGAGAAAGACCTTATAACAAAGGAAATACAGTATTAGCTACAAGCATTGCAGAAAAATTCTATGATGTTAGTATCGCTATTGTAAGCGATAAAAAAGATGGTGTTGATTTAGGCAGAAGTCTTAGTCAGTTAGCTAACAGGGCAACTGGTTTTAGTGATACTGTAACCGATGGACTATGGACATTAGCTAAATATGCGTTCACCGATACCGATGCAAAACTAGAGGATGTAATCATGGCTATTGTATTTGACCGCAGACTTAAAACTAAAAAAGACAAAAAGAAACATTGATAAATAAGGACTATCCATTATGGGTAGTCCTATTTATATACAACTGAAAGGGGATGTTAAATTGACACCAGAAGTACTAAAACCATCTGTAGTGTATCAATGTGATGGGAGAAATAAGAAGTTTATTTTTCCTTATGATTTTGTACAAATCGAGGATGTTCGCCTAACTGTTGTTGACCTTGACGGCACAGAGGAAGTACAAACACACAACATCGCATATGACGAAATGGATAAGGCTATTATTTATCCAAATGATGGCGATGCATTGGCTAGTGGTAAGAAAGTTATCCTAGAACGTGTTACACCGATTTCACAAGATACAGATTTACCAGATGAGTACCCATTCGAGAATATCGAACATTCAACAGACAAAATCATTATGATCTTGCAAGAAATGAAAGCGGAACTAAACCGAAGTCTAAAAGTAAGACCACATAGCGATGAAAACCCAGACGATTTAGTGAAATTGATTGTTGAGCGTTCTGTAAAAGCTGCAGAAGATGCAATACGAGCAGTAGCAACTATCGAGGCTAAAACTGATAAGGTGTCTACTGATTTAGATGCTATCAGTCAGTTAAGTGCAGAAATCAAAGCATTGGCAGAACGTGCTGAAACTGCTGCTGATAAAGCAGAGCAAGTATCATACCCTAATGCAAAAGGTTTAGTTACAAAAGCTGATGCGGATGCTAAATACCAAACTAAAGATAGTTTAACAGGCATCGTATCTGTAAAAGATTTTGGAGCGGTTGGTGATGGTGTGGCTGATGATACCGCAGCATTTAAACGTGCTAATAATAACTTAGAAAACAAAATCTTATTTGTACCTAGTGGAATTTACAAATTAAATGAACACATCACATTTAACACAGTAGGTTCTGTAATGGATATGGGTACATACTCCAACATTAAGCCATTCTATCCTACAGAAACACCAATGCTTAAAGGTGCATCTAATATTGCTTTTGTGAAAAACATTCAATATAGCGAAGAGGTCAACCAATGCCAAGGGTTCACATACAACGATAAAAAGAATGTATTCGTATTAGCGTGTATCAATGGTGATGGCACTACTCAAATTCTGTACGAATTGAACGTTGACACATTGGAAATCGTAGGCACGTACAAGTTTAATGACCAAGACAAAATGGGGCATTGTAACACGATGTGCTACAACAAGTACACAAATAAGATTTATTTGGCCAATGGGTTAAAGAATGGAAATAACCTAACAGTACTTAATGCTGACACAATGCAATATGAACGCACTATTACATTAAATGAACGTGTATTTAATATTGCCTATGACCCAATCACACGAACTTATGCAAGTATCGTACCAATTAGTGGTAATAAACGTGTTCGCCAAATCAACTTGTACAATGATGATTTTGTAAAAATGAAATCATATCAAGTTGACTACCAATACGATGATTTCAATAACAATGGTGCTTTCATGTTGAACGGATGCATCATGAGTGCTACATTGGGTAGCCTTGTAGAATGTACTCCGTTTGGTACAGTTAAACAGATTATTGAGATTAACCCTGCTACTGAAATTGAGGATATTTCATATTATAATGGAAAATTCTATTTTGCGGTTCTGACTATGCAACCTAACAAGCGACATAAAGTAGATATTTATGTTGGTGATCCAAGCAGAGAGTATGAAAACTCTATCAACACGCAAAAGCTAACTAGCCTTGATTACCTAAAATTAACTGGTGGCAATGTAACTGGCGCAATTAAAATGGCTAACAATACCTTGATTGAGGGGTTCAAAACTGATGGTCATGGCGTTGGTATGGTTAAAGTGTCCACTAATGATGGTATAGAATTTGGCGATGCATCTGTTAATGTGTTTATGAAAGGGAAAGAATTTAAGCACTATGACGGAACAGATAGCTTTACCGTACTAACAACAAAACACTATGGAACTGCAATTTATAACAAGAAACAAATTGATGATGCATTTGTTAAGAAAGGTGATGTAGGTTCTATATCTAATGGTGCGAATAAACAAATGGTAATCACTCATCCACTATTCGCAGATGGTGCTACAGAATGTGGTGATTGTACGTTTATCGGTGTAGATGGTAAATGGTTTATCATCGATAGTTTACAGAAAACAGATGCTAACTTAAATTCTATTCTTAAATGTATGACAGATAACAATATTGATAAGTTTGAGTTTGGTTTTGTATCACACTATCATAGCGACCACATTGGGAATTTTGCAGAACTCATCAAGCGTGGCAAGATTGCTAAAATGTATCTACCTAACCCAGATAAGACTGAAGTAGTTGGTAGATATGGTATGACCGCACAAGTACTCAATACGATTGCTAATGGTATTAAGGCAGAATGTACTGATAAGAGTGTTCCAGTAGAAACTATCGAGCCTAAGACAATCAATTTCAATGGTGCATCCATTACTTTCTATAACTGTAGTGATGATGATTACAACTATTATCGCTCTATCAATAATGACGATTACAATAACGTATCCGCTTGTTTGGAAATCAACTATCTAAATCGTACTGCAATATTCGAGGGTGATAGTAACTATAACGCTATGGAACGAAATGCTATGCGTAACCCTGTCAATGTTGATTATTTGAAATCTAATCATCATGGTATCAGTAATGTTCCGTTGAGTTATCGCAAGTTAAACCCTAGGGATGTAATGGTTACGGCTACACGTAGTTTTGCAAAAGAAAACCTGTATGTACAGAATTATCAATCTACATTCTTACAAGGCGGTAGTAATTTGTACTTGCTAGGCGATCAGATTGTTTCGCCTAAAATTACTTACTACGGCAACGGACACATTGAATACAATAGGGAACTATTAAGAGATGGTACTGCTGGTCAAGCAACATCTTTAGAAATCTATGTAGATAGAAATTATACAGGTACGCTAAAAACTGGTGATGCACATTCTCCATTTACACATCTAGCTGATGCGGTAAGGTTTATTAATAACGCTAAACATTCTACGGTAACAGTTAAGATTAGTGCTGGTGAATATACTAGACCTGACGATATGGGCGATATAGATAAAAACCATACGGAACTACGATTGAGAAATATTCATAATAAAGTAATCTTCACAACAAATGGTAGTGGTACTGCAAATTTACCACCTATGGTTATTGAGTTCTGTAACAACATCTACTTTAAAAATGTATCGTTCCTTGGTACAAGTGCTAGCGATAACCGTAAAATTCAAATCTTTGATACAACGTGTACATTTGAAAATTGTAAACTTGATAGCGTTAAACAACCAAATAACAAAGATGGTAACAACGTAGTAATTCAATCACAAGATGATAGTATGTTGAAACTAATCAATGTGAACTTTACTGGCGGTTGGGCTGCTTTACAAGTGGCAGGTGGTATGGTGATATTAACTGGCACAGAAAACCATTGTAATACTAGCCATGCATATGTGCTACAAAGCGGTGTTGTAATGGTAGAAACACCATTTACAGAAAAGAATAACGTCAATAAATTTGATGATAGTTCAGCAAAAGAGGCAGGGCAAATCTATTTTAAAGCAGTTAAGAATACAGCTAGTATGCCTAACAACTTAATGGCAGGTACAATCGTTCCAGCTAAGAATAGAGATTTCCCACAAATTACACAATTTGTACAAATGAAATCAACTAAAGTGGCTGATTTCGTGTATTCATTGGCTAATATTACTGAAACAACTGTTCCAGTATTTACAGGTCAGATTGGGTACAACGGCGAAGAGGTGTATTTTGGCATCAATGGTAAATGGGTAAAGATTAGCAATTAGGGGAGTAAGCATGATAGAAGTTGTATTAGCACCTTTCATAGTAGAGGGGTTTAACGTAGTAGAGGCGGTGCGAATATCACTAGCTATATTTACGAGTGTTGTGTTGGTTTTTATTGATACATTGTTGCGTGTCTTAGTTGAGGCACGCAACTACAATCTAGCTACAAATAGAGAGATTACAATCAAGAATACTATTCTAGCTATGGTGTGGCGAGGTTGGGCACCAGTCGAGATTAATGGCAAAATACATAGATTTCTAGTAAGCGGAAAGCTAAGGGCAGATATGACTAAGAAGTTAGTTAAATCTTATCCTTGGCTTTTCTTATTGTCATTTATCTTATTGATACTGCCTGATGTAGATGTTCCTATGTTGGGTAGAATTGATGTATTCTTATCAACATTAATGTACTTAGTACCTATCTTAGTTGAGTTAGCAAGTATTGTAGAAAACATGATTGAACTTGAATTTGTGGAAAGTGCGTGGTTTAAACGTGCGATGAGTTTGGTTAAAGAGTTGATAGCGTTCGTTAAATCAATAAAGGATGCGATTAAATGAAAATTAATTATGAGGACACTATAACCTTAGTGGCACTTGCGGCTGCACTAATCATGACTATTTATCTTGAACAAAAGGACTTGGCAAGTGTAATAGTTGGTGTGCTTGGCGGTTATATCGGTGCTGCTAGTGGTTCTAAACGCTCCCAACATACAAATGGGGGCAGCAATGACAATGAAAAGGAGTGATTAGAATGGCTGAATTAGGACAGTTGAGTGCTGAATATGAAAGTAATGGTGATCCAGCGTGTGTATCTAGTGGCATCAATGATGCTGGCGGTATCTCTTACGGAACGTATCAATTAGCAAGTAATTGTGGTAGTGTTGATGCGTTTCTTGGTTGGGGTTTAAAACAAGGTGGTTTTTACACAGACTATGCAAGAGCCTTGATTGATAGTGGAGAAATTAATTCTGATGGCTTTATTGCTAAGTGGCAAGAGTTAGGTACACTTGATGCGGTAGGTTTTGAACAGATGCAACATGACTATATTAAAAGTGCTTACTACGATGTAGCGTGTGAGTACCTAAGACAGAATATGTTTAATGTTGATAAACATTCTAATGCATTAAAGGACGTAGTGTGGAGTAGAGCGGTACAATATGGTACTGGTGAAATCGTTAATATGTTCAATGATGCGTTGAAGTTAATGGAAAAAGCATTAGATATTGAATTACCAAACCTATCCTACATTGATGATAAGCGTTTTGATTATGATTTAATCGTTGGCATCTACGATACGTGCATGAGCCTTGAATGGAATAGTAGCGTGTTACGTGAAAGTCTAAATAATCGATTTGCTGATGAAAAGTTTAAGGCTTTAAAAATGCTAATGGAAGAGGTAGAGGGGGCATAGATGAATGTTTTATTTGTCTAAGATACTAACTTATATCAAAACACACAAACGCACCGCACAGGTGCTAATTCCTATGTTGGTATTTATGTTAGTGTGTATGGGATGCTATCATCTGTATAAACAGAAACAGATTGAAAAGCCTGTTGTGATAACGCAACAACAGGCTAAATCACCTACAGAATTATCAAAGGCAATTCATGTAACAGAAAAGCAAGCACAAGAAGTTATTTCCATTAAGGAAAGAACTCAACCAGTAGCGACATACTACACGCAAGCACCTACAGTAGAAAAGGCTGCAGAAAAGGTTAAACAGGATATTGCACATAGCAACCCTAATTTACCTAAAGCAGCGACTGAAAAAACTGATAGAACGGCTGTAGTTGCTAATACAGAGGAACAAAAAGTTGATGTGTATAAAATAAATCTAAATAAAGAACATAAGATAAAAGCTGGTGTTACTGTGATTGATAAAAAGATGTATGAAACTATCGGTTATCAAGCTGGTAGAGTTGAAATGCTAGGACATTTTGAGGGAACACAATTTCAAGGTGGTAGTGTACTTTATACAGTAAAGGCATGGTGATCTAATCTATCTCCGAGTTACACGGCTTGTAACAACTACTTATTCACTAAGAAAGGAAAACATTATGGCACAAGTATTTACATTCGAGGGAAAAACACATCAATTCGCAGAAGATATTCAACCAAATCAAGAGGGGTTATACATGGCAACCTTGGTAGACCAAGACAACGTGCGTTGTGAAATGTGGTTTGTTAATGGTAAGTTACACCGCTTAGTAGAACTAGATAAATAAAACAAATTGAGGGTAGCGCAATTGCTACCCTCTTTTTTTATTGCCGTCAAAAAATCGTCAAAAACTTATTTTAAAATATGATGTTTTCTGTAGTTGGTTTTATTAAACTACGACATAAAACTTTGGTTATTACAATGTATTTTGAAATTTGAAATAAAATCAATCAATATAACCTTTTATGATCGACAAGAACGTTGATACACCACCAACAGTTGAAAACCTTTATAAAGAAGGGTATTTGACTGAACATGTTAAGACAGCAAAAGGTAAAGAATATACCATTACTTATGAAGCTGTTAGCGGTGGTACTGCAAAAGCTGTAGTTGTAACAGCACCTAGTGTACCTTAATCGACAGGTATGTATTATTTAATGGGCATATTGTTTATTAGGTACATAGTGTTTAATTTAATCGACATATAGTGTTTATTAGGCACATACATATTGATTGCCTGGTATTGGCATCGATCAAAGGTGCTTGATATATGGAAGGACAAGGTATGAAAGGGACTAGTTATGTAATAGGACTCATCGTATATATAGCATCTGTAGTGTTACCTATTCTATTATCATTGAAGGCAATATCTTTTATTCACGTTGCTTTGTATGCTGCGTTTTCACTCATCATCATAGCAGGTGCTACCATCGATATGCATTACTATATATTGCCCGATGAAGGGGCTATGGCCCTTGTACTAGGTGGAATTATATATAGCTATATAAACGATAAATCTATGTTAATAACCCTATTAAGTGTTATGAGTGTGGGGGCTATTACATATGGACTTCGTCTAATGAGTCATAATGGCTTTGGACTTGGTGATGTGAAATGGTTTTCTGCCATTGCCACATGGCTTACGCCATGGGAGATTGTATGTTTCTTTTACGTAGCCTTTTGTGTTGGTTCTCTCTATCTCTTACTAACAGGTTATCGTAATCGATACATTTCCTTTGGTCCCTTTCTATGCTTTGGAGGTTGGTGTGCCTTGCATGGTGGTCTATATATGGAGGTAATATACCAATGGCTAAGGTACAACCTATAAATGGTCAGTTAGGTTCCTTACTAGCTGAGTGGATGATTACGATGAGTTTAGTATTACTTCTCATATCTATTGCCTTACCCATTGTGACAACACCTAGTCGGTATACCTTAAATGGAGCTACTCAAGAGGTGGTGTATATGCTAAAAAAGGTTCAGCTTTGGTCCATGCTTGGACATAAGTCAAATGGGAAAGGTAGAATGCTCTTCATATTAAATAAGGATAGTTACACTATTGAAGAAGACGCCAATCATCATACGGTAAACATATCATTGCCTCCTAATATTGAGAATACAAGATCTATGACTATTATTTCTTTTTCGGCTATTGGTTTACCTTATGACGGAACAGAAATTGTTCTGACAGATCGTGAAAGTGGTGAGAAAAATCGCATATGGGTATCGGTACAAACGGGGCGTATCAGATGGGAAGAAGTACACTGAAGGGTTTATGTATGGCGATGCTTTAATCTCGGCGGCTATTATTATGTTTATGTTACCTATTGTTTTATCTGTGTTCTGGATGGCGACGATAACGATATATAAGGCTTATTATTGGGACCATATATTGCAAGATACTATAACGTATGTAGAGGAAGGTAAAGCAGCATATTATGAAACGGGAACACTTCAAACAGGCGTACATAACTCACAATTTATTATGAGCCCTAGTGAGGCTATTACGTATAAAACATATGTGGAGCCCGTAGTAGTGCAGGGCATTTCACTACAACGTTTAATGGTAGAGGCCATAGATAATGAAACGGTTGTCTATTCACTATCCATTGATTTGGAGGAAATACGATGAATAGCAAAGGTAATCATGAAGGCTTTATATTGTACTCGACCCTTATTAGTATGACGATTTCTGTTATCGTCCTTACCTTGCTCTTAGGCATTGTATTCTATGCGGTTATGTGGGACGCCAAATTACTAGATAGCGTAGCGATGATGGAGGATGGTCGTTATACACGGCGTATGGTGGTAGCTCAAATGATATGGAATCCCGTAGAGGTTACCGTAGAAGATAAGAATATAAGCTTATATATTCATGATACAAAGCGTACGACCTTGACCGTACAAAGACATGCTCTTTACAGAAAACTCACGGATGGTAGCCTACAACCCGTAAGTGGTAGTCGCATCATAGGAACAAGAGACAAGCGTAATGTAGGGTATACGCAGGAACACCCATTTAGTCTAGATAATAAAAAAACAGTTCATCTGCGATGGTACATTAATAATCGCTTTACTAATAATAAGCTCTATACTAGCGGATATGGTGGATTAGCTCTGTATGAGGTCGCTATAGGGCAGAGTGCTGTTTATGATTGGTATAAAGATAATGAGGAGACAAGCCATGAACGGAGGAGCCCATAATGCGGGCTTTATTACATATGTAGCTATACTTACGATGTCCTTATTATTGCTCTTAGCCTTTATGGGGCTTCGTATTAGTCAAATTTGTGAAAGCAATGCCGTCGATGAACTCCATTTAGAAGAGGCTCATTATGCAGCTCAAAGAGGGGCTCATTGGTTTGTAGGGTATTGTAAGGCAGGTAATACTTGGGACTTTCAACAAAAACTAATAGTGTCAGATGAGGGGGATGTAGAAATTACCATTGAACCGGATCGTTCTATGGATAATCCTCGTCATGTTATGAGTTATGGGAAATTAAAAAATCGGGAAATAGTGAGCCGCGTTCATATGTATGTCACAGTAGATCAAGATAAGCGTATGCATGTGGTAAAGGTAAAACCTTATTGAGGTGAGGCTATGAAACGGAAAAAGAAAATTCATTCAGGTGTTTGTATTACGGATGAGCGTATTGTATGTGTTACCGCTCATATTGAAAATAAAACAATGGTCATTACCGATGCATTAGAGATGAAACGGAGTGGACCCATTGATGAAGACGTTACTAGATTTATAGAATCCTATGATTTAGACGAAGGGGCCTATAGCATTGTAGCTAATATAGATACGCAAATGCGTGTAGCACCTTATGATCCTCACGATTTTGATATGAAGGAATTTATTAAGTGGAATGTAGAGGATTACTTTAACTTTGATGGAGATAGTTTCCAAATGGATGCATGTCGTCGAGAATATCCAAGACATAGTTATCATATGTTTATGGTAGCCGTAGATCGTCATTCTCTCGAGCTGTTAAAACAAGGCATACGAGATACGTATGCGCCAGTAGATGTTATCGATTTTTGGCCCATTCCTATTTGTTACTGCTTGATGCGGCGTAGTGGGACGGTAACTGGTGTTGTTGAAGAAGGGGCTATGCATCTATGGCTATGGTGGAATGATATATGTATTGACGAATGTATGGTTCCTATTACCGGTAGTGATGTATCAGAAGCAATGGAAAAGTTAGAAGCTAGATTGCAAACATTTGGTATCGATGAAATTCAAGGTATACGCATGTACGGTTTAGATACCTTATCTGATGAAGAGCGAAATGATATGGAAGAAATAATTTCTATGTATGGTGAAAACGAATATATTCCGTTATTGTTCTTAGGTCGTAGTCGCAATCGTTGCAAAAAGGGCCAATTAGATTGGGATATGGCAATTGGTATGGCCGCAAGGGGGCTTAAGTGGATTGGCTTGGGATGGTAAAGATAAATGTATAAATTTAATGCCTCGTTCTTTACGATGGCATAGTCTATGGCATACATATCGGTACTATCTGTATGGTATAAGTCTTATATATTTTATGGTAGGCTTAGTATCTATATATATGTGCTGGACTAGTTACGGTGTATATGATCGGCAAAAGGTAAAATATCTAAATGTACGAGCAAATCCTCAGTATCAAGTAGTTGAGCAAAAATATAGTGAGTTAATGGCTATTAAACATAAAATTCTCAAGAATACATCTGATAGTAATAAAGCTAATATCTATCAAAATAGTATAGTTCTATATATTCTTGATACGGCTATGGACCAACATATTAGTTTACAGCGTCTAAGTATAAAAAATGGTCATGTGAGTATTGATGGTATCGGTGTTAGCGATGAAGCATGTCGTAAATTTATAGCTGTTTTGCAGCAGAGATTATCGGGAATGGAGTGTCATGGAACAGTTAAAGCAGATAAAGGGGTTTATTCATTCCATGTGGATGGATCTAAGAGAGAGCACCACTCAACCAATCAACAAGATACTAATGACCATAGTCCTGTGGGGGATAGTAACTAGTCTTTCCGTATATGGACATGTACATTTGAGTCAAAAAACTAGTCTCCTACAAGAACAGCAAGAGACTTTTGTTATACAAATGAATGCGGAGTCAGATTATATAGTATCTAAGGAAGCTAAATTATTAGAGACTTTCAGGGAGAACAAGAATTCCCAAAACAGCCATACAAGTATCTTTGATTCCTTACAAGGAGAACCATTAATGATTGTCAGTACTGATGAGCATGAAGGCATATTAGAATTAACATTACTAGGTAGTACGGAGCGACTCATAAACTGGATTAATACTGTTGATGAAAAAGAGTCTTCACGACATATAGAAATAGAAGATATAGAGCGCAAAGGCAATGTAGTTTACGTACATTGTGCTGTGAAATCAAGGATATAGCTACAGTAAAAATATTGCGTTCTTTATAGGGACAGATTATAGATATTATGTCTATAGTCTGTCTTTGTTTTTGAGCCATTTTATAGTACAATGAAGGATATGAAATAATAAGGGGCACATAATAAATGATAATTAAACGCAATATTATGCTCATCGGATCTATGGGAAGTGGTAAAAGTCACTTTGGCCGAAATCTTGCAGAACGTAAAGGATGGCAATTTGTAGATACCGATCGCGTATTAGAAAGTCGTTTTGGGTTGCCCATTGCTGAAATATTCAAAAAGATAGGGGAAAAAGCATTCCGCCGTGCTGAAATGGATGTACTTAAAAAGGTATGCTTGTATCATGAAGCCGTTATTTCTGTAGGCGGCAATTTCCCTATTGAACATCGCACATTAAAGGTATTGAAAAAATATTCCTATATCATTGGTATTCGAGCAGCACAATTCCGTATAGTGAGTCGTGTCAATCGCCGTATTGGGAAGCGGCCTACCATGGATTATACTAATGTTAATGCCTTTGTACACGCTATGATACAGTCTTGGAAGCCAGTGTATAAGCAGTGCGATTTTGTACTGGACACAACAAATGGTCGGACCTATGATTTTATGCAGCGTATTGAGGACGAATTAGAGGCCTCAGATGTGCAATTTAAAGCAAGACGTCAACCCAATGAAACAGACGAAGTAGATGCTACAGTAGCATCTAGAGAAATACAATTTAATAATCATCAACGTAGAAGAACAGAGGATACCAAATTAATATCCCCTAAAGCTAGTTCTAGTACAGGAATGGCCAATAAGGGAGATTCTAATAAGGTATCATCTAAAAAAGTCCGTTATGATAAACGTCGCAATCAAAAGGCGTCTAATGTAGGAAACAAGAATCGAAAGACTGAGACTATATCCAATCAACGTACACCACAAGGGGGTAATGGATATGAGAAGAATCGCAATACTAACAAGCGGCGGAGACGCACCTGGAATGAACGCCGCCATAAGAGCCCTAACTAGAAAAGCCATACATGAAGGTTTTGAAGTATTTGGCATTGAACGAGGCTATTTAGGAATCATTGAGGAAAAAATATTTCCTTTATCTAACCGTGATGTAGGTGGCATTATAACCCAAGGTGGCACGATGCTAAAAACGGCTCGCTTTCCTGAGTTTCAAAATGAAGAGGTTCAGAAAAAGGCCTATGATATTTTAAAAGCTCATGATATAGATCATCTTATCGTTATTGGTGGCGATGGTTCTATGCGTGGCGCTACAAGTTTGGCAAAACTCGGTATGTCTACCATGACTATTCCTTGTACCATTGATAATGATATGGGGGGGACTCAATATACATTAGGTTTTGATACGGCTTTAAACACTGTAGTTGATGCGGTTGGTCGTATTCGCGATACATCTAACTCGCATGAACGGGTAGCCATTGTAGAGGTAATGGGGCGTAAAGCTGGTCATATTGCACTTAAAGCTGGTCTAGCCTGTGGTGCAGAAATCGTATTGCTTCCTGAAAATCCTATGCCTTTACATGATGTATGTCGACATTTAAAGGAAACACAAATCCGTGGTAAAGAATATAGTGTGATTCTCGTAGCGGAAGGTGCTTATAATAGTGGTGACGTAAAAGCCTTTATTAAGGAACATACAGAGTTTGATCCGAGCTTGACCGTATTGGGATATTTACAACGCGGTGGCGGGCCATCTGCATTTGATGCAATTTTAGCAGCCCGTATGAGTGAAGCATGTCTTAATCTATTGATGAATGGCGTGGATAATCGATTATTGGGCTATATAGATGGTCATATCCGTCCTATTTCTTATCAAGAGGCAGAACTCTTAGATTTCCCTATTAATGAAAAAGACTACACCCTATTATCAATATTGAGTAGTTAATTTATATAATAAAATGGCCTGTTAGGGGCCATTTTCTATATATGTTATAATTTATCGTTAATGAAATTATATTGCATAAAAGTAATTGGTGCTGTATAATTTAAAAATACTATATGTGTTGATATAGAATACTGTCTCTTTTACATATATCTTCATCTTTATTTAAGGAGATCATAATGAAAGAATTTTTCCAAAAGCATCGTAAACGCATAGTTGCGGGTGCCGTTGCTCTTTGTGTTCTTGGTGGTGGTACGTATTACTACATGAATAGCCAAAATGCTAGCCAAACACAAAATTTATATACTACTGGTAAAGTAGAAAAAGGTGATGTAAAAACGAGTATTAGTGCGACCGGTACTATTAACCCTGTAAACTATGTAGACGTATCTACAAATGTAGCAGGTAAACTTGAAAGAGTTTTGGTAAAAGAAAATGATCACGTTACAGAGGGACAAGTTATCGCTTATATTGATACGCGACAACTACAGGCTTCTGTTGATGATGCTCGCGCAGCGTTATCTAAGGCTGAGCTCGATATGAATCGCTACAAAGCTTTGGCTGCTCAAAATGCTATTGCTCAACAAACCTATGATGATGCCGTAACATCTTATGAACGTGCTTTATCTACGTTTAATCGTGTATCTGCCGATCTAAGTGATGCTACGATTACTGCACCTATGTCGGGTACTGTTGTAGGTACGCCACTAAAAGCTGGTCAAACGATTAGTACTGGTATTTCTACCCAAATGATTATTGCCACAATTGCAGACCTAAATAATCTAGAAATCTATCTTACTGTAGATGAAACAGATATTGGTAGTATTAAACAAGGGGCTAAAGTAGAATTCACTGTAGACTCCAAGCCTGGTGAAACTTTCACAGGTTATGTATCTGAAGTTGCCAAAGGTACAAAAGGTAACATGGGCGCTACGAGTAATAGCGTAGTGTACTATACAGTTAAGGTTCAAATTCCTGAAAATATTGCAGGTAATTTCTTACCATCTATGACGGCTCGTGCTACTATCTTTGGTGAAGATATTAAAAATACCTTAGTAGTTCCTCTTACTGCAGTACGTACAGATAAACAAGGTGAATACGTATATGTAATGAAAGATGGTCAACCAGTTCGTACAGCTGTTTCTACAGGCGTAACTGGGGATACTAATGTACAAATTCTAAAAGGTTTATCTGAAGGTGATGAAATCATCGTAAGTGGTGATGTTACTGCTCCTAAGAATAATAGCCGTGGACCATTCTAATAGTAGGTGAATATGAATCAAGCAGTAATCGATATACAAGGGATTACGAAGACCTATGTAAATGGTAAATTATCGGTGCCTGTATTGTATGGTATCGACTTACAGGTCAATAAAGGCGAATTCGTATCTATCATGGGTCCTTCTGGCTCAGGTAAATCTACCTTTATGAACATTCTTGGTTGTTTAGATCGGCCAACGACAGGTTCCTATCGTCTAAATGGAGATGAGGTAGCTACTTTATCTGATGATGAATTGGCCTTTGTACGAAATAAACAAATAGGCTTTGTATTCCAAAGTTTTAACTTATTAACAAAATTAACGGCTGTAGAAAATGTAGCGCTCCCTATGATTTACGCAGGGATGGATAAAAAAACACGAAATGAACGTGCTGCGGCCTTATTAGCGTCTGTTGGTCTTGGTGACCGCATGGATCACTTGCCATCCGAGTTATCTGGTGGTCAGCGGCAACGTGTAGCCATAGCTCGTGCATTGGCAAACAATCCAGCCATCATTATGGCCGATGAACCGACAGGTAATCTTGATTCTAAGTCTACTATCGACGTTATGAACATCTTCAGAGGGCTTTATGACGAGGGCCGTACAATTATTCTCGTTACTCATGAGCCTGAGATTGCTACTTATGCAAGTCGCAATGTAGTATTACGAGATGGGTTAATTGTAGAGGACTCCCAGAATCATAATATGACACCTGTACAGGAGGTGACTCATGTATAAAGAGAGTTTCTTGATGGCATGGGCATCCCTCATTGCTAATAAAATGCGTTCCATTTTAACCATGCTAGGTATTATTATCGGTGTAGCTGCTGTAATTGCTTTAGTATCTATTGGTAATGGTGTAAAGCAAGATATTCAAAACTCCATTTCTAGCTTAGGTTCAAATTTATTGATGGTTATGCCAGGTGCGCCGCGTACTCCAGGGGTACGACCATCGCCAGGCTCTATGAAATCCTTAAAGGTAGCTGACTACGAAGCGATTGCAAAACTAGATGGCGTTAAAGCTGCAAGTCCAATGACAAATGGCGGATATGTAGTTATTTATCAAAATAAAAACTGGACTACTTCAGTATCTGGTGTTAATGCTAATTATTTAGATGTTAATAACTGGACCATGAAGTCTGGTCGATTCTTATCTGAAAAAAATGTACAGAATCGTGAGCGCGTAGCTGTAGTTGGTAAAACAGTTGTTAAAAATCTATTTGGTGATGAAGATCCTGTAGGTAAAGAGATACGTGTTAAGAATATTCCATTCCGCATTATTGGAGTACTCAATAGTAAAGGTAGTGGTGCTATGGGTAATGACCAAGATGACATGGTGATTATTCCTTACACAACAGCTATGGAACGGGTAGACGGCATTGATTATTTACGAATGATATATGTGGTAGGCAAAGATGAAAATGGTATCGATCGCTTGCAGTCCGATATTGAAAACTTATTACGTGTACGACATGGTATCAAAGATACAAATCTTGATGACTTTAACATTCAAAATATGAACTCCATTATGGAAACTATGGAAGAAACAACGGGGACATTGACCTTGTTCCTAGGTGCAGTAGCGGCTATTTCTCTCGTAGTTGGTGGCATCGGTATTATGAATATCATGCTTGTATCCGTTACTGAACGGACTCGAGAAATCGGTGTGCGTAAAGCATTAGGTGCAACTTATAATGTCATTGTCACACAGTTCCTTATCGAAGCTATTGTAATCAGTTTGATGGGTGGTATCATAGGTATTATTCTCGGCGTTGGGTCTTCTAAGTTAATTGGTATGGCCTCGGGAATGAGTACTGTTATTTCTATTCCAACCATCGTAATGTCCTTTGCCTTCTCCGTGGCAATCGGTTTGGTATTTGGTATTTACCCTGCTCGTAAAGCAGCAAAACTTAATCCAATCGATGCATTACATTATGAATAGTTTTGAACTTGAGATAGTGTTTTGTTAAGAACATGTCATATAATTAGATAGAGTTGTTCGCATATGGTGCGTTGCATGATACAATATGTATGATGTAACGCACCATTTTTTATATGCTTGTATGTAATCTATGCTATATACTTATAAAAATTTCATGCAAGCAATTTGTAATAAACGGGGTATGTAGATTACCTAATCTACGGGTAAGTATATTGAATGGAGAACCTTATGGCTACAACATTGTTAGAATATTTCAACGAATTACGAAATCAGAATCCATTTTCTTGGGTAAAAGATTCTGAAATTACAGCAGTTGAACCAGGTCATGCAGAAATGACCTTACAAACAAATAATACAGAGTATTGTAATTTCCGAGGGGATTTACATGGTGCCGTTTGTATTGGTTTAGCAGATAGTGTAATGGGGACCGCTTGTTTCACATTGGGCAAATCTGTTAGCACTATTGATCTTAATGGTAACTATGTGAAAGCTGTTAAGGGTGGTACTGTATTGCGTG